>Ga0182024_10007719_pt1 | contig 23104 bp, 16 predicted proteins | sample P32metaG_FD_120480 | JGI IMG/M metagenome (GOLD analysis project Ga0182024, IMG submission 120480) | Permafrost microbial communities from Stordalen Mire, Sweden - P3-2 metaG (Illumina Assembly) | ecosystem: Environmental > Terrestrial > Soil > Wetlands > Permafrost | place: Sweden: Stordalen... | reverse complement strand
TTCTGGGCTCAGCGCTCGCCGGGCCTCTCCGTCCGAAAATAGGGCCGGTTGCCTCACGGCCCGCCCGGTGCATAAAATCTTGTCTCCCTTGCTGCTCCTCTTTCCCCGTCTTCAAAACTTCCGAAACGGCTGTATTGAATGCATTGAGATTGACGCGGAAGGAGGACGAGTGTATTGTGTTGCGCATTGATGGAGTTTGAAAACGGCGCGCCCGACCTAGTTCTGGTCATCAAGGAGTCTACGATGCTTACGCGCATACCGCCCCAGCTATGCATCGCGTTGGTTTGCCTCTTCGCAAGTCCTCTCTTCGCGCAGAATCACAAAATTGACTTCGAAGATTTTGCCGGGCCCAGCCGGTTCGACGCCGTGCAGGCACCTGCGCGGTCGCTTTCCGCTACGGTCTCCGGTGGAGAAGTCTTGCGCAATGCCACGCTGGGTGAAGCGACCAGATCGGCGGTGTACGGCACGTCGCACGATTGCGCGGGATGCTCGCCGGAAGTCTTGATTCACTTCAATCAACGAGTGGCGGACGTGCAGGTGTCGTATCAGAGTGAGCAGAGCGTCGACGTCCGGTATGTGACAGAGGATGAACAGGGCGATTTACGGGAAACGACGCTTCCCGAAAGTCTGACCGCCGGATCGGGCACAGTGGATCTGCCTTACCGCAACATCCGTGAGGTGGCCCTCGCTAATCATGCTCCGGATTTTGTGATGACGGTCGATGCAATCGCTTTTGCATCGACCTCCGGCCCGGTTTTGATCGATCCGGTTGTCGCGGCGCTACTCAGTGGCTCCGCGATAACCACCAACGTTAACTCGATTGCGGCGGCGACCACTGGGTTAGTGCAGGGTGTGGCTGCGGACGGAACAACTCAGGCTGTGCTGCGCATTCCAGCGACCAGCGTTGGCCAGACGTTTGCGGTAAGCGTAATCAACGATCAGGGCGCCACCAGCAGTTCGGTGCCGAATGACGGTGGCGTGATGGCGCTCGGAGCGAGCACCAGTACACTCGCCAGCTCGTTGACTGTGGCCGCGGTTATGACAACTTCCGCGGGGGCGGAGGCGTTCGCCATTTATCGCGGGCCCGTGAATTTTTCGCGAGGGACCGCGGACAACTCTTTGACCACTCGCAGCGTGACCTTGCGAGCGACCCCCACGGGAGGCACTGCGAGTAACACCGCCGTAACCGTGGCCAGACCTCCGGTAGTGCTGGTGCACGGCCTGTGGGGAAACGCGTCGAGCTTCAACAGTTTCACGCCGCTGATCACCGATACGAACTTCAATGTGAGCCGGGCGGTCTATGCCAACACCATTACCGGAGTCACCAGCACCACGCCGTCCTTCTCGAGCAGTGTGGATTCCTCGATCGAGGCGAATTCGCTGGGATTCGCTTACAACGCTCCCTCGGTGCTGGCACAAATCAATAATTTCATCGCCGCTTACCGCACCAGCGCGAACGTGGCCGCGGTGAAAGGCGACATCGTCGCGCACAGCATGGGCGGCGACATCTCGCGCACCACGTTTCTGCTATCGACTTATTTGAGTAGCAGCACATTCGGCGCTGGGCCCATCAACAAGCTGATCACCATCGCCACTCCGCATTTGGGCACGCCGGTGGCCGCCGACCTTTTGGCGAGCAACAATCAGTGCGCCAGAAACGTTCTCGCTTCGGACGGCGACATCGCGTTGCAGTCGATTACGTTTTCGGGAACGACCGCGGATGGGGCGGTGTATGACCTGGAGGGAAACGGCTACGGCAGCAGCTTGAGCAGTGCGTTGACCAATTTGAAGGCGACCCAGCCCTTCCCTACTGCGTACATCGCGGGAATCGCGACCTCCGCCAACCTAAAGGGCCTGAGCTGCTTATTCTGCAACGCGGAAGTGCTGCGGCTATTGTGTTCCGGTAATCCTCTAGCCACCGATCTGACAGCCACCAAGTGGACTACGATTTACGGGCAGAACAACGACACCATCGTTCCACTCGATAGCGCGCTGAATAACCTCACCGGGCTTCAGTATTCGGGCGTAATTCATACCGCGGCGCTGGAGACTTTGGACTTCGATGGGCCCTCGGTGCTCGATGCCGCGTCGAACATTTCGACCGAGGTCATCGCTCTATTGAATGAAGCCCCCACGGGCAGCAACTTTCATTAGAAAGATTCGACACTGTACTTGCATCCCTCGGGCAAGTGAATGTGCAGCAACGAAACAGCGGGAGGATGAACGGTATGCGCACCAGTAAATTTGCAGGACAAATCGCGGGCATCCTGGTCCTGATCACAGGATTCATGGTGGTCCCGAGCGGCGCCCAGGAGAATCTGGTGCGCATCCTCTCGCCCTCGACCGGTGCCGTCGCCAGGCCAGGGCAAACAATCACCGTCGCCGTGGCGGCGGACGCTTCGGTGGAAAAGCTCGCGTTAATCGGCCAACATCCCCTGGGAGTGGGCCGGGTAGTTGCCGGAGGAGCGCCCGGAATTATTGCGCGCGGCCAGGGCGAATCACGGCCGATCCAATTTCAAGTGCGGATCCCGGTGGACATCCGGCCAGGAGTCTATCGGGTTACGGCCATGGGGCGAATTTCCGGCGGCGACGTGGAATCAGAAGCTGTGACGATCGACGTAGAGAAATCGGAGGAGCCGGTCAGAATTTGGGCGGAGCCGTCGCTCATCCAGTTCGCACACGTCGGGGATGAAATTCCCGTGCGCGTGCTCGGCATCTTTGCGGGTGGCTCGAATGAAGAGCTTACTAAATCCACCAAGACTGTTTTTATTTCCGCTGATCCGCGCGTGGCGGCCGTGAGCGCTAGCGGCATGGTGACTGCCGTGGGACCGGGAAAGACCACCATTCAAGCGCGGACGCCCTCGTCCGATTACTCGATTCCGGTTCGAGTCCAATAAGCCGAAGCGATCAACAAGGTTACCCCAACCCACAGCCCACACTTCGGGCGACTCGAATACCGTCGAGGCCAGCCCGGGGGCTACCAATTCCCGTCAGAGCTTGTCACAGTTTTCGGCCCCGGTGAACTTCTGATCCTTGTTGCTTTGCTTTACCGGCTGCAGTCGAGCGCGTCCTTCCTTCACGTACCCTGCAAACCGATGGGCCAGCTCTCGAATTCGGTCCGCCTGCCGCCGCTCGATGGCTTCGATCGGAATCAAATCCGTTCCTACCCCGATTGCCGTGGCCCCCGACAACACGAAATCCAGCGCGGTCTGCTGGTTCACTCCGCCCCCGGCAATCAATGCAATCTGTGACAACGACGCGTGCAACGACTTAATGTACCTGGGTCCGCCGACCGGTGCGCAAGGAAAAACCTTGACGAAGTCCGCGCCGGCCCTCCATGCCGTAAGCACTTCCGTTGGCGTCAATGCACCTGGCAACACCGCGATGTTTTGTTTGCCAGCGAATTCCACGATCTCCCGGTCGAATCCTGGGGCGGTTAAGAAGTGCGCGCCGGCGTCTACACATTGCTGTGCGGTTGCGATATCCAGGACGGTCCCGGCTCCAACCATCATTTTGGGATGGTATTTAACCAGGTGGGAGATCAAATCCACGGCTCCGGGCACGGTCATGGTGATTTCCACGATTGGAATTCCGCCCCGGGTGACTGCTTCGGCCGCAAAATGCGCCTGCTCGGCGGAAGAGACCCGAATCGCAGGGATGATTGCTATTTACTTGATGAGAGCGCAGACCTCGGCTTTGTTCATGTGCGAGTTCCCTTCCTTGGTTGGCAGGCAAACCAACCTGGCCGCCCGACGGTGCGATTCTATCTCCGAATGTGTGCAAGGCAATCGACCTCGCAGGCCGCCGTCTCTCCATCACCCTTCCTCGCCTTCGCTCACTGGAAGCTGATCGTCACTCCGTGCAAACCACACATAGAGCGTAGGCAACAGAAAGATGCTAATGACCAAGTCGGAGATCAGTCCCCCGACAATGACGATTGCAAAAGGACGCTGTGAATCTGAACCGATCCCGTGGGAAAGCGCAGCGGGCAGAAGTCCCAGGGTGGCGACTAGCATGGTCATCATTATGGGCCGCAGCCGCAGCACCGCTCCTTCCACTGCCGCTTCTTCCGTGGAGTAGCCTTTGGCTCGAAGCTGATTGATATATTCCACCATAATCACGCCGGTCTGGACCGAAACGCCAAAAAGCGCGAGAAAGCCCACCCCAGACGAAACACTGAAGTTGGTGTGGGTAATCAGCAACGCCAGCAACCCGCCAATTCTGGCCATGGCCACATTGGTGAGAATGAGCAGCGCCCACTTCATCGATCGGAACATGATGTAGAGGATAATGAATATCAGCAGGATGGTGAAGGGGAGGACCAGCAGCAGGCGGCGTTCGGAGCGCTTCTCGCTCTCGTATTCGCCCGCCCAATCGATAGTGTAGCCGGGCGCCAATTTCACCGCGGCGTTTACTTTTTTGATCGCTTCCTCTACCGTACTTCCCAAGTCTCTCCCTCGCACGCTGTACTTGATGGCGATATAGCGCGAGTTTGCTTCACGGTAGATCTCCGAACCTCCATCCGACACTTTCACCTTGGTTAGCTGGCCCAGCGAAACGCGCTCGCCGGTCGGAGCTAACAAGCGAATCTTCTCGATGGCTTCCCTGCTATCGCGATACTCAGGCAGGTAGCGCAAAACTAGATCGTATCTTTGCTCTCCCACCAGCACTTGGGTAAGTGCATTGCCGCCGACGGCAGTCTGAATTGCATCCTGGACATCCGCAACATTGATCCCGTAGCGAGACGCTTCATCGCGGTCCACCGCAAAATCGAGGTTGGGCTGACCGAGCACACGAAACAGGCCAAGATCCTCGACCCCTCGAATATCCTTCATGACATTGACGATCGCATCTCCCTGGGTTTCCAGCGTCTTCAGATCGTTGCCATAGATCTTTACTGCCAGCGCGCCTTTCACGCCACTCACCGCCTCTTCCAGGTTATCGGAAATGGGCTGAGAGAAATTCCAGATCACTCCCGGATTCTTTTCCAGTTCGCGACTCATGGCGGCGATGAGCCGCTCCTTATTCTGGTGGAAAACAGGCCGCCATTTTTCCTTGGGCAGCAAGTCGACGAAATACTCGGTGTTGAAGAAGCCGGTGGTGTCGGTTCCGTCATCAGGACGTCCGATCTGATCGACAACTTGCGGGACCTCCGGAAAGGAAGCGAGAACCTCTCGCGCTCTCGCGGCGACTTGCGCGCTCTCCGTAGGGCCGGTGCTGGGCGCCAGGGTTCCGCGCACCCAGATCGCGCCCTCGTCAAGATGCGGCAGGAACTCCGATCCGATCACGCCGCTGAAGGCCAGGTAGATTGCGCAGAGGAATGCGGCCACCGCCACTCCAACCGTCAGCCACCGATTGCGAACCGCCCACGCAACATCCTTGCGGTAGCGTTCCGTCAAAAATTTCATAACCGGGTTTTCCCATTGCTTTACGTCCTTGCGAAACAAGAAGCTCGCCAGCGCCGGCGCGAAAAGCATCGAAAAGAGCAGTGCCCCCAGCAATGCAAACGCCACCGTCCATGCCATTGGCCGAAACAACTTCCCTTCCACTCTTTGCAGCGTGAAAATTGGGAGATAGGCCGTGATAATGATGGCGATGGCATAAAACACAGGCCGCTGCACTTCATGCGCTGCAACGCGTACCTTATCCAGCAGCGTGGCCGTCCCTTCCTCGCGGCGATTCAGGTGGCGGACGATGTTCTCGACCATCACCACCGAGCCATCCACCACCATCCCGAAGTCGAGTGCCCCTAACGAGAGCAGGTTCGCGGAAATATGCCGCAAATCGAGGCAAATCGACGCAAATAGCAGGGCGAAAGGAATGGTCAGAGCCACGATGATCGCCCCCCGAACATTCCCCAGAAACATAAACAAGATGATTACGACCAGGATCATGCCCTCGGCGAGGTTGTGCAGCACGGTATGGGTTGTGTAACGAACCAAATCATCGCGGTCCAGGTACGGAACGATCCTTACTCCGCGCGGCAAAATGTGATCGTTTAGCTGCCGAACCATGGCATGAATGCCATCCAGGGTTGTCGCGGTGTCCGCTCCCTTCCGCAGAAACACAATTCCTTCCACCACGTCGTCATCGTCTACCACCACTCCATCCGCTCGATGCACCGCCTTCCCTATTTGGCCGAGACGAATCTTGGGGCCCTGCATTACCGTAGCGATGTCCTTCACCCGCAGGGGTGTTCCATTTTGCGCTTTGATGACGGTCTTCTCGATATCCGCGACATCCCGTACCAAACCCACCGCGCGCACGTTCACCTGTTGCGATCCTTGCTCGATAAAACTCCCGCCAGCATTGGCGTTGGCATTGGTGAGTTGCTGTTCCAACTGCGCCAGGCTCAAGCCGTAGGAGATCAGCTTGTCGGGGTCGATGCGCACCTGGTATTCGCGGGTGATGCCACCGAACGATGAATCGTCCACCACGTCGGGTACGGACTTCATGTACTTGCCGATTACCCAATCCTGAATCGACTTCAGTTCCATCACGTCGTAAGCGGGATTGCTGCTTTGTATGGTGTACCAGTAGATCGAGCCAATCGGACTGAAGTCGGGACCGATGCTTGGGTTGACGTTGGGCGGCAGGCTAACTTGCGCGAGATGCTCCAGCACTTTCTGGCGATCCCAGTCGTTGTCGGAATCGTCATCGAAAATGAGATTAACCACCGACAGTCCGGACAACGAAGCGGAGCGTAAATGTTGCAGGTGAGGCGTGCCGTTCATCTGGATTTCGATGGGAACGGTCACCTGCTGTTCCACTTCTTCCGCGGCCCGGCCAGGCCACTGGGTGATTACCTGAACCCAGGTGTTGGCAACGTCCGGATAAGCCTCCACCGGCAGCTTCTTAAATGCGATCGCGCCCCAAACGAACAGAAGCAGCGCTAGGCTAAGCACGATGAAACGGTTGTTGAGAGACCAATCGACGATCTTGCGAATCATTACTGTTCCACCGTGTTTTGGAATTGCAGCGCATTCAGCACCACCCGTTGGCCCGGCGTCACTCCCGAGATGATTTCTTGTGCATCTCCGGGAAGCATGTCTCCTGCTGTAACTCCCACTCGACGAAACTGGTTATCTCTTTCGGGCACATACACCCAATCGCGGTCGTGCAGGTGCAGGATGGCAGTTGCCGGAAGCGATGCGCGCGTCTCTTTCCTCTCACCGTGAAACGTGGCGGTCACGAACATGCCGGGACGCATCAACCCTGGATTGCGCACCTCAATGCGCACTTTGGCTGTGCGCATGTTTGGATCCAGGACAGAGCCAATGTTGCTAATCGCTCCGGTGAATGTCCTGTCCGGATATGCCTTCAGATTAATGTCGGCCTTTTCTCCAACGCGCACGTTCGAGAGGTCGTTCTCATAAACATCGCACAGAATCCAGACAGTACTCAGGTCGGAAATCGTAAATGGATTCGGAGCACTCAAGCCCGCGACACCGGCAGCGTTGGTGACTTGCTGATCGGTGATCACCCCCGACGCCGGAGCGACAATTTCCACAATGCCGGTTGGTTGATCCAAATTGGGGCTGCCCAGGAGTCGAAGCTTTTCCGCAGTAGTTTTCACATCCACTTTGGCTTTGGCGTCCGCATCCTGGGCGACCTGGAGATCGTTTAAGGAGATGGCCCCTTTTTCGTAGAGAAGCTGGGCACGCTCCTCCTGGGTGCGAGAGAGCTGTTCATCCGCAACGGCCTTTTGGTAGTCGGAATAAGCGCTGGAAACATCCGCGCTCTGCACCCGCAGCAGCACTTGGCCTTTTTTGACGGTGTCGCCCAAACGCGCCCTGATTTCCACGATCCGTCCGGTGGCGAGGGAAATCACCGGAACAGTGCGGGAAATGTCCGGATTGACCGCGCCGGTTACCTTCATCTGCGAGGTTGCGACGTGAGTCACTGCCTGTGCGAGCTCGAACTGGCCGGGATGATCTACTTTGAAGAGATCGCGGTCCTCCACCTTTTGCACTTTCAAAGGCGGCGGCGCTTCAGCCTGATAGTCGGGCTTTGATTCACCGCAACCTGCCGCCAGCAGGCCCAGGAGAACAGCAGGCATTGCTAAATTCCGCCAGTTCATTCGAAAACCTCTCGTCCTATAGCGAGTTGGGCAGGCTGCTTCAGTGGGCCGGTAGGTATAGGCACTTCTTCAGAGCCGCCATCCATTCCGGTATGCTCCGATCTGTCCGGCTACCGGACGGGTTGCCCGGGTTGGATTAGAATCCAGCAACATGAACCGCTGGTAACAGCAGGTCGTAGATACTATACTGGGTATAGTATGTCAAGGAGGCCCACCCATGGCCCATACCGCCGAGGAGAAGAAAAAGCTACTGGCCCGCGTCAATCGCATTCAGGGGCAACTGCAGAGTATTCGCGAGGCTATCGAGCAGGAGCGCGAGTGCGCGGGTGTGCTCCAGCAAATTGCCGCCTGCCGCGGTGCGGTGAATGGTTTGTTGGTGGAGATTGTTGAGGGAGAGATCAAGTTTCACGTGCTAAGCAAGGATGCGAAAGCGGGCTCGCGCGAAACCAAAGCGGCCGAGAGTCTGGTGGAAATCCTCCACCGCTACATCAAGTAAACCTCACGATTGGACGGCGACTCGGTGCAGAAATTCGCGGCGATCCATGGTTGGCCTCTCAGGACTCAGATCTCAATTCCTTTTTCCGGCTCGGGCAGCCGGTCGCCCTCGCGCGCCAGCCACACGTACAGCGTGGGCAAGATGAAAATGCTCATCGCCAGATTCACCATCAGGCCGCCGACGATCACAATAGCGAAGGGCCGCTGTGAATCGGAACCAATGGCGCGTGACAGCGCAGCAGGCAGCAGACCCAGTGTTGCCACCAGCATGGTCATCATGATCGGGCGAAGTCTGAGCACCGCCCCTTCAATCGCGGAGTCTTCAATCGAGAAGCCCCGGGCACGAAGCTGATTGATGTATTCCAGCATGATCACACCCGCTTGAACGGACACGCCAAAAAGCGCCAGGAAGCCGACGCCGGAAGAAACGCTGAAATGGGTTCCGGTGGTCAACAGGGCCAGGAGCCCTCCTACGCTGGCCATCGCCACCGTAGCCAGAATGAGCACCGCCCACTTCGGCGAACCGAACATCGTATGGAGGATCAGGAAGATCACCAGCACCGTCAACGGCACGATAATCAGCAGGCGCGCTTCGGCGCGCTTTTCACTCTCATATTCGCCTTCCCACTCGATATGGTAGCCCCTCGGCAGTTGGACCTGCTGCCTCACTTTGCGCATCGCTTCTTCCACCGCCCCTCCCAGATCGCGGCCGCGAACACTGTACTTGATCGCAACGTAGCGCTCGTTCCCTTCCCTGTAGATTTCAGAAGCACCGTCACGCTCCTCGATCTTACAGAGCTGGGCGATAGACACGCGTTCGCCAGACGGAGACAATAAACGAATGTTCTCGATGGCTTCCTTCGTTGTGCGGAATTGGGGCAAGTAGCGCAATACCAGATCGTATCGCGCCTCGCCTTTCAGCACTTGGGTAAGGGTAGTGCCTCCGGCCGCGGTTTGGATCGCATCCTGGACATCCGCAACGTTGATTTGATAGCGCGCGGCCTGATCGCGGTCCACCTCGAAGTTGATGTTTGGTTGTCCCAGAGCGCGAAAGACGGCGAGGTCTTCAGCGCCCCTGACGTGCCGCATCACGTCGACGATTTGATCGGCCTTTTCCTCGAGAACTTTCAGGTCATCCCCATACACTTTGGTGGCGAGTTCGCCCTTTACACCGCTGACCGCCTCTTCCATGTTGTCTTCAATCGGCTGAGAGAAACCCCACACCACGCCCGGGAGTTTGTTGAGTTCCCGATTCATTGCCGCGATCAGTTCGTCTTTATTTTCGTGAAAAACCGGCCGCCACTGTTCTTTCGGTTTCAAATCCACGAAGTACTCGGTATTGAAAAAACCGGTGGTATCCGTCCCGTCATCCGGGCGCCCCACCTGGCTGGTGCACTGTGGCACTTCGGGAAACGAGCAAAGGACGACCCGCGCTTGATTGGCTACCCGGATACCCTCGCTGGGTCCGGTGCTGGGAGCCAGCGTGCCGCGCACCCAAAGCGCACCCTCGTCCAAGTGCGGCAGAAACTCGGAACCGATCACTCCGCCGAACATGAGATACGCAGCGACACACAAACTTGCTCCCGCTATACCCAGCGTCACTCGGCGATGCTTGATGGCCCATCGAACTGCTTTGCGGTACTGGTCGGTGAGAAAAATCAACACCGGATTCCGCCACTCCCGCATATTTCTGGAAAACAGGAAGCTGGAAAGCACCGGTGCGATCAGCATGGAAAATAGCAAGGCGCCCAACAAAGCAAACGCTACGGTCCAGGCCATCGGCTTGAACAGCCGACCTTCCACTCGTTGCAGTGTGAAGATCGGCAGGTATGCGGTAATGATTATAGCGATCGCGTAAAACACCGGCCGCTGAACTTCGTGCGCAGCCTCGCGGATCACCTCTAAAGCGCTTTTCGTACCGTTTTCGTCTGGCGGCCGGCTCATATGACGCACAATGTTTTCGACCATCACCACCGCGCCATCCACCACCATTCCGAAATCCAGCGCGCCAAGCGACAACAGATTTGCGGGAATGTGCTTCAGGCTCAGACAGGTGGCCGCGAACAGCAGCGAGAACGGCACGGTAACCGCGACGATAATTGCCCCGCGGGCGTTCCCAAGAAACAGCAGCAGAACGATCACCACCAGAATAATGCCTTCCCCAAGGTTGTGCATTACGGTATGCGTGGTGTAGTGCACCAGATCACTGCGATCCACGAACGGAATCACCTTTACGCCGGACGGCAAAATGTGGTCATTCAGCTCTTTGACCTTGGCGTGAATCCCCCGCAGCGCGTCGTCCGCGTTCGCCCCTTTGCGCAATAAAACGATGCCCGAAACCACGTCGTCGTTGTCGATGATCTTGCCGTCTTCGCGATGAATCGCCCGCGCGAACTGGCCCAGCCGGATCTTCGGGCCTTGCGAAACCACGGCAATGTCCTTCATCTGCAGAGGAGTGCCGTTCTTGGCGGTGATCACCGTCTTTTCAATATCCTGCACATTCTGGATCAAGCCAACTTCCCGAAGATTCACTTGCTGCATGCCGGATTCGATGAAGCTGCCACCGGCATTTACATTGTTGTTGGTAAGCTGTTGCTCCACCTGCGCCAGGCTGAGCCCGTAGGCGATTAGTTTGTCGGGATCGATGCGAACCTGATATTCGCGGGTGGGGCCTCCGAAGCTGGATACGTCAACAACATCGGGCACCCCCTTAAAGTTTTTCTCGATTACCCAATCCTCTAGCGATTTCAACTCCATCACGTCATACTCGGGGTTGGTGCTGTGCAGTGTAAAAAAGTAGATCTGCCCAACGGGACTCCAGTCGGTGCCCATCTGGGGGGTTACCCCAGTCGGCAATGTAACTTGGGAAAGCCGTTCCAGGACCCGCTCCCGGTCCCAGGCGTTCGCCTCTTCATCATCGAAAACCAGCTTCAGATCCGAGAGTCCAAAGAGCGAAAACGAACGCAAATGGGTGATGTGAGGAATGCCACTCATCGCGATTTCCAACGGAATGGTCACCTGCTGCTCGATTTGTTCCGCGGAAATTCCGGGCCACTGGGTGATGATTTCAACGTAATTGTCCGCCACGTCCGGATACGCTTCCACCGGCAGTTGATGGAAAGAAATTGCGCCCCAGCCAAACAACAGGACCGCCGCTGCGAGCACCAGAAAGCGGCTTCCCAGCGCAAAATCGACCAGCTTACGAATCATTTCCCATTCCTCGTCGACCATCAGTGGTTAGGATTTCACTCATTGTCGACCGTGTTCTGCAAAGCCAGCGCGTTCGTGACCACCTTTTGGCCCGGCTGCAGCCCGGAAACCACCTCTTGCATTTGATTCGGGAGAGTTTCTCCACTGACCACTTCCAAGCGGCGGAATTTGTTGTTTTCCGAAGGTGTGTATACCCAATCACGATCGTGCAAATGCAAAATCGCGGATGTCGGAACCGCGGCGTGCACTTCTTTCTTTAGGCCATGAAATGTCACCGTCACAAACATGCCTGGGCGCATGAATCCCGGATTGCGGACCTCAATGCGGACTTTCCCCGTGCGAATGCTCGGATCGAGAATCGCGCCGATGTTGCTGATCGTGCCCTTCAGGACCTGGTCCGGATAAGGGTTCAGGCGGATGTCCGCGGTCTCTCCCAGGCGCACTCCGGGGAGATCGTTTTCGTACACATCGCAGACCACCCACACGGAAGACAGATCCGAGATCGTGAATGGGTTCGCCGAAGACAGACCCTGTACCCCCGCCGCGTTCGTCACCTCTTGGTCGGTGATCACCCCCGAAACTGGGGCGAAGATATCCACGATTCCGCTGGGATGATCGGGATCATTGCCAAGCAGCCGCAGATGCTCGGCGCTGGTTTCGACGTCGACTTTAGCCTTATCTTCGGCGTCTTGCGCAACCTGCAGGTCATTCATTGAGAATGCGCCGTGCGCATAGAGATCCTTGGTGCGCGCAAGCTGTGCGTTTGCCAGGATTTCGTCGGCCAGCGCTTTGCGATAGTCGGAAAAAGCGCCGGAGACATCCGCGCTTTGAACGCGCATCAGTAGCTGCCCTTTTTTCACGGTGTCACCCAGGCGCGACCGAATGTCGACCACGCGACCGGACGCCAGCGATATTACCGGTACCGTCCGCGCGATATCGGGGTTCACCGTCCCGGTGACCACCAACTGTGATGTAGCGGCGTGGACGACCACAGCGCCAACCGGAAACTGTTCAGGATGATCCACCTGGATGAAGTTGAGATCCTGTTCGTGCTGCACCGGTGCGGGTGGAGGCGCTTCCGACGCAGGATCTCCCTTGCCGCTGCCGCACCCTCCGAGAATCAGCATCGCCGCAAACGCCATAGCGAAAATTCGGCACTCCGTGCTTGTCATTGGATGACCTCACTTCTGACTGCAAAGTTTGGGTTTGAGCCGGCGCATCGGATCCCCGCAGAACGCTCCGCATGCTTGTTCAGGGATCAGGGTGGAAACACTAATTCGGTCGGCGAACCTATGGCCCAAGGATCTGGCGCGCAGGTATGTCTATCGAATGATCTGAATGGTTAGAACCGAGGAACTTCGGATGGTGGTGCGCGCCCTGCCTGGGAGACTAAGAAAGCACTGACGGTACGACCTATCGTCGCGGCAGGAATCCATCGCGCCGGCGATCGGTCAGTTAGTACATCATTTTCTTCCACGCGAATGCTGGAGCCCGACTGCGGCGGCACGCCAATCGTGTCGGTCGCCAGGTCGGTGGCGGAAGCCCAATTCGTTTGGTTCTCCCGGAACGTCCCGGGGAACGCCGTTGGCTCAGCACGCGAAAAGCCGCCATGACCATTGTTAAGAAAGATCGCTACGGGCTGATTGAACCACGCCTCGGCGAGAACTAGGTCAATGGTATTGTCGCCGTTGACGTCGCGGGTCTCGATCCGTAACCCGCCGGAGGGTGCGACAATTCGAATCAGTTGCCGCCCGACGCTGGAGAGTTGAAGCTGTATCCAGTAATCGGTGGTGCCGGAACTGTTTGGCTCCGCTTGGATGCTGGCTAGGTCTGGACGAAGGTCGCCATCAAAATCGGCGATCGCAAACTGTGCCCCCGGCCCAACCGGAGTGAACGACCCACTGGGAACTTCGGCGGAGTTCGCCGTCCCACGGCCGGCCAGACCACACAGTAAGAGCACCGGAATCCACAGCCGGAGTGTGCGCAACCCTCGGTGCTTGGCCCCGAGGCCCGTTCGGCGGTCCAATTGACTTATGGTGTTAGACATCGCACGCTCTGGGGTTCCGGCACCCAGGACTCCACCGTCCAGCGCATACCCGGGTAAAGAATCGCGGGCCGCTCTGAACACATAGCCACACTACATCTTGATGCATGTCCCCCCGCCGGCGCTGCATGCCGAGGACGATTTTTGGGCTACAAGTTAACCCCATCGCAGGCGCCCCCGTTGGATAGATTGGAGTTGTTCGGCGTCGCGCAGCTCCAGCACCGGGCTGTCCCGATTGATCCGCCGCTGTTTCCGTGTGCCGTTAACTACCGGGTTGATCTCCGGCCTTAAGATCTTCTCACCCCTGCAAGCCCGGGCCCAACAAATTGCACCGTTATCGTTTTTCAGGCCAACAACCTGGGTTCGAGTACCTGTCCGGTTCGGGTCCAACTCGGACCAACTCATACCAAATTGGTTCCAAGGACAGACGTCAGTCAGACGGCGAGTAGTTGCCAACCAAGCAGCGCTCCGGTCGACAGCAGTTCCGCCGGAGTTCCTTGCCCCACATGGGTAGCCAGCAGCCGCGCGAAAAGATCCGGTTTGCTCTGCAGGGCCCGAATCACTCGAGTCCGAATGCGCGGGTTGCGGCCCAGCCAAAGCATCAGATTGCCCATCACTATCGGCCGCCTTTCGAGTACCCGATGCGCCCGCTCGTATTGGCTCAAATCGTTCATCGCCATCGCGTCGGCCAGCGCAAGTGCCTGCCGGAACGCCAGCCGCAGCCCCTCGCCAGTGATCGCGTCCACTCCACCGGAAGCGTCGCCAGCCAGAGCGACATTCCCGCGTTGTACGTTACGGAGCGAGCGCGTTGAGGTGACCGCACCGCGCTCCCGGCTGCTCAATTCCGCTCCTCCCAGTCTGTCATTCAGTTCCGGCAATTCCCGGAGTGCGCTATCGAAGGATGAATGCTCCACCCGTTCCGACATCACCGCAACGCACACTTCATCGCTGCTAATCGGCGTCACGTACGCCTGCGCATGGCTTCCCCAATAAATTTCCACGTAGTTGGACCACGGCTTAACGCGATAGTGCCGGCGGCGGGTATACCGTTGTCGGTTGCGCTTCGTTGTCTCCAATCCGACCCAGCGCCGCACCCGTGAACCCTGTCCGTCCGTTCCAACGATCCACCGGGCATGAATTTTTCCGCGAGAAACCCGCACGCTCTCCGCATCCACGCCGGAAACAGGCGTGTTCCATAGCACCTGCACGCCGCACTCTTCGGCTCTGGCAATCAACCGCTCATGCAACAGCGGCCGCCGCAGACCGATGCCCGGCCCCTGGGGAAAATCGGCTACCACTCGAGCGCCATCCTGCGCAAAACAGATGCCCCGGAATTTCTGCCCGTGTCGCGGGTCAATCTCCACGCCCAAAGCCCACAGGGCCGCCAGCGTCTCTGGCATCATCCCTTCCCCGCACGGCTTTTCAATGGGAGGCGCAGCACCGTCCGCGACGATTGCCCGAAAGCCTTTTTGGCGCGCCGCAATCGCAACTGCCAACCCCGCCGGCCCTCCGCCAACGACGAATACGTCTGTGGATTGTGCGCAACAGACCACTCGGGACCCTTTCCTGATACCAGCGTCCGGAGCTCGCCCGCTGGCCACCATTCTATTCTTCTTTCTCACCGAGAGATGCCCCTACTCGGTGCGAAGACCAAGGAAGAGTGGGCCATCCGCCACGAGCGTTAGGCTGTACTCCCGCTCCTCGCGACCTTCTCACGCTATACCGATTGGCAGTCCTCCATGTCATAACTATGCCTTATTTTTATTGGAAGCTCTATCGGTATACTTACCATGATCTCGACAAAACATTTTAGCGATGCGCGGGGGATTCAATCAGCGACTCTTCACTTGGAAGGACAGCCACAAAGGGCCGGAAACGGGCGGGCGTGGCCAAAAGAAATTACTAGCCCAACCCCGCTTCTACGCTTTGCATATCTTTCGGTGTTGGGCGGCCCGTACAAACGGCTAAACCTTGATGATCATTACTTCGGTGGACTTAATCAGCGCCGCGGCGCTCTCGCCCACTTTCAATCGCATTTCGCGAATCGCGTCGGCGGTAACAATCGAGGTGATGTGCTGGCCGCCAATCGATAACCGTACCTGCGCGATCAGACCATCGATCTTGATCTCGGTCACTCGCCCCACGAGCTGATTGCGCCCGCTGATTCGCCGGTAGTTGCCGCGTCGTTCGCTCACTTCACCGCGTTGTGAGGCCACGTGAAGAAACTTATCCAGCTCCGCTTCCGGAATGCGATGGTGCCCGCCGGCCGTCTTGATGGTGCGGATCTTCTTCTTGTAAATCCATTGCTTCAACGTAGGATAGCTGACGCCAAGCACCTTGGCGGCATCGCGCGGCAACAACAGGGTTGTCGGTTTCATAGGCAGCGGTCTCGTGCATTACTTTTACGCCCCTGCAAGGGTCCGGTCAACGGCTCGCAGGGCTCGGACCGCGAGGTTTGATTTCCGGCGCGACACCGGATGGGGAAAAGTATGAAAGAAAACGATCGGGCCGATTGCACTCGAGGCTGGCTGATCAGCGTGCTCACTGATGTTCACTTTTGGGTTCCGGTGGTAGTGCTGATCGGCGGGCTGCTTCTCCTGAGGTCAATTAACTAGGCGTACCCAAGGAATATGGAGCCCCTCTCAAATCCTGCGACGCAAACTCTGGACGAGCAGACTTCGCGCGCGCGAAAGCTGCAAGTCCTCGGCATTCTTTCCGGTTTCACCGCGGGAGCATGGCTCGGCGCCGCCGAAGCGCCTACGAAACTCGTCTCGGGCGGTGTCTCGCCCGTGGTCATCTCTCTGATCATGGTGATTGGTGTTTTCCTGGCGCGCTGGAGCCTGCCCGCCTTGATCCTGGGCACGTCGTCGATTCACGCCGATGTGCGCCGCGCGCCGCACTTGATCATCTGGGCGATTCTCGCCGGATGTCTCTGGGCAGTGGCCAACACATTAACGATTTTCGCGATCCGCGACGTCGGGCTGAGCATCGCCTTTCCCCTGTGGAATTCCAACAGCCTGCTCGGTATATTGTGGGGATTCATTTTCTTCAACGAGTTGCGCCAGGCCGGCTTTTGGCGCTGGGCGGGCGTCTGGGGCGGAGCGCTGGTGATGTGTGCCGGCGCGACAATATTGGCGGTCGCATCGGCGTCACAAGGTCCAGCGTCGCACTCCTTGCGCGGCGTGTGGGCTGCGCTGGGTGCCGGGATTTTGTGGGGAACCATGTACATCCCGTATCGCAAGGCGTACTTGACCGGGATGAATCCACTTTCCTTCGTCACGTTTTTCACTTTTGGCGAGCTCGGCATGATGGGGGCGTTGGCGGCCAGTTATACCGGTCTGGGTCCGCTGTGGCATCAATTGGTAGGCGCGCGCGACGTTCTTTTCTGGCTGATGTCGGGGGGCTTCATCTGGGTGATTGGCGACTTGTTCCAACAATATGCCGCGAAATACGTCGGCATCAGCCGCGGCATCCCGCTGTCGAACACCAATCAGCTCTGGGGTTTGCTGTGGGGTGTGCTGGTTTTTGGCGAACTACATGGCCGCAGCGCTCCGCAGTACGTGCAGGTGATCGGCGGCTCGCTGCTGATGATGCTGGGAGTAGGGGCGATCGCTTTTTCTTCCGCGACCAGCAAGGAACAAACGTGGTGGAAAGAAGCGGCACAGCGCGAAAGCCACCGCTACGGCATCGCCGCCGACTACGTCGCAGCCCGCATGGAAGGCCGCCAGGCCGACGACGAACGAAAACCGTCTCGCACCGCGCTGGATTGGTTACTCGTAGCTATAGCTACCGGAGCGTTCATATTTTTTGGCGCCATGGCACGCGTGCCGCAGATGTCTCTGCACTGGGGCGCCGCCGCGATCCTGAGCGTCGCGAGCGTGGTACTCCTGGTAGTTTGCGGCGTCGCGCTGTGGCGGACGACAAGATTTCAGTGATTCACAGTTCTACGGCTCTGCGACTCTATCTTTATTGCCAAACGGCCTGCCCCACTGAGCGAGTATTCGCGAGAAGTAGCACCGCAGAAACACTCTCTTGGGAATCACGAAAGAATTCACATCTGACGCGGGCATCGGGTACACTGCCGTTCATGGAAGCCGCCAACGCACCCTCAAAAACTCCGCCGCAGCTAACCCCTACCGCGGCTGGGCAGGCAATCTGGAATATCGTGCCGTGGGTGCTGGCGGCGGCGTGCGTGTTGGTCACGTTTTGGATGATCGGAATTCTGAAACACAATCAGCGTCAGCTCCTCGAAACGGAACGCCAAAACGCGGACTACATGTTTCATATCCAGCACGAAACGCGGTCCAAAGCGGATCAACTGGCTCAAGTCTCCGCGCAGAACGATCAGATCGTTGGCCTGCTAGAATCCGCGCCACTCTCACAGCGCGACCTGCAGCCAACGACCGGCTGGCAAGCCTCCGCTCGGGTTTTCTGGCACGACGATCATGGCCTGCTGCTGGTCGCACGCGGTCTGCCTCCTGTGCCGCAGGATGGCTCGTTCCAATTGTGGTTGTACCGCAAGGGCGCTCCCGAATATGTGAATGTGGGCGTGGTGCAGGCGGGAAATTCCGGCAACGGCCTGCTGTTCGTTCCGCCGGGGCCTTCTTTGCTGTCCATGACCGGGGCGCTGCTTACCGAGGAATCGGGAACCGACATCGCATCCACGCCCGGCCAGGAAATTCTGAAAGTGAAGCCCTAGCCAAAGCTCCCGCAAGCAAGCATGCATGCATGCATGCGTGCATCCCGCCGTTTTACAAAATTCTTTTCGGAGGTGAGCGCTACTTCCCGCCACTCGATTGCGGACCGCCATTGATAACGATGCGGAAAACATACGCGTAGTTCTCGGGAGCCTGCGCCGGGAGCTGAATATGCAAACCATCGGCTCGCTGCTCGAAGTGCAGCGCCGACTGGTACCCCAGCAACGCAACCGAATCAATCTTGGCCCCGCTGCCGAGGACCGCAGCCGCCGAGCCCAGCGTATGGATCACCGCTTCCCCTCCACTCGGCCAACCCAGTTCGATGGCGTTCAGCGCGTTGCCCTTAGTGGTGAATCGGAAATCTTCGGCAGTGAACGCGGCGGTGTCGGTATCATGAAATGAGCCAGGAGCAATCCGCGTAGGGCCTTCTCCGTAAGTCTTCCACGGGCGCGTGCCATAAATGGCATCGCCGTTCACCGCGAGCCACGCGCCAACCTCCCGCAGAATTTTCTGCACTTCGTCCGGGATGGTGCCGTCCGATCGCGGGCCGGTGTTGAGCAGCAAGCAACCGTTCTTGCTGACGATGTCCGCGAGCTGGTGCACGATGAATTGCGGCGACTTGAACGTGTCGTGCTCAATGTAGCCCCAGGACTTGTTGCTCACCGAAGTATCAGTCTGCCAGAACGCCGGCCGAATCTCGCCCAATTGCCCGCGTTCGATATCGAGCACCGCCGAGTGCTCCTCCATCGCGTAGTCCTTATAGTTGATCACCCCGGCATGACCGCTATTTTGCTGCGTCGTGTTGTAGTAAAACGCCGCAAAACGTGTTAGGTCTGCCCGCACGGAAGCCTGACCGATCCACCAATCGAAGTACATGATGTCCGGATGATATTTCTCGACGATCTCCGACGAGCGCGCCAGCCAGTCGTCGGTCCACGCCGAAGACACGTACGTGAAATCGTTGGAGAGCGGCGTGCCTCGTTTGGCTTCCAGCCACGCGTGCGCGGGCCCGTAGAAAGCGGCATACGCGGAATCGTTGATGTCCGAGGGAATCGAGCGGCCAACGCCGAGAAAGAAATTGTGCTCGACGCGGTGCGAGGAAGTTCCGAAGTGCAGGCCCTCGGCCCGCACCGCGTGTGCGAGTTCCCCGATCACGTCGCGGTGCGGACCCATCTTGGCCGCGGTCCAGTCGCTCAGCCCGCTGTCGTACATCGCGAAGCCATCATGATGTTCCGCGACCGGAACCACGTATTTCGCGCCGGCCTCCTTGAACAGCCGCGCCCATGCAGCCGCGTCGAAGTGCTCCGCCTTGAAGAGAGGAATGAAATCCTTGTAACCGAATTTATCCTGAGGCCCGTAAGTATCCAGATGGTGCGCGTATTCCGGCGAGCCCTTGCGATACATGTCCCGCGGATACCACTCGCTGCCAAAAGCAGGAACCGAATACACGCCCCAGTGAATGAATATTCCGAACTTCGCGTCCCGATACCATTCCGGCGGGTCATATTTCCGCAGCGATTCCCAATCCGGACGAAACGGGCCCTGGCGCCCGACGCGATCCACTTCATGCAGAATGGACGCGCGCGGTGCGTCATACTTCGAACTCGCTTTCTGCCAAGTCTGATCGATCACCGAAGGATCTTCAGACGCGGTAGGAGCCGTGGAAGCACTGGTCGAAGTCGAAGCCGAAGCCTGCGCCTGGGGATGCGCCGCCGCAAAGTGAACGCCGAAGGACGCGGCCAAGAGGGCTAGCCCTGCGATCGTGAATCTGCGAATGGTTGGTGTGGAGAACGAAAAGGACATGGAATCCTATCGCGGAGCGACTTCGAAGCCGCCAGCGCTGCGAACAGTAGCGCGTATTGTTGTACCGCCGCTGCCGGATATCAACTCCAAAGAACCACCCAACTCGCTGACCCGCTCGCGCATGCTGGTAACGCCAACTCCCAGTCCTTGCCCGGTTTCCTGAAATTGCTTTAACCGTTCCGGGTCGATCCCTTTTCCCTGATCGCTCACTTCCAGCTGAGCCACATTCGGCTCAACCGTGATTTTCACCCGCGCTTCCCGGCTCTCGGAATGCCGATGAATGTTGGTCAGCGCCTCTTGCACGATGCGAAAGAACACCATCTCAACCGTTCGAGGCAGCCGCGGTATACCCGCTCCGATCTCCAGCGCCACATTGATCCCGCTCCGGCTGTTGAAGCCCTCGATGTACCACGACAATGCCGATACCAGCCCGGTTTCATCCAGCAGCGGCGGATGCAGCAAATACGACAGTGTGCGCAGTTCCTCGATGCACCGCGTCAGCGTCTGCGAACATTCCGCCAGGATTTCGTCATTCCTGGGCGAAACGTGCGGCTCCATCGCTCCAATCTGCATCTGTATCGCCGCAAGATATTGGCCCACGCTGTCGTGCAGCTCTCGCGCAAAGCGCCGCCGCTCTTCGTCCTGCAGGCTCATCAATCTTTGCGACAGCAGCCGAAGTATTTGCTCCGATCTCTTGCGCTCGGATATCAGGCCCACCAGGTTCTCGTTCAAGGACTGCAATTCAGCGGTGCGCTCGGCAATGCGCCTTTCCAAATTTTCGTTGAGGCGCAGTATTTCCAACTCGGATTCCTTGCGCTTGGAAACGTCGGTGCAAACTCCCATCATGCGCACCGCCTGGCCATCTTTCCCATACAATACCCGGCCCCGTCCCTCCAGCCAGGTCACCCCGCCATCGGGCCGCGGATAGCGGTATTCGACGTGATAATCACCGCCGGTGGCAATCGATTCCTGGATCCGCCGCTGCACCTCGTCCTTGTCGTCCGGATAAACGTCTTGCAGAAATCCTTCAAACGTTCCCCCAAAGGTTCCCCGAGGTTGGTTGTGAACCTCTTCCATGTTGTCAGACCATTGCACCCGGTTCGTTTCGATGTCCCAGTCCCACGTGCCCACATTGGCCACCGCCAAGCTGAACAGCAACCGGTCCTCGCTGCGGCGCATGGATCTGGCGCCGTGCAGCGGCAAACTGTCTGCCGCATCGAGCTTGGGCATGTCGTCGCGGGCGATGGGTTCGGTCATGGTGGCCTCGTAGTTGCGACTTTGCCCGCCACCGTTGCGGGTGGGTGCCGCACGTGTCGATTTCACACGTGGCTTCTCTCGCGCTGGTCCGCAAGTTGCAGCTTGGCACTTTGCGGCAGCCTCGGACACCCCAGAGGTCTGAGCGGCAGCGGAGCAACAAACCAGCGTACTTGCGATGTTACGGAGGGAACCGAGGCCAAGTCAACGGTTTCGGAAACCCGGGATTCCGTCTAATTTTTTCAACTACTGTAAAGTCTGCAGGTTACAGGCAAGAATCGATTCAATTCCCACAGCTCCGCGTCTGCCGCAAACGCCCTGGGTCTCCTCCAAACGGCTTTATCGAACGCGCGAGGCGCACCTCGCCCAACTTCGCTCATTGGTGAAAACGCGCGTCCGATAAAGCTCTAACATTTATCGGGCGATGGCGCCGTTGCGGGCGCTCTTTTAATTGCGCCCGGCGGCAAGTGTCGATTAGAGTCGCGGCCGGTCCCCTGTCTGGCGATTTAGTCGATTTGAGAGGTCTGATGCGAACCGCTACCCGCTCAGATCAATCCTCCACCGCACGACCCACACGAGATGGTCACCCACGAGCCGCGCACTCTGTCGAAGACAATCGACCGCAGTGGCGCGCTCGATCTTCTGGATCGCGCGCGGCAAAACTTCAAATCTCGATGACGTCTCCACTCCCTACGCATTCAAAGTTTCGTTCGACACCAGCGGCCCAACACAGAACGAGGGCCCCGGGACGATGGATTGGTTATCCGATGGAGGATCGCACTGGCGCTGGACGGCGCAATTGCAGAATTCGCAGGTGATTCGTATCGGCGCCGACGGCCGCGTCTACGGCAAGAATCCTTCCGAGCCAGTTCCCTTGCGCGTTCAGTTGGTCCGTTCTGTTCTGATTAAGCCGATCGTGCAGTCCGGGCAAAAGTTCGTGATTCGCGAGGCAAACGTGCAGCGCGACGGCAAGGCGATGACGTGCCTGCTGCTCAGCTATTCGCTACCGCCGAATCCCGCCCCGCGCTCGTGGGTGGAGAGAGAGGACTGTATAGACCCCGCTACGGCCCTGTTGCAAACGTGGTCCGAAGCGCCGGGCATTTACGCGATCTACGACTACCGTGGCGCCGCGGATTTTCACGGGCATCTTCTCCCGCGGCAAATCTCCATATTCGAAGAAGGCTGCCTGGCGATTCAGGTGCATGTGGAAAGCCTCGAAGACGTGCCCAATATCGATGCGGATCTCTTGAAGCCGACGCCGGAAATGGTCGGCGCGGGTGAATCGTTCTCGCTGGCAACACCCCGGCGCTTACCAATGCGCATCGATCCGTCCGATGCACCCACTTCACGCTTCTTCCAGCCAGTGATCATTCACGCGACGCTAGACGCCCAAGACGGTCGCGCAATTGGTCGCCGATTCCACTTCTCCCGTAAGAGCGATAATCAGCCATGTGGATTACTTCGGAGTACGCCGCCATTGGGGGCTGTGCGTTCCATGGATGAGCCAATCCCGTGGGATAT
>Ga0182024_10007718_pt1 | contig 23104 bp, 19 predicted proteins | sample P32metaG_FD_120480 | JGI IMG/M metagenome (GOLD analysis project Ga0182024, IMG submission 120480) | Permafrost microbial communities from Stordalen Mire, Sweden - P3-2 metaG (Illumina Assembly) | ecosystem: Environmental > Terrestrial > Soil > Wetlands > Permafrost | place: Sweden: Stordalen... | reverse complement strand
TAAGCTCCCTGCTCAAAGGGGGCACGAGCCATGGTTTCTATCGCAGAATTCGGAGAGCTTATCGGAGCCGTCGCGAGTGTTCTTGCATTTCCGCTTCTGGCAATCGCAGTCGCGTTACTCTGGGGAGCGTACAAAATGCTTCCAGATAAAAGCGGCCATTTTGAAATTTCAAAGCGCAGGCGATACCTAGTAATCGGACTGCTGATCTCTGGCGGCATAGCGTATGCCGTAGATATTGCGGATCGCATGGGGTGGCTTGAGCCTGTGTATGCCAACATTCCTCTCACTAAGGTGTATGACAAGACATTTACAAACCAAGTTGTTGTTATCGACGGAAAGGATTTTATTGACTGCACCTTCAATGGCGTCACGTTCCGCTACAATGGTGGTTATTATTTATTTGAAGGCGCAAGGATAGAGGGAGCAATCGCGATTGATACGCCGAACGACACGGCTGGAAACGCCATCAATCTTCTGACGTGGTTAGACAGCCATACACAAAATCACGCCTTGGTTGAGCGGTGGAAAAAACTTCCACCGGAGCATTTCAAATGAAAACCGGCCACTCGGAATTGAAATCCGGCCACTTGACTCCGAAAGAGGCAAAACAGGCCAGCACCCCCCGGTTGGATGCAGACAATGTAGCGTTACAGCTGGGCTTTGGCGAGCTGATTTGCGAAATCCACGACTGCGTGGGCGACGCGGTCGCCATCTTCCGGCGTGTTCATGAGTGTATCCGTGATTTCGATGGGAACGTCGAAACGGTCCACAAGCTCGCGATCGCGTGCATCGAGTATGAAACCGTCGATCAGGCCGCTATAGTGTTCGGCGATCGAGAGCGCGGACGTGGTGATTCCAAGCTCCGCCATGATTTTCGCGGTCGGTCCTTTCACCGCCCTGTCGCCGATGATGGGTGTGACGGCGATTACGGGACATTTCGCCGAATGGAGCGCATCACGCAGTTCGGGAATTGCCAGCAGCGGATCGATGCTCAGCCAGGGATTGGAGGGGGCGATCACGATCGCTTCAAGATCGGGCGACGCAAAAGCCTCGCGCGCGCATTTCGGCAGCCGGGCTTCTCCGGCCCCTTCGAATCGCAGGCCGCGCACCGCGGGTTCACAATGGCGGCGTACGAAATAATCCTGGAAGGACAGCTCGCCCTCGTCCGTCGCCACGCGCGTGGCCACCCGATCGTCACTCATCGGGACGATCTGTGCCCGGATGCCGAAGCTTCGGGCAAAAACCTCCACGATGGCGCTCAGTTTCTGGCCCAATTCGAGCCTGCGCGTGCGCTCGACATGCAGCGCCAGATCGCCATCGCCCAGCGCGAACCAGGTTTCGCCGCCGAGTTCTTTGAGCGTGCGCATGAAGCTCCAGGTTTCGTCGCGGCGCCCCCATCCCTGTTCTGGATGGGCGAGCCCGCCGAGCGTGTAGAGCGTGGTGTCGATATCCGGAGAAATATGGAGCCCGAGATGCTCGAAATCGTCACCCGTGTTGACGATCGCCGCGAGCGAATCGGCCGGCAGGATGCGATAGAGCCCGCGCAGGAGCTTTGCGCCGCCCACGCCGCCGGACAGAGCGAGGACGCGCACGCCGCTCAAATGGAACTCCCTGCCGATGGCGCGGAACCGTTGCGCTCGTTCCACGGTTGATCTTGGCAGCGATTCCGCGGAGCATCAACGCTGCCGCCATTCAGGGATACGCCCAGATGCCGATCACCATCGGAGTTTCCATGCCGCCGCAGCGCGGAGACATGCCCCGGCTTCGCAAAGCCTGGGAAGAAGCCGACGAATTGGGTGCCGACCGCATCTACACATTCGACCACTTCTTCACGCTGGTCATGAACAATCCCAATCCGACCTTCGAGGAAACACACGGGAAGAGCTTCGAAGCTACCTCGATCCAGGCGGCGATGGCCGTGACGACGAAGCGCGCGGAAATCTCCTGCCTTGTCCATTGCACCGGCTATCGCAATCCCAATCTGCTGGCGGATATCTCGCGCACCATCGATCATCTTTCGGGTGGGCGTTTCGTGCTCGGGATCGGTTCGGGGTGGTTCAAGCTCGATTACGACGAATATGGCTATGAATTCGGCACGGTCGGAAGCCGGCTCAAGAAGCTCGAGCAGGACATCGAGACCATCAAGGACAGATGGACGAAGCTGAATCCACGACCGCTCAGGCGTATCCCGATTCTCATCGGCGGTGGCGGCGAAAAGGTGACGCTTCGAATCACGGCCAAGCATGCCGATGCCTGGCATTCCTTCGGCGACGTCGAGACGATGACACGAAAATCGCAGATTCTCGACGAATGGTGCGCAAAAATCGGACGCGACCCGAAAGAGATCGTGCGCTCCACATCGGTTGGCCCGCTGATCGGCGGAATCAAGGCCGATCCCGAACCTTATGTGAAGGCCGGCTTCACCGATTTCGTAGTCCATGCGCGTGGGCCGGACTGGGATCTCGGCGCCCTGCGCGAGATTCTCGCCTGGCGCAAGGCGCGCGGGTGAGGACACTGCTTTCTTCGCGCGACGCGCTTCTCGCGCTCATGGGGGCGCCATTGGCCGAATTGTGTGGTGAAGCGAGCCGGATGCGCGATGTGGGGCACGGTCCGATCGTCACCTATTCCCGTAAGGTCTTCATCCCGCTCACCCATCTTTGCCGCGATGTCTGCGGGTACTGCACATTCGCGAGACCTCCGAGGCGAGGCGAGCGCTGTTATCTGAACCGCGAGGAGGTCCTCGCCATCGCACGGGCAGGCGCGGAAGCTGGTTGCGCCGAAGCGCTCTTCACGCTGGGCGACAAGCCGGAGTTGCGGTACCGCCAGGCGCGCGAAGAACTCGACGCGCTCGGTCACCCGACGACGATTTCGTATCTCGCGGAGATGTGCGGTGTGGTGCTCGACGAGACGGGACTGCTGCCTCACGCCAATCCGGGCGTGATGAATGCCGACGACATCGCGAGCCTGCGCAGGGTGACCGTTTCGCAGGGCACCATGCTTGAAAATATTTCGCTGCGGCTTTGCGAGCGCGGCGGCGCGCATTTCGGTTCGCCCGACAAGGATCCCGCTCTGCGCCTCGAAACAATCCGTCTGGCCGGCGAGACGCACGTGCCATTTACGTCGGGCATCCTGATCGGCATCGGAGAAACGCGCGAGGAACGATTGGACTCACTGCTCGCGTTGCGCGACTTGCACGAGGCTTACGGCCATATCCAGGAAGTCATCGTCCAGAATTTTCGCGCCAAGTCCGCCACGCGCATGGCGGATGCCGACGAACCCGATCTCGACGATCTGATGTGGACGATCGCGATGGCCCGTCTCGCATTCGGTCCCGAAATGAACATCCAGGCGCCGCCCAACCTGAGCGCGAGGGACTATGGCCGACTGATCGAGGCCGGAATCAATGATTGGGGAGGTGTGTCGCCGGTCACGCCCGACCACGTCAATCCGGAAGCGCCATGGCCGCAGCTCGACGCGCTCCGCCGCACGACCGCCGCGCAGGGCAAGAGTCTGGTCGAGCGCCTCGCTGCCTATCCTCCTTACTGCGTCGATCTCGCACGCTGGCAGGATCCGGGCCTGCATAAACAGGTGCGCCGCCATTGCGATGCGTCGGGCTACGCGCGATCGGATGGCTGGACTCCCGGCGCGCTCGCTCCGCCCATGACCGATCTGCAGCCGAGCCGATGGCAACGGCCGGTCGATTCCGGCATCGCCCGCCTGATCGATCTGGCGTTGGCCGGAGAGGTGCTCGCGGAAAGCGGAATCGTGCGGCTCTTCTCCGCGCGCGGACCGGATTTCGACGCGGTTTGCGCCGCGGCCGACGCATTGCGCCGTTCCGTTTCGGGCGACACAGTACGCTACATCGTCAACCGCAACATCAACTACACCAATGTTTGCACCTACAAATGCGGCTTCTGCGCTTTCTCCAAGGGCAAGACGTCCATCGACTTGCGGGGAACGCCGTACGATCTCGCGCTCGAAGAGGTTGCGCGACGAACGCATGAGGCCTGGGCGCGCGGTGCGGTCGAAGTCTGTATGCAGGGCGGCATCCATCCCGACTACACGGGCGAAACCTATCTGGAGCTGTTGCGCACGGCGAAATCCGCGGTTCCGGAAATTCACGTGCATGCTTTCTCGCCGCTCGAAGTCATGCATGGCGCGGCAACGCTCGGGCTTTCAATCGCCGAATATCTCAGGGAATTGAAGCAGGCCGGCCTCGGCACCTTGCCGGGCACGGCGGCCGAGATTCTGGACGACGAGGTGCGCGCGGTCATCTGTCCGGACAAACTCTCCACGGACGAATGGTTGAACGTCGTCGGCACCGCGCATGAGGCGGCCCTGCGCACGACCTCCACCATCATGTACGGACATGTGGAGACGCCGCGCGCATGGGCGCGGCATCTCCTGCGTTTGCGCGAATTGCAGAAACGAACCGGCGGCATCACCGAATTCGTGCCTTTGCCTTTCGTACACATGGAATCACCGATGTATCTTCACGGACGGGCGCGGAAAGGCCCTACGTTCCGCGAGGCTATGCTGATGCATGCGGTAGCCCGCCTGGCGCTCCATCCGCTCATCACCAACATTCAGGTGTCGTGGGTGAAGATGGGACCCGACGGCGTGAAGCGTTGTCTTGAAGCGGGGGCGAACGATCTCGGCGGCACGCTGATGAACGAAAGCATTTCGCGCGCGGCGGGCACGCAGCACGGGCAGGAATTTCCGCCCGGGGAGATGGATGCACTGATCGCTGCGCTCGGCCGCACCCCGCGCCAGCGCACCACGCTCTACGCGGAGGCGCCCCCGGCACAGCAGCGCAAATCCTATAGCGCCGCCGACCTCGCCCCACCGATACAAACCCCACTCAAAAAAAGAGGTGGGCACGTGGAGACGCGGAGGCGCGGAGCACCAATACACGTGGACGAGGTGATTCGATGAGGTCTAATAGCGCGCCGCAGGCGCGCAACAATTCCCCGCCGGCTCGCTTTGCATTTCTCGCTCTCCGAACCTCCGCGCCTCCGCGTCTCCGCGTGCAAATCTTTCCCCTTCGCAGAATTGGATGAGCGAAGCACCATACAAGCTCGAGCTGATCGCGCTCGAAGGCGTGCCACTGGTGAACGCCGGAGACAATTTGTCCGCCATTGTCGTCGAGGCGCTTGCTCGATCGGGACTAACATTTGCGGAATGCGAGGTTCTTGTTGTCGCGCAGAAGATCGTTTCCAAATCGGAGGGCCGCCTGGTCCGACTGGCGACCGTCGAACCCTCTCCGCGGGCACGCGAAATCTCGCGCATCGTCGACAAGGACCCGCGTCTCGTCGAGATCATCCTGCGGGAGTCGCGCGAAGTGTTGCGCATGCGCGCGGGCATTATCGTTGTCGAGGACGTGCGCGGACTGGTGCTCGCAAATGCCGGCGTCGATGCGTCGAACGCCAACGCGGATGGCGGCGACGAAAGCGTTCTCCTTCTGCCTACGGATCCGGACGCAAGCGCCGACCGCCTTCGCGATGAGCTTCGCACCCGCACGGGTGTCGATATCGGAATTGTCATCAATGACAGCATCGGACGCGCGTGGCGCAACGGAACGATCGGCACGGCGATCGGCGTGAGCGGCCTGCCCGCTCTGCTCGATCTGCGCGGCGAACGCGATTTGTTTGGCCGTGCGCTGCGCACGACCGATCTTGGTCTTGCCGACGAGATCGCGGCGGCAGCATCTCTGCTCATGGGGCAGGCTGGCGAAGGCCGACCCCTCATCCTCGCCCGCGGCGTTCCCTATGATCGGCGCGAGGGCAGTGCGCATGAGCTGTTGCGGCAGAAATCGCTCGATTTCTTCCGCTGATTATCACCGTGGCGTTACGCGTAATCATCCCGGTTAAGCCATTCGATGAGGCCAAGCGCCGCCTGTCGCCGGTGATGGTTGCAACGACGCGCGCAAAACTGGCGCGGAAGCTCTTCACGCACGTGCTGGCAACTGTGGTGGAATTCGCCGATCCACGAATGGTGGTGGTCATCAGTCGCGCGCCGGAGGTTCTCGCCCTCGCGGAAGCGCGGGGCGCGAAGCCGCTAGCGGAGACTTCGCGTTCGGATCTCAACGCGGCGCTCAGGCAGGCGGCAGAATTCTCCTTCCAGAAGGGCGCAACGGGTCTGCTTGTCGTCGCAAGCGACTTGCCTCTGCTTCAAGCATCCGATCTTGCCGAGATGACAGATGCAGAAACTGCGATAGCGTCCGACCGGCACGGGCGGGGCACCAACGCGCTGCTGTGGCCCGCAAATCCTGCATTCGCGTTTCATTTCGGCGAGGACAGCTTCGCGCGTCATCTTGCGGCGGCAAAAGCAGCGGGATTCGATCCCCGGATCGTCTCGCGTCCCGGGTTGGCCCATGATGTGGACGAGCCCGAAGATCTCCTCGATCTATCGATCTAACGAGCGCAGAAGGGGCAGCACGCGTTCGGCGTAGAGCTTCAGGAAGCGAGGCTGGTCTTCACCAGGGGCGTGGAAGACAAGGTGGTTGAAGCCCATGTCGAGATATTCTTTGAGCTTTCCCACATGTTCTTCTGCGTCGTCGGAAACGATCCATCGGCTGGCGGTGCGCTCGACGGGCAGCGCGTCGGCAAGACGCTCCATTTCCATGGCGTCTTTGACATCATGCTTTTCCTGCTGCGACAGGGCGAGCGCGCCCCAATTGCGCGTGTCTTCGAGCGCGCGCCTGCGGTCCGTGTCAAAAGAAACCTTCATCTCGATCATGCAGTCGATGGAGTCGCGCGCACGGCCCGCTTTCTGCAGGCCCGCTGCCAAATTCGGCAGAAGCGTCTCGGTGTAGAGATCGCGGCTCTTTCCGCTCGTGCAGATGAAACCCTCCGCTTTCTCGCCGGCCATCCTGGCCATCACCGGGCCCGCTCCCGCGATATAGATTGGCACCGGCTTCGCCGGTCGGTCGTAAATCGTCGCCTTCGAGGTTTGGTAGAACTGCCCCGGAAAAGAAACTCGCTCGCCGCTCCACAAAGTCTCGATCAGCTCAAGCGCTTCGCGGAAACGCTGCGTGCGTTCCTTTGGTTCGGGCCAGGGTGAACCGGTCGCGGGCGTCTCGTTCATCGATTCTCCCGTTCCCATTCCCAGGATGACGCGGCGGGGAAAGAGAACGCCGAGCGTCGCAAAGGCCTGTGCAACAATGGCCGGGTGATAGCGGAAGGTCGGCGCCAGCACGCTGGTGCCCAGAAGGACGCGCGAGGTCTTCGCGCCCAGCGCCCCGAGCCACGCAAGCGAAAACGGCGCGTGGCCGCCGGCGTGGCGCCAAGGCTGAAAATGATCGCTGACGAAGACCGAATCGAAGCCGAGTTCTTCCGCGAGAACTCCGAAGCCCAGCAGCGCGGTCGGCCCGAATTGCTCCGCCGACGCCTTGTATCCAAATCGCAGCTGCATTGGGCGCTCTCCTTAAGAAAGTATGACCAGCGGACCGGCCTCACCGCGGAAACGCACGGCTTCGCGCAAAGGGTGAATGGTTTTGCTTCAAATCGCCATCGAATCTGCGGCATTCGCACAAATGTCCGTTAAAGCGGGAACGCGCAGAGTGGCGCCGTATCGAGCAGACGGGGCAATGCGATGAAGCGGACATTCATAGCGGGTTTGGTGGCAGGTTCGATGGCGTTTTCAAGCGCCCTGGCTGCGGATCCTCCCATCGCTGTCCACTCCGCGTCGCAAACCGCGCGATCCGACGGCTTGCAGACCGTGCACAAGACCCACGCCATCCTGCGTTACGGCTCCGCCACTACGGCGCCATGCCAGAGCCTCTCGGACGCATCGTCGACGGTCTGCCTGCTGCTCGCGCTGAACGTCATCCGCATGTCGCAGCAGCCTTTGCCGGGCGGGGCAATGTAACCTCCCTGCTTGCCCCGCCGCTCCTGCCGACGCATGCTTTTCGCTGCGCCGGCAGGACGGTCAAACCGGACGTGCGCAGAGCACGCACTTCATCATCGGCGACCAGCGCGGCCGGAGAGCCGATTGTGCGTGCGGAGGGCGACGAGCCGTACTCTAAAATTTCTGCCCGAACTTTATCCCGATCAGGCGTGGCGTTATCGGGGTCGTGTAGACTTGGTGCTCGCACACTTGTGTCGTGCACATCGGGAAATTGAAGAGGTCGCCACGCTCGTCGAACAGGTTTTCGACAAAGACCTCGGCGTGCCACGAATCCCGTTCGACTCCCGCCGTCAGGTCCACCTGGGCGAATCCAGGTTGCTTGCCGAGAGCGGCACGGATCGGCGTTTCGACGCCGGTGACCGGGTTGGGCGCCTCGACGCGCAGATCGGCCCAGCTGCTGCTCTGGCCTGACAGCGAGCCCTGCAAGTGAACCAGAAAATCATCCATGTTCCACTGATAGCGCGCGGTAATATTGCCCTTATATTTCGGTGTCACCGGCATCTGCGTGTTCGCCGGCGCCCAGGGAGGATTGGGATCGAGTGGCCCCGGACAAACCGTCACGTTCTGCTCCGTTACCGGGTCCACAACACCGCACACCTTCGTCGTAAGATTGGCGTCGACGGCGGTCGCGGAGCCGGCGATGCTCAGATGATCGTCAACGAGCCAGTCCACGTCGGTCTCGACTCCCTTGATGACCGCCTGACCGGCGTTGTGGATTTCGGTGAATGAATTCAGGCCCAGAACGGAATACTGGAAATTGTTCCATTGCTCATAAAAGAGCGCGCCGTTCCAGCGGAACCGGTTATCCAGCCAGGATGTCTTCCAGCCCACCTCGTAATTGTCGAGCGTGTCGGGCAGATAAGGAGGCACCGTTCCGCGGCGATTGATGCCACCGGGACGGAACCCCGTCGAATAGGTGGCGTAGACCATGCGAGCGTCGTCGATGTGCCAGGCGAGATTGACCTTGTGCGTCTCGCCCGTTTCGCTCACGGACTTGTTGAGGTCGGTGCAGGGCGCCGCATCGACTTCCGACGGCGCGAAGCATTGCGACACGCCAGTGTGCGAACTATAGCCTGAGCCGAAACCGAAAAATCCTTCCAGCGAGTTGACCGCTTCGAACACGCGCAAGCCGCCGGTCAGCGTCAAATTGGGCAGAATGTCGTAGGAGACCTCGCCGAACGCCGCGTAGTCGCGGTCCGTGCGCTGCTGGTCGGTCAACCAGATCGTCTGTGGCCAGCCCTGAACGGAAATGTCCGTGCCAATAGCGTTGATCCTGTAACCCTGCAGGATGAAATGGGTCTGCAGTTCGTAGAAGAGGCCCGCGGTAAAGCGCAAACGATCGCTCGCCGGAGAGGTGAGACGCAGTTCGTGGCTCGTCTTGGTGAAATGGTCCTGGGCGAGTATGTACTGAGAGGGATCAACGGGCTTTCCGGCATTGTTGGTCCAGTAGGCGCCATAGCCGTAGAGCGTGTCGTACCAGAACGAATAATCCGTGTAGTCCGATTCCTCGCGGATGCGCCTGTCCATGTAACTGCCGGCATAAACGAGATCGAGATCGCTGATCTTGCCCTGCACAGTCAGCGCGGCCTGCCACCAGCCGTCATGCACAAATTCCGGATAAAAATGCGAGACTGCAAGATCACCGACGCTGGGGTCGGCAGACGTTACGCCATTGGTCTTCTCATCCTGCAAGATGATTGAGGGCGTCACACTCCAGTTGGAGTCCAGATCGATCTTCAGCGCGGCCCGCGCACCGATTGTATCCGCATCGTTGAAATCGTTTTTTGCGATCTTGAAATTGTTGATGGTGATGCCGGACGTCGGATAGGTGCGCGTGGCCGGCACATTGTCGATAAAGCCCGCATCGTGCTCATCCCAAACCACAAGACGGATCGCAGCGTTGTCGGCGATGGGGTAGTTGACCATACCTTCCGCCGTGTAACCCAGGCCTCCGTGGTCGACGCTATCGCCCTGGACGTCGTAGCTGGCTTCGAACTGGCTCGAATCCGGCTGGTTGGTGATGATGCGGATCGTGCCCGACTCGGAGCTGGCGCCGTAGAGCGTACCCTGGGGACCTGCGAGTTCCTCGACGCGCGCGATATCGTAGATGTGGACGTTGAGCGTGCCCCCGATCGTCGTGATCGGCTGTTCGTCCAGATATGTGCCGACGCTCGGCAGCGAGCCCGAATGATTGCCGTCTCCGCCCGCCACAACGCCGCGCATATAGACATTGGCGAAGCCGGGGGCGCCATTGCCGGCGCCGGCGCCGCCGCTCGTTCCTCCCGGCTGATAGGTGATGCTCGGCAGGAATTTCACGTAGTCGGCGAAGTTCGAGACTTCGAGCTGCTCGAGCTTCTCGGTGTTGAGGGCCTGGATGCTGAAGGGAACGTTCTGCAGATTCTCCGTTCGCTTCTGCGCGGTCACGACGACCGTCTCAAGCTGCCCCTGCGCTTGCGCAAGAGCCGGCGAAACGCCCGTCAGCATGGTGGAAGCAAGCAATCCCGGCAACAACGCGACTCGCGGGCCTTGCCGGCCGCGCCGCAACATCCCCCTCATGATCATCCCCCTGATCAGCGACGCAGCGTCCGGACTCTACCGTCCCCCGTTCGAACCTGTCATCGCATCGTCATGTTGACCCGCGTTGCTGGCCGCCGTCAATGGGAGACCCATTCGATTCACCGATATCCGGAACGTCCGGCCAAGCCGCCAGGACGGGCGCCAGGATCGTTTTCAGCGGCGTGAGCCATGGCTCGTAGAAGCGCCACTGCTCCACGGAGTCCTTGAAGATCGGCTGGCGCACCTGTTCGGAGCTCGCAGTGCGCACGGCGCGCTCGTTCTGGTGGAATAGCAGGCAGTTTTCTTCGAACGGAAGGCCCAAACATTCGAGCAGGCAGCGAATTTCTCGTTCCGGATCATCGATCATGCGTTCATAGAACACGCGGAGAACCTTGCCGGGAATCGCCGAGTCGAAATGCGCCATCAGCGCAACATAGTCGACATAATAACGGCCGATGTCGGCGAGATCGTAGCTGAAACCCTGCCCGCGCGCGAAATGCTGCTTGAAGATGGAGAAGCAGCAGGCGAGCGGATGACGCCGCGCATCAACGATCTTCGCCTGCGGAAGAATGAGATGAATCAGGCCCAGATGCGCGAAATTGTTCGGCATCTTGTCGATGAAGAATGGCCGTCCGAGCCGCCGTTGGACGCGTGCGCGTGTGAGATATTCCTCTCCAAGCGCACGCAATTCACCGCGTTCAAGCTTGCCCAGCACTTCTGGATAGGTGGATACGTCGCTCCGTTTCATCTTGCCGCCGAGCCGCCGCGCGATGGAGGCGATGTCCGGAAGCTCCATTGTGCCTTCGACCTGCGAATGGCTGGCAAGAATCTGCTCGATCAGGGTCGAGCCCGAACGCGGGAGTCCGACGATGAAGATGGGATCCGGCGCCGTGCAGCCCATGCCGGCGCGCCCAGCGAAAAGCTCCCGCGTAAAGAATGCGCAGGAGCGCCGTACGTGGCTCGCGATCTCGTCCGCATCGTGATCGAGCGCCATGCGGCGCAGGCGGTTCCCTTGCACATAATGCTCGAACGACCGCTCGAATTCTCCCGCGTCTTCGAGCGCCTTGCCCAGCGCAAAATGAAAATGCCAGCGATCTTCGTCGCTGAGCCGGGGATTCTGGAGCTGCGCTTCCATCTGCGCAATGTCGTCCTGGGAGAAACGAAATGTCTTGAGGTTCGCGAGACTCCACCACGCTTCGCCAAGACCCGGCAGCAAAGCGATACTCCTGTGGTAGGCGGCGATGCATTCCTTCTGGCGGCCGAGCGCTTTCAGCGCGTGGCCGTAGCTCATCCATGCCTTGGGCTGGCCAGGATGCCCCTCGAGCAGTAACTCATAGTTCGCCACCGCCCGTGCATATTCGCCGACCTGACCGAGCGCGGCGCCCTTGAGAGCGCGCAATCCGGCATTGTGCGAATCATCCTTCAGCAGAATGTCCACCTGGGCGATCGCTTCCGCGGCCTTGTTCTGGCGATAGAGGACCGTCGCGTAGTTCTGGCGCGCCGCGCGGAAACCCGGCGTGAGTTCGAGGCAGCGCGCGAGCAGCTTTTCTGCGTCCTCGTAACGCCCGAGCCGCGAACCCGTCTCCGCCAGCATGCGAATTGCTGCGACGTCGGTCGGGTGATTCTTCAGAAATTCCCGTAGCAATCTCTCGGCAATGGCGAGACGATTGTCGCAGAGCGCCCGCGCCGCCTCCATCAATTGCGGGTCGTTCACTGAGGCGAGAATATGCCGGGCATAGGCGGCGTCCGCCCCCTCGCTGTCGCCCGCGAGCAGGCGCTGGTCGCCAAGCTCGCGCCAGGCATGGGCGAGGCCCGGTTCGATCTCGACCGCGCGGGATAGCCAATGTATCCCACCATCCGTGTCGCCGGATTTGCCCAGCACTGTTCCAAGCTCTGCATGCAGCACGGCGTGGCTTGGGTGAGAGGCCGCGAGCGGAACGAGAATGCCGCTCGCTTCGCTCAACTCACCCTGCGCTGCGAGTGCGCGGGCGAGGATCAGCAACGCATCTGGATTTCCTGGCACGACGGCAAGAATTTCGCGCGCCTGCACTTCCGCAAGCTCGGGCCGCGACTCAAACAATCGCGCCGCGTGCGCGAGCGCGGTCGCGAGGGAGCCACGAGGCTGCGAGTCCATGTCCGTCAAATGCTCCTGCCGCGCTGCGACCGATGAGAAGGCAGCACCGGCGCCACTGTCAACGCAGCGGTATCAATGCAGCACCTGCTGCAAATAGAGGACCCAGGGCGCGCCGATTGCGGAGAACGGAGGGTTCTGAACGAGAAGGATAATGTCGATAGGCGGCGATTGGCAGGAAAGGGGTGACGACAAAGTTCTGATCGATCCGGTAGCGATGAGCCGGGCGGTGCAAGAAAGCAGATGGGCGAGCGCTGGCACGCAGACAAACGACAGCAGGCTGATGATGTCATTCAACGCGTTAACTCACGAAATCCTTGGCGAAAGCAGGTCGGAAATTGGCGTTTCATTTGAATACTTGTGTCGCGATTAACTCTTTGTTAATCTCACCCCGCTGGCGGGCAAGGAATCGCTGGCTCTTTGGGGCGGGCACCGGTGGATCGCGAAGCGTTTCAGGACTGGGCGATGGCGGAGGGAGAACCCTCTGCCGCGGAAGGCAATGACTCGTTTCTTGCGCGGGCGCGCACTTTCGAGAAGCATGCACGCGTCGTTGTGCAGCCTCTCGTTTCCGGTTTTCCCTGGCCGACGATTCTGACGTTCGCGTTTGTGTATGCCGGAGTGTGTGCGGTTGTCGCGTTGACGGTCGGCGGCCATCTTCCATATTGGGCCGCGATCCCCGTCAACGCCATCCTCATCTACCTCGTATTCACGCCCTTGCACGAAGCTGTGCATGGCAACATTGCGGGGCGCAATCCGCGTCTTCTCTGGCTTGAAAACCTGATCGGACATGCGAGCGGTTTTCTGCTGCTCGCGCCCTACCCGGGATTTCGCGCGCTGCATCTTCATCACCACGCAAACACCAACGATCCCGCCGAAGATCCGGATTACTGGGTGAAGAGTCCGACCTGGATCGGCACGGTCATCCGCAGCCTGGCGATCCAGCCCGTCTATATCCTGCATCTGTGGAAGATCGCGCGCGACCCGCGCACCATGCGCGCGTTCGTGTGGGAGATGGGTTATTTTGGGGCTTACATCGCAATCCTTGTAGCCGCCTGGCGCATCGGCGTCGGCAAGGAAGTGACGCTGCTTTGGATCCTGCCCGGCTATATCGGCGTGGTGATGTGCCCGGTGATGTTCGACTGGCCGGTCCATCATCCGCATTCGGAGCGCGGCCGCTACACCGACTCGGCGATCTTGCTGTTCCCCCAGCCGCTCCACTTTGTCATGGACGTCGTATTCTGCGGCCACACCTATCACCTGGTCCACCATCTTTATCCGCGCCTGCCCTTCTATCGCTACGGTACAGCGTGGAATGCGCTCAAGGACGAGTTACTGACGCTCGGTCCCAAGGTGCGCGAGTTTTCGCTCTGAAAGCGGGCAAGCGGCAGCCGGTTAAAGCGCGTTTGGATCACCTTTGGTTGCCGCCACGCCCGGCAACAAGCGGTGAGGATTCCGCGCGGGCCAGTGGCGCGCGACACAATTGTGTCAAATCGTCGACGCCTCGAAAATAACAAGAACGCCTGAAACGCTGGTCGCAGAAGGCTGGCACGCATGGCATCTAGCAGGGCGATCGGAGAGGCGGTCGGCGCATGGACGGCGCCATTCCGTCGCTACGAGCGGCATTTCTCCGCCGCGGCAATGGTCATTGGCTTTGGCGTCGACAATGTCGCCTTCGGCAGGGTCGATCATCCCGGACCACATCTGATTTTCCTCGGTTACCTAGCAGTCGCGATGGGATCGATCGCGATCGCTCACGCCTTGCAGGCGCGCAAGGATCGGGAGGTTGCCAAACTCGCGACGCTCGCCGCGAAGGAATCCGGCTCCAAGCCCGCTGGGACCGCCGCGCGGGAGTCGGTCGCGGCGCCGCATCGCTCCGGCGCGCTGTCTCAACCGTCCGGTCCGTCCGGCGCGACGACATCGGTTGCACGGGCCGAGACAGGCTCGCGCTTGCGGCTGTTGCTGTCTGCCGCCACGCAGTTTGCGCTGGGAGGATTGTGGAGTGGCTTTCTCGTCTTCTATTCGCGCAGTGCGGTACTGGCTGCATCCTGGCCGTTCCTTGTGCTGCTGCTCTGCTTCCTCATCGGCAACGAAGCGTTCCGCCGCTACCACTCCCGCCTCGTCTTTGCCTCGCTTCTGTTGTTCTTCGCCCTCTATTCCTACGCCGTCTTCGTGGTGCCCGTGTTCACTGGAACCATTGGGTTTCTGCCCTTTCTCGCGAGCGGCGTGTTGGCCGGTGCCAGTTTTTTCTTGTTCCTGCGACTCCTGAGATGGCTCGACCGTGCGCGCTATCGCCAGTCACGATGGAAGCTCGTCGGTGGCGCCGTTGCCATCGCAGCCGCGATGAATGCGTTCTATTTCTCCGGAATCCTGCCGCCGCTGCCGCTCGCTCTCTCCGACGTCGGGATCTATCATGAGATCCACCGCAGCGGCGCCGTCTACGAGGCGCAGGGCGAATACGAGCCGGTAACGGTGCAGCTCGGCCTCGCCCGGCCGGTCGTTCACGTGGCGCCCGGCGAGAAACTCGCGCTCTACAGCGCCGTCTTCGCACCGATCAAGATGAATGCGCGTATTGCCCATAACTGGCAGCAATGGGATCCGCACGCGAAAATCTGGCGCACCAGAAGCCTCGTTTCCTATGTCATTTCGGGCGGCCGCGGCCGGGGATACCGCGGGTATACGCTCAAATCCGATCCGGCGCCCGGCGACTGGCGTGTCGACATCGATGCGCCGGACGGAAGATTGATCGGCCGCCTGTCCTTCATCGTCGTGTCGGTCCCCTCGCCGATCGTAACGATACCGAAAACGCTTTCTTGAACGTCGGCTCTCCGCCTTGCACTTGTCGCAAGCACGTATGCCTCTGTCACGCGTTGTGTTAAGCGGATGGAGCAGAGTCGAGCCCCTGAGACAGATGTACAATTGCGCGAAGTGCCCGGGCTATTGCTGTTCCTATGAACTCATCCCGCTGACCAAACGCGATGTGGAGCGTCTTGCCCAACATTTCGGACTGGGCTTCCGGGAAGCCAGGCGGAAATTCACCGTCGAGCGCGACGGCGAGAAATATGCCATGCGGCGCAAGAAAGACGAGATTTTCGGCAAGGTGTGCCGCTTTTTCGACACCGAAGCGCGGCGCTGCACAGTCTATCAGGCGAGGCCTTCAACTTGCCGCACCTATCCCGGCGGCCGCTGCGGCTACTACGATTTCCTCTGTTCCGAACGGAACCGCCAGGAGGATCCCGACTTCATCGCCACGACCTGGAGCAGTTGAGCACGGGCATCGTTTCCCGGGTCCTCGAATACCCGGCACACGGGCCCGCGTTCCTTGTTGCGGTCGAGCGAGGATTTTGGGCATGATACCTCCCTGTGCGCGGCACAAAGAGCCGGTCGTGCATTGCGCGCGTTACGGTATCCGGCAGAGTCACATCGGCAGTCTCATGGCAAATCTCGACAACAACGGTTCGCAACCCCTGGCTATGGCTTCTGTCAAGGGCACGGTCAAATGGTTCAACACGACCAAGGGCTACGGCTTCATCACGCTCGACAATGGCAGCGATGCTTTTTGCCACGCCTCGGCGCTGGCCGAGGTTGGCGCCCAACATGTTCCTCCGGGCGCCACTGTGGTCTGCGACCTGCAGGATTCGCCGCGCGGCCTGCAGGTTGTCGCGGTGCACAGCATCGATGCCAGCACCGCCGAGCCCCAGGCGCCTCGCGCTCCCCGTTCCGGTGGACGCTTCGGCGGAGGCGATCGTTTTGGCGGGGACCGTTTCGGAGGTGGCGACCGGTTCGGTGGAGGCGACCGGTTTGGTGGCGGCGACCGGTTTGGTGGCGGCGATCACTTTGGGGGCGGCGACCGGTTTGGCGGCGGCGACAGGTTCCACGGGGGCGACCGGTTCGCACCCCATCGCGAGGGCGACCAAGGTCCGCCGGGACCCATGGTCGAAGGCAAGGTCAAATTCTTTAATGATCAGAAAGGCTTCGGCTTCGTGATGCCCGAGAATGGCGGAGCCGACATCTATATTCATGCAAGCGCGCTCAGGCGCTCGGGCCTGACGGCGCTTGCTCCCGAGCAGCGCATCCGCTTTTCCACACGGCAGGGCGTGAAGGGCGTTGAGGTCGATCGCATCGAAGCGATCTGACCGGAAGGCTCTGCACTAGTTTTTGGCCCCTCGCCTGATCGCAAGGGAGCTCTGCGCGGCGCGCGCCCTGATTTGCGTGTACCCGGCCTTGCATTCGACGGCTGCGAAAATATATAGGCGGAGCTATATCGAACCAGCATAGCCGCGTCGGGGCGTGCCAAATGGACGTTCGAACGATCTGCCTGGGACTGCTGACGCGCGGCGACGCCACTGGCTACGAAATCAAGAAGCAGTTCGAGGAGGGCAGCTATCGGCATTTTGCCGAAGCGAGCTTCGGATCGATCTACCCTGCGCTGGGCCGCCTGACCGCGGAAGGCTTGGTCTCGGTCCGCGAAGAGGCACAGGACAAGCGCCCGGACCGCAAGGTTTACTCGATCACTCCGGCCGGCCGCGAAAGTTTCGTGGGAGCGTTGTTGGAGCCGCTCAAGGACGACCGCCGCCGTTCGCCTTTTGCGTTTGCAATGCTTTTTTCGGACCTTCTGCCTAAAGATCGCACCTGCGCCCTCATTGAGGCCTATCTGGCCGACAAGGAAGCGACTCTTGCACAGATGAATGCCCGCAAGTCTGCGGCGCAAACCCGGGGCGAGAGGTTCGTCAACGGCCTCGGCAAGTCGATCTGTGCCGCGACGATCGACTATCTGCGTGCCCATCGTGGCGAATTCGAAGCGTGCGCCCGGGAAGCGGCGGAATAGGAAAGACGAGATGCTGGGGAATATGTTGATCGCGCTTCGCCGCTTCTGGGACCGCATTCAGCCAGGCTTCTGGCGGCGCATGAAGCCGAGCTACCGCGCCGCGACAGCGATCACAATTCTTGTCGTGCTGTGGATAGGATCTGGCGTGCTTTCCGTTGGCGGTGCGAAGCAATCCGATGACGCGAATGGGAAGTCCGCCCAGATGCCGAGCGTGCAGGTGGAGCGCTTCGCCGCGCAAGACCGCAATGCCTCCATTACGGTGCGCGGGCGCACCCAGGCGCTGCACTCCGTCGATGTGAAGGCGGAAGTGGATGGCGTCGTGCAGGCGCTGCATTTCGAGAAGGGCGATTTCGTCAAGGCCGGTCAGGTGCTGTGCGAGCTCAAGACCAACGACCGCGCGGCAAAACTCGACCAGGCACGTGCGCAGTTGGCCGAGACCGACCAGAAGTACAAGGCCAATATCGCGCTCGACAAGGAAGGCTACCTTGCAAAGACGCTGCTCGCGGAATCCGCAACCGCGCTTGAAGCCGCGCGCGCGAACGAACGCACGATGGCAATCGATCTCGCCAACACGCAGATCCGCGCACCCTTCGACGGCCTTGTCGACGACCGCTACGTGAATGTCGGTGACTATATGGCCATTGCCGACAAATGCGCGCTTTTGGTCGCGCCCCAGCCGTTTCTCGCGATCGGCATGGTTTCCTAACACGATGTGAGCAGCATCAAGCCGGGAGATCCGGCGAGCGCCACACTTGTCACCGGCGAGACCGTCCAGGGCCATGTCCGCTTCATCGGCGATCGCGCGGACACGACCACGCGCACATTCCGGCTTGAAGTCGAGCTGCCCAATCCTGACGCAAAATTGCGCGACGGCGTCAGCGCCGACATCCACCTTCCGGTCCGCAATCTGAAGGCGGCGAGGATATCGCCGGGGATTCTGGTGCTCGACGACAATGGCGTGGTGGGCGTGCGCACGGTCGAGAGCGGCGTCGTCCACTTCAAGCCCGTGCAGATCGTGTCGGACGGCCCCGACGGGATGTGGGTGACCGGGATCGCGGACGGGGCGGTCGTCATCACCGTGGGCCAGGAATTTGTGAGCGAGGGCTCGCGGGTTAAATCCGTTCTGTCAAAGGCGCGCGCATGACGCGGATCGTCTCCTGGGCGGTCGCCAACACCCGGCTGGTCATCGCCGCGCTGGTCGTCACCATCATAGCGGGCGTCATCGCCTTCATCGCGATCCCGAAGGAATCGGACCCCGACATACCGATCCCCTACATCGTGGTGGAGGTCTATTACCCCGGCATCAGCCCGGAGGATAGCGAGCGGCTCCTTGTCAAACCGATGGAGAATTATCTCCGCTCGATCCAGGGGCTGAAGGAAATGACGGCGCGCGCCTATGAGGGCGCGGCCGTTGTCATCATGGAATTCGACGTCTCCTTCAACAAGGACCGGGCGCTCGCCGACGTGCGCGCGCAGGTCGATACGGCGCGAGCAGAACTGCCGGCCGACGTGCAGCAGCCGATCGTCCAGGAAATCAGCACGAGTCTGTTCCCGGTGATTTCGGTGGCTTTGTCCGGCGATGTCCCCGAACGCACGCTCTTCCATCTCGCACGCGATCTGAGCGACGAGCTCAAGACGATTCCCTCAGTTCTCGATGCGCAGCTTTCCGGAACACGCGACGAGATGCTGGAGATCCTGCCCGATCCGGCGAAGCTGGAAAGCTATGGCATCACCCAGACGGAAATGTTCGAGGCGATCACCAACAACAACACGCTGATCGCCGCGGGCGCGATCGACACCGGCCATGGCAGCTTCGCCGTGAAAGTGCCCGGCGTGATCGACAACCCCGTGGATGTACTCAATCTGCCGATCCGCGCCACCGCCGAAGCGACCGTGACGCTCAAGGACGTGGCGCAGGTCCACCCGACCTTCTACGACGCGACGACGTTCACCACCATCAACGGCAAGCGCGCGATCGCCATCGACGTGACCAAGCGCGTCGGCGCCAACGTCATCGCCAACAATCTGGCGGTCCGGCAGATGCTGGCCGCGGCGCAGAAATACTTCCCCGCCGGCGTGCATGTGTCCTTCGTCGGCGACCAGTCGACCGACATCCGCGACCAGCTGGGTTCCCTCTCCGACGCAATCATCCTCGCCATCATTCTGGTGATGATCATCGTGGTGGCGGCGCTCGGCCTGCGTTCGGGACTGCTTGTGGGCGTCGCCATTCCCACCTCGTTCCTGATGAGCTTTCTCGTCATCAACGCGCGCGGCTTCACGCTCAACTTCATGATCATGTTCGCGATGCTCTTGTCGGTCGGCATCCTGGTCGACGGCGCGATCATAGTGGTCGAATATGCCGACCGGAAAATGACCGAAGGCGTTGTGCCCAAACAGGCCTTCGCCGAAGCGGCGCAGCGCATGTTCTGGCCGGTGGTGAGTTCTACCGCCACCATGATCGGCGCCTTCCTTCCGATGCTTCTGTGGCCGGGAATTCCAGGCGAGTACATGAGCTTCTTCCCCAACACGCTCATCATCGTGCTCTCCTGCTCAATGGTCGTCGCACTGATCTTCATGCCGGTGCTGGGCGGCTTTTTCGGCAAGGCGCCGCCGCGCGACGAAAAGCACGAGAAGGCGATCGAAGCCTCCGAACATGGCGATTGGCGCGAGATCCCGGGCATTACAGGCTGGTACGCGCATCTCTCCGACTGGATCACCCACAATCCCGGCAAGATGATTGCGGGCACGATCGTCGCCACCCTCACCGTGATCGCGCTGTTCGTCACGCACAATCACGGCACGGAGTTCTTTGTTCAGACCGATCCGACGGAAGCGACGGTTCTCATCTCCGCGCGCGGCAACCTCGCCGCCAACGAGAAGCGCGATCTGGTGATGAGCGTCGAACGGCGCATCGAGAACATCGCCGGCGTCGATTACATCTACGCCAATTCCGGCGGGAATCCGTCCAGCCTCAATACGCCGGTGGACAATATCGGGCGCATCACCGTGGAGCTGAAGCCCTACGGACAGCGCCGCCGCGGCGATGTCATTCTGGAGGAGATCCGCAAGAAGACCGCCGACATACCGGGGCTGAAGGTGGAAGTGCGCAAGCCGGACAGCGGGCCCGCGACCGGCAAGGACATCATGATCGATGTCAATTCCGACAATTACGGCCCGCTCGGGCAGACGACGGAGAAAATCCGCCGCCACCTCGACGGCATGACGACGTTGCGCGATGTCGAAGACACACGGCCGCTGCCCGGCATCGAATGGGACCTCGACGTCAAGCGCGACGTGGCCCAGCGCTTCGGCGTCAGCACCCAGGCCATCGGCGCGGCCGTCGAGCTCGTGACCGACGGCATTTTCGTCGGCAGGTACCGGCCCGCCGATTCAACGCGGCTCGTCGATATCCGCGTGCGCTACCCGCGCGAGCAACGCGGCATCCATGCGCTCGACAATGTGCGCGTGGCGACGGCGCAGGGCATGATCCCGATCAGCACCTTCGTGCGGGTGAAAGCCGCGCCGCAGGTGAATTCGATCGAACGCATCAACGCCCACCGCGTGTATCACGTGCGCGCCAACGTCAAGCCCGGCGTCAATGTCAACGGAGAAACGACGAAGATCAAGGACTGGATCGCGACGCAGAACGTTCCGCGCGACGTGCGCGTCACCTTCAAGGGCTCCGACGAGGAGCAGCAGGAATCGGGCGCGTTCCTCGTCAAGGCCGCCTTCATGGCGCTGTTCCTGATCGGCGTCGTGCTGCTGGCCATGTTCAACAGCTTCTATCACGCGAGCCTGATCCTGGTTGCCGTCATCCTCGCCATGATCGGCTCGCTGCTCGGCATGGTGGTGATGGGGCAGTCCTTCTCGATCATCATGACCGGCACGGGGCTGCTCGCGCTCGCGGGCATCGTGGTGAACCACAACATCGTGCTCATCGACACCTATCACAGACTGCTCGAATCCGGCATGAACCCGATCGAGGCGATCATCCGCTCGAGCGCACAGCGTTTGCGCCCGGTGTTCCTCACCACCATCACCGCGATCTTCGGCCTGCTTCCGATGATGGTGGCGATCGAGATCAATTTTGCGACCCGCGAGGTAACGATCGGCGATCCCTTCGCAATGATGTGGATGCAGCTATCGACGGCAATCGTTTTCGGGCTCGCCTTTTCGAAAGGCATTACGCTCGGGCTCGTGCCGGCGATGCTCGCCCTGCCCCATCGCGTGCGCGAGACGCGCCGCGGCTTCCGCTGGTTCATGGCGGAAATCTTCCGCGCCCCCGCGCGCGTCATCGTCCGCCGCTTCGGCGGCCGCGCTCCCGCGCCCCACGCGCAACCGGCGGAGTAGAACGGCCGGTTTGAGCTCGCGTTTCAACTTTCCTCCCCCATTTCTGGGGGAGGTGGCCCGAAGGGCCGGAGGGGGAGTGCCGTTCGACCATCGACCACAGGAACGAACGGAAACGAGCTCATCAGCCCTGTCTTGAATCCCTCCGCCCCGCCTGCCATAACCACGCCACTTTGGACGCGGGCGTAGCTCAGGGGTAGAGCATAACCTTGCCAAGGTTAGGGTCGCGCGTTCGAATCGCGTCGCCCGCTCCAAATTTTGCAACAATTCCCAGCGCGTACCGGGGAATCGCGCCATAGTCGTCGAGGCGCGACTGTCGCCCTTAAGCTTCTGCTAAGTCACAAACCGAAAGTGCTGCACGCCCAGCCCTGAAAACCGATGGGAGGGCGCCCATGCCCAAAGAGAATCGGCGCAGTATCTCATGCGGGTTCGACGGCGCGACTCTCGGCGGCTATCTCCGCAATGACGAAATGCGCAGGCGGCATTCATGCCCTTCGCCGCCAAAGTGGGTCGACTGGACCGGAATTGTGCTAGACTAACGTCTGGGCTCGCAAGGAGACCCCCTGCCTGCCCGTGATCGTAGCGGAACAACGCGTTTCAGCTATGAAGGAGGAGGGAATGAATATCGAAGTCTCGCGACGCGGCCTCTTGATGGCTGCGGGCGTTGGTGGCGCCGCTACGGCGCTTGGAGCCCTGGGTTTCAGCGCTGCAGAGGCGGCGGAGGCGGCCCACGTTCGGGCTTACAAGCTCGCAAGGACGACGGAGACCCGCAACACCTGCCCTTACTGTTCGGTCGCCTGCGGCGTCATCATCTATTCCAAAGGCGACTTGCGGAAAGGCGAACGGGCGGACATCACGCATATCGAAGGCGATGCCGATCATCCAACCAATCGCGGCACGCTTTGCCCGAAGGGCGCGGCGCTGAAGGACTTTGTTCTTTCGGAGTCGCGTCTGCGCCATCCGATGATCCGCAAGCCTGGTTCCGACAAGTTCGAGCGCGTCTCCTGGGACCGGGCGCTCGACCGCGTCGCGCGCCTGATGAAGGACGACCGCGATAAGAACTTCGTCGCGAAGAACAAAAATGGTGTGACGGTCAATCGCTGGACCACTGTCGGCTTCCTCGCCGCGTCGGCCACCACCAGTGAAACTGCATATCTGACCTACAAAGTCGTTCGCGGCGCAGGAGTTCTGCCGTTCGACAATCAGGCGCGCGTCTGACACGGACCTACGGTGTCCAGTTTGGGCCCTACGTTCGGTCGCGGCGCGATGACAAATTCCTGGACGGATATCCGCAACACGGATCTCGCGATCGTCATGGGCGGCAATGCCGCCGAGGC
>Ga0182024_10007717_pt1 | contig 23115 bp, 22 predicted proteins | sample P32metaG_FD_120480 | JGI IMG/M metagenome (GOLD analysis project Ga0182024, IMG submission 120480) | Permafrost microbial communities from Stordalen Mire, Sweden - P3-2 metaG (Illumina Assembly) | ecosystem: Environmental > Terrestrial > Soil > Wetlands > Permafrost | place: Sweden: Stordalen... | reverse complement strand
CGTCCCGCGAAGTTTCGAGACGCCGCTCAGTCGACAGAAAATCAATGCCAACCGCCGATGCCGCTCCAGATACCGCCACAGGGTTAATAGTGCTCATTCGGGCACCAGGATCCGGTCGATCAGATAGACGGCGTGAGGGCCGGCCTGGATTGGGCCGGCAACGATGCCGGCAGGGAGCGTGCCCGCGCTGACTTGCCCCTGAGGCCGGCAATGGGCGCGAATGATGCGGCCCCATACGCGCCAGCTACCGGGCTTGGACAGGCCGTCCAAGAGACTCGGCGGCGCCGTCCGGAACGCCTCATCGGTCGGCAACAAGATCGCCGCCGAGCCCGAGCCGCGGACGGTACGCGCCAGAGCTCCGGAATAGATCGCCAATGCGATCAGCCGGGCGGCGTCCTGGCAGCCCTGGTTCTGCGCCATGGACCGCAAGCGAAACCCCTCCCGCGCCACGGCGCAACGCCGGATGAATCGGTCCGAGCGCGCCTCGGCTCGGCGCCAAGCCGCCTCGCCGGGCTCGCCCGAATGCCAGCGGATCTTGTAACGGACCACAGCATCGTTGATCGGGCTGTCGTAATTCAGCCACCACTGTCCGATGTCGGCATGATCCGCCCTGTTCGCCCGCGAATGCCAGTCGGCGTCCTTACCGAGCTCCGCCAGGCTGACGGCGAACAGGTCGTCGGAATTGTCGACAAAATGCAGGTCGGACGGGTGGGAGGGCTGGGCAGCCAGCCGCGCCCTGTTCCAGGCGAACCGCGACGGATCGAACAAGAAAAATTCCCGCGCGAGCACCCGCAGTAACAGCGCCCCTGGCGGCCCCGGCCAGAACAGCATCTCAGGATGAATTGGTAGCCGCCGCGAGGAAATCATGCTGGCCGCCATCAGCGGATGTAGGCATTCGAGAGCGAGCGCAACCAGCTTGCGGCTGTCGATTGCGACGGCGAAAGCGCCCGAGCGCGCATGTTCGCGCATGGCGCAGGTGAAGAGGTCTTGATCGACCCTCAGATAGGTCATGAAAACGGCGCCGAGCCCACGGTCGAGCAGCTCGGCCAGGTGGGTAAAGGCGCGATCGGACCAGGCGACGTCCGGCGGCATGAACAAGACGAAGCTGCCATCCGCCATTGCCTGATTAGTGGCGAGTTCCCAGGCATGGTGGTGAGCCGCGATCGGATTGCCGAGACGCTCCGGCGACAGCAGGTGAAACTCCACCGCCATCATCCGGCGCAACTCGCCGACGATCGGTGCCTGCTCGAGCAGCAGCCGATCGCGCTCTGTCGTGAAGATGCAGTAACGGAGCCGCCGGCGCGCGCAGAAGGCCGGCAGGTTTCCCGGTGCGAGTAGAGTTGCCAGGTTCAGCGTGAGGAACTGCTCGACGTGCCACGCTCCCCAGACCGCCGTCGTCATCAAAACGCGGGGTGCATGTTGCGCTTCTACCTGCGCCCTAGAACCTTCAAGCCGAGCCGAAGCCACGTCGTTCATTGACACTTCGTTGGGGCGGAGTGGCTCGGAGGCTCAGCTCCGCGGCTTCATCAGCAGCATCACACCATTGTTAAGCGGCAGCAACAACCTGTGATAGCCGATGGCTTCGGCGGCTGCCTCGGCCACGGCAAGCGAACCGGCTCCCTTCTCGCTGCGCGGCGGGCGGTTGAGGGCGTCGCCGTGAAAGAAAACGTCATCGACGACGATCAGACCGCCCGGCGCGAGCAGCCGCTCGGTCATCAAAAGGTAATCGCGGTATCGTTCCTTATTGCCGTCAATAAAAACAAGCTCAAAAGGTTCGGATGCCGGCAAAGTGGGAATTATTTCGAAGGCATCGCCGACCCGCAAATCGATGCGGTCGGCAACCCCGTTGCGTTCGAAATTGGTTCGGCAGATAGCAGCAAACTCGTCGAATTTCTCGATAGATACTACCTTGCCGCCCGGCGGCAGCGCCTGGGCAAAATAAATCGTCGAAACACCGATAAAGGCCCCGATCTCAAGCACTCGCTTGGCGCCCACCATCCAGGCCAGCATCTGCAAGAAGCGGAGCGCGACCGGGTTCGACGCCATCTCTTCCAGGGTGAAGCGATGGCTCATCGTCAAATCGAGTTCCTCCGCCGGCGAGACGATCCCGCTGGCGCGAACGACAAGATCGTAAAGGTCTTCGACATAGCGCTCAGGCGGCCCGGCGTATTGGTCGCTGTTGGCGCGACAGGTCGGTAGCAGCTTGTCGGCGAAGGACAGCGTATGGTCGATCATCAGCCCGCCAGGACGTCGTGTTAGTCGGTCGGAGGAAGGTTTCGCTGGCCGCCAATTTAGCTGATTGGGACGGCGCTTCGCCACCGTTTAGTTGACTGGCCGCTTAGTTGACTAGCCGCTCGCCTCTGCGGGACAGCCCAAAGGATCTCGTAGGCGCCGGGCCTCCCCCCGTGGCACGAGCAAGTTCTGAGCCTCTGTCTGAGTGGGCGAGTGCGGGCTCCCTGCGAGCTTCCTTTGGCACCTCTGGTCGCGCGCTTGACGGAAGGCAGTCGGGCCAATACGGTTCACTCGCCGAACCGAGTGGCAGTGCAAAGCGCAAGCCAATTTGGCCGCAGCCAGGCACGTAAATCGCTCGGAAGGTGTATTGAGGCAGTGGCAGCGGCTTCAACGCCGACTAGCGGCTGCCGAGGGGACCTTACTATACGATCGTTGTTGGGCCGAGTCCGGAGGCGCCTGGAGCGTCAGCGCCACGCGAAGGCGGTAGCGTCAGCACCTCGCGACAAGTGGGGCTGGACATTGCCTCGGCCCGCGACCGCCTTTGGTGGCGTGCCGCCCTGGGGACGGCCCGTCGACGACGCGCAGAGGCGACCCTACGTTAGGCGCGAACGGTTCATTCTCACCGACCTGATCAGCGCCCAGTTAACCGAGCGCGACAGGTTCCGAATCATCGACGGCGGCGCGCGCGACGCGCTAGACGACCCGCGCTGGCGCGCTTTCGATCCCGCGCACGTTACCCTGCACGGCTTCGAGGTCGATGCGGCCAACTGCGCCGAACTCAATCGCGTCGCCAACGAGGCGGGGCTCGATTACCACTTCCACCCGATCGGCCTGTGGTCCAGCGATGGGGAAGTCGTGTTTTACGACAATTTAGCCCCCGGCGGCGGCTCGCTCTATCCGCAGAATACCGGGCTGACTGACCGCTGGCTCATGCACATGGGAAGCTTGGCGCGTGACATCTTCCGGCCGACCGGCACCTTCACCGTGCCAGTGACGACGCTCGGCAATTGGGCGGAGTGTGCCAGGATCGAGGATATCGATTTCATCAAGCTGAACGTGCAGGGCGCTGAGATGGAGATTTTGCACGAAGCCGCAAACCTTCCGGACCGGGCGGTCGGGATGCAACTCGAAGTCTCCTTTGTGGAGTCCTATCATGGCCGGCCGTTTTTTACCGACGTCGACGGTTTCATGCGCGAGCGGGGGTTTGCGTTTTTCGACTTTATCGGGCCGCATTACGTGAGCCGTGCCGACTCGCCGGTTATCGCTAGGTTGTGCCCCGGCCTCGATCAGCATTGGGCGCGCGGACAGCTGATCGAGGCCCAGGCACTCTATCTGCGCGACCCGATCGGGCAGGTACCGGGCGACCACCGGGGGCCCTTCGGCGCGGCATCGCTCGAGGATGATTTCGTCCTCGCCAAGCTGCTGAAACTCGCGGCGCTCTCGGAGGTATGGGGTCAGGTCGAATTCGCCTTCGAACTGCTCGTCTTCGCCGGCAGCCGCCTCGCGGATCTGGGAAATCCAACGGGAGCCGCCCGCCTGAACGACCTCGTCCAGGAAGGCTGTCAGCGCTATCGCGAGCACATGTGGTGCTGGTGACGGTCTAACCCTCGCGCTCAGCGGGTCGGCGATTGCCACTGCTTTCGTTAACCAGCTTGGCCCTTTTCGGGCGCCTTTCCTCGTCCACAGTCGGTCAAAGATTTCGTCTAGGATATCGACGCACGAGCGAGCCTCAGCGCCAAGCGCATTTCGAGATCAGGACTGCGCCGCGCGAACTCGGCGGCGAGAGCCCAGAGATCGGTACCGTGTTTGCGACCAAAGGCTTTGACCCTGAAACGCAATAGCCATGCGATTTCACCCAGCGGCGATGCCGCGGCCAGACTTTTCTTGCCAATACGTGCACGCCGAGTTTCGAGCGCTTTAGGCGGCGCGGCAATGCACAAGGCTCTCCGCATGTCGCCGTTCGGCTCGGCAGCGAGCTGAGCGGTACCTCCGCGGTCGACCGGGCACAGGCGAAACGTCCGCAATGTGTGACTAAAGTACGAGCCCACCACGCTGATAAATCGCATCGATCTCTTTCATGCGGTTCGAGAGCTTGGCGCGGAGACTCTGTTCAACTTCAATGTTGGTCTCGCGGAATAGAGCCATCGTTGACTTGCTCTGCGCAGGGCCGTCACAGATAGCATTGAGCGCCGCACGATACTGGTGGAAGATTCTCTGGACGCCCCAGCTGGGGTTAATCTCCAACAGCAAAGCTCGATCCTGCTTCGAAGGATGATCTTGCCCCGGGCGTTCACGGCTCGCAGCGCCAATTAATGACGGTGCTTCCGCCCGGGGCTGCTGATCGTAATTTGGCGGGCTTTTCATTCCCTGAATTGACCGTAAATGCTCCTGACCGACCATCTCAGTGGCCGCACCGTCGGCGTTTACCAGGCTGTTAGCCTGGTCCTCGAAAGACAGCTCGGCGACTGGTGCGACCGGATCGTGTCTCCCCAGCGGCCTCGGACTTTCCTTGATCTGTGTCCCGAGACGGGAGCCTGCGAGGCGCTTTGGTCGAGGTGATGGGTCCCCAGCTGTGGGTGGTGACCGGGCGCCTCCAGACTCTATGAAATCTTCAATCTCTTCGCGCAGGTGCAAGCCCCGCAGCACGTCCGCGAAGGCATCGCGCATCGTCCACGAGCGGGCCCGCATGCGCAGCATCCGCGCCGGATAGGTTTGCCACGGACCGTCATTCCGCGTGAGTCCAGCCTGATCCGCCATCGCCACCGAGAAGCGATTGACGATCGGCGTCGCCCGGCCTCGGCGTTTCATAGTGCAGATCGCTACCACGCCTTGCTCGTCATCGTTTTCGTATTCCTCGATCATGTCTTCGAGGAGGCCCGAGTTCTCGATGACGGAAAGTGCGCCGTCCCCCCAAATGCTCGGCATCCCGCCAATCACGGCGATCGAGTGGACGGCGGCGATGGGCCCAAGCCCGACGGTCGCACCATGCATGATCGCAAGCTCGATCTTTGGTTGCAGATAATTACCGTCGATATCGCGGTAGGATTCGGGCGCCCATTCGGCGAGCGCGATCATTTTGGCCAGTTCTTTGACGTCGCTGATCGACTTTGGCACCATAAAACCCGGCACGCCAAACGCAACCGATGGGGAGTGAGGCGGCTGCGCTTCAGTCGCTCGGTCGGGCGACCCATGGTCCGCTCTCAGGTCCAATGTGCCGATATCGTTGGCCATGTCACCCGGCTCCCCTTACCTGGAGAGCCTCGGTCTGATAGATCCTCAGCCCAGGGATTTTCCGAATAGCGTCCTTGTTGATCGCTTCCCTCACCACGTCCGTATCGAGGCTCATATAGTCGCGCGGCACTTGATCCAGATCGATAATCTCAAAAGTCCAGGTTTTGCGCACATAGGCTATCGATCCATAGTCACCGCGAATGTGAGTAGGCTCCGGCGCTGCCGCCGCTCGCTGTGCGGCAGCAGCGCGTGCCGCCGCCGCGTCGGCAAGGAGTAATTGCTCCGCGGCGAGTTCGCGGTCGGCCGCAGACTGGGCCGTTAGCGCCAGTCGATTGGCCTCGGCCCGATAGTCGGCCTCTTCTTCTGCGGCTTGGTGTGCCTCGGCCTCGCTTACTCGCCGTGCCTCGTCGTAGCGTTTCGCTTCAAGCTCGGCAATCTGATCACGATATGACTTCAGGCCAACCGCGGCGGGCGCCAAAGCACTCATCAATCGCGAAGAGTGGCGCTTGAAAAAGGCATCGACGATTCGCCCACCCATGAGGAAGTATACCTTCTCTTGTTTGTGCGCCGCCTCGGCTTTTTTGATGTGCGATTGGCACTGTGCGATGAAATCGGTTGTTGCCGCCGCGTCTTCGGCGGTCTGGAGCGGATTCGGGACCCGAGCGCAGCCGAGTTCAAGAGCGATGAAACGCACGACCAGCTCGCGGTGCCGCTTGGCAAGCCGGATATCGAGCCCCTCGATCGAATCGAGGGGCTCCGGAGGGAAGTTGTGGCCGAGACCGGGGGTAGGCTCCCGCGACAGCTCGGGGGAGTTACTCATCTGGGATCTCCTAGAAGAGCGGGGGGATTGCATCAAGATCGACCCGTCTGTGCGGATGCGCCTCGGGGGCGACGGGGTTTTGCCTTGCCCATCGGCGCAATGGCCCGATCCGGAATTCAAACTCGGCACGGCTCACATACCGCAGGGAGCGCGCCGTCCACACTTTGTCGATAGGAACGCGTTTACCGCTGAGCTTCGCCTCGTACCGGGGCGATCGATCGAGCGGGCGACACCACTCGTCGGGATGGGGTCCGGTGACGCTCGTTGGCTGCGGGATAACCATCGGACAGAGCTGGTAGATCATCGCAGGTACCAGTGGCGCGCCCGACCTCAGCCGCATCACGTAGAAACCCGGTTCCGGCCGAATCAGCATACGCGACGCCCGCCGGCCCACTGAAGGTCGCAAAGGAAGCGCGCTCTCTGCCAAGCTGGAAATCCGTAGATTTCCTTGGTGTGGCTGCCAAGCCGACTGGAGCAGGTGCGGGATCATCACTGGCGTGATACGCGGGAGGGTGCAGCCGGACATGGAGGGCCTGGTGACTGGAGAAATGGGGAAAGATGCCGCCGCTTCGGTATTCAATTAGTACGTAATTAACATAGAAAATGAAAAGAAGGCTGTCAACCAACTTTTCCGGGCGTTGTACGTGAGTCCGGCTCAGTGTCGGGCCGCAAGGGCTCTGCTGAATTGGTCTCAGTTGGATCTTGTGGAGCACAGCGGCGTGACCCAAAAAACGATCACAGATTTGGAGCGCGGCATGACTAGGCCCCATGGCAGAACCCTCGCCGCGATCGTCGCAGCGTTTGAAGCTTCCGGGATTGAGTTCATCAGCCGAGGCGTCCGCATGAGAGCCTCATCCAACGACAGCACTCGACGCTGAAATAAGGGTCCGCGTCAAATAAACCTGTTTCGACCGGAAAGTACCTGATCTGGCTCGATCGGATGGGTGGCGCGCGCTCGGGACCGAAGCTCGTTCCCTAGTGTCACAAGTTTATCGCCAGGGATATATTCGCGGCAGGGAAACCGCTGCACTGGTCGTCTCGACCGCCATTCTCGTAACGGACCGGGTTGACACCCCGGGGACGGATGCGCATGGTCGCGCGGCTTCGCTCGGGGTTGATTGGCCGTGGCCGAGGGGGACTGAGGATATGAGCACGCGCTCGTGACGGCGCGGGCGCGTGGTTTCCGCCCGACGGGCACAGTGGGGGCACCAGCCTGAATGGCCGAAATAAACCTGCTGCGCCGGTACCCACGGAGCAAGCGTAACATCGAGAAGCGGACGACGGCCCTAAGCGCAGAGAACATCCGGATTGCCCGCGAATACGGCCGCGAGTATTTCGACGGCTCGCGAGACACCGGTTACGGCGGTTATCGCTATGACGGGCGCTGGATTCCGATCGCCGAGGACATGGTCGCGCATTTCGACCTGAAGCCCGGCGACCGGGTGCTGGATGTCGGCTGCGGCAAGGGGTTCCTGGTCAAGGATTTGCTGACGGTCTGCCCCGGGCTCGACGTCTTCGGCCTCGATATTTCCGAATATGCCTTGATGCATTGCGAACCCGAGGTGGTCGGGCGGTTGCATCTCGGCAACTGCGTCAAGCTGCCATTTCCCGACAACAGCTTTGCGGCGACGCTGGCGATCAATGTAGTGCACAATTTGGAGCGCGCCGAGTGCATCGCGGCGGTGCGCGAGATCGAACGCCTGTCGCCGGGCCGCGCCTACATCCAGAACGATTCCTACCGCACCGAGGCCGAGCGCGAGATCTTTCTTAGTTGGGTGCTGACCGCCAAGACGCATTACGATCCGGCCGGCTGGCGCCTTCTCTATGCCGAGGCGGGCTATACGGGTGACTATTACTGGACCATCATCGAGTGAGCAGAGGCTCCGACCCATGAACTCCCGCAGCAACGCCTTCGATGCGCGACTCGCGCAGGAGCGCTGCCGCCGCTACCGGCGCCGCATCCTCGACATGTCGCAGCGTGTCGCGGCCTTGCACATCGGCTCGGCCTACTCGTGCACCGAGATCGTCGACTGCATGTTCAACGTGCTGATGCGGCGCAACGCCGACGGATCGTCTCCCGACACCTTCCTGATGTCGAAGGGGCACGGCTGCATGATCCAGTACGTGATCCTCGAAGAGCACGGCATCCTGAGCCGTGCCGACCTCGACGCCTATTGCACCCCCGAAGGCAGGCTCGGCGTGCATCCCGATTACGGCAATCCCGGCATCACCGCGGCGACCGGCTCGCTCGGCCACGGTCTGTCGATGTCCTGCGGGATGGCGCTGGCCGAGCGCGCGCGCAACGAACCGGGCACGATCTATGCCGTCTTGAGCGACGGCGAGGTGCAGGAGGGCTCGACCTGGGAAGCAGTGCTCATGGCCTCTTCGCTGGGCCTCGAGAACATCGTCGCCGCGATCGACAACAACAATTTTCAGAGCCTCGGCCGCACCTCCGACACGCACCCGAGCTTCTATCCCCTGGGCGACAAGTTCCGCGCCTTTGGCTGGGAGGTCGCCGAGGTCAACGGCCACGATTCGGCAGCGATCTTCGAGGCGATCGCCGCGCGTCAGGGCGGGAAGCCGTTCATGCTTGTCGCCAAGACGGTCAAGGGCAAGGGCGTCAGCTATATGGAAAACGTGCCGATCTGGCACTACCGCTCGCCGAGCAGGGAAGAATACGTCCAGGCGATCGGCGAGCTGGAGGCGGCGCGATGAGAAACTCGTTCGCCGAGGCGCTCTATCGCGAGGCTACCGAGAACCCGAACATCTATATCGTCGTCGCCGACATTTCGCCGGTCGGCAACATGGCGAGCTTTCGCGAGGAATACCCCAACCGCTTCATCAATGTCGGCGTTGCCGAGCAGAGCATGATCGGCATCTGCGCCGGGCTCGCGCTCAAGGGTTGCCAGCCCTTCGCCTACACGATCGCGACGTTTTCGCTGTATCGCCCGTTCGAGTTCGTGCGCGATGATTTGTGTTACCAGAACCTGCCGGTGACGGTGGTTGGCATGGGCGCCGGTGTCATCTATTCGGACCATGGCGGGACCCATCACACGATGGAGGACATCGCCATTGCCGGGGCGGTCCCCAACATGCAGATCGTCGCCCCGTGCGACCCGGCAGAGGTCGCCGAGGCGACGCGCTGGTGCGCCCGTCAGCGCGGCGGGCCCGTCTATCTGCGCATCGGCAAATCCGGCGAGCCGATCCTCACCAAGGATGCCGAACCGTGGCAGTTCGGCAAGCTGCGCTGTCTACGGCGTGGCTCCGACGTGGCGATCCTGACGTACGGCGTCATCTCCAAGATGGCGGTCGACCTCGCCGACCGCTTTGCCGAGCAAGGCAAGTCCGTCTCGGTCTATTCCTGCCATACAGTGAAGCCACTCGACCGCGCGGGGATCGTCGCCGCGCTGCAGCGCCACAAGCATGTCATCGTCATCGAGGAGCATGTGCCGCAGGGCGGGCTCGCGCCGCAGACCAAGCAGATCGCATGGGACATCCAGGCCACCTGCCGGCTCGACACCTTCACCCTCAAGGATGAGTTCATCCACAATAACGGCCGGCATGCCGACCTCTTGGCCGCGCATGGGCTGAGCCTCGACGCCATCGCCCATGGCGTCGGATTGAGCTGAGGGGCGCAAGCCAGGATCGCCCGCTTGATACAGCCCGACTACACGAGGACCGAGATCGACCTCAGAACCGCCGTTACCGGGTGGCGGCTGTGGGTGCGGCTCGGCTGGCAGGATGTGAAGCGGCGTTACCGCCGCACCGCGATCGGCCCATTCTGGTCGACGCTGAGCCTCGGCATCTTCATGTTGACCCTGGGTATCCTATGGTCGCGGCTGTGGAAGCAGGACATTCGCGGTTACCTGCCGTTCCTCTGTGCGGGCATGCTGCCTTGGGTCTTGATGTCGAGCATTGTTACCGAAGCATGCAGCGTCTTCACCGGCAACGAATCGATCATCAAATCGATGTGGTTCTCGTTCACGGTTTTGTCCTGCGTCGTGGTCTGGCGCAACCTGATCGTGCTGGGTCACAACGCGGTGATTTTCCTGGTGATCGCGGTCATTTGTTTGGTACCGGTTACGGCGAACACGTTCCTGGTGATACCGGGCCTGCTGCTGTTTTGCCTCAACGCGCTCTGGATCACGATCCTGCTCGGCATGGTGTGCAGCCGGTATCGCGACGTTGCTCCGCTGGTTACCAGCATACTGCAGATCGCAATGTTCGTGACGCCGATCTTCTGGGCTCCTGCCCAGCTCGGCGCTGGCCGGGTGAACGCAGTTCTCGTCGACTTCAACCCGATTTATCATTTCATCGACATGATCCGCTCGCCGCTGCTCGGTAACGCGCCGACCCTGTGGACCTATGAGGCTGTCATGATGTTCACCGTGTTCGGATGGCTCGGGACGCTGGCCCTGTTCAGCCGCTTCGCACGCCGCATCGCGTTCTGGATCTGAGCCATGGCCACCTCGTCGATCGAGCTTCGGGACGTCACGGTTGAGTTCCCGATCTACGGCTCGCAAAAGAGCTTTCGCAGCGAATTGAAGCAAGCCGCTGGCGGCATCATCCGTCGCGACGGCAGTCAGCGCCGCCGCGTCAGCGTGAGGGCACTCGACCAGATCAATCTGCGGCTGGAACACGGCGACCGGCTGGGTCTTGTCGGCCACAACGGTTCGGGCAAGTCGACGCTGCTAAGGGTCATGGCGGGCGTTTACACCCCGACGTTGGGAGAGGTTCGGATCGATGGGAGTGTATCGCCGCTGTTCAATATCGCGCCCGGCATGGACCCGGACGACACGGGGTACGAGAACATCGTCACCTGCGGGCTGTTGCTCGGCATGACACTCGCCGAGATCGCGCGCAAGGCGCTCGAGATCGCGGAGTTTTGCGAGCTCGGCAACTTTCTCGCTCTGCCGGTGCGCACCTATTCGACGGGGATGACGTTACGGCTCGGCTTTGCCATTGCGACGGCGATCGATCCCGAGATCCTTCTGCTTGACGAAGGCTTGGGCGCTGGCGACGTTCGTTTCGCCGAGAAGGCCAAGGCGCGGGTCGATGCGCTGATCGAACGCTCGAGCATCCTCGTTTTGGCCTCACATGCCGACGCGTTGATCAAATCGCTCTGCAACAAGGTCCTCATCCTCGACAGTGGCAAGATCGTGCGCTTCGGCCCGGCAGTGGAGACCATCGACGCGTTTCGCGCAGAGAGCGACGAGGCGCCGACCGCCAAGCCGGGATTGCATGTGGCGTCGGGTTGAGTGCGGGCGGCCGGCGTGGCCAAGACCAGCCTCGCTCGCCTCGCTTCCGGGCTGCGTCGTGGCGGCTTTCCCTGGCTTTCGAATGTGGTGCGAACGGAGCTGCGCAACCCGCAATTCGCGGTGACCCGGCAGCTGCGCCGCGCAGCCGCGGCGGTTGACCGTCGGACGCGCGGCGCGTTTGGCGGAGGTTCGGCGATAGCGCGGCAGCACCGGCGCAGCCTCTTGTTCTTTCTCGATCTTGAAGCGGTGCCGCTGACCTTTGACGTCGCGACCTATCTGGCGGGCGCCGAACTCGCGCGGCGCGCGGCGAAGCTCGACAGCATCTTTGTCGTCGTCGTTCCCGGCCGCCACCATGGCGTTCGCGCCGAAGACGACGATTACGAGCAGGTGGTCGACGTTACCGAACGGCAGTGGCGGCTGCGCCACGTCGTCATTCCCTGCCTGTCGTTGCTGCCCAGCGTCTCGGGCCATGTGCTGTGCGCCGACCGTGGCGAAGCTGCGGCGTGGCTGGCCGAAGGGGCGGCCATCTACCCCGACGGATATCTAAGCGGACTGCCCAATCAGCCGGCGCTGCGGCTGGTCCGCGACGCGGCGGCCGCCGGCACCCCGATCTGGCCGCTGCTTGAAGCCGAGCCCGCCGCGTTGCGGCATGCCGGGCGCTATCTCGACCACGTTGCGAGCGGCCGCAGGCCGATTACGATCGGCCTGCGCAGCTATGGCTACTCAACCGGGCGAAACAGCGACCTGCCGGCCTGGCTCGACTTCGCCGACGGCGCGCGCGAGGCGGGCTACGCGCCGATTTTCGTGCCCGACATGGCGGCGAGCCTGACCGGCGGCGTGCCCGAGTTCCGCAATCATCTCGTTTGCGCCGCCGCCGCGTGGAATATCGGCCTGCGGATGGGCCTTTACGAAAGCGCCCATCTCAATCTCGGGCTGATGCACGGGCCGATGGAACTGTGCTGGTACAACCGGACCGCCCGCTATCTGATCTTCGTGCCGGTCGGGACGGCGCCGCAAACCGATCCCGAGTTCCTGACCCGCCAAGGGTTCCGAATCGGCGAGGACTTCGCCTTCGCCACGCCCGGCCAGCATCTGGTCTGGGAGCAGGATCGTCGCGAGACGATCGAGCGCGAGTTCGCCCGAATGACTGAACGGCTTCAGGCCGAGCCGCCGCGCCACGCCAGTTCGGCGTCGACGTAGTGGTCGAGCATCGCGCCGATCTCCATCGGGTCGTAGCCGTAGCGCTCGATCGCGCGCGCGCTGGATACCGTGAAGGACTGCCGGTCGGACGGCCGGAACTCGATCGTCGAGCGCGAGTTCGCGCGCCGTTTCATCCTTTCCAGCGCCGCGCCGATCTTCGTCATGCCGCGCGCGGCGACCGTCACCGCGTCGAAGCCGGTATGTCCGAGCCGCAGCAGCCGCAGCGTCAGCGCCGTCAGGTCAGCCGCGTGGGCCGCGTTGTTGAAGTCGGCGTCAGGGTTGAAGGCGCGGATTGGCTCCCCGGCCAGCATCTTGGTCAGCGTTTCAGAGATGAAATTCCGCCGGGCGCCCAGGCCGAGCACACCGGGAAGCCGCAATGCCAAGCCAGGCAACTCGCTTGCCACGGCTTCCAGCAACTTCTCGCCGGCGAATTTTGTCTCGCCGTAGAGATCGGCGTCGCGGGGGGGCGTCGTCTCGTCCACCTCCGCCGCGGCGATGCGGCCGTAATAGGACATCGACGAGGCGAAGACGAAGAGCTGTGCGCCGGCGCGCCGCGCGTAGTCGATCATCGCCTGCGTGCCGGCAACGTTGTCGCGGGTGAGCGCCGCGTCGCTCACCCGCGGCGCAGGCGAGGTCGCCCCGAGATGGATGACGGCGCCGACGCATTCCGGCAGCCCTGCTGTCGATTGCACCGGGTCGGCGAGGAGCAGGCGGGCTTGGCCCAATGTCTCGGCGCCGCGGGCCGACGGCTCGTGGCGGCGCAGAGCGATGGTCTCGAGCCCCGCCGCGGCGAGGTCGCGCGCCATGTGGCTGCCAAGAAACCCGCCGGCGCCGGTTACCAGCACCCGCACGAGACCTCCCTCGGGCTAGAGTTCGCCTTCGGCGACCGGGTCGCCCATGTAGGCGATGTACGATCGCCCCCACCAGCCCACCTCGATGTGGCGGATGAACTGAAAGCGGCTGCGCTGTCGAAACTCGCGGAACGCCCTGGCGACGCCCTTGTCGGGCGAACCCTTGTAGCCAGCAAAGAGGTCGTCGATGTAAATGACCGTGCCTTCCTGCAGCTGCGGCTCGATAAAGGAAAAGACCGGCACCGCCGACTCGTAAAGGTCGCAATCGACCGTCACCAGCGCCGCCTTGGCCTCCTCGTCGCGGAAGCGGTCGCGCAATTGCGGGGTCAGGCTGTCCGAATAGAAGCCTTTGACCGTCTCCACGCGGTCGGTGTAGATGCCGTGCGCGGCGATCAGCTCACGGAATTTTTCAACCGAGGTAGCGAGCGCCCCGCGCTGCCAGATCTCGACATTGTGGTCCTGGCGGTTGTCGGGCAGACCCTCGAAGCTGTCGAAGGCATAGAACTTCATCCAGTCCATGCCGTGGCGGCGTGCCTCGGTCAACGCCATGCGGAAGGTGCGCACGCGGTGGCAACCGAATTCGAGATAGTTGCCGCGGATGCGGTTGTCGTTGACGAAGTCGAAGGCGCGGACGAAGAAGCGGTGCTTTTCGCGCTGGCGGTTGACCTGGTTGTAGGTGATCTCGTCGTCGTGGCTCCAGCTCGCCAGCTCCTTGCCGTCTGCTAGCTCGACCCACGGCTCGTCGAGCCGGCCCGTCACGTCAAAGGGAGGTGCGCTCATTCCGTCCTCGCGCAAAGCCGGCAGTCACGAGCGAACAGCTTCCGCAACCTTCATGGCATGTAGGATCGTGTCGTCGATATCGACATTGTAGAGGTAGCTTCCGGCACGGCCAATCGAGAACACGCCGTCGGGCATCTCGTCGAAATACCGCTTCGCCCTGCGCTTCTCGGATTCGAAGGGCAGCGGGTAGTGCTTGTTGCGCGGCGACGGGGTTTCCAGGCTGATCAAGGTCGTCGGCGCCCTGTGCCGGGTGAATTTTTTGTATTCGACGATCCGGGTGAACGGCTCCTTGCCGGCGTAGTAGACGAAGTAGACGTGCTCGGGCAGCGCGAATTCGATCGGCAGCACGATGAGCTGCAGGTCGCGGCCGATATAGGGTAATTCGCCGTGACAGAAATCGAACAGGATGTCGGGCGAGATGGTATTGACGACGATGTCGAACTTGCGCGCCTCGCCGTTGATGACGACGGTCTTGTTCGGGATGTCGTAGCGCTCGACCGTGGTCGACAGCAGCACCGTCACGCCCTCGGTGCCGATGCGGAACATGTCGTCATAGCCGTTGAAGGCGATCGGATAGGCCGAGATCGCGCTGTCCCATGCGGCGCGGGCGCCTTCCTTGATCGTCACTCCCTTCGGCGACCAGGTGAAATCGTCGATCAGCTTGTTGTCGTCGATCAGCCACATCTTGCGGGAATAGTTGTCGACGAACTTGTCGTAGAGCGTCTGGCCGACCGAACGGATCCAGTATTCCTCGAAGTTCTTGGCCGTGCCAGCGTTGTTGAGGCGCGAGATCGCGGTCTTGTCGAGCTTCGCCAGCTCCGCCGGGTCGAGCGCATTCAACGCCGTCGTGTTGATGTCCGACAGTTCCTGGCGGACGCGGTCGCGCTCGGGCATCCGATCGATGTCGTTCATGTGGATCGGATAGCCGTAGAAATTCTGGTCGCGCTCGACATAGGTCAGGAATTCGTGGTCGGCACAGCGCCGCAGCGGCACATATTTGTTCAGGTATTCGTAGGTTTCCGGGAACGTCGTCAGAAAATGCCGCGGCCCGAAGGTGTGCGGATGGCCGCCGTGGTACATCGTGCGGTTGCCGGCGCCAAGAAACGGCGCGCGTTCGACGATCGTCACGTCCCACCCGCCCTGCAGCATCAGCTGATGCGCCGAGACCACGCCGGCAAAGCCGCCGCCAAGCACGAGCGCGGTCTTCATCGGCGAAATCTGCTGTCGATTTTGGCGGGAGCCACAAGGGCTAGATAGCCCAGCTCTTGCCGCATGTCAAAAAGCCGGTCAGGCCGCGGGCCCGGCTCCTGCGGCGAGGCCGAGCCCCTCGATCGCTTGTGTCTCCGCCGAGCGGCGGTAGCCCGGCCGGGCGGCGAGAATCGGCCGCTCGAAGACCCGATAGAAGACGGCCGACAGGCCGACGCAGATTCCGAGATAGAGCAAGAGCCGGACTGTCATCGGCAATCCGGCGAGGAGCGGCGTGATCGTCAGCGCGACGCTGAAATGGAAGAGGTAGAGTGAGTACGATACCCGGCCGAGGAAATAACAGAATTGGGCGAGGGCACTGCGCTGGAACACGCTTCCCGCCGCGTAGGCCATGAGGATCGCTGCCATGCCGAAAGCGGCCGCGGCAAACGGGTAGAGCGTTTCCGCCAGGTGGCTCTGCACGGCGCCGATACGCCATGTCAGCACCCCGGCGATCGCGGCCGTCGCGAGAAAGAGCACGGCTGCCGCCGGCAGCCGCAACAATGCCTGCCACGATCGCGATGTGCCGCTCGCGCCATGGCGGACGAACATGAACAGCAGGAACCCATAGGCGATAGAATCGATCCGGAACACCACGACGCGTCTGACATTCGGGCCCCAATCGTCAAGGTCGCCGAAAGCGAGCCGCAAGGTTGTGATCGCACCGATGAAGCAGAGCGCTACGATCACCGCGAACCGGTCGCCGTTGCCGCGCATGACACGTGACGCGATCAACAGCAGCCCGGGAAAGGCGATATAGAACCATTCCTCAATCGACAGGCTCCACGCGACCGGGAAAAAATCGTCGGCAATGCGCAGCGAAGTCAGATTCTCGACGTAGAAGGCGTAGCGCGCCAGGTTGGCGAGCGAAACGTGGCCGGCGATCGCCGCGATCAGCGCCATCGCGAACAGATAAGGCGGGATCGTCCGCATCCAGCGGCGGACGAGGAAGATGCCGAGATCGCCGGCTCTGCCGGTGTGCAGGCAGCGCAGGATCTGCGGGCCGAGCACGAACCCGCTGAGCACGAAGAACACCTCGACCGCCAGAACCGACACGATCTCCGGCGCGGCGGCCGTCGATCCGCTCAGCATGATGTAATGCGGGATCGCGACGGCGAGCGCGGCCAGGCCACGCAAGAGATCGAGAGCGGCGACGCGTTCCACGGTCCTTGCGTCAGAACAGCCGATAGATGAACGACACCCCGGTCCCGCCGTGCGACAGCAGAACGGCCGCGACGAAAAGGATGATCGCCAGGATTACCGGCGGCGCCCAGATCCGCCAGCTTGCACCGAGAAACCCCAGCGGCTTTTTGACGTAGTCGGGCACCGGCCGGCCTCCTGTTGCTTATTGCGACGCCGTGGACTGGGCGGGTTCAAGGCTGCCGCCCTCGACCCGAAGCTGGCGAAAGAACACCTGCTGCCCCGCGGACTTGAACGTGGCCTGGCCGTGGCTGGCGATCAACTGGATGACGACGTGTACCTCCTCACCAGGGACGATCGACGTCACCGATATGTCGTGCCAACCATCGGCGAGCGGAGCGATCGCAACCTTCTGGTCCCGCCCATTGCCGAGACGCGTCATCATCGCTCGGTCTCGCGACAGTTCGAACTGTCCGATCGTACCGTTGTTGCCTCCATCGACGATACTGACCCACAGGTTCGCGCTGCTCGTCGTCCTTGCCTGCATTGTCAACATATAGGGTCCGGCCGTCGATGGGCTGAGAGCGAGCCCCACCGAGTGCTCCCCCTTGTGGTCCGACCCTAGTGCTGTCACCTCGTATTCCGCCGGCGGCCCGCCGGCCACGCGGGTCAGACTTGCTGTGACGGGCGTCGGCGGATTGTCCAGTGTAGCCTCGGCGACACGGTTGATCCCATCGCCGGTAATTTCATAGCTAAGCGGGGTGGGGTTCGCCGCAGGCACGGGCGGCGCCTCCCGTAAGGCCTTGTCGATCAGGCCGGCGATCAGCCGGTTCCCTTTAGGCGACATGTGCCCGAAGACAGTGTCGCCGGGCGCCGAGACGTACTCGCTCCTGAAAGTGTCGGGGTCGTTCACCGCGAGATCATGCAGCGTGTCGAACGCATCGACCACCTGAACCCCTGCTTCCCCGGCGCATCCGGTCAGCATTGCCGCGTCGGCCGGGCGCGTGTCGCCGGCGCTGCGCACGGAGCCGCCATATTCCAAGACCAGCAGTACGCGAGCGCCGATCGGGTCGGCATCGCTCCACAGGCGCCGCAGCAGAAGGCAGGCGATTTCCACATCGTCTTCGGGGATCAGCTCGAATTTCTGTTCCAGTTCCGAGTACCACGAATTGGGCACATAGCGGCCCATCAGCTGATCGACCAGATACGCATGGCCGAGAAGACGCTTCCACCATGCGCTTCGGCGCCGCCGTGGAACTTCGGGCGGCTTTTGCGGGGCGTGAAAGACCAGCGAGCCCCCGGCGACGGTGAAATAGGGTTTGGGCTCGCCCCACGAGCTGTAGGTGACTTCGGAAATCGTGGTCGCAAGCGTGCTCAGGATGATCGCCTTCGGCCGTGCAAGGGGGAGAATCTGCTCGGCGCGAAGCACCATCTGGTCCACGCCGTAGCCGCCGACGGCTGCGTTGATCACCGGCTGGCGGACGAGCTCTTCCAGCTGTGCCGGCCACGTATCTTCGTCCGTCACCTGCGATCCGGCCGCGAACGAGTCGCCGACGACGAGGATGCCGCCGGCCCTGACGCCGGTGTCAGCGGCCGCGTTCTTGCGAATTCCGTAATCGATCGTATTGAAGCCGGGTCCCGACAGATTGGACTTCTGCACCCAGCCCACCATTGGATCGAACATGGAAGCGCTAACGGTTACATGGCTGCCGCGCCAATCTGTCAGTGCGAAGACCGGGGCGCCTTCATAGGCGCGAAAGCCCAGTTCCAAACCGATTGCGCTGAGCAGCACTGACACCGCGAACGCCAGAAGGTTCGACAATTTCGGCATGAGACCCAGCGCCGCCCCCGCCCGCGCGAGGCGACCCTATCAATTCGCCTCGACATTTGCCACCGCAGGCTCGCGGTATCGCGCCGGCTCGCATGCTATACCTCGCAACGAACGCTGACGGGGAATGGGGATGGCAATCGGCTGCGTCCATACCGAATGGTTGTTTCGCCTGGCGGAGCGCGGCGTGTTCGGCGGCGGCGCCAGCGTGCTCGACCTTGGGCCGCAAGACGTGCAGGTCAGCCGAGCCTGGCTGACCGCCGCCTTCGACAGCCATCTCGGCCGGCGCCCGGAGGGGCTCGACCTTCTGTTCGAGGGCGACCAGGTGCGACGCAAAGGGCAGGCTGACTTTTACCGGCTCTTCGGCGCGGGCGATTACCGATCCGCCGACCTCGATGACGACCGGGCCGACTACCGGCTCGATCTGAACGAGCCGCCAACTGGGCTGCCGCGCTTCGACGTCGTTACCGATTTCGGCACGGCCGAGCATGTTTTCGACATCGCTCGCGTGCTGCGCACCGTCCACGAATTGCTCAATCCGGGCGGCTACGCGCTGCACGTTATCCCGGTCTTCGCCTTTCCCAATCACGGCTTCTACACGGCCAATCCCAACCTCTTCGTCGAGTTCGCTCGCGCCAACGACTACCGACTCACCGATTTCCGCTATCTCGACAACCTCTTCGTGCGCGAGCAGCTGCAGGCGCAGCGGCCGGGGCAGGCCTTTGATTTCGACTCTTTGCCGATCCGGCTCGACGACATGCGCGACACCCAGCATTTCATGACCAAGGTCGTGGTCCAGTTCGCGCGCAATCTCGCCGCACCCGAGACCCGGGACGTGCTGGCGGCTCTCAATCCCAATTTGCGCAAGGACGAGCCGTTTCCGTCGGATCGCTACCACCTGTGTTTCGTCTTCGATCTGCTGTTCGTCGCGTTGCAAAAGCCGCTGCAGCATCGCGACCTCGTGGCACCGATCCAGGACGCGCAAGGCGTGGCCCCGCTGCCCGGCGCGGAAGCGGCGGGCGAGAAGCGGAAGTTCTGGAGCCGGGTGCCGCTGCTGTCGCGGGCTATTTCCGCCGCACAATCCATCGGTGCCCGGCGGTAGTGAACGATGCTGTCGATTGACGAATACGATCGCGCCGAGGCGAGCGCGCGCAGGCGGGCGAGCTACCCCGCGATCCGTGCCTTCCATCCGGCGGCGTTCGCGATGGTCAACTTCCCGGCGCGGGTGACCGACGAAAGTGAGCTGATTCGCTACTCTGACATCATGTACGAGCTGGCGGACCGGGATGCCTGGTACCGCAAGATGCTCTATTCGCTCGATGAGCAGCGGCTGATCCTCGACTTGTCGGCGACGATCGAAGCGCTGACGCGCGACCTTTTCGGAAAGGCTGTCCAGCCGTTCATGTGCCTCTTCCCGCCGATACCGCTGCTGCGCGCGGTCGAGGCCTTAGCGGGCGGTCGGCGCATGACCGTTCTCGAGATCGGCCCGGGTTCGGGCTATCTCGGCGCCTATCTGCTGATGCGCGGCTATAAATATGCCGCCACCGACAACACCCAGGCGCTCTATCTATGGCAGCACCGCTTGTTCGGCCGGCTGGCGCCGGGGCTGGTCGATCACGCGACCGACACAGCGCCGATTTCGCTGGCAGCCCCGGCCACGTTGATCCCGTGGTGGCGCTTTGCCGAGATGCACACGTCGCCGCTGCCGGTCGACCTGATCGTTTGCGAAGCCGCGATGGGCGAAATGGATATCTTCGGGGTCAACTACATCATCCGCCTCGCGGCGCTCATGCTCCGCGATTCGCCGCTTGGCGCTTTCCTGTTTCGCAATATCGGTGAATGGCGGGTGAACACACTGTCCTATGTCGAGTCGCGCTTCGCCGCCGCCGGCTTTATTCGCGAAGAGCGCGATGGTGTGACCATGCATTCATTGCGGCCGCTCAACATCCAGAGAGCGCTACAACCTCGCGGCGGCACCAAGGACTCGCGGACCGCCGAGCAGTTCCTGCCCCTGGCGGTGGATAAGCTGTTGCCGAGCTATGCCTTCTTCGATTTTCTGAAGCTGCGTGCCGATTGACTCGCCTTGCCGACACTCGAAGCCTGCGCCTGAGAGTATCGTGGAACTCCCTCCAATATCCCGCGCGGTGGCCACGATCAACGGGTCTTCTGGTAGTCAGCCGTCAATAATGTGAAGGCCGAAATGACCCGGCTCGGGTGTCATGCCTTTTGCTCAAACGGCTGCAGGCCGAAACCGCGTCGGCGGGGGTCAGCTTGCTGTTTGTGGTGCAGTACGGCGGCAACGAGGTCGTGGCAATGGCAAAGCAGCCCGACATGCGCTCACGGTCCTCAAATGCGCCAACGTCGACGGGATCGAGACGGTCGACACCTGGGAACCGCTCAACTCGGTGCTGAACGAGCGCGGCATAGACGCCCTGAGCACGCTCTACGTCATGCATGGCGACAAAGCCAATTACGGCAATTGGGGACATATGTCGTCGGCGGGAAACGATTTCGTCGCCCAGCTTCTCGCCGAACGCCTGCGGCGGTGATCGGGCTGGACTTTGCCCGCGTTATCCTGGGACATTTCCTGAATGCAGAGTCCCTTACAATCCCTCAAACGCCGGGCACGCCGGGCGCGCCGGGCGCTGCCCTGGCTCGCGACGCTCTACGGTCAGGTCCGCGGCATTGCACCGCCAAGACCGGAACAACTGCAAAAAGAGCTCGAGCGATGGCAACAAAAGGCGGGCTGGCCGAGGTTGTGATCCGCACTGGCGTTAGAAGAAACCCGCCTCCACTGGTGTCACCGTTCGCTTTATCGGGAGCTGTTTGGACCGGCGGATCCCCGCACGGACCCGCCGAAAACCATCCCCGACGAGCTCCTCGACCGATACACGATGGGCGGCGCTGATCGGTATTCTTATGATATCAGGTATGAGCTGACGGCCCCTGACTTTTGGTACCGCAGAGCCTTCCATTCGAACGCGTATCAGTGGCTGTTCGCCGCCGAGCACCTCGGTCGCGCATTTGCGGACCTCGCCGAGGAGATCATGCCGGCGTTCAAGGGCGATCCGATGGCTCTCGCACAGGTTTAGCGCCGCGGGAAAGTCTGGTGCAGATCCGTAAATATTTGTTAATCGGGGATTAACTTCTTCCTCGCAACGCTATAATTGGATTGCGGGTGGACCACGCGGAACAGCACGTCCCCGGCGGCAATTGGGAGGCGACAGTATTACTCAGACCAATGGTCAGCCGATGCACGCAGTCTCAACCGACGACGGCATCGACCTTCAGAACATCCCGGATGGGGTGACCGTCCCGCCGAGTTTTTTCGACGAAGGTGCGTCCTTCGGCTCTTTCGGCGACGGCCAAGCCGCCGGCTCCGACAGTGGCGACGCCGGCGGCGGCGCCACGATGATCACCACACACGATGCGGATGTGCCCGCCGGCAACGACGGGCCGGCCGATGGCGGACCGTTCGATCCCGGACCGACCCTCACCTTTATTGGCCCTCCTCCACCGGATGACGTCAGTTCGCCCGTCGCCAATTTAGGCGACGGTGGCGGCGGATCGGGCGGCGGATCGGGGCCTGTCACCACCGATACGATCGCTTCCGCCGGCAGCGGTATTGTCTTCAACAACACATTCGGGCCTGGTGTCGCGGGGACCGCCTACCAAACGGACATAATCGACGCCGAACAGCTGATCCAGAGTCAGTGGACCGGCTCGGTCACGATCAATGAGGAGTTTTTGAGTTCGGCCCCGGGCCAGAACGGCGAGCTCGCGTCGAACAGCTTCTACATTGTTGATGTCAGTTACGCCTCGTTTAAGGCGGCGTTGGCTTCGCACGACGCGGGCAATCCCTATGCTACAGCGGCGGTAGCCGCGCTACCGTCGACCAACCCGCTGACCGGCAATCCGATGCTGGCGCTGCCATTACCCTATGCACGGATGCTGGGGCTGTCGTCGGCGACCCAGTCGCCGGAGGACATCGTCACGCTCAACACCAGCTACAATTGGAGCTACGGCCAGGACGTCATCGACACGATCACCCATGAGATCAGCGAAGGCGCCATGGGCCGCATCGGCGGCCTGGGTGACCAGAACAGTTTCTGGAGCACGATGGACCTGTTCCGGTATTCGTCGGCGGGCGTGCGCGATCTCACCGATGGCCGCGATGGCACGACGACCTATTTCTCCTATGACGGCACCCATTTGTCGTCTGCCGCCGGTCTCTCGTTCAACAATGAATATACCACTGCGGGCTTTAACAACGGCGGCGACACGGCCGATTTCACTCAACTGGATGTATTCGGCACCGGTAGCCCGGGAGAGACCTTCGGGCTGTCCGCGACCGACATCCAAATCATGGATACGCTCGGCTGGACCCCGATTTCGTCCAGCCCGCCGCCGCCACCTCCACCGGCGCCGGCGCTGACCGCTGCGGTGGAAAGTCTCAGCACCACGACGGTCGCACCGGGCGGCAGCCTCGGCTTCACCCTTTACGACCTCAACCTCGGCGCCGGGGCGTCG
>Ga0182024_10007716_pt1 | contig 23117 bp, 23 predicted proteins | sample P32metaG_FD_120480 | JGI IMG/M metagenome (GOLD analysis project Ga0182024, IMG submission 120480) | Permafrost microbial communities from Stordalen Mire, Sweden - P3-2 metaG (Illumina Assembly) | ecosystem: Environmental > Terrestrial > Soil > Wetlands > Permafrost | place: Sweden: Stordalen... | reverse complement strand
GTGCCAGGCGGGGAACACCTCGATGAGCGCGAAGTTGGCGATCCAGTCGACGCTCGCGCCGATGGCGGCCGCCCGGCCGCGCACGGCGGTGGGGAAGACCTCGCCCTGGATCAGCCAGCCCGTGCCGCCGACGCCGATCGCGAATGAGGTGATGAAGAACGAGAAGCCGACCATCACCAGCACGGTCTTCGGCACGCCGGTCAGGAATCCCACCCCGGCGGCGGCGACCAGGATGAACACCGCCATGCCGGCGTAGCCCCAGATGGCCAGCGGGCGGCGGCCGACCTTGTCGATCCAGCGGAACGCGAAGTAGGTCGCGATCACGTTGACCGCCCCCAGGATCGCGGTCACCTCGACACCCGCCGTAGCCGTGCTGACAATACCCGACGACCCGCCGAAATAGCTGCCCAGCAGCGTCGGGCCGTAGTAGAACGGCACGTTGATCCCGGAGATCTGCTGGAAGATGAAAAAGACGCACACGACGATCAGCGCTCGCCTGACGCCGGCGGTCCATGCGGTTTTCCCCCGCCGCGCCTGCTCTGCCTGGGCGAGCTCGTCTGCGGCCTGCCTGGCTTGCTCTTCACTGACGTCCATGCCCAGCTGGCCGAATGCCTTCGCCGTGTCGGCGTAGCGCCCGTGGAGCATCAGCCACCGGGGCGACTCTGGCATCCGGGCCCGCAGCGCGACGGCGACCAGGGCGGGAACCGCCCCGATGCCGAGAATGAGCCGCCAGTCCAGGTTGAGCGCCGAACCCGGCGCGACTTTGAGGATGAGCAGGGCGACCAGGTAGGAGACGAGGATGCCCACGGTAATCATCCACTGCTGGATGATGCTCAGCTGGCCACGCCGGCTGCGGGGCGCGAACTCGGCGATATAGGAGGTGGCGATCGCGGAGTCCGCCCCGATCGCCAGCCCGATGAGCGTCCGGGACCCGAGCAGCATGGGGGCACCGACTCTATTGATGGTGAACGCTGACAGGAGCGCGCCTACCGCATAGATCACAGCGTCACCGACGAGCAGTGACTTACGCCCGAATCGGTCGGTCAGCGGACCGGCTATCAGGGCGCCCGCTGCGGCGCCGAGCGATGCCCCGGCTACCAGGTAACCGGTTGCGAAGCTGGACAAAGGGAAGGGTCCGCCCTTCGCCACAATGAAGGGCAAAGCCGAGCCGATGTTGGAAGTGTCGTACCCGAACAGGAATCCGCCGATGCAGGCCAGTACCGCCAGGTACCAGTAAAAGCCTGTGGGGATACGCGAGTCGAGCTCCTCCAGGACACTCCGCCCGGATGGTTGCGCAGCCTTGGCTTCCGATACCATCCGGCGCCTCCTCGCGTCCGCCTCAACGCCGCCGCGGGCCAGCCGGGGATCAGCGCCGCCGCCGGCAGAAGGTGACGGCAGAACTCTGGCGCGTGGCCCTGCTGTTTGCGCCGGCACAGTTGAGCCTGCCGCCCGGATACCCCGGGGCGCTCGACGCCAAACACCGGAACCGGCGGGCAGTTCCCCGTGCTGATGGAATCTGAGCCGCCGGCAGATAAGCCTCAGGTCCCCGGTCATCGGCCCAGCGTGTCGGCCTGATTACGTAGCGGAAGTCCTGATCATGGTGGTCTTCGACCTTGGCCCTCCCGCGGGTCACCAGACGCGCGGGCTGGGCCACACGGGGAGGGGCCGATCCGCGCAGGCGATGCAGACCGAGCCGCTGACGGGTGGCGGAGCTTGAGGCGGCCCACGCTGACCTGGATCCCGGGCCCGAAGCAGCCGACGTAAGGTGCCGGCCGTGACGGTTACAGTCACTACTATGGGCACCCAGGAGCACCATCAGGCCGATCATGTCCCCTACATCGCGGCGGTCCACCGCGGCATGGAGTCACGCGGCATCCATGTGGCGAACGTGACGGCCACCACCGCGGGCAACGGCCGCCGCGAGGCGACACTGGTGCTCCGCCCAGATGACACCGCCTTCGCCGAGCGTGTTCCCCCGGAAGCCTCAGCGATATGGGATGAGGACAACGGCTGGTCGCTGCTCATGCGCCACGGCCCGTTGGCCAACCACGTGCACAAGGGCCTCGGCGTGGTGCCCGATGCCGAGGACGTGGCGGCGTGGGCAGTCGTCTTGCTGGCGCAGCCTGAGGTGACACCGGGCCGTGACGACCACCCGTTCCGCGACCATTCTGCTGTGGATCCTGAATTCGAGGCGCAACTGGCCCGGTACGCGCCTGGCGCGTAAGGCAGACGGGCGTCCCGCGTGGGTCCTGCAGAACCAGTGAGGCCTGCTCCTGGCCACCGTCTTGCGGGCCAGGACGACGCCGTCATCTGCACCATCCCCTACCGGCTCACCACCCGATAGCGCACCGGCAGGCCATCGCGAGCTCGCGGCGGGCGACCGGCGCAGAACTGGCAGTCGTGACGCTGCCGTACTCCCCGCTCGAGGAGGCGTTGCCGGTGGATGGGTTGGGTTGACGCGGGGGGCCAGGTTGGCGCTGGTGGGGGTGAGTGTCATGGGCCAGCGGTATCGGTCTGCACGGGACCCTGGCTGGCCTGGCCGGATCACGCATACTGGTGAGCAGGAGCGAGGCGCCGGTTGAAGAACATCCATGGGCGGGGCAGGACAGCCGGGACGTCGCTGGACGCCGCTGGCGCATCTATGGCGCGGGGCGCGTCTGGTGTGTGGCTGCGCGGGGTGTCCCGGCTGGGTTTGGCGTGCCGTGGCACGGTTTACCTCCTCGTCGGTTCCCTGGCCCTGCGTCTGGCGCTCGCTGCGCACGAGGGGACGGCCGCGCCGGCGAGCACCGCGGGGGCCGTGCAGGAGGCCGTCGCTCCTGCGTGGGGGCGTGCCACGCTGGTCCTGCTCGTCGCCGGGCTCGCCGCGTATTCGCTGACCCAGCTCGTCGAGGCCGTGTTCCGGCCTTCACGCGCCGCAGGCACGCTGGGCGGGTGGCGTCAGCGTGCGGTCTCGTCGTGGGGGTGCCTGCTGTACCTGGCCTTCTGCCTGACCACTGCCCGGCTGCTGGCAGGAACTCCTGCGGTGCAGACAGCGGCGTCGGAGCAGCTGCAGGACACGGACGTGACCGCGGTCTTGCTGCGAACGGGATGGGGCCGGGCGCTGCTGATCCTGGCCGGCGTCGTTGCCGTGGCAGGTGGGGTGGAGATCGGCCGCCGGTCGGTTCGTCTGGACTTCCGGGAGCGTTTCACCGCCGAGCGCATGCCCCGGCTGCTGGCCCTGCTCACCAGGGCGCTTGGCGGGGTGGGATGCGTCGCGCGGGCCGTCGTTACCGTGCTGGTCGGTGTGTTCGTGGTCAAGGCCGCAGTGCTGTCGCGCGCGAAGCAGGTGAAGGGGCTCGACGCGGTCTTCCGTTCGGTGGCCGGCTCGGCCGGCGGCTGGCTGCTGGCCCTGCTCGCCTGCGGGCTGCTGTGCTACGGCCTTTACTGCCTGATCGAGGCCCGCTACCGCGACCTGACACCGGGCCGCTGAGCCAGCCACTACGGTCTGGCGTGCCACATCTGGAATGAGATTCCGGCGCCGTGAGGTGACCTTGAACGCGAACTGGGTCAGATCCCCGGGGAGGGGGAAGCTCAGGTGCAGTCCCATTCCCTGCGGGCCAGGCCGGCGATGAGGGCGATCTAGCCTGCCGGGTTCGCGGGCGGCCCGCTTCTTTGGCGAGGGGCGGCTGGTCGTTCCCGTCAGTGCTGGTGACCATGCGACGGCGGTGTGCTGCGCCGCGGGGATGGGTCTACCGCTTGAGCGGCGAGCCCGGCCGGGGCTGCTGGTGGCCCGCCTGCCTGGAGGGCCGCTGCGGCGGCGTGGCCGGGGGCAGGCTGGTGAGGGTTTCTGAGCCGTCGATGAAGGCCCGGGCGAGCTCGGACAGGTGGCGGTTGCGGTTCCTGGCGAAGTCCCGGAGGAGGCTGAACGCCTGGTCCATGTCTAGGCCGAGGCGCTCGGCGAGCTTGCCCTTGGCCTGCTCGATGATGACCCGGCTGTTCAGCGCGGCCTGCAGCTGCTCGTTGAGGGTGTCGCTGTGGCGCATGCTGCGCTCATGCAGCAGGCTGATGGTGGCCACGTCGGCCAGGGCCTGGCCAACCCGCACGTCCGCGGGGGGGAGGGCTCCCGGGCTGGCGCGGAAGAGGTTCAGCGCGCCGATGACCTGATCACGCAGCCGCATCGGCAGGGCCTGCACAGCAGCGAAGCCGGCCTGCTGGGCGGCGGGAGCGAACCGCGGCCAGCGCTGGACCGCGGCGGCCAGGTCCCCGGAATCGACCGGCTGGCCGGCCCGGAAGCAGTCCAGGCAAGGACCCTGGTCGCTTTGCAGCTGGAACAGCTCAAGCAGCCGGGCCGCTTCGCTGGAAGCGGCCACCACGCGCAGCTCACCGCGCGGGTCAGCCAGCAGCAGCCCGGCGGCGGAGACGTCCAGCAGCTGGACGCTGCGGTCGGTCAGCACGTGCAGGAAGTCGATCACGTCGAAGTCCGCGACCATGGTGTCGGTCAGCTCAACGAACGTCTCCGACAGCAGTTGTCCATCCATCCCCGCTCACCCTTTCAGGAAGAGCAACAAGATCCGGGTGCGTGGCAAGCGGTGCGCACGATGGCTACTGACTCTCTCACGCAATGCCGTCGTGGGATGGGTCTGGGTCAGGACGCAGCCGCAGGCGGCGCGCCACGATGTCGCGGGCCAGATCTGCCAGCCGCCGGTCATGAGCATAAGCGTAAGCCCGGAGCCGGGCAAAAGCCTCCGCGATGCCGACGCCGAGCTGCTCGGTGAGCATGCCGGTGGCCTGATCGATCTCGGCGCGGTGCAGGGTCAGGTCCGCAGGCTGGCCGCCCGGGCCAGGCCCTGCCGCAGAATCACCCGCCGCCTGGTCCTGGGAGTCGAGCAGCAGCAGCGTCGCGGTCTCGGCGAAGGTCAGCGCATCACCCAGGTGGGCAGCGCTCAGCGGGCCCGGCCGCGCCCGGTACAGGCCCATGACCCCAGCCCGGATCGCCCCGATCCGCAGCGGGAACGCGAAGATCGCCGCCGCCCCCGCCTGGCGGGCCGCCGGGGCGAAGACCGGCCAGCGGCGGGCGGCTTCCATGTCGTCCAGATCCGAGGCCAGCACCGCCCCGCCGGAGGCAGCGGCATCCGGTGACGGGCCCTCTCCCAGGGTCAGCTGGAGTTCGGCGAGCTCCTCACTGACCTCATCAGTCACCCGCATGAGGTGACCCGCGTCTGTGCCGCGCGCGGCACTGAGCCAGGCGCCGCTAACCTCCACCGCGGCCACGGCCGCCGCGCACACATCCGCTGCTGACACGCGCCCGCCGCGGCTGGCCGCCTGCCCAGCAACCAGGCCCCAGATCCGGCCCGGCCGGCTACCTGTCATCCGCGCACCCAGCAGAAGGAACCCCGCAGCAGGATCCGGCCCGGCTGCATTGCCAGCAGCCCGAAAAAAGGCCAGGCCATCCACGATGGGCATTGGCCCTGCCCGGCGGCGGCCGCGGGTGCTCACGCGTCCGCCCCTTCGGCCTGCTTTCCCCCGTCACGATGCTCCCCTCCCCGGAATTCGCGTTCCTGGCCGCGTGGCGGCGCGGACGGTCAGCCGACTCTGCTGAGCCGCCGCTACAGCACCGGCACGGCCACCCGCCGTGAGCCACCCGCAGCACTCGCGATGTCTGCCATGCCAAACTCCCTGCGCAATGCGACGGCAACCTGACCCGCCGCATTCGCGGGTACTCACATCCACGCCTTCCTGCGTAAGCAGCAAGGCGGCGTCTCGGCCAGTGGCTAGAAGTAGTGTCTGCGTCCGCCGACCGCGTGGCCGGCCATCCCGAGCAACGCGAGGATCACGCCGACCACGAGGGCAATGATGCCGATCGTCCAGAGAATCGCTATTCCGGTGATGAACCCGATAATGAGGAGAATGACGCCGAGAATGATCAAGGGAGGCTCCTGGCATGTGACAGCCGCCGCCTTGGAACGGGGGCAGAAGAATGGTTTGGACGTTAAGCAGGTCAAGCCGCGCTGGTTGCGTGGCTGCCTCCGGGGAGTGGGTTGGCCCGCCTGCCGGTGACCGGCGGGCTTCTGCATTTCCCTGTCTTTCTCGTGGCGGTGACCGTGGCCGGTCCCTGATCGCGGACGCCAGAAAGCGCGCAGGGGGCACGGAGATCTTGGGCCGCCTGGCCCGTTGCCTGGCGCGCCCGGTCCTCGAGGTAACTGCCGCCCTGTGGCCCCGGCACGGAGGACCCGGCCAGAATCACGTCACGGCGACGCGGACAGGACGCCCGGCTACGGGCGCGGCCGCCGGCCGGCGGCGTCCGGCGCTGCCGGCCGCCTCCTCCACGCTGGCATGGACGGGGAAGACGTCGATCAGGCGGGTGAGGGTAAGGACCCGCAGCACCTGCTGCCGTGGTGCGGCCAGTAGCAGGTCGCCTCCGGCGTGCCGGGCGTGCTTGCGCCCGCGTGCTAGCGCCGCCACGCCGCTGGAGTCGATGAACTCCAGGCCTGCCAGATCGACGACGATTTCCGGTTTGCGGGCCGCGACCGCGGCAAGCGCAGCCGCGACGCCCGCGGCACCTGCGATGTCCAGTTCCCCGCGCAATGCGACGACAACGTGACCGCCGTACTCGCTGGTACTCAGATCCACGCTGAACATGAGCGCGCCTTCCTGCTCGAGCAGCAAGGCGGGGTCTTGACCCAGCGGCTAATCCACTGGCTTCCACTCCGCACACTACGCCGGATACCCGCCAATGTCCTGTCCGGGCGAGGTCCGGTTACCTGACGCTGCCAGCCCGCTCAGCCAGCCGATGCAGGAACCTGCCGGGCGCGTCACCGTCCTTCCCGCGTCCGGCCACGGGCCTGTGGTCTTCGTCGCGTTTATGCGGGCTCGCCGGCCGCAGGTGAACTACTTCGCCGGGGGGGTCAGTGTGGCGGTCAGGCCGGCCAGGAGGATGTCGAGGCCCCGTTCGAGTTCGGCGGCGCCGTCGTAGGAGGCCAGGACGGAGGCGAGGCTGCGCAGCAGCGGGAATTCGCCGATCGGCAGACGGTGCAGGCCCAGCCGCAGCAGGTCGTCCGTCTCGTCCGGATTCTCGACGAGTTCCTGCAACTCGTTGAGGACGTGGCCGTGCAGGAACCCGAACAGGGCACGGTAGATGTGCAAGGCGTCGGGCCCGCTGAACCCGGCCCGGGTGAGCAGCGCGAGGACGTTTTCGAGCGGGCGCAGCGTGCCCGGCGGGCGAAGCCCCAGCGGGGTGGCCAGCGGACGGGTGACCAGCAGCGGCACCACGTGCGGATGGGCCAGCGCCAGCCGGCGATAGTCCCGGGCGACGGCGCGCAGCTGCGTGGCCCAGTCGGGGTCAGCGGGGTCCACCTTAAGCTGGGCGAGCACGATCTCGGCGACGCCGTCGAGCAGGGCCGCCTTGTTCGGCGCGTGCCGGTAAAGGACCATCGGATCCCGGTTCACCGCGCGGGCGAGACCGCGCATCGACAGCCCCCCGGCTCCGTCGCGGTCGATGATCGCCAGCGCGGCGGCTAGCACCACACCCCGGGTGATCTTGCCATCCCGGGCCGCGCCGGCGACCGGCGCGGTGTCGTCGGTCGGCGGTGGCGTCATCGCGGTAGCACCTTCCCTCTTGCCTTGAAGTCAAATGATCATTGTTGTTGTCAGTGTAGGTCAACAACGTTGACAGTAGTTATTTCACGGCGTTTACTGTAGGTAACAGCGGAAATCTCCGCCGGCCCGCACCCCAGCAGGCGGCAGGCATGAACCCGCAATCGGGGAACGGCCAGTCCGCCCCCCAAACTCCTGCCGGTGCATCCGCCCCGGCAGAAGACTCACCAGAAAAGGTCAGCCAGCCATGAGTATCGCCAAGAAGATCGCGCACAAAGCCGAAGCAGTCAAAGGCAGCGCCAAGAAGTCAGCCGGCCGGGCCACCGGCAACCGGCGCCTGCGGGCTGAGGGCCGTGGTGACCAGGTCAAGGGCAACACCAAGCAGGCGGGGGCGAAGGTCAAGGACGCCTTCAGGCACTGACCGCCACGCGCCGCCAGCCCTGCCCCACGGGCGGCGGCGCGGGTCAGCGGGATCGCATCCGGCCAGACCCGGGACTGCACCCAGGATGTGCCACCGGGTGTGAACCGGCCCTTTCATGCTACTGGCTGCGCCTTCACTGCACATGAGTCAGGAAAATGTAATATAGTGGTATCGCTCCGGACCCTGGTAGCTGCACCCGCGATATCTGCGGGGAGGCAGGGCCCGGATTTTTTGTTCCCCGTACACGGGCCGGCGCCGGCTTCACGTTACGGCTCAAGGACGGTGAGAACGCCCGGGAGGATTCTTATCCCACCACGATCTCCAGCATGGCCGGCTGCCGCGTACGTCGCCTGGTCACTAACAAAGGAGCCGGTCATGGGCGGTAGGGCGTGGATCGATCCCGGCCGGGCCGCAAGCGTGATCGCCAACATGCTGATCCCCGGAAGGAGATCACAGCGCCTCGTGATCACCTGCGCGATCGGCGCCGCCGGGGAGCTGCTGGGCGGCTGGGCAGCCACCAGGCTGTTCCTCACCGTGGCCGCCGGGGTCATCCTGCTGCCCGCCTGCCTTCCGCTCACCGAACGGCCGGGCCACCTTGCGCACCGCTGAGAGGAGCCTGAGCCGCCTGGCCTCGCCGTCGGCATGCAACTCGCCCGTATCCGCCGGGGGGGGCATGCGGATTCCGCCCGCTGCGGGTGACCGGCGGCTGAGGGATCTGGCCGGCCTGGATGACCAGGAGCTGCTGGGCATGGTCGGGTCGCTGCCGGGGGACAGCGGAACGCGCGCTGCGGCGTGTGAGCTGCTGGTGGCCCGGCACCGCGGCCTGGTGTACTCGTGCGTGCGGCGGTACAGCCGGGGCGCTGAGCCGGCCGAGGACCTGATGCAGGTGGGGTATGTCGGGCTGATGAAGGCGATCAGCCGCTTCGATCCGGCGGTCGGCGGCAACCTGGCCGCCTACGCGCAGGTGTGCGTCAGCGGCGAGATCAAGCGGCACTTCCGTGATAAGTGCTGGCCGGTCCACGTCAAGCGCTCCGTGCAGGAACTGGTCCTGGAAGCCCGCCAGGCGGCCCCCCAGCTGACCCAGGACCTGGGCCGGGCGCCAGCCGACTCCGAGATGGCCCGGCACCTGGGAGTGACCAGCGCTGAGCTGCGGGAAGCGCGGCAGGCGGAGATAGCCTGCCGGCCATCCTCGCTGGACGCGCCGATGGCCGGCCAGCCCGGTACGGTCACCCTGGCCGATGTCCTCGGCGAAGAGGACCCGGGGGTGGAGCACATGCTCGGCATGCAGGCTGTCGCTGCGTACTGGGGCGAGCTGCCCCCGCGGGAGCAGAAGATCCTGCTGATGCGCTTTGCCGGCGACATGACGCAAGCGCAGATCGGCCAGCAGCTCGGCATCTCCCAGATGCACGTCTCCCGGCTGAGCAGCCACGCGCTCGGCTATCTCCGCCAGCGCGTGCTCGGCCCGCAGAAGCGCCCAGCCAGGCTCACAACTGGCCGGCCAGTGAACGCCCGGGCATCCGTGAGCGCCCTCACCTGACAGCCCGGCTCAGGCAGGTGCCTGCTGAACACCACCAGGCCCCAACACCGGAACCGAGCTCTCGGCGAAGCGCGTGGTGCCTGGGTGCGGCCGGGGTCAGTCCGGGCCGAACAGAACGCTGACCGACTCCCCCTCGTGGATCCGGCGGATGGCCTCGGCCAGCGCCGGGGCCAGCGAGATGACCTCGAGTTTCCCGCCGAGGAGATGGCTGGGGATCGGCACCGTGTTGGTGGTCACCACCTCCGTCACCTCGGGCGCCGACTCGATCCGTTTCAGCGCGTCCCCCACGAACAAGCCGTGGGTGCAGGCGATCCGGACCGACCGGGCGTTCCGTCCCCGCAGCCGGTCGAGCAGCTCGAGGATCGTGGTGCCCCGCGCGATCTCGTCGTCCAGCACGATCACGTCCCGGCCGGCCACGTCACCGATGATGGACGCGATCGTGACCTCCTGGTCGCTGATGCGCTGCTTCGCGCCGAACGCGACGGGCAGGCCGAGGCGGCGCGCGAAGGCGGCGGCCTGCTTCGCGTTGCCCAGGTCGGGTGAGACCACCACGGTGTTGGACAGCTCCTGGGTGCGGAAGTGCGCGGCCAGCTCGCGCAGCGCATGCAGGTGATCGACCGGCACCGAGAAGAAGCCGTGCACCTGCGGGGAGTGCAGGGTCATGGTGAGGACCCGGTTGGCCCCGGCGGTGACCAGCAAGTCCGCGACCATGCGGCCGCCGATCGACACCCGGGGCATGTCCTTCTTATCGGACCGGGCGTAGGCGTAGTGCGGGATGACCGCGGTGACGCGGGCCGCGGACGCGCCCCGGGCAGCGTCCAGCATGAGCAGCAGCTCGACCAGGTGCTCCTGGACCGGGGGGCAGAGCGGCTGGATGAGGAACACGTCACGTTCGCGGCAGTTTGACTGGAGCTGCGCCTCCAGGCAGTCGTTGGCGAAGCGGCGCAGCCGCACCGGGCGCAGTGGCTCGCCCAGGTCTGCGCAGATCTCGGCCGCCAGCTCAGGATGGGCGCTGCCGCTGAACACCGCGATGTCCCGCACGCGGACCAGGGTAGTTGGCAGGTGTCCCGGCTTCCCGGCCGACCCGCCATCGTCGGCCCGTGCCCGGCCCGGGCGCCATCGGCCGGCCCGTCAGCGTGCGCCCCGGCCGGGGCTGATCCGCGCGGCCAGATCCCGGCCGGCCTGAGTGAGCCAGTGCCCGGGGTCGGCCAGCGCGGGACCGGCTCCGCCGGCCAGGTCGGCCAGGCCCAGGGCCCAGGGCACGGTGGCCGGCGGCGCGGCCGCGACCTGGCCGGCCACGAGCGCGGCGGGCACCCGGGCCGCCGCGGCGGCGGCGAACACCGTCCCGGCGACCTTCCCGGTGCCGGAGGTCTCGTCGTAGCGTCCTTCGCCGGTGATCACCAGCCCGGCCCCGGCCAGCGCCTGGTCCAGCCCGGCCAGCCGGCTGAGCTGCTCCGCCCCGGGCTCGATCTGGGCCCCCCAGGCGGCGGCGAACCCGTATCCGGTGCCGCCCGCCGCCCCGGCGCCGGCTGCGGCGGGGTCACCGCCGAGGCAGCGGGCCAGCCGGGCCAGGCCGTCCTCGAGCAGGGCCACCTGGGCCGGGCTGGCTCCCTTCTGCGGGCCGAACACGGCCGCCGCCCCGGCCGGGCCGAGCAGCGGGGCCCGCACGTCGGACAGGCAGCTCACCCCGCCCCGGGGGGCGGGGCGCAGGCCGGCCAGGTCCACCGCGGCCAGGTCGCGGAGGGCGCCGCCCCCGGGCCGCAGCGGGGCGCCGGCCGCGTCGAGGAACCGGGCGCCGAGCGCCGCCAGCGCGCCGGTGCCCCCGTCGGTGGACGCCGAGCCGCCGAGCGCGATCGTCACCTGGCGGGCCCCGGTGTCCAGCGCACGGCCGATGACCTGACCCAGCCCCGTCGTCTGCGCGCCGAGGGGGTCGGGCCGGGCCAGCAGCGGCAGCCCGCTGGCCCGGGCCAGTTCCACGGCCGCGACGCCGCCGGGCAGTTCCAGCCATTCGCAGTCCACCGGCTGCCCGGCCGGGCCGGTCACCCGCTCCTGGTGCCAGCGGGCGCCGCTCACCGCCGCGGCCAGCACGTCCAGGGCGCCCTCACCGCCGTCCGCCAGCGGCACGCAGACCACCTCGTCGCCGGGGCGGACGGCGCGCCAGCCGGCGGCCAGCGCGGCCGCCGCCTCGGCGGCGGCGATGCTGCCCTTGAAGGAGTCGGGGGCGATCACGACCCGCACGGCGCCCCCCCGGCGGTCCGGCGGGTCGCGGGAGTCCGGGACCGCCGTGCCCCGGGCGGGCGCGCGCGGGATCCGGGTGGTCCGGGGTTCACTGCTGGGCCGGGGCCTCCGGCTTGACGGGGGGCAGCCCCATGGCCTCCCGGATGGCCCGCTGCACCTCGTCCTTGTCCTGGGTGGCGTCGATCTGCACGACGTATTCCTTGCGCGCGAAGATGGCGAGCACCGGGTCGGTCTTCTCGTGGTAGTCGCGCAGCCGGACCACGAGCGCTTCCTCGGTGTCGTCCTCGCGGGTCACCAGCGTGCCGCCGCACACGTCGCACTTGCCCTCTTCCCGGGGCCGGCCCTCGATCAGGTTGTAGTCCATGCCGCAGCCCGAGCACAGGCGGCGGGCCAGGACGCGGCGGCGGACCTCGGCGTCGGGCAGGTCGAGGTGGATGACCGCGTCGATGTCGTAGCTCTCGAGGAAGAACTCCGCCTGGCGGGCGTTGCGGGGGAACCCGTCGATGATGAACCCGTAGTTCCAGTCGTGCTCGGCCAGCCGCTGCGCGGTCACCTTCTCGGCCAGATCGTCGCCGACCAGCTCACCGGCGGCCATGATCCGGCGCACGTCGGCACCCATCTTGGTGTGCTGCTGCACGTTCCAGCGGAAGATGTCGCCCACGCTGATGTGCACCAGATCCAGGTCCCTGGCCAGCCACGACGCCTGCGAGCTCTTGCCGCTTCCGGGCACGCCCATGATCACGTACTTGCGCATGCAGTAACCCTGGCACACTCGGGGCGGCCGTGGGACCCGCGGCCCGGCCCTGTCTGGCCGCCCGGTCTTCCGGCCTGGTCCTGCGGCCCGCTCAGGCCTTGTCCGGCACGCACCGGTTGACGCACTCGCCGAGGCTCTCGACCACGGTGCGCAGCGTCTGTCCCGGCTGCAGGTAGACCGGCGGCTTGCGGGCATCGCCCACGCCGCCCGGCGTGCCGGTGAGCAGCAGGTCGCCCGGCAGCAGGGTGACGGCCTGGCTGGCGTAGGCCGCGATCTCGGCCGGGCCGAACAGCAGGTCAGAGGTGCGCGACTGCTGCATCACCGTCCCGTCCACCTCGCAGCGGACCTCGAGGTCCGCAGCGTCGCCGACCTCGTCCCCGGTGACCAGGTAGGGGCCGACCGGGGTGCTCCGCTGGAACATCTTGCCCTGCAGCCACTGCAGGGTGCGGCGCTGCCAGTCGCGCATGCTCACGTCGTTGGTGACGGTGTAGCCGGCGATGGCCGCCGCCGCCTCGTCCCGGCTGGCCCGGTAGATCGGCCGGCCGATGACCACGCCGAGCTCGACTTCCCAGTCGACCCGGCTGCTCACCGACGGCAGCACCAGGTCGTCGTAGGCGCCCAGCAGCGTCTGCGCGAACTTGGCGAACAGGGTGGGGTATTCCGGCAGCTCCCGCCCGGTCTCCAGGATGTGGGCCCGGTAGTTCAGCCCGACGCACAGCACTTTGGACGGCTGCGGGATGAGGGTGGCGAAGCTGGCCTCGCTGGCCGGCACGGGCGCGGCGCCGGCCCGCTCCGCGGGATCCCCGCCCTCAGCCAGCAGCGCGCCGACGTCGGCGGAGGCCAGGGGCACCAGCACATCCCCGTCCAGCCGCGCGGCAGTGGTCCCGTCTGGGGTCAGGATCGTCGCAAATCGCATGGGCTGACTGTAGACGTTTCGGCTCAGCCGGGCGGCGCGGGGGTCACCGGGCCCGCCCGGTGAACGCGTCGTCGAACGGGGTGGCGTACTCGCCGTTCCCCGGGGGACCGTGAGGCCGGCGCAAGGCCTTGCGCGATCGTGTCGTTATGTGTCTTGACATGTTGGTTACTGGGGCTGATCGTCAAGGGGCGAGCGCACAGCCGTACCGGGCGGGGGCATCGCCGCGCGACGTGGCGCAGCGGCGCGAACGCCGGCCGGGCGTTCCTGCCTGGATGGAGGACCGATGCGATCACGATGGACTGGGCTGGCGGTGGCTCTCACCGTCACCGCCGGGACCATGCTGGCCACGTCGGCGGCGCCGCGGGCGTTAGCCGGGAACAACGGGCTGGCCGTCAGCGCGCCGCTGATGGGCTGGAGCAGCTGGAGCTTCCTGCGCAGCGACCCGACAGCGGCCAAGATCGAGGCCGAGGCCAGCGCCCTGAAGTCCAGCGGGCTCAGCTCACACGGCTACGACTACGTCAACCTGGATGATTTCTGGTACCAGTGCCCCGGCAGCCAGGGCCCGAACGTGGACCAGTACGGCCGCTGGGTGACCGACGCGCCGAAGTTCCCGGCCAGCGGCTCGACGAACGGCATCCAGGTCATCGCGAACTACGTGCACAGCCTGGGCCTGAAGTTCGGCCTGTACGTGACGCCCGGCATCTCGAAGCAGGCCGTGGCCCAGAAAACCCCGATCCAGGGCACGTCGGACACGGCCGCCGGGATCGCGACCACGACCAGCGAGAACAACTACAACTGCGGCGGCATGACCGGCATCGACTACAGCAAGCCGGGAGCGCAGGCGTTCATCAACTCCTGGGCTGATGAGTTCGCCTCGTGGGGCGTGGACTACGTCAAGCTCGACGGAGTCGGCGCGTCCGACATCCCGGACGTGCAGGCCTGGTCGGCGGCGCTGCAGCAGACCGGCCGCCCGATGGCCCTGGAGCTGTCCAACAGCCTGGCCATCACCGACGCCACCACCTGGTCGTCGCTGGCCAACGGCTGGCGCACCACCGGCGACATTGAGTGCTATTGCGGCTCGGGCGGCAGCAGCTATCCGCTGACCGACTGGAGCAATGTCTCCAGCCGGTTCGGCGCCGCGGCGAGCTGGCAGCCTTACGGCGGCCCCGGCGGCTGGAACGACTACGACTCCATCGAGGTCGGGAACGGCAGCAACGACGGGCTCACCGCGGCGGAACGCCAGACCCAGCTGTCACTGTGGTCCCTGGCCAGCGCGCCGCTCATCCTGGGTACCGACCTCACCAACCTGGACTCCGGCGACCTGGCCCTGCTGGAGAACAGCGCCGTGACCGCGGTCGACCAAGACGGCATTCCCGGCGACCGGGTCATCAGCAGCGGCATCGAGCAGGTCTTCGACAAGCGACAGCAGAACGGGACGTGGGATATTGGCGTGTTCAACACCGATACCACGGCCAGCCACAGCTTCAGTGTGTCCCTGGCCCAGCTCGGCTTGAGCGGCGCGGTGAACGTCACCAACCTGTGGAGCGGCGCCTCGCTCGGCAGCGTGACCGGCACGTTCACTACCACCGTCGCCCCGGGCGGGGTCACCCTCGTCTCGGCTGCGCCCGCGTCCGGGACCGGCGGCACCGGCGAGCTGGTCAGCGGCCAGTCGGGCCAGTGCCTGGACACCCGCGGCGATGGCACGCCCGGGCCGTACGTGTACTTCCCCGGCACCGCGGAGCAGATCTGGCCCTGCAACGGCGGGATCAACCAGGAGTTCTCGCCCACCTCGGCCAGTGAGCTGCGCACCATGGGCGCGACCGAATGCCTGGATGCCTACAACAACGAGACGGCACCCGGGACCAAGGTCGAGCTGTGGCCCTGCGACGGCGGCGCGAACCAGAAGTGGACCGTCGAAAGCAACGGGACCATCGTCGGCCAGCAGTCCGGGCTGTGCCTGGACGTGACGGGCGGGAGCACCACGGAGGGCACCCCGCTGGAGATCTGGACCTGCAACGGCCAGGCCGACCAGCAATGGTCGTGGGCCTACCGCTGACCCGGTAATCACGGGACGGGCACGCCTGGTGATCGTGAGCCTGCCGCCTGGATGGCGCCAGGCTCACGATCACTCCCCCGTGATGGGCCAGGTCAGGCCAGCTCGGACTGGAGGATTGCCGCGGCCGGGCGGCGGGCCCCGATGCGGGCCGGGATCGTGGTCAGGCCCGCCACGGTGACCAGGGTGCCGAGCACCGCGGCGGCCAGCCACCAGGCCGGCGGGATGGCCAGCACCCGGGTCCCCGCGCCGTTCGCTGCCGCGAACAGCCCGACGCCCAAGGGGATGCCGAGCAGGGCGCCGGGCAGGGCGGGCAGCAGCTGCGCCGCCGACACCCCGGCGCTGACCTGCTGCGGGGTCGCGCCGAGGGCGCGGGCCAGCGCCGAGGAGTGCCGGGCGTCCAGGACTGTCGCCCAGGCGGTCACGATCACGTTGAGGACGGCCAGGGTGACCAGCACGATCGTGAGCACGGTCAGCATCTGCTCATCCCGGTCATAGACGGGATTGCCGAGCCCGCCCGGCCCGCCGGAGGCTTCCAGGCCGGCCGTGGCGTGGAAGGTGAGCACGGCGACGATGCCGGTCGCGGTGATCGCGACGCTGGCCGCGCTGAGCACGGCGCGGCGCGGCCGGCGGGCGGTCAGCCGCACCCCGAGCAGCAGCGGCACCGGCAGCCGCGCGGACAGCGCGATCAGCCCGGCCCGGCGGCGCGGCGGGCGGGCCGCGTCGGCCAGCGCGCTGACCGTGCTGGTGCGCGCGGCCCGGACCGCCGGCACGAACGTCGCGGTCAGGGCCACCGCCAGGGCCACGGCCACCACGAGCCCGGCGGTCGGCAGGGTGAGCGACGGCGCGCCGGGGCTGCCCACCAGGCCGGCCCCGGGACCGGTGATCAGCGGGGCGGCCAGCCAGCCGGCCGCCAGGCCGGCGCCCGCGGCGGCCAGGGCCAGGATGAGGTTCCCGGCGAGCAGCACGGCCGCGACGAGTCCCGGGGTGCTGCCGACCGCCTTGAGCAGTCCCACCCGCCGGGTGTGCTCGGCCATCCGGCCCCCGGCCAGCACGGCCACGCTGGCCACGGCCAGCAAGCAGGCCAGCCAGGCCCCGGGTGACAGGACAGACTGCTCGCCCTGCACCAGCAGGCCGTCCGCGGTCCGGATGCCTGCCCAGGAGTTCAGGAGCGGCGCGCCGGCGACCTGGTGGGCGTTGTTGTAGGCGCTGGCGAAGGCCTGGGCGCCGGCCGGGTCCTTGAGCTTGAGGTTCAGCACGTAGGCCGGCGATCCCGCGTCCGAGGAGGCCAGGACGCGAGCATCCGGCTGGGTGACCCAGGCCAGGCCGATGCCGCCCGGCCCCAGGTGCGGGTTCACCGGCGATGGCGTCTCCGGGAAGGGAGCCGGGCAGCCGCCGCCGGGCGTGTAGCACAGGTTCGGGTAGGGAGGCATGGCGGCGGCGACCGCAATTCCGGTCACCCGGAAGCGTCGGCCGTTCAGGGTGACCTGGTCCCCGACCCCGGCGCCGAGGGCCTCAGCGAAGGTGCGCTCGAGCACCACGCCGCCGCCGCGTACCCAGCTCCCCGCCGTCACCTTCGGCTGGTCGAGCGCGGCTGGCGTCTGGCTGCGCCCTTCCGCTTCTACGCCCGCGATCCGGCCGTGGGCCCGCACGACGGCCCCAGCCAGCAGGTAAGGCCCGCTGTGGCCGGTCACGCCGGACGCATGGACGAGCGCCTTGACCTGGCCGAGGACCTGCGGGCCGGGGCTGCGCTGCCCCGGCCGGCGCGGTGTGCCGGAGAGCTGGGCCACCAGGTCCGGCCCGCGCGTGGCCGCCCGGGTCCGCTGGTAGGGCTGGCTGGTCACCCCGTGCAGGGCCAGCCCCAGGGTGAGCGTCGCGGTGGCGGCGGTGATCGCGAGCAGCAGCAGGAGTGCCTGGGCCGGGCGGTGCCGCAGGTCCCGGCCTGCCAGGCGCCAGATCAGGACGGTCCTGCCCAGGATGATCCTGCTCCGCGGGGCCCGGCCCATGGCTCAGCCCTCCAGCCCGGCGAGGGCGCCGAGGGTCCCGGTGCTGCCGCCGGTCAGGCGGGTCTGGTCGATGAATGCCCCGTCGCGCATGGAGATCAGCCGGTCGGCGGTGGCCGCGATCCGCGCGTCGTGGGTCACGATGACCAGCGTCTGCCCGGCCGTGTGCAGGCTGTCGAAGAGCCGCAGCACGTCCAGGGTGGACTCGCTGTCGAGATTGCCGGTCGGCTCATCGGCCAGCACGACCAGCGGCTCGTTGGCCAGCGCGCGGGCGACCGCGACCCGCTGCCGCTGGCCGCCGGACAGCGCCGAGGGCAGGAAGCCGGCCCGGTCAGCCAGGCCCACCTGCTCCAGCAGCCCCGTCGCCCGGCGCCGCGCTTTCCGCGGCGGGACGCCAGCCAGCAGCGCGGGCAGCTCGACGTTCTCGGCGGCGGTGAGCTCGTCCATCAGGTGGAAGGCCTGGAACACGAAGCCGACCGCCTCGCGCCGCAGCCGGGCCAGCGCCCGCTCCCCCAGCCGGTCGATGCGCTGGCCGGCCAGCCAGAGTTCCCCGCTGGTGGGCCGGTCCAGGCCGCCCAGCAGGTGCAGCAGCGTGGACTTCCCGCAGCCGCTCGGTCCCATCACGGCCAGCGTCTCTCCCGCCGCGACGTCCAGGTCGACCCCGTCCACCGCCCGGACCAGCCCCGCGTCCCGGCCGTACTCCTTGCGCAATGCCCGGGCACCGACGACGGCGGTGCCCCCTGCCTCACTCATGATCATCCCTCCGGGTGGTCCAGGTACGCTCGCACGCCTCCAGCCAGCGCAGGTCGGCCTGGAGCCGGAGGACGATGCCCTCCAGCAGCAGCCCGGCCACGGAACGCGCAGGCTCGGACAGCGCGGCCCGCTGCGCGTCGCGCAGCCGGCGCAGCAGCTCGCGGCGCTGCGTGTCCACGATCGCGATCGGGTCAGCCAGTCCCGCCGCCGCGGCGGCGACCAGCTTGAGATGGAACTCGGCCAGGTCCGGCCGGGGCCAGCTGACCTCGGTGAGCCAGTCGGCCACCCGCTGCTGCCCCGCCGGCGTCAGCGCGTACACCTTGCGGTCCGGGCGGTCCGCCGCCCCGGCCGACGGCTCGGAGATGACCAGCCCCGCCTTCTCCAGCCGGGTGAGCGTCACGTAGATCTGCCCGGCGTTCATCGCGTCGCCCACCGGGCCGAGCGCCTGCCGGAGCCGGGTCCGCAGCTGGTAACCGTGCGACGGTTCCTTCGCCAGCAGCGCCAGCACCACTTCCTGCTGCACGGTGATGTCCTCCCGGGCCCGGCGTTGTAGATAACGGTTATCTGATAGATAGCGGTTATCTACGGCACTGTCAAGAGCGGCAGGCGGCGGGCGGGGGGGAGATCACCAGCGCCACCAGTTCTGCCGCCCTGCTGTACCTGCTCAGCACGGTCCAGGCCGGCCCGGCCCGGCGCCCGGGCCCGGCTGAAGGCTGACGGGCAAATCACCCCGAACAGGGGATGCGGGGAGGCCCGATCGGGGGCAGCATCGGGGGGTGACGCGAGTCATCGCGATCGTGCGCGGGTTGTGGCCGGATCACAACCCGCTCCGGCGTGCCTCGGACCGGGCCGAGGCACGGATCTTCGCCGGGCTGGCCGTCGCCTTCCTGCTCGGCGCTCCGCTGATTGCGATGATGGTCTGGCAGCTCGCCTTGACCGCCGCGTTCACGACCAGGGACGCGGAGCACGCGGGCTGGCGCCCGGTCCCGGCCCGCCTGCTCGCTGACGCCGCCCAGTCGTACGGCTACAACGTCGCCGTGCCGGCCCGGTGGAAGGCACCCGACGGGACCGCACGCAGCGGGTGGATCCCGGCCCGGCCGGGAACCCGCGCCGGAACCACGGTCACCGTGTGGGCCGCGCGGTCGGGCCGGCTGACCCGCACGCCCATGTCTGCCTTCCAGGCGGCTTTCCAGGCCGATGTCACCGCGATCATGATGGTGCCCTGCTGGGCGATATTCCTGCTCTGCGCCGGCGTCCTCAGCCACCGCCTGCTCGAGGCCCGCCGCCTGGCCGCCTGGGACGCCGAGTGGCGGGCGATGGACCGGCGCGGCTCCGCCGGAGCCAGCCCCGGCTCGTTAAGCCCGCCGGCGGCTGCGGGCCGAGGGAGATGGGGTCACGCGTAGTAACGGTAGATGGCCTGGGCCACGCAGGCCGGCCTGGCGCCCCCGTCCACCTCGACCGTGAAGTCGGCGGTGAGCTGGACGGCCTGGCCGTCGCCCACCGGTTCCGCGGCGGCGGCGACCGCGGCCAGCCTGATCTTCGCGCCGACCGGGACGGGCGCCGGGAAGCGGACCTTGTTCAGGCCGTAGTTGATGCCCATGCTGATCCCGGTGACCTCGAGCAACTCGGCGAACAGCGGGATAACCATGGACAGTGTCAGGTAGCCGTGCGCGATGGTGCCGCCGAACGGCCCGGCCGCGGCCCGGGCCGGGTCCACGTGGATCCACTGGTGGTCGCCGGTCGCGTCGGCGAACGCGTTCACCCGCTCCTGGGTCACCTCCGTCCAGCCGGTGCGCCCGAGATCGGTGCCGGTCAGCGCGGTGATCCCCGCCAGGCCGTTGACGACGGTGCTCATGCGGTGCTTCCTCCATGGGTCTCGCGGAGCTGCTTCTTCAGGATCTTGCCCGTGGCGGTGCGCGGCAGGCCGCTGGTGAAATGCACCGACCTGGGAATCTTGTACCGGGCCAGGCGGCCGTCGAGGAAATCCAGGATGTCCGCTTCCGAGGCGCGCCCGCCCTCGCGGAGCACGACCACGGCGCGGCCGACCTCACCCCACCGGCCGTCCGGGATGCCGATCACCCCGCAGTCGGCCACGGCAGGGTGGCTGAGCAGGGCGTTCTCTACCTCCGCCGGGTAGACGTTCTCCCCGCCGGAAATGATCACGTCTTTGATGCGGTCCACCACGGACACGTAGCCGTCCTCGTCCGTGGTCCCCACGTCGCCGGAGTGCAGCCAGCCGTCCGTGAGGACCGCCGCGGTCGCGTCCGGCTGTCCCCAGTAGCCGCGCATCACGTTCGGGCCGGCCACGAGGATCTCGCCCCGCTCGCCGGGCCCCGCCGGGTCCCCATCCGGGCCGGCCACCCGGACATCGGTGAAGAAGTGCGGCACGCCGGCCGAGCCGGCCTTGGCCAGGGAGTGCTCCGCATCCAGCAGCAGGGCCCCCGGCGCGGCCTCGGTCATCCCGTACCCCTGGATGAAGGTCAGCCCCCGGCCGGTGTAGCGGCGGATGGTGGCGTCCGGCACCGGGGCGCCGCCGCACAGCAGCATGCGCAGGCTGGAGGTGTCCGCGGCGGCCCAGCCGGGTGCCGCGGCCATCGCGTCGTAGATGGCCGGGACACCGAACATCGACGTCACCCGGTACCGCGCGATCAGCTCCAGGGCCCGGGCCGGGTCGAAGGCCGGCTCGATCAGTACCGTGCCCCCCTTGAGCATGGTGGGCAGGCACAGCATGTTCAGGGCCGCGGTGTGGAACAGCGGCGCCACCGCGAGGGCGACCTCGTCCGCCCGGAAGTCGGCGTCCACCACCACGTTGATGGCGTTCCAGGTGATGTTGCCGTGGGTCAGCGTCGCGCCCTTGGCCCGGCCCGTGGTCCCCGAGGTGTACATGATCAGGCTGGGGTCATCCAGGCTCACCGGCACGTCCGGCGGCTCCGCGGGCGGCCCGGCCAGCAGGCCCTCGTAATCATGCTCCCCCGCGGCCGGCCCGGCCAGCGCCACGAGGAGGCTGGGCCCCGTGCCACGGCCCGCCTCGCCGCGGATGGCCGCGACCACGGCCGCCTGCTCCGGGGCGTACACCAGCAGCATGGCCCCGCAGTCGGCGAGCTGGTAGGCGAGTTCCGGCCCGGCCAGCCGCATGTTCAGCGGGACGAAGACCGCCCCGGCGGACCAGGCCGCGAACATGGTTTCCAGGAAGGCCGGATGGTTGGGCCCGAGATACGCCACCCGGGAGCCCGGCCCGGCCCCGAGCCGGCCCAGCGAGCGGGCCAGCCGGCCCACCCGGTCATCGAGCTCGGCGTAGCTGACCGCGCGTCCCGCGTGCAGGATCGCCCGCGCGCCGGGGGTCCTGCGGGCCCGGCGGGCGGTCCACGACCCCACGCCCTCGTTGAGCATGGCCTGCCCCTCTCAGCCGGCCGACAGCCCGAGCAGCCGGGCCGCGTTGAGCTTGAGGATCTTCTCCCGCACCCCGGGCTTGATCGGGAGCCCCTCGAAGTCGGCCAGCCAGCGGTCCGGGGTGAGCATCGGGTAGTCCGAGCCGAACATCACCTTGTCCTGCAGCAGCGAGTTGGCGTAGTGCACCAGCTGGGGCGGGAAGTACTTCGGGGACCAGCCGGACAGGTCGATGTGCACGCCGGGCTTGTGGGTGGCCACGGCCAGCGCCTCGTCCTGCCACGGGAACGAGGGGTGGGCCAGGATGATCGTCAGTCCCGGGAAGTCCGCGGCCACATCGTCGATCAGCATCGGGTTGGAGTATTTGAGCCGGATGCCCCCGCCGCCCGGGGCGCCCGCCCCGATCCCGGTCTGCCCGGTGTGGAAGACGGCGGGCACGCCGAGCTCCTCGATCGCTTCGTACAGGACGTAAGCGGACCGGTCGTTGGGGAAGAAACCCTGCACGCTGGGGTGGAACTTGAAACCGCGGATGCCGTGCCCGGTGACCAGGCGGCGGGCCTGCCGGGCGCCCGCGCGGCCGCGGGCCGGGTCGATGGAGGCGAACGGGATGATCACGTCGGGGTGCTCGGCGGCCGCCTCCGCCACCTCCTCGTTGGGCACCGGCGGCTGGCCGCTCGCGGCCTCGGCGTCCACCGTGAACACGACGCAGGCCATCTGCCGCTCACGGTAGTAGGCGGCGATCTCCCCGAGCGTCGGGCGCCGGCGGTCAGCGATCTTGAAGTAGGCATTGGACGCATCTTCCAGCTCACCGGGCAGCGAGGCGCCGCCCTGGCTGGAGACCTCGGCGTGCACGTGCACGTCGATAGCGGTCAGCGCGTCCAGGTCCAGGCCTGCGGTCACGGGGGGCCTCCGGGCGCTCGCCGGGCAGTCAGCTGGGGGCGCGCGGGCCAGCCCGCCCGGCTGCGACGCTGCCCCGCGGTCCTATTCTGGCCAGTCCCGCCCGTGTCCGCGCCCCCGGCGGGCTACTCCGGCGGCGCCAGCTCGGGCTCTCCCGGCCCGGCCGGGGCCGGCTGGGCCGCCAGCCCGCGCAAAGCCAGCCGCCGCTCACACCACCGGCGCAGCTTCGGGTCGAGCGAGGAACGCAGCAGCGGCCAGTCCTGCATCAGCAGCCGCGGGTTGACGAAGCGGGCGAGGTCGTTGCGCCGCCCCTGGGTCAGCACGATCCCGTACATGCTGCGCCGGAGCCGGTCGTCGGCCACGTCGAATTCCCGCATTCCTGGCCAGGCCAGGTGGCGGGGCAGGACGATGACACCCCGTTCAGGCCCGTGCAGGTCTTCCAGGCGGGCTGGAAGTCGTCCCGCCACCCCGATCCGCCCGGGCCGCAAGAGATCCGTCAAGGACATGGACTGATTATCACTGACCTGCCAGGTTGTCCCGGCAGCGACTCGCGGGGAAGCGTGCCGGGGCAGTGCTAGCCCGGGGG
>Ga0182024_10007715_pt1 | contig 23118 bp, 12 predicted proteins | sample P32metaG_FD_120480 | JGI IMG/M metagenome (GOLD analysis project Ga0182024, IMG submission 120480) | Permafrost microbial communities from Stordalen Mire, Sweden - P3-2 metaG (Illumina Assembly) | ecosystem: Environmental > Terrestrial > Soil > Wetlands > Permafrost | place: Sweden: Stordalen... | reverse complement strand
GCTGACGCGTTGTCTGTATAGTTCGGAACACCTGTTTTGGTCAATAGTGCTGATCTCAGTGCGTATTTTTCCCACGGCGCGAGTCGGTCAGATGCTGTTCGATCCATTCTCTGAACCCGAGCCACTGGTTCGAAACCTTGAGAAGTTCCAGTAGATCTCACAGGTGTCCGACGGTCAGTGATAGATCGCCGAAGGCATTGTTTGAGCCTATTTGAACACCTGGGATAATCGGCCGCTCATTTGCATCAGGGACAATTCGCTTTGCTGGCGGGCAAACTCGGAGTCCAGAAACGCCAGCCATTTCTGCCCTTCATCCAAGCGGGCCTGCTCGAGATCCTTCAGGGTGGCCTGGCCTTGATCGAATCTCGACTGAAGAAGCGCCAGGTCCTCCTGCGCCAGCTTCAACTCCAAGCGGGAAACTTCGAGCGCCGCGTCCAGGTCCGCCTTATTGATCATGTTTTGTTTCGCCTCGACCTCCGCGTCGTCACGCAGCTTGCCGAGGGTCAAGTCAGCTTCGGTCAACTGGCTCTTGGCCAGGGCGACGTTGGCTGAAGTCCTGAAATGGAGGATCGGAACCCGAATCACGACTCCAACCGCGACGCTGTTGCGGTTGAAACTAGTGAAGTACTGCTGGTAATTATTGAGGTTCGAGTACAGATTATATTGGCCGACGAGGTCCACACTCGGGAAGTAGCCTCCACGCGCTCCTTTCAAAGTAGCTTGGCGCGCACTTCGTTCGTATTCCATCCCCTTGATAATCAGGCTATTGTCCACCGCATTCTGGACGCGATCGCCCTCCGGCTCTTCCATCTCAGGCAACTCTTCTGTTGAGATCGCTTCGAATCTTTCAGGGGGAAGAGCGGTCAGCTTCTGGAGCTCATCGGTAAGAATCTGAATCCGGCCTCCTATTTGCGCGATTTGCTGCTCGATTCTTGCCTGCGTAAGTTCACTTCGAGTGACTTCAATGGGAAGCTCGAAGCCGCCGGCTGCACGTTCTCGCATGTATTCAACAATCCTTTGAGCGCTGGCGCTTTCGTTGTGGAGCAGATCCAGGGCATGGCGCGCCTTCGCTAATTCCAAGTAGGACGTGGCGGTGCGAACGATGATGTTGTCGCGCGTGCGCGCGACTTCAACTTCCATGCTTTTTGCACGCTCCTCCTGGGCGCGGAGTTGCCCACGGAGCTGTTCGTCGAAGATCGCTTCCGAATAGTTGACTTGGGCGAGGGAGGGCGGCTGGCCGTTGATGGCCGGAAAACCACTGGTGTAGGCCAGGTTTGTACCAGTATCCAGACCGGGTAGAAACGGAGTCCGAGCAACGCGCTCCTGATTTTTAGCAATCGTGTACCTGGCGCGCGCCAACGCAAGATCCCTGTTATTGGCTAAGGCCAACGATACGGCCTGTGTCAGAGTAAGCTGCGGCGGCTCCTGCGCCATGGCTCCTCTTGCGGCGCAAAACAATGCTACGCTCAAAAATGCGGCGGCGATTCTTTTTGGATGATTCATCGGGTTCACTTCCCTCTCCTCAATTAGGAGTGCGAACGACGGTGCCGTCCTGAAGGTCGTCTCTGCTCGACAGTGCCACCTGGTCGCTTTCCTCCAGACCAGAAACAATCTCGTAATTCGTGGGGTTCGCCATCCCCAAGAGAACCTCGCGGCGGCGAAGACGATCGCCATCCAAGACGAAAACAAAATATTTTCCCTGCCCTGTGCGGACTGCGTTCCGCGGAACGACCAGGGCGTTGCTTTTTTCCTGTAAAAGGATTCGAACATCGACATTTACATTCGGGAGCAATTCGAGCTTGTCGTTATCCACCGAACACAACACTTCACCGACACTTCGCTCCCCCCGGGCTAGCACTTGCTGCGGAATTTGCTCGGTTTTTCCGGACCACGTTCTCTCCGGCATCGCATCCCAGGTGATCTTCACGGGCTGCCCCAGCTTTAAGTGACCGATGTCAGACTCATCAACAAAAGCTCGCAAACGCAACTTGTGAAGATCAGCAATCTCCGCCATTACGTCTCCCACGCGTACGAAATCACGGGCACGCAACGCAAATGAGTAAAGCGTGCCGTCCATAGCCGAGGTCACTGTCGCGGACTGGAGTTTCCTCTCCAGCAAGTGAATCCGTTCTGCGACTTCCTGGTCGCGCAGGGAATATTGTTGCTCCGCCACGGCGACGTGCTCGACAAAATCCTCCTGTCTCTTCAAAACCACATCGAGCGCAGCGCGCGCGCGTTCCAGATACGTAGCGTTCTGACTCACTTCATCCTGCGTGGAGGCGTGCGTTGCGAGCAATTTCTCGAGGGCGCCCTGCCTTTGCTGAAGACGCTCGACCTCCGCTTGGGCTTGGCGAAGATCGCCCGCGAGCTGCGCCTTTTGATCCAGCGGGCCGCCTGCGCGATATTTGCCGAGATCCTCCCGGACTTCGATCTGTTGATTTTTCATCATGGTCAGGTCCGCACGGACTTGATCCGCGTCGAGTGTCAAGATGGCTTCCCCCCGCCGAACGCGTTGTCCCTCTTTCACGAAGGTTCCGGTGACAAAGGAATCAAGCTCGGACCTGACAATTTGGGGGTCGATTGGCTCGATTTTCCCGTTGGTCGTGATCTCGTCAATGAGCGTCGTGCGCGTCGGTCGGGTCAGCTGCACGGTGGGGACGGTGTTCCGCTGTGAGAATGAAGTATATGCGGCCACGACAAGGCCCGTTCCCAGCAACACGCACGTCCATATTTTCCACTGGCTCATCCACTTAGTGGTCGGCATCCATTGCCCTCGGCTCGGCCGGCGAGACTCGAATAGGAAAGCCGCGAGTTTATCAAACCCAGGCCAATCTTGGCCATAGGACCCTCCGATTGCAAACAATGTTTTCTGCTGCGCCTTGACAAAATGTTTCGCGGAAGGCAGTCTCGAAAAGAGCTAGTGCGAACCGCGATGTCTTCATGCGGCGGCGCGAAGTTCGCCCCGGAGAGATCGCGAGGGGCGGGGGCTTGGATGTGTATGCATCGCCAGCGGATTTGCTTCAGAAGGAAGTTTCTGAAAAGTGGCGGGTTTTGGGGCGCCTTGTCGAGAGAGCGCGATGCTGCAAAATGAAGCGCTTTCGGTCGCCTGGGACTCTCTCCGGCGCAATAAGTTGCGGGTATGCCTTGCGATTTTCGGAGTGATGATCGGTAGCGCGTGCATTATCTTGGTCGTGACAGTTTCCCTCACGGAGCGCCGCTATGTGATGGAGCAAATCGAAGGAATTGGATCAAACCTCGTCTACGCGAACTACGATTACGATCCGCGCCATCCTCCGGCGCGAAAAGAAGATATCAACTTAAGCGATGTGGAGGCAGTGAAATCGGGTATCCCCGAAGTCGTGGAGGCAGCCGGCACCCGATCGATGCCAGTCGTGGCGCAGCTCGATGGAAACGAGGTCCCCGCCAATCTCGTTGGCGTGACCCACGGATTCCAGGAAATCCGTAAGCTGGACATTCTGGAGGGACGTTACTTCGAACCAAGCGACGCCCAATCCCGGAGCAAAGTCTGCCTGATTACTTCCGGTCTTGCAGGACGCATTTCACCCGGCAAAGACGCGGTCGGAAAGAGCATCCGCCTTGGTGAATTGCGGTTCGAGGTCATCGGAATCTTCGCCGAACGCGTGACAAGCTTCGGCATGGCTGAAATTCAACGTGATTCCGTTTTGGTACCTTTCAATCAGATGAAGGAACTGACGGGAGAGGACTATGTGGCGCTCCTTTATGCGCAGGCGCGTACACCGGATGACGTTGGAGCCGTGACGGAAAGCGTGGGCCGAATTCTCAAAAACCGTCATCCGGGTCCGCCCGTCTATCGCGTGCAGAATTTGAAGCCGATGCTGAGCATGGCTGACAACGTTGCCTTCGCCTTAAGATTGGTGATGCTGACTGTTGCATTTACCGCCATGGTCACCAGCGGAGTGGGGATCATGAACATCATGCTGACGTCTGTGATTGAGCGCACCTATGAGATCGGACTCCGGAGAGCCTTCGGTGCACGTCGAATTCAGATTCTCCGCCAGTTTCTTTTGGAAGCGCTTGCCATTAGCGTGGCGGGGGCGCTGGCTGGGATTGTCTTGGGGCTGGTTCTCCCCGTGCTTATCAAACCAATGCTGAATCAGACGATCACCTTGCAGTCGTCCTGGATCTCCCCTATGCTGGCCCTGCTTGTTTCCTGTATTTCCGGGTTGCTTTTTGGATCCTTGCCGGCTAGCCGGGCAGCAAGGGTTGATCCGTGCGAAGCGCTCCGCCATGAATGAGCCGGAAAGATCGGGGTTGGCCTGGTGGCAGCGTGCGTTCATGACAGCGCCGCTGGAGTCATTACTCGGGGTTGAGAAAGCCATGTCGGTTTAGCTTGGAGGTGTGCCACGGTGTCAGAATTATTGGCCGCCTGCGTTCTGGTGGCACTCGCGTTGTATTGCGGCGGAGCTTTCTTATTCCTCCGGAGATTACGTAAGCCGTCAACGCTTTCACAGTCTTCGTATTTTCCGCCCCTCACGCTGATCAAGCCGATCCACGGAACCGAAGAGCAACTCGAATCAAATCTGAGAAGCTTCTTTGAGCAAGATTATCCTGCCGATTTTGAAATGATCTTCTCCAGTACAGAAGAAAACGATCCCGGAATCTGTCTGGCGAAGCAGCTATCTCTGGCTTACCCGCGGATTTCCTGTCAGTTTATTCTTTCGAATTCCGGTGCCGCTAAAAATCCCAAGGTCGCAAACATGTTGGGTGCGCTGGCCGTGGCCCGGAACGACATGGTTTTCCACACCGATGCCAATGTGCGCGTCCAGTCAAACTACCTGAAGAGCGCGGTTCGAGAATATCTCGACACGGACGCGGGATTGCTTTCGAGTTACTTCCTGGGTGTGGGTGAGCAGTCCTGTGGTGCAGCCATGGAAAACCTCCAGCTGACCACATTCAATTCCCCCATCATGTGCTTGGCCGAAACGGTTGCCGGAGTCCCGTGTGTGACCGGTAAGAGCGCTTTATTTCGCCGAAGCGAACTGCAATCACTCGGAGGTCTTGAATCGCTGAAGGACATGCTGGCGGAGGACTACCTCCTTGGGCGGCTTTACCAGACCCATGGTAGACCCGTGGTGCTATCGACTGAGGCCCTTATCTATAATGTAAATTGTTTGACGACTCTGAGAATGTTTCTTGCTCGACATTCCCGGTGGTTAAAAATCAACGCGGTGCTCCATCCAGCGGGTTTCCTGGTTCGCGCGATCACGAACCCGGTCTTCTGGGCTGCGCTTTTGATCCTGTGTTCCACTTCGAAACGAAATTGGCTCATTTTCGCCGGGCTGGCGATTGCAGGGAAAGTGCTCTTGGATTATTTCTTCTTATCCAGGATTCGAGGAGAGTCCATGAAGCTTCGTTTTCTTCTTCTTTCGCCTCTGAAGGATCTCCTGATGGCCTTGGTCTCAATCCATGCGATTTTTTCAAGGCAAATAGTGTGGCGAGGGAAGAAACTGAAACTTGGCGCCGGGACTCGGCTGAAGTGCATATCGTAAATCCTGGTGAAAAATGCATAATTTCAAAGCAGGAAAAGTGTCTGGGAAACGGGTTCGAGAAGTCCAATTTTGGGCCTTGGGATTTTCACGTAACCGCCGAAAAGGCTATGTAGCGAGAACTTGGTTCGAGGTTTGAAAACTGAAGCAACCAGATGTAAATTACCAGTCGCCCCGGACGTCAAAATGGAAATCCTAGATAGATTATCGATCTGCTAGGTGGGCAAATGGAAATCCTGGGTGAATGGTTGGAGTAAATTCGGCGATGGGTCGGTCCAGAGAGAGGGCAAGATGCTCGTCCACGTCAAGTCAGTAGCAATCTTGTGGTTCTGGCTGTACACCATGCTGATTTCCACCTACGTGTTTCTGGGATTCCTTTTTACTTTTTTGAACAAGCGACTAGGGGAAAGCAGGAGGATTCAATCCAGAGATTGTCCCCGGCACATGGTCGTTCGCGATATCACGCAAAGCGTAAAATCTCTTCTGGAGATTTCCTTCTTTTTGGCGCTCGGAGTCTACCTCCAAAAGCAAGGGATGGGGCTTACCCCGCTCCGGTTGAACATTCCCAATGCGATTCTCATGTTTGTGGCGTCCATGCTGGTGTTCGACACGTGGTTCTACTGGATGCACCGGCTGATCCACTCAAAATCCCTCTACAAACGTATTCACAAGTGGCACCACCAGGCCGTGACCCCGACCATTTGGAGCAATAACAGCGACACGTTTTTGGACACGCTGTTCCTGCAATCCTATTTCATGGTTGCCGTGTTTGTTTTGCCGATTCCGATTCCGGTCCTTATTGCGCACAAGATATTCGACCAGGTGACGGGCATGATCGGGCATTCCGGGTATGAATACTTTCCCGGCAAGGGGTCGCGGCATCCGTCTCCCTTCATTGGCGTGACGTTTCATGATCAGCATCACCAGCATGTGGCCTACAATTATGCCACCCATTTTTCGTTTTGGGACCGCATCATGAAAACGGTCTATCCCGACTACGATCGCACAATCGACGGGTTCGCCACAAAACCCGCGCTGAATGATCCGCTCACCCCGTCCTGAAGATAAAAACCTTTGATCGTATATATCCTAAGTATTGTTCCTTGACTATTCATTAACAATTAGCTTGAGGCATTCATTCTGGTAAGATGACGGGACGCCTTATCGCGGCATCGAATACAACAGCGGCGACGGGCCAACGAAGTTTCTCGGGTCCGGGGGAGTGCAGCCGATGCGAAAGCGGAATGCTCCTGACTGGGTCTCTCTCCCAGCGATTCATGGGAAAGGGGAATGAATGATCTTGCCCGTCCTCCCGTTGATTCATACCCAACAAAATCTGGCTGCGTCAGCGATCATGCAAAGTTTCTTCACAGATCCTTACCGGTTCGAACCGTTCAATTTGACGATCTTCGTCTCCTACTTGGTGGTTTTTGGGATTCTGAGTATCTATGGGTTACATCGGGGATGGATGGTGTACACGTACCTGAGATGGCGTCGCAACGTGCCCGGGGCTGCGTCCGGCCGTATCGCCTGGCCCACCGTCACCGTCCAACTTCCACTCTATAACGAACGCTTTGTGGTGGAGCGCCTCCTGGATGCCGTTGCGCACCTCGACTACCCGCGCGAACTGCTCAAGATTCACCTGCTTGATGATTCGACGGATGACACTCGCGAGCTGGCGCGCGCCTGCGTCCAGCAATGGCAGGCGCGGGGCGTGCCGATTCACTACACGCATCGCGGCCATCGCACGGGTTTCAAAGCCGGAAATCTAGCGGAAGGCCTGAAGATGGCCACCGGCGAACTTATTGCGTATTTCGACTCGGATTTTGTGCCTCCGCCGGATTTCCTTCGTCGTCTCGTGCCGTACTTCGAGGATCAAGGAATCGCAATGGTGCAGGCACGTTGGACGTATCTGAACGGCAACTACTCCGTGCTGACCAAAGTTGAAACGATGATGCAAGATGGCCATTTTGCCATCGAGCAAGGCGCGCGTGCGCGCAGTGGCGCCTTCTTCATCTTCAACGGCACGGCGGGTGTTTGGCGCCGCTCTGCCATTGAGGACGCGGGCGGGTGGGAGCAGGATACCCTGACCGAAGATACCGACCTTTCCTATCGTGCCCAACTCCGCGGCTGGCGGTTTCTTTATCTGCCGTTCGTCGAGTGCCCCTCGGAGCTGCCCGTCGAGATGACCGCCTTTAAAGCGCAACAAGCGCGCTGGAACAAAGGGCTGATCCAGACAGCGAAGAAGCTTCTGCCGCGAATTTTTACCTCGGACGTCCCGGTACGCGCAAAGGCCGAAGCATTTTTCCATCTCACCGGCGCCATCAGCTCGCCGCTGATGCTCGCTTTGTCAATGCTTCTACTACCTACGTCCATTGTTCGCGCGAGCCATCGCCAGTTTCAGTCTATCTGGATCGATATGCCAGGTATTTTATCGACCATCGCGATTGTGGCGTTCTACGTGGTCTCGCAGCGCTCGTTATCTCCACGCGTCTGGATTCGGTCCATGCTGTACCTGCCTCTCTTGATCGCACTGGGCATCGGCATTTCGCTGTCAAACACAAAGGCGGTGTTCGAAGGTTTGTTTGGAATCAGGTCCGATTTTGTCGGTACGCCGAAATACAATCTCAACGACCAGTCCGCGATGTGGAGTTGCCGGCAATCTCGAAACTCGTCAGGATGGTTTCCCGTTCTCGAAATTGCTTTCGGCCTGTATTACGTTCTCCTATTCGCTTACGTCTTGCAAACGAGGAACTACTTGATTGCGCCGTTCGTGTTCTTGTTCGTTTCAGGCTTTCTGTATTGTGGCGTGATGTCCTTAGGGCAAACCTGGTGGCGGCTTCGGCGGGGCCCTCGCACGCAGACGGCTGCGTCTCCCGACGTGAAGCCTGCCGTTCCCGCCGAGGCGTTTCCTCCCCAACTTTTGGATTCAGCCTCAGCAGTAGAGAGTGGCAGCGATTCCCCCGGAGTCTGAGCACTTACACTCATTGGTTTAATTTCGAGAACAGCCTGTCTTCAAAGGAGCCATAGGTCAGATTGAAACAGTCCGGGTATCCGCGAGAAGTATGCGCGGCTGAGAGGCTTTATGGTAAAGTGCGTTGTATTGCGTGGTGGGTTTGCCTGATGGGCTAATGCATGATTCCATATGACGGGGTCTACCCGGATGAGGATTTTTGTTACTGGAGGCAATGGTTTTATCGGCTCAAGCGTCGTTCGAAAGCTTCTCGACGGTGGCCATAAAGTCCGTTGTTTGCTTCGTGAAGGCAGCTGCACTCAACGCATCGACGGTTTACCCGTGGAGCGTGTGCGAGGAGATGTGCGAGACGCCGATTCTCTTCGGGCGGGCATGGCCGACTGCGAGGCCACGATCCATCTTGCCGGCCTTTCGTCATGGAGCGCAATCGATTCACCCTTTCTGAAGGAGGTCGTGGAAGGTGGCACAGGCAACGTTCTGAATACCGCTATTGAACTGCCTGCGCACCGCGTTATTTTCGTTTCGAGCGTTACCGCGGTGAACGGTTCTGATAAACCTGAAGTTTTTAATGAGGCGTCGGAATTCACGCTGAGCGATCCGGAACTGAAATATGCGCACGCCAAGCACAACGCGGAGAAACAGTGTCGATATGCACTGTCGCAGGGCGTGCCCGTTGTCGTTGTAAATCCCGCCGAGGTTTACGGGCCATCAGACACGGCCTTTGTCACAGCTGGCAGTTTGGTAAGCTTTGCTCGTTCGAATCCCGTATTGGTGTGTTCAGGAGGCACCAGCGTCGCGCACGTCGAGGACGTCGCTACGGGAATCGTTGCCGCCCTTGCCAAAGGTCGTGCGGGAGAGCGATACATCCTTGGGGGCGAAAATTTAACCATTCGACAACTGGCAGACCTCTGCCTTCGGCTTCTCGGCCGACAGCCGAGAATCGTGACCTTACCAAACCATTTAGTTCGCTGGGGAACGAAAGTAGCGACAAAGCTACGATTACCGTTACCTTACGATGCACACATCATTCCATACGCAACACGCTATTGGTTCATCGATGGCTCGAAGGCGCAAAAGGACCTGGGAGTGAAGTTTCGTGATGCGCGCGCAACACTCGAGCCGACGATTGCCTGGCTGAGGGAAGCGGGACATATCTGATGATCAAGTCTGACCCCATTGCCATTGTTGGTATGAGCTGTCTGTTTCCCGGCTCATCGAATCTGGATACATACTGGCGCAGCATGCTCGAAGGGCGTGTGTTTGTCCGCGACATTCCTACGGATCGTTGGAACCATACGGGCTTTTATAGCCCCGACCGCCGCAACACCGAAACGACCTACGCCCGGAGAATCGCTTACCTTGACGACATTCGGTCCTTCGGTCCGGAACAGTATGGAATGTCGCCCCGGCGCGCCTACCCAATGGATCCACAGCAACGGATGTTTCTCGATCAGACGCGCTCCGCTTTGGACAACGCGGGTTACCGTGGCCGTGCTCTGCCGAAGGCTACGGGGGTCTATGTAGGCGCCTCGGGTGCTGAATACAAGGACCTCGTGGTCAGTCGGCTTCGTGCCCAACAGCTATTACGCGGTGAATACGGAGAGGCGCCAGCGCTTGGGGCGGACACCTGCACAGCGATCGTTCAGAACGTCGAGCCTGTCCAAAAGTACACCGTGGTGGGCTTGCTTTCGAACATGATCGCCTGCAACGTGAGCGGAGCATTCGACTTGCGAGGGCCTGCCCTCGTTACGGACGCCGCCTGCTCCTCGGCGCTTGTGGCGATGCATTCGGCCGTTCTCCATTTGCGGGCTGGCATTTGCGATGCGGCTATCGTCGGCGGCGTGTATACGATCTGCACCCCCGACCTGCTGATCGGCTTTAGCCGCATAGGCGCGTTATCCGGAAGCGACTGTTGCAGGCCATTCGACGAGAACGCTGATGGATTTGTTCTGGGAGAAGGCACTGGCGTAGTCGTGCTCAAGCGTCTGGAAGACGCTTTGCGTGATCGAGATCAGATTTGGGCAGTCGTGCGCGGTGTGGGGCTTAACAATGACGGCCGGGGAGAGGGACCGATGACTCCTCGGCTTAGCGCACAAGTGGAAGCCCTCGCGCTCGCCTACCGCGACGCGGGTTTTCCCCCCGATACCGTAGGCTACATCGAGGCGCACGGTACTGCGACTCCTGTGGGCGACATGACGGAAGTTGCTGCTCTGAAAAAGAATATAAAAGCAAACGGTGAGGGTGCCGCGCGGTGCGCCGTTGCCTCGGTGAAAGGAAACATCGGACATACCCTTGCAGCGGCAGGTATTGCCGGCCTCATCCGAGCGGTGTTGGCAATCAACCGTCGCGTTATTCCTCCTCAGGCCGGTTTACAGTCGGTGCGCGCCGAACTTGGGCTTGAGGGATCGGGCTTTCACATTCCTACCGTGCCTGAACCGTTTGAAGCACCTCACGGATTGCCTTTACGCGCGAGTGTAAGTGCATTCGGCTTCGGTGGAACCAATGCCCACGTCGTGCTCGAGGAACCACCCAAATCACCGGAGCGGAACGCGGTCGTCTCCGTTCCCGCGCTCGAAGAGCCGGAGTTATTCGTGATCTCGGCGGCCACGCCGGATTATCTCACCAAACACCTGACTGCCCTGGTTGAAGCAATCGGCGGCACGGACGCAGCGCTATCCGATTTGGCCTACACACTTACCGTGGGTCGCCGCCGGGAATCCGCCTGTGTGGCGTTCGTTGCGCGAAGCCGAGCCCATCTCCTCAAAATCCTGGAGGGATTGATTGCCAAGGCGTTCAAGGAGGAATCGGAGGGGGTCTCATATATGCCCGAACCGTTTCCCGAACGTCAACGCAAAATAGCCCTTCTCTTCCCCGGACAGGGAATGGATTTGCAGCAAAACGGCTGGAATTTTTCTCGACGTTTCCCGACCCTTCATGGGCGGCTTCAAGCGATTGTTGCGATGGACGGACTCGGTAAGTTCGCCTCGCTCTCCGATCTCAGCCCGTCGAGCAACGGCGGGCCAAAGCAAGCTTCCGTCGCGAGATCGAGCCCAACGGCCAGCGACAATCAGCCAGCGCTTGCCGCCGTGCAACTCGCCCTGGATGATTTTCTCGCTGGTCTGGGTCTGCGGACAAACGCCACGATTGGCAACAATCTGGGGGAACTGGTCGCGGCGCGAGCGGGCGGGATTCTGGAAACACAGGCAGTCGTGGGGCTCGTCGCCCGTCTTTGCTCTCAGCCGGAGGCATCACCTTCAGCGGAGTCAGTCGATATGCTTAACAGGAGCATGGCTGATTTGCAAACTGCTTCTGCACGTATCCCCGTCATTTCGAGCGTGACAGCCACTCCGTATCCAAGTGATGCGGCGAGTATCAAGGGCATTCTCGCTTGGGCCTGCGCGGAACGGTTCGACCTGGAGGAGGGCATTCGCTACGTCCGGAGCACCGGGGTCAGCGTATTCGTTCAGATGGGCGACAATCAGATCCCCGCGGATATGATTCAAGCGCTCTCTGTTGAATCTGCCACTCCGCTGCATCTCGTCAGTCTCTTTGACCCGGAGAAGGACCCCTGCGAGACATTGTTGAGTGCGCTAGGGAAACTCGTGACATTCGGCCTCCCAATGAATCTATCGCCGCTCTTCGGCGATGCGAGGCTGGTCAGCCTACCCTCTGCTCAGTTCCCTGCTCGTCCGTATTGGATCGTGAACAAGTCGCATCGACGGCAGCGGGCTGCGACCGCGATTTCTGTCCCTTCTAGTGCCGCGATGCCGGCGTTGTCCGCCCCTTTGGAAAGCGAACCCGCTGCCGAAGAGCCTGTCGCCACCCCGATCGTCGACGGAACCGGAGACGGGATCGAGAAGAGAGTACTCAACCTCATCTTGCAATTAACCGCGTTCCCTCCGGAAAACCTGAAGCCCGACCTGCGCTTTGGCCCGGACCTGGGTTTCGACTCGCTCATGTGGATGGATCTTTACGACGCTCTCATATCCGCGATTCCGGAGGCGCGTGAACTCCCGGAATCCCTCATCAGCATGGACACCACGGTCGGCGACTTGATCCGTGAAGTCTCCGCAACGGTCAGCCGATCACAGCAGGCGCCGCAGCGAAGTTCCGCTGCGGACGAAATCCAACGCTATGTGGTTGTCCCTATGGAACGCCCTCTGGTTCCTGAGCAGAGGGGCGCCATGCCTTTCGTTGCGCCCGTCGTAGTGGTCGCCGACGCTCAAGGCGTTGCGCCGATCCTGACGCAACACTTGGAGCGCGCCGGTTGTGAGGTGAGAACGATCGTGCCGCAAGGTCCCCTTATCCTCGACGGAGCAAAGGCCCTTATCGATCTTTCAGGACTGGACTTGGCAACGCAGGGAAGCGACGACGCCGACACCGCACGAGAGCCGGTAATGGCTGCGCTGCTCCGTGCCGCTGTCCTGGCCGCAGACGAGGCGGTTCCTTCAGGTTTCTTGGTGGCTTACTCCGGCGTTGAGAAAGCCGGGATGGCAGGATTGGCCAAGGCGCTGTCGCATGAATGGCCGAGCGCATTTGTCAAGTCTGTCGAAATAGGAGCCGGCACCCCAAACCACGTTGTAGCCGTGCAAATCTTTGATGAACTAACTGGTGGAAAACAACCAGTGGAGGTTAGCTACGCCTCCGGAACCAGGCAGCGATTCGCCTTGGAAAAACAGCCTATAGAGCAGCGCCCGTTGCCCGAGGGTGTTGTCGTGGCCATCTCTGGCGGCGGGCGTGGACTCGGCGCGAAACTTGCGATAGAGCTAGCTCGCCGACACAAGGCGCGACTTCTGCTGATCGGTCGCTCGCCCGACGCCGAAGGAACCGTTCAATCCGTGCAGGATGCCGGAGGCTCGGCCATTTACCTTCAGTGCGACGTGCGGAATGCTTCTGCACTAGACGCGGCGTTTCAACGGTGCCGTGAGACGTTTGGTCCGATTCAACACGTTGTTCACGCCGCAGGCATCCTCGCGGACGGTCCTGTCGGAACCAGTGACCTTGACCGTGCCGGGACGGTTTTCGACACGAAGGTCGGTGGCGCCCTGGCACTGTGGAAGGCCGCAAAGAGCGACCCCTTGGGCACGTTCCTTGTGTATGGTTCCTGGGCCGGTCGCTTCGGTAGCGCACACCAGTGCGCTTATTCCGCAGCTAATCATCTCCTCGGTCGATTAGCGTCCGTGCTCGGCGCCGACCGCCCCGGCGTCCGCTTAATCACGATGGACCTCCCGCCGTGGGAAAACAGTGGGATGATCAACGACTTACCGGAATCGGTCAGACGGGCCCTCAGCAATCGCGTTCACTTCCTGAACGACGAAACAGGTCTGGCCCACGTCATTGCGGAACTTGGCGCCGAGGGACCGTCCGGCGAAGTCGTTCTCGGCGCTGGACTCGAGCAGACGCTTGCGTCGGACCGTTCAGAGATCACGCTTTCGAGGAGCGAACAACCCTGGTTGGACGATCATCGATTTGATGGCCGAATCCTCGTCCCGCTGGCAGTCTGCCTGGACTATGCGGCCGCCGCTGCTGTCCGCCTGGGACTGGGTCCGGGCTTGTCTCTTCCGGAAATCTCGGTTTCAGAAGCTTTCATCGTTCCGGAAACAGGCAATAATCGCATTGAAATTAACGCGTTCCGGGATGGCGAGGCAGCGGAAATTGAAATTAGTTCCGCCGGCAGCAAGAGGCAAATTCCTTCGGTCCAACTTAAAGCTAAAACGGTTTCGGAACCATTGGCGGCTCTGGTTCCATCGTCGAGTGGCACAACCCCTGAGTTGCCGGTTCCGGAATTCTATGAGCTTCTCGACTTCCACGGTCCGAAATTCCGTGTGCTTACATCAGTGCTCGAAATGGGCCCGGCGCATGCCGCCGGAATTATCCGTGTGCGCACCGATACCGACGGCCCGGGAGGCCAAGCTCTCGACATCCTGTCCCTGGACGGCATGCTGCAGCTTTGCGCTTACTGGGCTCTGGTCAACCTGGGCGTCACCGGTCTGCCGATCGGGGCCAGCGAGGTCCGCGTTTTGGCGCGCCCCGAAGCGGGAGCGGAACTGTCCGTTATCGGTCTGCTCCGGCCTGGTACGGACGGCATCCTGACAGCCGATCTTGATCTCCTTGACGCGGACAAGCGCCCGTTGGTGCAAATTCGTGGCCTGCGCTGCAAGGTAATGGAGCGGCGCTGCCGGCCGCGTGTTAGTAAGAACGGCCATGACACAGCTTCCACGAAAATCGATTTCTCAACGTGGCGCATCGAGGAATTTCCGGAAGTGAAGGCTCTGCAACACTTGGTGCAGACGGCGCGCAACCTCGGAATCACGAGTCCGTACTTTTCTGTTCACGAGCGCGTCACAAATGAGACTTCGGTCATCGGCGGACGCGAATACGTGAACTTTGCCTCGTACAACTACTTAGGACTCTCTGGAGACCCTGAGATCACGGCCGCTGCAATCGAAGCTTTGAACCGTTACGGCACTTCCGTAAGTGCAAGCAGGCTCGTCTCCGGTGAAAAACCATTGCACGGTGAGTTGGAGCGCGCGATCGCCGAATTTCTGGGGTGCGAGGACGCCGTCGCTTTTGTAAGTGGCTACGCCACGAACGTGAGCGTCATCGGACATTTATTCGGACCGCAGGATCTTGTAATCCATGACAGTTTGGCGCACGACTCGATCCTCACGGGGATCCGGCTGTCAGGGGCCAAACGGCACACATTCCCGCACAACGATCCCGACGCACTGGACCACATCCTTCGCCAGACACGACATACGGCGAGGCGTGTCCTAATTGCAATAGAGGCAGTCTATAGCATGGATGGCGACATCGCTCCGCTGGCCGCGTTCGTCGAAGTGAAACGCCGGCACCATGCGTTGTTGTTCGTCGACGAAGCGCATTCGCTGGGAGTATTGGGTCAGACCGGGCGCGGTATCGGTGAGCACAGCGGTGTCGACCGCGGCGACGTAGAACTTTGGATGGGCACACTTTCCAAATCCCTCGCTTCCTGCGGGGGCTATATCGCCGGAACTAAGGAACTCGTGCATTATTTGAAACACAGCAATCCTGGGTTCGTTTATAGCGTCGGCATGCCTCCGGCCAGTGCCGCTGCCGCTTTGGCGGCGTTGCGCAAGCTCCAGGCATCGCCCAACCTGGTCACCTGTCTCCGGGAACGTAGCCGCCTGTTCCTCGAACTGAGCCGCAGGCGAGGCATCAACACGGGTTCGAGCGAAGGAACACCAATTATTCCTTGTATTGTGGGCAGCTCTTTTGAAAGCGTTCGCCTAAGCCAAGCCATGGGTGCCCGCGGCATCAACGTCCAGCCGATCCTCCACCCCGCGGTCGAGGAGCGCATGGCTCGATTGCGCTTTTTCGTGACGGCGCGTCACACCGAAGAACAAATTCGAGCAGCCACAGATGCTCTTGCTGAGGAATTGGAACGGATCAACCCTCGACACTTGGATTTGCCGCCTGCGGACGAGCCTCGCGCAAGAGCCACCACGCAGACGGAGGCCTGACCAATGCCCCTGTTCCGCCGGAGTGATGGAGAACTGGTGACAGGGTTGAGCAATTCGACACTCATGACGCCGTACGTCATGCGCCAGCGCAACGATGCCGTCGTCTTCCACACCATGCAGTTGAAGATCGCGGCAACCAGAGCCTGGCTTCGCCAGTACAACCGCTCCCACGGAAAACATCAGCGTGCCAGCCTGTTTTACCTGCTGATCTATGTGTTCGCCAGGTCTCTGAACGAGCGTCCTGGCATGAATCGCTTTGTGGCCGGCGGTCGTATTTACCAGCGCAAGGATGTATGGATCTCCTTTACAGTCAAGAAAAGGCTGGTGGACGATTCCCCTGTTGTGAATGTCAAGCTGAAGTTTCCCCTAAACGAGAGTTTCGAGCACTGCATGGTGCGAATTTGCGACGCTGTGGACAACGGTCGCTCCGGTTGCGAGTCGCCCCTCGATCGCGAGTTGCGCATGCTTACCCGGCTACGCGGACCGGTGCTGCGGGCGGTTGTCGCCGCAGGGCGCTGGTTGGACCGCTTCAACCTTCTTCCGGGGACGCTCATTGAGCCTGATCCACTGTTCACGAGCCTGTTTCTCACTAACGACGGCTCGGTCGGAATCGCCAATGCGCACCATCACCTCTATGAGCACGGCACGTGCAGCTTGTTTGCTGTCGTCGGAAATGCGAAGAAAAAGGTCGTGGTGGACCGGGCCGGCCATCCGGAAGTCTGTGATATTTTGGAAGTGTATTGGACCTTCGATGAGCGCGTGAACGACGGCTTCTACTGCGCAAACTCGTTGATCGAAGCCCAGCGTCTGATCGAAAATCCGGAAAAGTACGTCTTCTGTTCTGATGCGCCCGCGCGAAAAAGTGGGGAAGGCGCGGAGCTATTGCCGCAACCCGCGCTGCCTTCAGAGTAGGCCTCGCGATTGGTGATCAATCGGCCGGAGGTTCCAGCAGGTCAAAGGTCCGCGCGGTGCACGGAAGCGCCAGAACCGTGCTTAATGGCTGCGCGCGCCTGGAAAAACTTCTGAAGCTATGTGTAGAGACGCACTGCAAGCACTCACGGAAGCCTGCCCATCGGATGGTTCCAACCGTTCGAATCCGGCGACATGGATTACTGTGTTATTGCTTGTCCTGATCAGTTTGGTCGCCGCCTCTTTCCGCCTTCATGCCCTCACAGCCAAGAGCTTTTGGTTCGACGAGTGCGTTGGCGCTGAAATCGCAAAACTTCGCTGGCCGCAATTTCTTTTGGCCCTGTGGAACCCTGAAGCCAACATGGCTTTCTACTATTTCTTGCTGCACTTTTGGATCCGCATGGGAGGGTCCATAGCTTTCATCCGAGGATTTTCGGTCCTGATTTCAGTGGCCACTTTGCCGATCGTTTACGTTCTCGGAAAGCGCCTCTTTGACTGGCAGACTGGACTTGTGGCGGCGTGGCTGCTTGCTATCAACGCGTATCACATTTATTACGCACAGTACGCAAGAAGCTACGCGCTTGTCGTGTTTCTCACCGTTCTCGCGACGTGGATTTTTGTCCGTAATCTTCAGGAGCCGGATTCCGCACATTGGGGAGCTTACACCGCAGTCTGCGCGCTTTTGTTTTATTCCCATTTCTTCGCTGTTCTGGTCCTGGTAGCGCATGGAGTATTTCTTTGGTTTCTGAAACGAGAAGATGCCACGTGGCTGCCCTTCCGGACAAGCGTGGTCCGATTTGCATGTCTCGTGAGTCCAGTCCTGGTTTTCGGCCTGCACATGGTGGTAGTTCTAGCGCCGGTAGCTCTGCGCCGCGAAACGGCTCCCCTTGGCCGGCAGGTTGTCCTCGCCGGGGCAGCTGGTCCGATCCCGTGGATCACAAGGCCAGGACTGAAAACGGTTTGGTATTTCTTGCTGGCGTATACCGGAAACGGGGGACCACGACTCCTTGTGCTATATTCGATCCCCGTCTTGTTGGCAGGATTCGGCGCTTGGATGGCCTGGCACGCCAACGGACGACAATTGGATCGCTGGAGCCACGCGTTCGTGCTTGTATGGTTGATCTTCCCGGTTTTGGCGGTCCTGGCGGTTTCCCTCGCAGTGCCAATCTTCGTGAATCGTTATTTAATTCCATGCCTGCCCGCGCTGGTCCTGATTGCTGCCGCCGGAATCGCTCGGTTGCGGCCCGTTTGGCTGGCATCGATACTTCTCGTCGCGATTTCCCTGGCCTCCTTCTCCGGCATAGCGTCCCACTATAAGAGAGATTTTGAGACGGGTCGGGACGATTGGCCCGGAGCTTCCTCCTTCATTTTCGATCATGCCCAACCTCAAGACGGCGTGTTCTTCTTTCACCGTAATGGGCGGGTACCGTTTGAATTTTACCGATCGCAGAGGCAATTCCCCCAGCCATGGCCCGAGGCACTGCAAGGTCAAGGTGATTCGGGGCTGACCGGGCAAGATTTCAAGTTCCTGGAAATCGACAAAGAGCTGGCGACAGCAAAACCTGCGGGAGATCGCATATGGCTGGTGTTTATCTACGACGCCGACTGGCGAGGCAATCCCAGTCGCTCGCGCGACGAAACTTGCGCGTTTTTTGACCAAGGGCGACGTTTGATGGAATCACGGGATTTCGGAAGCATTAAAGTCATGCTTTACGCTCGCGATCCAGCGACCCCGGGATCACGCCCGGAAACCTAGTGGCCAGCCGGTTCAAAGGACGGTCTTCGGCGATCGGTGAACGTGCTGGAAGGCACGACCGGAGCCAACTGATCTCCCGGGGATGAACGGCAATGAAGTGAAGGTCATTGAGGCCGGATTTGACGGTATTGACAAACACTAAAAATCACGCTGCTACGGGGATTTAATGAACAAGACAATCTCAAAGCTACTTCATTCGTGGCCTCTTTTTAGTGCGCTTGAGTTGACCAGCAAACACTTCCAGATCTCGCTCCTCAAGTTCTATCGGGAACCTGAAGCAACAGCCCTTATTGAAAAGGCTTTCCGCGAGGCCGATCTACAGATGAATCCTCTCGATGCCTACTCGCTTTACAGCCTAGTGCGTATGCAAACAAACGTCCCCGGAAATGTGGTCGAAATCGGCATGTACCGAGGCGGGAGCGCGGGAATCATCTGCCATCTGAAGGGTGATAAAAAATTCTATGGGTTTGATACGTTTGAAGGATTGCCGAGTCTCGGCAAAGGGGATGAGAAATGGTTTCGCGAGAATCAGTTCAGAGCGAGACAAGACGACGTCGCGGCATACCTCGCGCAATTTCAGGGTGTTACCTTAACCAAGGGACAATTTCCGGACAGCGGTTCCATTTTGGACGGGGAGCGGCTTAGCTTTGTAAATGTTGACGTCGACTTGTACAAGGGAATGATTGACAGTCTGAATTTTCTTTGGGAGAAGCTGAACCATCGCGGTCTGATCTTGATTCATGATTCTCATCTCGGAGGTGTTAAGAAAGCAGTGAGTGAGTTTCGAGAACACTACGATGCGATATCGTTCGATTGTGGCTGCAGTCAGACGGCTTTGGTCAGGATGTCGTAATTGAAGGAGTGCCCCCGGATCTGTGGAACGGGAACGGCGAACAGTTGGTTCTCGCGGCGGTTCATATCCCACAAGGTCGCTCCTCAATTCGCCTCTACCTCGCTTGCGAGATCTTTTCTCTTGTATACCCAGAGGATATAAGGATCTTCATTACCCGGTGCGTCGGATGGTGATGTAAATTGTCCGTCCCGGGTAAAATTCCGAATTATCCATCGGTAGACCGACTGGTTGTAACCTCCTTCTGCAAGACCCGGCACTTTGTATTCCCTCAAGGTCTGATTCGAAATCATGATATAGCGAACATGATTGGAGGCCACTTCATCGATGAATTCTTGCTCTTGCTCCGGCGCTACATATCCGGGCATAAGGGCATACCATCGGCTGGGAGCTTCCATTCCGGCGAAGAGATACAGGCTTGGCGGTTCCGGCAAAACCAGAATATCCTTTCCGTTTTTGGTGTGTGTCCTCATGAAGGAGATGATCTGCGGAAAAAGAACAGCCACGTCAGGCCTGGTATAAAAAGTTCCGTATTCCGTTCGGAGTTGGGATGGAAGCGTTTGTGGTATCGGGAAAAAAAGGATATATAGCATCGCGACCTCGGCGCTCAACATGCTCCCCATCACGAAATTCCGACGCCTCGCGTTCAACGACTGGCACACCCAGGCAAAAATCCTGTACAGCAGAATGACAAATACCAGGAAGGCGGGACCATTAAAGAAAACCGCGCAGTCCCAGATTGGAGCCCGAAGTTCCATCATCGATCGCAAAGCAACTAGGCCCGCATAGATTCCAAGCCCGGCTTCTTGAAGAGCCATTGCGTCCTTCGGCGCCTTCGCCATCTTCCAGACGGCGTGAATTGTGAAGAACACGACCAGAAAAAATATTCCCTTCGGAAAAATCGATTGATTCATCCAAGTGACAAAGAAACCCCGGTCCCATGGATTTAGAAGAAAGGAAATCGTTGCTATCCACACGGGAGACAGAGCTATGATCACGCACAACAACATCGAAGAACGTGAGACTAGACCCAACTCGTTGACTACAACTACAATCACGCACGCAACGAAAGCCCATAGCCCCAGGCAGAGGATCGTATACACCACACTTTCGAGTAGCTCGGTTGGCACAAAGCGAAGCCCTTGGTAGGGTATCGTTATTGCCCCAAACGTGCGCATGAAGAACGTTCCTGGCGTCTGTATCCAATTTTCGGAAAACAGGGTTCTGGCCGACACTTTCCAGATAAACCAGCCATAGATCACGCCTGCCGGCAGAAGACCCACAAAACACAAGGCGCTGTTCCGAAGGGTTTCCCGCCATGACCTTCCAATCCAGTGGCAGGCCGCGACCTCGAATCCCAGCAAGGCAAGGCAGGCGACCCCATATTCCTGTTTGGTGAGAACCACAAGACCCGCGAGTAGTGCCGCCAAGCCGAGGGACAACAAGCGCCCGCCGGCAGCGTGGCGGATTACACAATAAATGCAGGCCAGTCCGAGAAATGTGGCCAATGAGGCTGCGTAACTGTACGGAAAGACAAAATTGCGGATCGTCGGATAAAACGCTTCGGACAAGAAAAACAGCGAAGGCACAGCGCTGCCCAATGGGCCTAGACCAAAGCGGCGCCCAATTTCAAAGGTAAGCAGGGCCGTGCAAATCGTTAAAGTCAGGCCGAAGACATATAGCACCGTCAACTGAACTCCGAAAATCCGAAAAAGCAGAGCTTTCAAATATGGCGCAAGAGGCCCGTACATGTACCAAAGGTCGCGGAATAGTAGCTTCCCTTTGAGGATTTCGGCAGGAACGTAAAGTTCCCTTCCGCTGTCGACCTGGAAATCTCCCCAATGGCCCCAGGTGTACCAAGCCAGCGCTGTCGCGACGCCTAAGATGACCGCTCGCGCGATCCAGGTTAGGTCCGCAACCGGGATATTCTTGACACCGTTACTCGCGCGCTGTGATCGGTTCGCAAGATCCACAGCCGCTGGGTCGATAAAATAGCCGTCATCTTCCTCCTCGTCTTGTAGCGATGGCGGACGATCTACAACGCCCAAAGGCTTTCCGTCCGGTGCGTCAGCAAGGACGGGAAGAAAACTTGAGCGCCCACGAATCTGCAAAGCTCGGTCCCGGACACCCGTCGTCGCGAGTTCTTGTACCGCGGCAACTACCTCCTGCGGCTTGATTCTCTGCATGCAGATATTGTTCCCACTACAAGGCGGGACGTCCGCTTCGTATAAGCACGGGCTGCACGACACTTGTTCGTAAAAAATTTCGACATACGGCAAATCCTGTCCGTAATGCTCGGGGTTGGCCGGCCCAAACAGGCAAACCGTCGGCCTCTCCAAAGCAATCGCCATATGCATGGGCCCGGTATCGTTGGTCAGAACACACGCGGCCCCCTGTAGCAGCGCAAGAAGTTCACCAAGAGTCAAGCGTCCAGCAGTATTGGTAACGCGGGTCTGTACATCTGGCGGGAGACTTTCAAAAAGTGTTTGGACATATCCGGCCTCATCGCGCGATCCCATGAGCACGATCTGACTCCCGGAAGAAGTCAGACGGCCGATCGCGTCGACCACGTTCTCGATCGGCCAGCGACGTTCTATCAACAAGGGCGACGCATTCGGATTGATGACGACGTAAGGCTTCTCTGGCTCCCAAGCTGGGCCTTCGGCCAGGAGCCGAGCCACCTCGGATCGCTCGCGGTCATGGACCAGGAGAGGCCCCGTCATATCGCTTTGACCCGCCGGCACGCCCGCGACCCGACCAAGCTGAAGATACATCTGCCGAACGGGCATACGTGTATTGAAATAAACGAGGTGGGTATAAATGCCCTTCTTAAAGGCAGTGCTGTGGCGGTAGAACCCAAGTCGATTGCGCGTCACAGCCCAAAGGGCGAGAAGCGAGGCGAACCCCGAATAAACTTCAAGGTCTATATACAGATCGGCGCGCTTGCGGATCAATGTGACGATGGTCCGAAGCGTAGTCACTGCCATCGTCAGAACGCCGCGGTCATCCAGCACGAGAACTTCGTCCACGCACGGCAGCCGCATGAGCAGATCCTGATTTGACCGCGTTGTCACGAAGCTCAGTTCAGCATTGGGGTATCGCAGCTTGAGAGCCTTTAGCAATGGAGTAGCCTGTAGGATGCTGCCCATTCCGATCAGCTTGGCCACGATGATGCGATTCACGTTAGACGTTGTAATCGTGTGGTCGCGCCGAAGCACCATCCCAAGCGTACGGGTAATGATGTTGAACAGAAAAGCGGCTGGAACAGCAATGATCCGGTCCGCGAGGATTCGCTGCCTATGAGTCATGGACCTAATCCGTCCTTACAGCATTTCTCCCCATGAACAATGGGCGACACACATAACGATAGTTACCGAGGTTAACATAAGATGTTATGAAATATTTACTTCTGAAATTCGGCGCCGACCCGCCGAAAGCAGAAGTTTGAAGAGGTTCCGGGCGGCGCAGAATGAGTTTCACTAGAAGCTGTTGCATAACCTAGTACAGGGTCTTGAAAAGAAGGTAGTTGAGCTTTCTGAAATGAGAGATAAGGAGAATCAGCAGCGCCGAAGGAGGGCCGATGGCCCGATCGGGTCCGT
>Ga0182024_10007714_pt1 | contig 23120 bp, 19 predicted proteins | sample P32metaG_FD_120480 | JGI IMG/M metagenome (GOLD analysis project Ga0182024, IMG submission 120480) | Permafrost microbial communities from Stordalen Mire, Sweden - P3-2 metaG (Illumina Assembly) | ecosystem: Environmental > Terrestrial > Soil > Wetlands > Permafrost | place: Sweden: Stordalen... | reverse complement strand
GGCGACTTCCATTCCAAACGCATCAATGCCTCCCGAAAGAAGGCATCATCGCCAACCGCGTCCCATCGCGCTACCGAACAAGCGCCGAACATGGCGCGCGGAAATCAAGCCGGACGCGTATAACTCAGATTCGCTCATGCCGGAAGCAAGATATTCCAAAACATCGTAAACGGTGATTCGCAGGGAATCGATACGGGGACGCGGCTAGTTTTAGCGCGGGAAACGGGAAACGATTCGGCGCTGCATTGGTGCGGCTCCGCGCTGCATCTGCCTACGAACCCGCCTCACAAATGAAACGCGATATAAGGGATATTATGTACCACCTTTGAACGTCCCTTCGCTTATCGGATTTCCGCAATGCACTGCTCGACGGCGGGATGAAGCTGCGGCCATGCCGGGTCGGGGCAATTTGCCCTGGCCCCCATGATTCGGGCATAGCGGCCCTCGAAATCGTTGGCGTAGTAGTATTCCTCCTGGCGGGACATGCCGGACAGCTCCGCCAGGCGCTGACAAAACGCGGTATCGTGCGATGAACTGTGCCCGAATTTGGCGGGGTCAGCGTCCGCCCGCGCGCGGAAATACGCGTTGGCGGCATCCACAAACCGCGCGTACCGGCCCGGGGGAAGGTTCTTATCGGTTTCGGCCTGGGCGCCGTCGATCTTCCCATCGGCCTGTTGCAGCGAAGGCTCGCCGTTGGCGCCGCGCAGCAAATTTTCGTTCAGTTGGCGCATGGCCGCGCTCTTTCCATCGTGGTTTGCGAAGAACTTTTGAATATCGCGCGCCGGGGCCATCAGGTCGTTTACCATGGCGCGCGGGCTGGCGCCGCTCATCATGGCAGCGGCGGCGCCGCGCATCCCCGCACCTCTCGACGTCAGGGAAGCATAAAACTCGCGATATTTGGCAACGAACCGCGAATCCATTTCGACCGTGAACGTCCCGGTGTCCTCGCTGATGAGGTTGCCATTTTGATCAAATTTTCTATTGGTTTTCTGAGTGAGAGTTACCGTCTGGTGATCGGCCGGTAATAGGGCGGCGTACTTGGCCGAGTACATTTCGACGTAGGTGCAGAACAGTTTCTCGAAGAGCTGATCCTCGTCGATCGCAGCGCCAAAACCCCCGTCGAAGACTTCCCGGATCATGTCGGTCTGATAGCCGTCCCAGTATGCCCGGGATTTGCGGACCAGATCCTTGGACGCCAATTGTTTCGGCGGCGCGGTCTTCATGGTCTGGTCGCGTGCCTTCATGGCGGCGGCATAGTCCGCGGCATCCACCGCCTTCTGGGCCGCGATGACGCCTTTGATGTCCGCGGATTCAGTCGCGTCCCACGTCGCCTCAAATGTGGGGACAAAGTCGGATGCACCATCTCCGCCCGCCCGACGTCGGGATGGGCCGCGGCCCGTCGCCTCAAATTTGGGGACGAAGTCGGATGCATCGGCCCCGGTCGCCGGTACGCTGACTATTCGCGCCGTATTCTTGACCAGATCGACAACGATCGCGCCCTTGAATCCCATTGACCTGAAATTCTGAAAATCCCTTGGCGGCATCGTCGCCCAGTCGACGGAGTTCAGCTGGAACTGGTCGTGGCCGGTTTCGATTCCGTTGAGATCGTAAGTGTAGGCCTTCGTGCCGGAGCCGACCGGCAGATAAATCGTGGCCAAGCCCGTAAGGCCAGCGGTGGGGCCATTATGCGTCATGGTGAGCTTGAACTTGGTCGGCGGCCCGCTCGCCCGGGTGTAGGTACCGTTGAAAACCCCGTCGAAGCCGGGTCGAACGGGGTTGCGGAGCCGTTCAGGGTCCATCTGGGCCGATTCTTCCACATCGCGAAGCGCCTGGAACTTCGAATTGAACGCATCCGACATATAGCCCGAAATTTGTCGGACGTCGTTGCCGCCGGCAGGATCGAACCGCCCCTGCAATCCCGCCATGCGGAAATTGCCGGTTAGGGGAGGTTCCCATCGTCCGCTTGTCACTTGGAGATTTTGACTCAACGTGTAAATTCCCTTGAGCACAGAGGTGTACGCCTTCGTGCCGGAACCCTCCGGCAGATATAACGTGAGCAGGCCTGCGACTTCCGTGTTGACGAGCTGGCCGCCAGCGGTTCTGTTCTCCCGCTGCGTCCACACCGTCAGCTTGAACTTGGTCGGCCCCTGCTTGCCGGCGTAGTTTCCGTTGTAAACACCCTCGAAGCTTTGTCGAACGAGCGGGGCGGCGGCGGGCACTGCCGTAGTCGCGCCGCCGGCCTGGGCCGTCATGACTTTGTCGAGGTCCGCCGACTCGGCGCGATCCATCTTCCCGCTGATCCAGGCAACGTGAAACTCTCCGCTCCCGGGACGCGAGCCGGTCATCGAGCCGTAAATTGTCCCGGGACCGGTGATGCCGATGTGGACCGCCGATGCATTGGACGCAGCCAGGGCCGCTTGCGCGCCGCTGCCCACCGGCTCAATGGTGGTGAATTCAAACGGGCTCGATGCCAGCCCGTAAGCATGGGACTTGGCGACATATTTTCCGATCAGCTTGTAGGTGACGGAGGAACCTTTTTTGTCGGCCGGCGGATCAAACGTGAACAGAGCGGTTAATGATCCATCGTCCGTTGCCTTGATCGACAGTTTGAGCTTCACGTTGCCGTCACTGCGCTGGAACTCGCCGGTATAAACACCGTTGATCGCGATCGGTCCGGCTGGTGGCGCCTTGGCCGCGACCGCGGCGGCCATCCTGGCCGATTCAGTCTCATCTCGAATGGCCTCGAACTTCGGGTTGGGATAGGCCCGCATCAGGCCCGAAATCTGCCCGGCGCCGTTGCCGCCGGCGGGATCGAACAGGCCGTTCATTCCGATCTCGGAGACGCCGACGCCGTTAGGCGGGCCAGATGATGCCCCTCTGACGACCCCCAGTGCGAATCTTCGATTCGAAAGAATTTGTCCCGCGAGGTCACAGGTGTACGACTTGGTGGCAGAGCCTTCCGGCAGGTACAACGTGAAAACGCCCTCCAGGACTCCGGGTTCCGGCTGCGTGAGCGACACCTTGAATTTGATTGGCCCCTTCGTGAAGGCGTAGGTGCCGTTGTAAACGCCGGTGATGGAGGCCGTCTTAACGGCGTGGACTGGCTGGGCTGGCGCGCTGGGAGCAAATACCCAAAGCGCGAACATCGCGGCAATGGACCATCGAAAAGCGATAGCGGGCAAGCGGGTCCGAGTCATGTTGGGCATCAGATCTCCTGGCCGGGCGTTGCAGGTATCCCACGACGGCTTAGATGGGTCGCGAAAGCATATCGCGGATTGCCACCGCAAAACAAAACAATTCCAAAATGTTGCTTCTTCGATCGCTTGGGTGCGTGTTGGTTGTCGGGCCAGCCGGTGAAGGCTATTCATCGCGCGCCCGACCCGTCGTCTGCTCCCGCATTTCCTCCGCCTCCCCGACTTCGACGAGCTCGGTCGAGTCGCGCCTCCGGCTCTCACGAGCGTGTCGAGTGGCGTGAGATCCGCGGGCTTGCAGCCGATTTAGTCAACGACGAAGATGGGGAATTGATCCGGGAGCGAGATTTCGTGGTTCAGTATGTAAATTTGCCGACTGGTGATTCCACCGGATGGGGAGTGGCCGGGGAGAATTGCGCCTTGGAACTCGCTCGACTGGCGCCAACGCGCCTCATTAACGCAAATTTTGGAATTGTCCCGTCGCGGGATGCCAATCGCCAACAGGCATTGGCATCGCTCCATATCCGTGAAGAAGAACTAAAGGTATTTCCGAAGGAAAGCGGGAAGATCCAACTCGATGGTCCGCTCATCCAGGAAATTACGATGCCCACCTTTCTGCCCGAGCGGAGGGACTTGCGCGGAACTCGCACCATCGGCTATGCGTTCTTCGAGGCGAATCTGTTGGGGCCGCGCTTTGCCCAGATTTGCGGCTATTTCGACTGGGTGGTGTGTGGATCAAGCTGGTGCACCCATATCCTGCGCCAGCACGGAGCCTCGAATGTCTCAACCGTTTTGCAGGGGGCCGATCCGGCGCTATTCTCGCCGGCGTTGTCCTTGAAGCAGCGGTGGCTTGACCGCTTCGTCGTGTTCAGCGGCGGCAAGTTCGAATATCGAAAAGGACAGGACATCGTCATTCGGGCGTTCAAGGTGCTTCAGGATCGTCACCGTGACGTGCTGCTGGTCAACGCCTGGTTCAATCATTGGCCCGCTACCTTCGCCTCCATGTGGCACTCCACCATTATCCAGCTGCCCGCCTTTGCCGGAACGTGCGAGCAGATCATCCAAAGTGTACTTGCAACCAACGGCATTGATCTGTCACGCGTGGTCACGTTGGGGCGCCTTTCGAATGCCGATATGCCGGCGATTTATCGCGACACGGACATCGGCCTGTTTCCAAACCGGTGCGAGGGAGGCACGAACCTGGTGATGACCGAGTACATGGCCTCCGGCAAGCCGGTGCTGGCCGCGGACACTACCGGGCAACACGATGTCCTAAGCGCTGACCATGCTCTCTTGCTCGGCGCAGACAGGGCGATTCCCGTCTCCGGCCCTTCAGGTGAACCGATTGCCTCCTGGAACGAGCCAAATCTGGAGGAAATGATCGAGAAACTGGAGTGGGCTTATCACCATCGTGACGAGCTAGAGCGGATCGGTATGGCCGCCGGCCGGTTCACAGCGAATCTCACGTGGGAGCGGACGGCGCTAAACCTGTTCCATCTGATGCATGACACCGCGGATAGTCGCGGCGAGGGATCGGTGTGAGCGCTTCCGAGGAACGATACGGGGACGCAGGGACGCAGCTACTAAGCTCAATCAAAGGAATCTCACGCGGAGGCGCGGAGACCCGGAGAAGAAAAAAGCAGAAAAATCAAGCTGGAAATCGTCGTGCCACTGATTGGACGGCCGTCGTCTTCTCCCGCATTTCCTCCGCGTCCCCGCGCCTCCGCGTGAGGTCTGTCTTTCAGCTTCGCTCGTGATTCATCCGCAGCAAGTTCGCGAGGACGGCTTGATCGACCTTCGCGCGCTGTTCGAATTGGGGATGATCCGCCGGCAGCTTCTGCCCGGCTCCGGCGTCGATGCACACCGCCGCAATCGTCGGATTCTAAACAACTAACTGCGTCCCCGTGGATTCCCACATCAGTGTGCGGCAGCATGTGGTGCGCCATGTGCTTCTGATACCAAACCGTCCTGCCATCCGGCACGGGGCCGGAGATGTAATCCACGACCTTTCGCCAATCCGTTTCATACGCGGCGATTACTTGATCACGACCGGGGTGGGCGATGCTGGTATGGTGGAGGTAGTGCGCATAGAACGGCTCATCGAGCACCACGGTGTCATCGCGCGAAGAGAATGAACGCATCAACGCCGTGGAAAGATTCCGCGGACCCGACCACATGGCGATGCGCAGCACCCTTTCCATGACTCAATCTTAGTTGCCAATGCGCGGACGCAACATCGTGCGTCTTCCGGCGTAGGCATGAAAGGCGTGCGTGCCTCTTCGGCGGAGGTTGCACATGGATTCCTCAAGGCAAACCGAACAAAACTTTATGACCGCAAAATTCCCAAGCATCGTGTTGTTGATTGGATTGATTGTCAGCGCTTTTCCATCGATCGCACCGGCAGCGCCGCCCGCGCGCGATCCGAACACGCCGGGATATGTAACGGCCAAGGAACTGCCTGACGGCGCCGTTCCGCCACCGGATGCCGATGGAAACTTCATCATCGGCCCGACGCACAATCGGGCGCCCGAAATGGCTGCGAACCCGGATGTGCCGCATGGAACGGTGACTAACCTCACCATGAAGTCGACGGACAGCAAGATCTATCCCGGCATCGCCCGGGAGCGCGGTACCAACGGCACGGCCGACCCGAACGATCCGGCGAAGATGATCGTCACCACCAGCCATCCCGCGCCCTACACGCGCCAAGTGGCGGTTTATGTTCCCAAGCAATATGTGCCGGGCACGGTAGCGCCATTCATCGTCACGGCTGACGGTGATCGCGGCGTGTTCCCGGCTCTGGATAACCTCATCGCCGCCCACAAGGTTCCCGTGATGATCGCCATCGCGATCGCCAGCGGCGGCGGAGACGCCCAGGGCAGCGAGCGCGGGCTCGAATATGACACCATGTCCGGCCTCTACGCGGAGTTCGTGGAAAGCGAAGTGCTGCCGCTCGTCGAATCCAAATGCAACGTGAAACTGACCAAGGATCCGGACGGCCGGGCGACGATGGGTTGCAGTTCCGGCGCGTCGTGCGCCCTGATCATGGCGTGGTATCATCCCGACCTGTACCACCGTGTGCTCAGCCATTCCGGCACGTTCGTGAATCAGCAGTGGCCATCGAATCCCGAGTCGCCGCATGGCGCGTGGGAACTGCATGAGAAGCTGATTCCCAACAGCCCGGCCAAGCCGCTGCGAATTTGGATGGAAGTCGGCGATAAAGATCTTTTGAACCCCAATTCCATGCGCGACAATATGCACGATTGGGTCATCGCCAATGAGAACACCGCCAAGGCGCTGGCTGACAAGGGATATCACTACCAGTTCGTCTTCGCCCGAAACGCGGGCCATTGCGACCGCAACACCAAGCTACAAACCATCCCCGAAGCGTTGGAATACATATGGCAGGGCTATCCCATCGCCGGAGGACCAGGCACAGCGCAATAAAACGCGCCTGCGTGCCTCTTTCGCGAAGACAATCAGAATTGCGTCAAGTGACGATCATTCCTTCGAGTATTCGGTGGTCGTTACCTCGCCGGACCCCACGGGCAGACGCTCTTATTCCTGGATACCGAAGTCCTGGTGAGCTACTGAGTACTGGACATTGAAAGGGCGGCACGATGACGCGGCTCGTCGAGCGAGCCCAACATGACATGGGCTTCCAGCGCATGCTGAGCGATCTTCATCCTTATTTCGCGTTCCTAACTCAAACGACCAAGCCCGGAGCGCAGCGATCCGTCCGGAATTCGAGCATCGCTCATTAGTGGAAAACAGCCTGACGCCGCGAGCGGCGAGCTTGGATTTCTGGGTTGGTGCGTCCTATTGAAAAATGAAAATCGCTTGCATGGGCTGGAAGCCCATGTCACGGACGCAGACCTGTGCATTTCACCAGTTGTGCGCTTTTCCAACCCGGCAATCAGTAACCGCGCGCATCTGGTTGAACTCGAAAGCGATCGCCGCAACGCCGCCCTGAAGAACATCCAGTCGCGGACCGTCACGCCGGATGCCAAACCGGCAAAATAGCAGGGAAATTTTTCGTGTAGCCGGTGAACTTGTTCGCCGCACGCATTATGGGCACGGATCGCAAGCTCACCGGCTACACGAAGAAGCGCGCCGCTCTAGCCCAACGCTTCGCCCTCCAAGGCGGTATTTAGATGTGTGGCGGTACGGATGCCGGTCCATCGCATTTTGAAGGCGGAAACTGCGGCGGACGCCAACAGCTTCTAAGAATGAATTCGGTTGCTCATCTGTGCCGGAACAGTTGTATTGAGACCGCGGAGGATTGATGCGCATCCAATTGTTTTCCTGCGTGGTGTTTTGCCTATGCGGCGTTCTGCGCGCCGCTGACCCATCCCAGGACGTGGCCGATGCCGTGGGAAAGCTGCGCGAGGCCGGCAACTATTCCTGGAAGACCGTCACCCGCGACAAGACCGGTGTCAGCCCCCAGTCGGTCCAAAGCGGGCAGATTGACAAAGACGGCTACACGGCGCTCGAGCTCACCGTCAGCGACACGCCGGTCCGGTTCATCATAAAGGGCAGCGCCGCCGTGATGAACTTCGGGCAGGGGTGGAAGACGCTTGACGACGTGGCCGACCAGCGCCGCATCGCCCGGTACATGTCGTCAACGATTCGTGATTTCAAGTCGCCCGTTGTTGTCGCTCAGCAGATCGCCACCAAGCTCAAGGATCTTAAGCCCGATGAAGATGCTTATGCCGCCGAGGTAAGCGGCAAGGACGCTGACGACCTGCTCGGCTCGCTGTTCAGCCTTCGCGGCAATTCAGAAACGCGCGGCACGCGGCTCACCGCCAGATTCTGGGTGCAAGACGGACAACTCACCCGATACGAGCTGCGCGCCACCGGCGTCATCAGCCGAAACGGAAACGATGCCGTCTTCGACCGCACCATCTCCGTCGAGTTCACCGACGTCGGCAACACCACCGTCGACGTGCCCGACGACGTGAAGAGCAAACTGGAACCTCCCACCGAAAAGGACACCGGCGAATAGTCCACATCGTCAGCGATGGTCGAGGTTCGGGTTTCGGAGCGCGCGGTTAAGCCGCGATGCGCATAGCAGAGCGCTCTCACATACACCCGTGCGCAGCTCCTTTTAAGCTTTTCCCAACGATCGATGAAGACAAGAAGGTGCTCCGCGCGGTGATCTTTGAAAGCGCTCTACGCACATCGCGGCTAACCTTGGGAGAGAACTACGAAGCTTTCCCACTGCGCTGCTGATTCATCCGCAAGAGATTCGCGAGAACCGCCTGATCGACTTTGGCGCGCTCACGCGATTTCGGATGATCCGCCGGCAGCTTCTGCCCCGCGCCGGCGTCGATCCACACCGCCGCCCAGTCTTCGCTCCACTGGCCCTCGGGATCGACGCCACATAAGCGGCGAGCGCCGCGCGGTCCAGCGTTTCGTGCGCGAGCTTCAGCCAGGTGGGCCGCTCGTTATAGAGATTGGTGAGCGTGCGTTTCTTGAGGCGTGCGTCCTTCGCCGCCGCGGCCATGATCGCCGGGTGCGGGATCAATATCTTGCAGGCGACGTCACAATCGAATATCACGCCGGCATGCCCCTTGAGAGAGCGATGCCGACCGAGGACGGCTTTAATCAGGCCGCGCAGTTGCCCTACAACCTGCGTCAGTTGGCGATGCAGGACGTCTACGATTTCTTTCATGACGTAAACACACTTCTCCTCGCCCGAAATCTCGAACGATTAGACGACATGTTACGTCCGGCAATCATGTCCGGACTTCTGTCGGATACGCTGACTGCCAGCATGGCAAAGCACTCCCGGTCGCTGACCGTAAACGGCTACTTCAATGGACACCCTGATTTGGTCGTGAAGGGTGTGTATGAATCTAATCGCGTGAGCGCGGGAACAGAGGGGGTTGAAATAAAGACGACGCGCAAGGCTGGAGGAGGCGTCGATTTTCACGGCGCTCGCGACCAATGGCTCTGCGTCTTTGTCTACGGCGTGGACAATGAGACCGAACCAGCAATCCGACGACGTCCGATGGAGTTCACCGAAGTCTACATTGGCAAAGTGGCGGTCGCCGACTTCCGGCGCAATGAGCGGGGAGAATTGGGTACTCGCACCGCATCACTCAATCGAGAGGGAATAGCGCGTTTTCGTCAAAACTGGGTTTACCGACGTCTTGGCCGGTCTTGATATGTTGCAAGCGCGGGATCGCCGCCCGCGCAATTTCCACGTATTTGGCGTCCCTCTCTACGCCGACGCTCTCATAGCCAACGGCTTCGGCGGCAGCGAGCGTGGAGCCTGCGCCGGCAAACGGATCGAGAACGATTCCGGTCCCCATCGGGAGCATCGCGCGCACCAGGGGACGAAGAAATGCCTGGGGCTTCAGACTCGGATGAGGCGCCAATCGCCGCTCGCCCGAGCGGGTGGGGTGAGACGCGATTACGTCGCCAAAAGGCTTGTCCAGCGACGGGCGACGAAGTCCGCCCGTACCCCAGCGACGGAGATTGTCCTGGACGCGTCCCGGGAAGCGCTTCCGGAACAGCAGCCAAGGCTCCCACATTGATCGAGCCATCACACTGACTTCCGGAAACTCGTCGTGAGCATTCTTGGGCCGGTCACCGCCGCGCAAGGTCATCACAAGTCGGATGATTTCCCCGCGGCGCTCGAAGCCGGCGTCGGCCAGCGCCGTGGAGACCTTGTAAGAAACGAGGGGATTTGACGCGACGGCAACGTGAGCGCCTGGCACCAGCACTGGCAAACAGAGCTTTGCCCATTCCAAAAAGAACGAATGGATTCGCTCAATATCGCGCTCGTCCAGAACGGTAAATCGAGGCAGCGGCGAGCGAATGTGCCCATCGAACGATGGTGGAATTCGCCAAATCCCACCCTTGCCTTTACGCAGTTTTCGCTGCTCTTCAGGCGAATACTCAACCAGACCGTATGGAGGATCCGTGACGATTGCATGAACTGACTCTTTCGGCTGGACGCGCAGCCACTCGAAGCAATCGCTTTGAAAAAGACGACACGAGCCAATCCGAAAGATCGGCTCCATTCCCCCCGTTGCTTGGTTATCTGCAAAAGCCGCGGTCGACCCTGGCCCGCGAAGCGTATAAGTTCCACGTCGCGTACGCTCAAATTCCTGTCCGGTATTGAGCCTCAGATATGAGCGAACCGACGACTCCGAGAGTCGCCCCTTGATTCGCTCGGCGACTCCTTGTCGAATTTCCGATAGCGTTGCCTCACGCGGACAGTCCCGCAAAAAATCCAAGATTGCGTCCCTCACTTCGCCGGGCTTCCGTCGTGCCGCTGCCAATGAAATCATGCTTTATAGAGTAGACGTCGGGACGTCTTTCCGCAAGTTCGGCGAGCTTACCCGACGGAGCGGGTGAGTAACGGTTTTTGATCGGGGCGTACACGTCAAGTCTAACATCGGTCATTAACGCGTAGAATGCTCGTGACTTGTGCTCCGCTCGAAGAGTTCGACGCCGGACCATTTTTCGACGAAGTTCTGAGCGTCCAAGCGGCGATCCCTCCGTTTTCACTCTGGCACGGAACTGAGTTGCCACTCTAATTCAAAACGACCGAAGCCGGTAGCGGCACGGCCCGGTTGAACAGGCCCTCCTTCTCCGCGGCTCCGCGCCTCTGCGTGCCTGCCCTGAGCTTGTCGAAGGATGCCTGCCCTGAGCTTGTCGAAGGGAGATTTTTCCCCGTTCCCGAAGTCCGGCAAATGCATGCGGACACGGGCTTTACGGCGACCGCGAAGAATACCTAACAGATTCCGAATTTACGACGGAATAAAATCAACCCGCCGAGCGTCTAAAACAATGACGGATCGCGTTCGGTTGTCGGCATGCACCATGCCTCGAAAAGGGCTGATTTCTCAACGAGCGAATAACGACGCAACCTATTCATAACGATGGCTTTGCATCAAATGCACCCGCTTCATCGAAAATAGGCATATGGTGCATGCGGCGTGGCGAGAAAAAGCGCAACTTCCTGTATTCAGCTTCTGAATTTCCGCAACGGGTATGGATGAGCTCGTATCCAAAAATGCACCATGTTTCGCGTTTCCGAGAAACCCCCACCCTAGCCCTCTCCCCGAGTACCTGGGGAGGGAACAAACCGCACCCAGTCGCGCGTGGCGCTGCGCGACCTTACGCCAGCACGGGCGTGATGACTTCGCCGTAGACGTCCGTCAAACGATAGTCTCTACCCGCATGGCGGAACGTCAGCTTGGTGTGGTCGATGCCCATGATGCGCAGGATCGTGGCGTGCAGGTCGTAGACGGTGACGGGGTTTTCGACGGCGTAGTAGCCGTAGTCGTCGGTTGAGCCGTGGGAGAAACCTTTTTTCATTCCAGCGCCGGCGAACCACATGGTGAAGCCGTGCGGGTTGTGATCGCGGCCGTTTCGGAGTCTTCCTTCGGCGCCGTTCTGGTATTCGAACATGGGAGTGCGGCCGAACTCGGAGCCGCACATGATCAGCGTGTCGTCGAGCATGCCGCGGCGTTTGAGATCGGCGAGCAATCCCGCGATCGGCAGATCGACCGCCAGCGCGTTGCCCTTGTGACCTTCGTACAGATCCTTGTGCTGATCCCAGAGATTTCCGAAGGCGCGGGTGGAGTGCATGAGCGTGATGTAGCGCACGCCACGCTCGGCGAAGCGCCGTGCCAGCAGGCACGCCCGGCCGAAGTCGTCGGTCTTCGGCTCGCCGATGCCATAGAGACGTCGGGTCGCTTCGGTTTCGCCGTCGATGTTCATCACGTCCGGCGCTTCGGTCTGCATGCGAAACGCCAGTTCCATGTTGGCGATCTCTGCGTCCATCGCGCGATCGCGATGCGCTTCGGGAGCATCGAGGCTTTCGATCATCGCCAGCTTGCGATGCTCGGCTGATCCCGTGGCGCCCAGGTTATCCCACTCGCGCTCGCGTGCACCGTCCGGCCGACCGATGGCGGTGCCTCCAAACTGGGCGGGAAGGAAAGCGGACGGGCTGCTTTTCGGTACGCCGGGCATGATCTCCACGAACGCCGGCAGATTCTGGTTCATCGTTCCCAGGCCATATGCCAGCCAAGAGCCGAGTTGCGGCCGAGCCTCGCGGCCGGAGCCGGTGAAGATCATGTTCTTGGCGGTGAAATGATCTTCATTGTCGTGATGCAGCGACTTGATCATGCACAAGTCGTCGATCTGCTGATTCACGTGCGGAAACAGATCGCTTCCCCACGTGCCGCTCTGGCCCCAGCGCTTCCAATGGAATGGGCTTTTCAGCAATTCGCCGGTTTTGGCAAACGTGAACTTTGGCTTATGGATGCTGGCCGGCAGCGGCTTGCCGTCGTCGCGCTGCAGGACCGGCTTGTAGTCATACCAATCCATCTGCGAGATGCCGCCGTCGAGGAAGATGTAGATCACGCGCTTAGCGCGCGGCGTGATCAACGGAGATTTCGCAGCGAGTGTTCCCGCGAAACTTTGCCGAATAAGCAGATCAGTCATCGCGAGTGAACCGAAGCCGAGCATCGAGCGCCTAAGCATGTCGCGGCGAGACAGAACATTTCTAATTCGATCGCACATAAGTCAGTTCACGTATCGAAACTCGACCGAAGCAAACAGCGCCTGACACAAACTCGCCCAGGCTTTTTGCGGGCCGCTTCCCGATGCCTGCAAATAGCTGAGTGCTTTCTCATACTGCTCTTTCGTCGGCGAGCGCCCGAGCGCCAGCAGATACGCCATCTCCACGCGATGGCGGTCATCCAGCTTGTCCATCTTCAAGAGCCGGGCGGCGAATCGATCAGCGAAGTATTCAACGAGCGGACTATTGAGCCAGAAGAGCGATTGCGCCGCGGTGACGGATTGCGGCCTCTGGGCGATCGGCACGCCCGATGAATCATAGTCGAACAAATCAAACATCTTCCGCACCTCGCCGCCGAGCCCTTTGGGCGAGCGATTGGATGCCAGCACGTACATCGCGCGATTCTTGTCCTTTTCGACATCAAGCGGCTTCCCGGACTCCTGCCGGACGATGATGTTGGTCGCGCTGGCCATCGCGTCATAGAGCGATTCGGCTTCCAACCGCTTGCGCGGGAAGTGCGACAGCAAACGATTGTCCGGATCGATCGGCTCGGCATCGGCGGACGCGGCGCTGCTCATTCGATACGTGCTGCTCGTGACAATCAGCCGTTGAATGTGCTTGATGGAGAAGCCGTTCTCGACGAATTCAGCAGCAAGCCAATCGAGCAGCTGCGGATTCGTCGGCCGCTCGCCGAGTTTGCCAAAATTGCTTGGCGTCCCAACTATCCCGCGCCCAAGATTCCACTGCCAGAGCCGGTTCACCAGCACGCGCGATGTCAGCGGATTCCGTGGGTCAGCGATCCATCTGGCAAGCTCAAGCCGTCCACTCTCACCCGAAGAAATCACGGGCGACGCCAGGACACCCGTTAACAACCCGGGCACGCCTCGTGGAGTGGCGGTCGGCGCAATGGAGTACGTGTCCCCCCGCAGATGGACCGGCATGTCGCCAGGTTCAGATGCTTCCGCGACGGAAATCGCCGTCTGATACGGCTTCACCCGCGCGTCCAGCGCGGCGATCTTCTGATCCATGTCGGCAACCGCCTGCCGAGCGTCGTCATCAAGATATGCGACAATCCCGCCGACCGTCGGATACGGCTGCTCCGGGTCTTTGACAAACTCCGCCAGCAACCTCGGATCAAGCTTTGTGTCGAAACTGGCCGTTGGCTGTACTTTCACCAGCCGAAACCGATCCAGCCGCGGAAAGCTTCCCGCTTTCGTTTGGAGTCGGATGAAGTTCAGCCCCTGCCGGAAACTGCATTCGGCCACGGTCGTCCACTGCTGGTAGATCAGATCCCATCCACCGGTCGGTCTGGCCAGCGCGTCCTTGCGAACGTTGACGCCGTTCACCAACACGTTGATCGGCGTCGCGTCATCAGTGCAGTAGAGCGTCTCGAGTCGATAGAGGCCGTCGTCAGGAACTTTGACTTTATAAACCACCCATTGATCGCCGGGCATGAGTGATTCGATGACGTCCACTGAGCGGCCATCAAGGTTGAGCTGCGCAATGCGAAGATTGTGCTCGCCGTCAAAGTTCTCGGCGGACCATCGATAGATGAATGGGTGCCCAATCTTATCCACCGCGGCGCGGTATTCCGATTCCTTCGCCTGCCATTGCGCCAGAAGCGCTGCATGCCGATCGCTCAGCAGCTTCCACCGCCGTGATTGAAGCGCATCGACTTGGCGCAGGATCGTATCGTTCTCCGCCACCTCGGCGGGCATTGCCAGCGGCCGGAGCATGCGCTGGCGTCCGTCGCGCCAATATTCGTTGAAGCTGCCGACAATCTTCGTGCTGCCGAAGATGCCGGCCAGAGCGTAATAATCGCGAGTCGGAATCGGATCGAACTTGTGATCGTGGCAGCGCGCGCATGCGATCGTCAGCCCGAGCATTCCCTGGCCGGTGGTGTTGATCATGTCATCGACGATTTCGAGCTTGAGCCGATTCGGATCGGTGCACTGATCGAACCAGGCGCCCAGCGACAAAAACGCCGGGGCGATGATCTGGTCGAGCTCCTGCTGTCGATCTCCGCTGGGCGGCAGCAAATCTCCCGCAAGCTGCTCGGTCACAAAACGATCGAACGGCTTATCGTTGTTGAACGCCCGCACCACATAATCGCGATAAGCCTGATCCCCGAGCGTGTTCTTCACGCCCAGAAATGTGATTCGCCCTGGCACATAGCGAGCGACATCAAGCCAATGCCGGCCCCATTGCTCGCCGTAATGTGGACTGGCGAGCAGCCGATCGACGAGCTTTTCGTACGCGACCGGCGATTTGTCCGCCACGAACGCGCGGATCTCCTGCGGCGTGGGCGGAAGGCCGGTCAGATCAAACGTCACCCGGCGAATCAGCGTCAGCTTGTCGGCTTCCACCGCCGGCGTAAGTCCCGCCGCCGACATGTTCGCCAGCACAAATTGATCAATCGGATTGCGCGCCCAGGTCGCATCTACGACTGCGGGAATCGAAGGCCGATGCACTGCCTGAAACGCCCAGTCGGCGGGCATCGTCGCCGGACCCGCCAGAGCAAAAGATGCTGGCGCGAACGCAAGCAAGGAGACCAGAAAAATCAATCGCAATCGATGCATGAATGACGCCGCGAAATCGGGATGACTTTCACCCAATAATACCCCTGCGCTTGGCCTGTGTTCGACTTCATCCGAACTTTGTTAACTCATCTGGTAGTCGATCGTTTCTGGAAAGGCATTTCACTGATCCGGTTCGTCACTTTTGAGTTATTTGGCGATCCCGACTATAATTCACGCAACGACCTACCCGGGCGGGCCTTCCGCCCGCTCGCTGGCCGCGTTCAAGTCGACCGCGGCGGATCGTGAGTCGTCGGTAACGTGCCGCATGCCCGGAGGTTGGAATGTCGGAAGCTCCCGTCCAGGACCACTCACAGCTGTCTGACCTTGACGCCATGCTTGCGCGGGCCGCGGCCAAAGACCGCATGCACATTCAGCGTCATTTGACGAATGCGGACGCTGAGCCTGATCCATCCCACGCCGCCCTCTGGCGCCGCCTGGCGACGAAGCTGACGAGCCTTGCGCCACTGCCGGTCCAAACGGCGGGCCATGCTGGTATTTTATTTTTCGTGCCGGACGGCAAGTATCGCATGCAGATGTTTGCCCTGGAAGACCAAAACGACGGGCGCATCGCGGTTTATGTGCCCGACGTGCTTCAGGATGCCATCAACAAGAAGATTCTCCGCCCCACTGAAGAGAACGACGAATACCCGATTGTGGGCTCGCTACGCATGACGCTTCACGTGGAATTGCTCGACGCGGCGAACACCCCCGAGCCGGCCACACACGTCAAAAACATGCTCGGCTGGAATCGCAAAGCGCTGCGCGTCACCCTGCCGGCGCTGGGCGCCGACGGCCCCCGCATAGATGCCGCCGAAGCGCTTTGCATGCTGGCAATTAAGCTTCGCGAAGCGGCCACCGCTGCCAAAGCCGCCGCGCCGGCTCCGGCCGCAAAACCAGCGCTGGGCAGGGCGACTGCGGAGAAGTCAACCGCGGAAAAGTCAGCGGCGGCCGATAGGTCGGCCAAAGCCGCAAAGGAGTCGGCCAACGCGCCCAAAGCAGGTTCGACCGCGCGCGGCACTCGCAAGGAAGGCATTAAGCGCCGCACAGCTTAACAGCAACCTCCGACTCCGATCTCCAAAATTGATTCCCCGGCGAACCTTTTGCCGACGTAAGCCATATTCATTGCTATCAACTCAACGCCGCCGTCCTATCCAGCGGCGGTCGGGTGTGAGGGAGCCAGATTTTGGAGTCGGACATGCCTGGTGGAAGCTTTCAATCGGTTGATCTTGTCGAGTGCGGCCAATCGCTCGACGACCTCCATCAACGCGTCAGCACCGGCTATGGCCGCATCGAAATCACCCGCACGGGCCGCGATGAAGCGTGTGTTCTAATCAGCAAAGCTGAATTAGAGACACTTGAAAAGGCCATCGAACTGCTGAGTCAATCCGAACACTATCGAGCGATGTGCGCCCAGCTCAATAACATCGCCGCCGACTGCATGACGCGAGCCAGCTTCAGCACCTGAAGATTCCAGATCTCCGATTTTCCCCCTGATCAACAGGCAATTGCCAGTTGATTTGTGTTTATATCGCATGGCGCGAAAGGCAATGTAAGTCGGGCCGCAGCGATTGTTTCCCTCGCGCTTTCGATAGCCATCGTTGCGACGGAGTTTGCAATTGGAGCCAATTAGGCGAGTCGCTGAATCGTCAACAGGCAGAGAGCACGTGCTCGGCACAACCGGCGAGCGCATGAGGGGCTAGCGAGCGGCGGAGTTGGCCGCGGCCTTAAGCGTCACGAGCGCGCCCTTCACGGGCCGGTAGGATTCCAGACGGATCGTGATCGGATCGATCGACAGTATGGCAAAGCCAAATATGTCGGCAAGGCGCCGGACGTATCCGTCGGCATGGACGAAGCGCCTTGTCTTGACGTCCATTTGAAATCGCTCGATCGCGCCCACTTCGATTGAGAAAATGAAGTGGCCGCCGGGTCTCAGGCTCGCGGCAGTGGCTTCGAAAGTCGGGGTGAGGTCGCCGACGTAGACCAGCACATCACCGGCAATGATCAGGTCATACGCGCGGGGGTGCTTTCGCATGACGTCGACCATGTCGCCGACGTCGAGTTGGTTGTAAACGATGCGCGAGCGGGCACGGGCGACCATCTCCGGCGAGGCGTCGACGCCATGCAGGGTTTTGGCAATGCGGAGCAGGGCTTCTCCGCATAACCCGGTGCCGCAGCCGAGGTCGAGCACGTCCGGCCTGGATATGCCAAGTTGGACAACGCGCTGAGCAATCTGGTCGGGCACCCGATACTGCAAGCGGTCGCGAAGATGCGCGTCGAACCCTTCCGCGTAGCGATCGAACAACCTGCTGACCGAGCCCGGTGGAAGCTGCTCCGGCGGCGCGACGCCGGCCTTCACGGCCAGCAGCACGTGCAGCTTCATCGCATCGGGAGAACGCTCGAGTCGCTGTTGAAAATTGGCGATTGCTTCGGATTCAGAGAGCGCAGTCGGCACCGGCTTACGGACCAAGACCGCCTCAGCCGCTGCCGATGCCTGGGCGGCGGTTTGCTTGTCGCCGGCGGCTTCGAGCACCTGCGCCAGCGCTTGATAAATCGCGGGATTGTTGGGCTCTATCGACTGTGCGATTCGCAGCAGCGCCTCGGCTTCGGTCAACTTTTTGGCGGACGCTTGCAGCATCGCCAGCGCAAAAAGCGATCGCGCGTTGTTAGGATCGAGTTCGAGCGCTCGGCCGAGGAAAACCGCGGCCAGCGTCGCGTCGTTTCGAGCAGAGAGTGCCGCCGCCACTTGATACTGGGCGTCGGCCGATTTGGGGAGCTTCTCCGTCGCCGTGAACGAAGCTTCGACTGCTTGATCCACTTGGCCGGCAAGGAGCAGCGCGAGGCCGAGATGCTGATAGAGTTCGCCGCTGTCGAGGCCTGCGGATTGAGCGCGACGCAACAGCTCAACTGCTCGTTCGGCATCCCCCTGCTTGCGTCGCGACAGGTACGGCGTTGCCGCGCCGAGCAGCACGTACGGCTGCGGATCCAGCTCGACGGCGCGCTCGAACACCGCAATCGCTTCGTCATCGCGCTTGCAGTCGTGCAGCGCGCGACCCAGGTTGAATTGGAAGGCGGCATCCTGCGGTCGGATGCTGGCGGCGTGCCGCAGAAGCCTCATCGCCGGCTCAGGTTGCCCGGCCTGAAAGAGCAGGACGCCGAGCCAATGGCTGGCCTCGGCGTCGTTGGGGTTCTGCTCCAGCACCCCGCGATAACCCGCCTCGGCCTGGACGTACCGCCCGCCGCGGTGGTGCTCCAGCGCAATTTGCAGTGGGTCTTTTGGCATCCCTGCTCCAAAACCGGCGGCGCGCCCGCGCCCGTGCGGACCGGAAAATCTTAACCGGGGTTTCAGCGGGATTCGATCGGCTTTACTTTCTTGTCGAAGGTGCCGGTGTAGTCGTCGGTCGGGCGGATGATGCGATTGTTGTGATGCTGCTCCATCACGTGGGCCGACCAACCCGCCACACGGGCGATCGCGAAGATCGGCGTGAACAGATCGAGCGGGATTCCCATCGTGTAGTAAGCACTGGCGGAGAAGAAATCGACGTTCGGATTCAGGTTCCTGGCCTTGCCCTCGGCGTTGACGGTGTCCTTCATGATCGGGATAAGCCGCTCGGAGATGTCATACCACTTGGTGTTGCCGGCGGCTTCGCCGAGCTGCTTGCTCATCTTGCGAAGGAACGTGGCGCGCGGATCAAAGGTGCGGTAGACACGATGGCCGAAACCTGGAACCTTCTGACCCGTCGCGAGCATCTCGCGAACTTTCTTCTCCGCGTTCGCGGCGTCGCCGCAGGCCAGAAGCAGATGCATGACGTCCTGATTCGCCCCGCCGTGCAGCGGACCCTTAAGAGCGGCGCACGCGCTGGTGACCGAAGCGTGCATGTCGGCCAGCGTCGCGGCGGTCACGCGGGCGGCGAATGTGCTGGCGTTCATTCCATGCTCGGCGTGAAGCACCAGGGCCGCGTCGAGCACACGCGTCAGCGTCTCGTGCGGCTTCTTGCCGTCCAGCATGTAAAGGAAGTTCGCCGCGATCGACAGCGCCGGATCGGGCGCGATCGGCTGCTGGCCGTTCCGCAAACGATGAAACGCGGCGACCATCGTCGGAAGCTGCGCCGTCAGCCGGATCGCCTTGCGACGGTCGGCGACAGGATCGTTGCTCTCCAGGTCGGGATCGGTCGCGGCCGCGGCACTCACGGCGGTTCGCAGCGCGTCCATCGGCTGCGTTTGCGTCGGCAGCGCCTTGATCACCGCCAGCACGTGCGGGGCAATCGCGGCTTGCTTGCGAAGATCAGTTTGCAGCGCCGTAAGCTGCGAGCGATTGGGCAGTTCGCCGTCCCACAGCAGAAATGCGACCTCTTCGAATGTCGCATGCTCAACCAGTTCACCGATATCGTAGCCGCGATAAACCAGTCGGCCGGCGGTGCCGTCAATGAAGCAGATCGAACTCTGAACCGCAACAACGCCTTCCAATCCGGCTTTGGACTTGGCGGCAGGGGTGGAAACAGCCTCGCTCATGAAACGCTCAAATCGAAATGTGCTTGAGGATCCGGTGAGCAGCGCGAATTCTCACGCCGCGGCCCCTGAAATTTTGCTCACCCTGGCTAAAACCAACGGACGCGCCGGCCGGGCCGCTGGCCGCAGCGCGGACTATAGCGGTGTTCAGAATTCGCGTCAATCACGTTCCAGTCGCCGGATTCGACGCGAAAACTTTGGAGCATGTGACCGCAAAAGTCCGTGAAAGATTATGTGTTTGACTGGGATGCGGGCAAGTTGGGTCAGCCAATGAAATGCAGAAGTCTTGCCGCGGGAACGGCTTGTCCGGCTCCTCGCCTCGCGCCATACAGAAAGTGATGTAATCGTCGACCGAGTTGTGAAACGCCTGTTCGGTCTGACTGGCCCGATGGGCTTGGAACGTCACTACGTCCCGGATGCCAAGAACCTCGCCGTGAATCAGCTTGGCCTCGTCGTCGTATTCCACTTTGGCCAGATATCCCTTGTATTCCATAACCGCTCAGCACTTGTTTAAACCAACTGATCCAACCCGCCAAATCCCAAGACTTCATGCGTGAAGAACGGCTCCGCGTAAGGCACACCGATGCGGCTGCCAAAATACCCGTTCACGGTACGAACCATCTCCGGGACGCCACTGGCGTTGGCCACCATCTGCGAGTCATAGGCCTTGACCGCCGCGATCTTGGTTTCGATCTGATCGCTGATGTCGATGCAGAACGTCGGGTTGAAATTCATCCGCAGGTGCGTGCAGTAGTAATAGATGATGCGCTTGGGATACCACGGCTCGCCGGGAATGCTTGTCTTCGTCAACTTGGCGTCGAAGCGGGCGTCTTCGCCGATCCGAGTGACGGCGACATGATCGGGATGAGCGTCCGTCGGATACGGAAGGAAGATCCAGTTCGGCCGATGCTTGCGAATCGCCGCGGCGAACGTGTATCGCGCTTCGATGCTGTGCACCACCTGGCGATTGGGCAGACCCAGCAGCGTGCGATGGACGCCGAGAATCTTCGCCGCCGCCGCGGCTTCGACAGCGCGCTTCTCGGGCGTGCCCAGCGGCGTGGGCTCGCCGTTGGTGACATCGATGAGATGAACCTGATGTCCCTGCGAAACAAACCGCGCGATCGCGCCGCCCATGCCGAGTTCCTGATCATCCGGATGCGGGCCGAAGATGAGAATGGAAGCCATGCAAAGGTTGTAGGCGCGCCGCGGCAAAATCGCCAATGGCCGCCGCGGTGGCGCACATGTGGTGATGCCAGCGTCACCGCGCGATGACGAGGGCGGGTCGGAACCGTTATTTCAGCCAGCCCGCCGGCGACGCGAGCGCGACTGATCGATTAGAGGCTTGGCGGGGATTTGCCCATTCTCCAGACGCAAGGCGACCGTTGCCGCCAGCGCTTCGCGCACGTCGCGCATGCACTGGGCGATGGTGCGGCCGTCGCCATACGTGCCCGGCTCCTCGACGCCGACCCCGAACCACTGGCCATCCTCGCGCCAGAGTGTGATCTGATATCGCGCCACGATCGCCCTGGCCCGCTCCAGGATTTTCGGCGCGAACGGTCGGCGCTGCGGATCGGTCTCAGGTCGCTTCCTGGGCTTTTCGGTAGTAGACATGCTTCACCTGGTTATGATGAACGGGAATGTTCTGCGCCGGGGCGCCGGGCTTCCGGAAGATGTGGTGCGATCCGCTGATCCGGTCGAGCCGATAGCCCTTTTCTTCCAGCAGCTTTTTGACGACTGCGAACCGCACCGGGCTGGGCATGGGTGGAATATACCCGTGCCGGCTGGTGAAGTCATTTCACGCCGACGGTTCAGAGTGAATTCAACCCACATCACGTATCTGTCCGGAACTGCATCCGCGGCTCGATGCGCTGATAGAAATATGAGAATACTCTGTTGCAGAATGGATGGGCTCGCGTTGGGCGAGCCGATCTGATAGCCGGTGTCCCTGCGAAATAAGCTGCACAATCGCCGCCCATGCCGAGTTCCTGATCATCCGGGTGCGGGCCGAAGACGAGAATGGATGCCATGCTTTGGTTGTAGGCGCGCTGCATCGATTTGCAAAGTCAGGGGCGCGGCGCGATCGATTCCCAGATGCGGATTCGCGCCGTTAGAATGGCGCAATCCGCTAGACGAATCGTCATTGAGGCCACCGGCCATCAGGAGTAATCATGAAATCGTGCGTGTTACTGGTGATGATTGCGGCAATGGGCGCAGGATGCCAAATTCAACAATCCGCGCACCGCGAATGGCCGGCGGAAATGTCGCAGCAGCAGGTTCAGGCATTATCGCCGGACGCTTGCAAGGCGATTCTGGTCGCTCGCGCGGCCCTCGAAGCGAGGGACGGACATCAGATTCACGCGAAATTCAGCGTCGATCGCGAGGGAGAAGTTTGGGTTGTCGGTGTGACTTACACGTCCGACGGTAGCTTTGCGTTTCCGGCCGGCGGTGGTTCCACGTCGGTTTACATAGGTCCCGACTGGACGGTCAAGCGATTCGGTCTTTCAGCTTAACGCGATTTATGTTCACGCCGCTTTCAGCGGCTCGATCATCGGCTCGGCTTCCGTCGTCACAACCGTGCGCGCTCGATTGATCCCATCAAACGCGGCGACCTTATAGCATTCGGCCAGCGTCGGGTAATTGAAGATCGAATCGACGAAGTAATCGATCGGCATCCCTGCGGCCATCACGGTTTGGCCGATGTGAATCAGCTCGGTCGCGCCGGTGCCAATGGCGTGGACTCCAAGCAGGCGCCGGCTCGTCGGATGAAAGATCAGCTTCAGCAATCCGTACGGATCGCTAATGAGCTGCCCGCGGGCGGTTTCGCGATAGCGGGCGATGCCGACATCGTATGGTATCCCTTGCTGCGTGAGCGCCTGCTCGGTCTGGCCCACCATGCTGATTTCGGGGATCGTGTAGATGCCGTAGGGGAAGAGCATCGACGAAGCGTCACCCGGAACCTGGTGGAACATGTGGCACGAGGCCAATCGCCCCTGTTCCATGGCCGTCGCGGCCAGCGCTGGGAATCCGATGACATCGCCCGCCGCGTAAATATGCGGGGCGCTGGTTTGATAGTATTCGTTGACCTTCAATCGCCCGCGATTGTCGGCGGCCAATCCGGCGGCGCCCAGGTTCAGCTTGTCGGTCGCGCCCTGGCGGCCAATGCTGTACATCAGCATGTCGGCGCGCAGGATTTTCTTGCTGGCCAGTTCCGCTTCAACGTGATTGCCGATGATTTGGATTTGCGAAACCGATTCGCCAAGCCGCAGCCGCATGCCCATGTCGCGCAGGCGGAACTGAAGTGAT
>Ga0182024_10007713_pt1 | contig 23122 bp, 22 predicted proteins | sample P32metaG_FD_120480 | JGI IMG/M metagenome (GOLD analysis project Ga0182024, IMG submission 120480) | Permafrost microbial communities from Stordalen Mire, Sweden - P3-2 metaG (Illumina Assembly) | ecosystem: Environmental > Terrestrial > Soil > Wetlands > Permafrost | place: Sweden: Stordalen... | reverse complement strand
TGGCGCACTTCCGGAGGTGGATTGGAGCCACCCCTCCGGAAGTTTTTTTATAGGCACATTTCCCGTTGAGGCCGGGCTTCGGCCAAGTGCCTTTTCGTCGTTGGAATCGGTCATGCCGGATCGACCGGATTCATTATATGATGAAGCGCTTCGCGGCCTTTCCAGGAACTGATCTGCTCCGGTGAAGCCGAACCGGGATTCGAGGCCCATCGCACATGACAACAATCGGAATGCACTACGACGTGATCGCCGGCAAGGAAGAGGAATTCGAAAAGGGGTTTCTCGGGGTGATCGCGCATCTCGCGAAAGTCGCCGGCCACATCGAATCGCGGCTCTTCAGCGACGTTGCTACTGAAGGCAGCTATCTGATTATGAGTCAATGGGATTCGAAACAGAACTTCGAAAACTTCATCCACAGCCCGGAGTTCAAGTCAGTGGTGAGCTGGGGCAAGGCTGAGATCCTGCGCGGGCGTCCGTTGCACAAGGTCTATCAGAATGCGTGATCGACCGGAGCGCCTTCGGTTCTTCGACAGCTTGACCGTCTTATAACTTCGATCGCATTCGCCTGTAGATTTGTCAGTCCATTTGCGCCGATGGAAAGTTCTGGCGTCCGACCCAACATTTGGAGAAAATGGGCGCTATGTTGCCATTATGCGGGTTGTATGATGGGCAGCAACAAACCAGTGGTCTCGCAACCGGAGTGATCGCACATGGCCGCGAACGATGCAGCGTTGGAACAGGTGTTCCAGGAATGGGATGACAAGAAAATCAAGGTTCACAACGGCGACGCCGCCCAGCACGGGCTGGGGCCGTGGGCGAAGCTGATCGGCCAGCGCTTGGGCATATTCACTGAAACATGGCGGCCGGATCGCATGAAGGTCGTGAAGAAGCTCGGAGCGAATGCCGACGCTAACGCGGTCCGCTCGAAGCTGACGGCCGTTGCTCGCGAGGACTTTGTTTCGGATCTTCGAGCATGGGGCGTGCCGGATCGTCCGGCGCACTCAGCCGGCTCGCTGGTCGAAGTGAAATAACCACGCCACTCCGGCTGGTTCCCATCAGCAGAATAGCCGCGGGACGGGACGGAGTTGATCCGATCCGTCCCGCGCTTGTTTTGTATGGCGCCGGAACAAGAGCGAGCGACCTGGCGTTACAATGACAGCGGAGGAGTCGCACATGCCTCGAGAACGATGCGCGCGTCGTGGCTTCACCCTGGCTGAACTGCTGGTGGTCACCGCCATTATTGCGATGCTGCTGGCGATGTTGCTGCCGGCGCTCGACAAAGCCAAAGAGCAGGCGCGGCGAACGGTGTGCCTTTCGAATGTCGGGCAGCTAACGTTTGCGTGGCTTGCTTACGCCCAGGAGCACGGCGGGCGATTAATCAACGCGTCCACTGATGAGCCCAATAGCTGGGTGAACGACTGTTACGCCTGCATGAGCGTGCAAGGCGGAACGCTTTGGCCCTACGTGAAGAATTCAGACCTCTACGTCTGCCCGGATGACCTTCTCGATTACGATCGCACGTACTCGCTCAACGGATACCTGAACGGCGAGTCGCCCAACGCCGTCCACGGGCTGTCCGACATCCGCCAGCCCTCCGGCAGCGTCTTCTGCTTCATCGAGAAGTTCGATCCGCGCGGGTTCAACGAGAACAGTTTTGTCTGCTCGGTCTATCCGGCCACGGTGTGGGTCGACAACGTTGCACCGTGGCATCGCAACGCCGGCGTGCTCTCGTTCTGCGATGGGCACGCGGTCGTCTGGCACTGGGACGATCCTTTGACTGCTCGCACGCTCTCGCCTTGGGTGGATCAACCCAACAATCGTGACCTCAAGCAGTTGCAGGCATGGGTAGGGGTGAATCCAATACCGCCGGGATTCGGCTTATGAGCGACGGCGCACATGACAAGGTCAAGCACACTATTCCTGGCCCGGCAAAACCAGGGTGGGCACGTCATTTGGATTGCCCGGGCAGGTAACGCCCGTTGCCTCAGTTACCTTGGCCGAGTTCCTCAAGTCGGCCGGCAACCACGTTGCGGCGCCGGGCCTCTTCACTTCAATGAGCGCCTGAGCTGCGAACTGCGGTCTGCCGATCTCAAGCGAACTGCCCTTCTGCTGCCGGCCGAGCTCGGTGTGACGGACCAGGTAGCTGACAAAAAGCTTCCCATCACTGCATCGGTAAACCATCGCGCGCACAGCGTCTTTTCCGCCATGCGGGAATGGCGTCGCCTTCCGAACGGCGTCTGGAAACCAGGTTTTTCCATCATCGTCCGAGTAGAACGCCTGATCTCCCGGGGGCTTTGTGACAGCAACGGGAGCCGTGCTGCTGCTGCTGCTGCGCATATAGAAGAATAAAATCCCCATGGCAATCAGCAGCAGAACTCCGAAGCCGCCATAGGCGATTGCTGGCTTTTCATTGAGCGTTTCACGGATTCCCACGAATACCTCCTCGATTGGACAATGCTGGATAAAGCACCGCGATTCTACTGGAAGCAGAGAAGCCGCTCAATGCGCAGGTTGTTTTTCGACAAATCTCGGAAGGGCCATGGGTTACGGGGACGGCCGTTTCGCGCGCTCCGGCGGCCCGTCCCGAAAACAGAATTTCTCCGGCCTGGAATTTTTTTCCCGCCGGGCAGGTTAATTACTCAGACAATCACCGCAAACGGCTGATTGCTGTGAACAGAAGCGAAATTTATTGATCTTGGGTCGGGCGGCGGTATACTGCCCAACGCTCTTCACCACAAGACATTGGCGAAAACAAGACATTGGCGAAAGTTCGGCTTTGGGCCGGCGCTTTCATTTCACGTTTTTCCGGACAGGAAACAGGAGCTTCTTATGCGAGACGTCCAAGTCAGGCGTCGAGGTTTCACCCTCGTCGAACTGCTCGTCGTAATCGGGATCATTGCACTGCTGATCTCGATTTTGCTACCGGCCCTCAACAAAGCTCGCGAAGACGCCAAGCGCGTCCGCTGCCTCAATCAGCAGCGCCAGCTGGTTATGGCCTGGATGATGTACAACAACATCTCGAAGAACCATTTGTGTTCTTCCAACACGGAAACGTTTAATCCGACGCCCGACGGCAAGGGCATATGGACATGGACATGTTCCGGCAACACGCTCATGAGCTTGACCTATGGCGTGCTGTGGCCCTTCCTGAAGGACTACGACGTCTACAAGTGCCCCAACGACCGTATCAGCTATAGCCACACCTATTCGATGAACGGGTATCTGGCGGGCGAAGATGCCGGTCGCATCTTCAACGCGGGCCAGATCAAGTATTCCTTCGCGACGATGTGCTTCATCGAAGAGCTGGATATCCGCGGCTGGGAAATGAACTCCTTCATGATCAACCATTATCCAGCACAAAGCTGGAACGACACGCCGGGCAATATGCACGGCAATGCTGATACGATCAGCTTCTGCGATGGGCATGCCATTGTCTGGCCGTTTGCCGACCCGCGAACGCAACTGCTCGCTGGAAACAATACGTACGGTGCCAACGAGCTGAACAGCCCCGATCTTCGTCAGATCCAAATGTGGGTCGGCTACCCGCCGTTCCCACCGAATGTGCAGCAGTAACAGCCAGCGGGTCTTTCGGGCCAATGCCTGAGGACTAAAGCGGTATATCGTTCCTGGTTCGCCGGATTCTCCGGCGAATCAGGAACTTTTTTATGCGCCCGAAGGACGGCTTCCGGGAATCGGGCCACCTGGATTTGCATCTGCCGATCAGTCGTCTAAACTTCTCCGCCGCTTGGCACCCGTAGCTCAATTGGACAGAGCATCGGTCTTCGGAACCGAGGGTTGTAGGTTCGAATCCTTCCGGGTGCGTTCTCTGAGGACAAGCACTTCCGTGCCGATGGATCTGGCCTGCAAAATTCCGGCTTGACTGGGTTGCCCGCCAATGCTTTTCCAGCCCACGTTCAGCGTGAGGCGGCGCAGAAGTTTTATCGTCACTCGTTCGCGGCGCGAAACGGCAGCAGGGCACGCAACCGCGAATCGCGCAGCACCAGACCAAGCCAGAGCATCCGGCCGGTCCAGATCATTCCCTTTGACGTCGCGCGCGGTTTCGCGGACTGTTCCGATGCAGCAACTTTCGCATCCAAAGCAGTTACAACCAATGTCTGTGACATGACATGCCCTCCTTCAGGCATAAGGGGTTGGAAGATCGAGAACTCAATTACTTTTTAAAGAGCATCCGCACATATCGCCGCAGATGCGAAAGCGATTCGATCGCCACGTTCGAGCCCTGCGTGGCCTTTGCGTAGACGAATGATCCTTGCAGCACCGCCTGGATATAAAACGCCAGGCTCTGGGCGCTCCACGGCGCTTTCGGCGCATATTGTTTTTTGGCTGCGGCCACATCTTTGGTGATGCCGTCAATATGATCCTTCATGTGCTTCTCGCACGCGGCCCGGATCGCCGGATGCGAGTCGTACAACTCCTGAACGAACGTGCCGAGCAGGCAGGTGTAATCGCAAATCTCACCCTGCAGGATCGCGACGCGAAAATCGATATAACCCAGCACGCGATCGAGCGGATCGGGCAATTTTCGGTAGGGCGCGTCGCCGAAGATGCGATCGGCCATCGAGGCAAAATGCTCCGCCGCCGCCAGCCCCAACGCTTCCTTGCTGTCAAAGTGATGAAAGAAGCTTCCCTTGGTGACGCCCGCGGCGTTGCAGATGTCGTCCACGGTCGTTGCCGAGTAGCCCCGTAGCCGCATGACGTGCAATGCTGCATCGAGCAGTTTTTTTCGCGTTTCCAAGCTTGCCGTTGCTTTGCTCATAATATAATACCAACCAGTTGGTATTTATTTTCTCTTGTATCGGCGGCCATGTCAAACGGAAAAAAAGAATTTTCGAAAAATCATCGTTGGACGTGAAAAGCGATCGCAGCCGGCCAAACGATCTGAATCTCAAATCTCAGATTTCAGATCATCACGCATGAAACTTCTCTCCGGCCGCCAGCATCTTCAGAAACATCTCAATCCGGTTCGCCCGCGTCTCGGCCCGTTTCGCATCCTGAATCCGATACAGAATTGCATACCGATTTCGCGAGTCGAGCCCGTCGAACGCTTTCCGCGCCACCGGCGACTTCTTCAGCGCCGCGATCAAATCCGCCGGCACAGCCGCGCCCCTGGGTGAATCATACGCCGCCGCCCACCGTCCATCGGCTTTGGCCGCTTCGATCTGCTTCAACCCTGCCGGCCGCATCCTGCCGCATTCGATCAGTCGCATTGCATGCCCGCAGTTGATCTTCGACCACTGGCTCCGCTCCCGCCGAGGCGTAAAGCGCTGCAAATAAAAGTTCTCGTCCAGCGACTTCACCTGTCCATCGATCCACCCAAAGCACAACGCCACGTCGAGTGCCTCTTTGTAATAGACTGACGTGACGCCCGACGCCTTCTTCGCGAACTTGATCCACAATCCGCTCGACGAGTCATGATCGGCGGCGAGCCATTTCTCCCAGGCGTCCGGCGAACGGAACAGTTTGACTGAGAAAGCATTTTTCGCCTTGTCGACAGCAAACTTGGCCATGCCGATATTCGAAACAGCGGCGGGTGTAAGAGCAACCTTGGTTGTCGACTTTGTGAAGCGCCGCTGCACGACTTTGTTCTGCCGGCATCGGCTATCGATGATACAATTCAATTAACTATGACTGCCGGCGCTCTTTTCGCCCGTCTCCGTCGTCGACCGTTTGTGCCATTCCGGCTGATTTTGAGCAGCGGGACGACCTACGACATTCTTCACCCCGAGATGCTTTTTGTGTCCAAATCCGGCATCACTGTTGCGACCTATGATAAGAGCCAACAGCCATCACCAGATGAAGTGCCGGCTCGGGAAGTGTTGGTGTCGTTTCTGCACGTTGTCGCGACGGAGGATTTGCCGCAGCCGATGTCGCGGGCAGGATGATCGCCTGGTCTATATGACGATGAAGGAGCGGCGGCTTCCTTCGGCGATTTTCTCTAAATAGACAAGTCTGCGCCCTTGAGACTTGCACGCTGCGTTCGACCGAACCACTATCACTTGTCAATCGCCTTCATATTCGCCTCGGCGTAACGATCGCCGGCGATATCGCGTTCTGGCACCGCGGCTTCCAGCTCGGCGATGTCCAGCCGCGTCAGCGTGATGCTTGCGGCGGCGGCGTTTTCTTCCAAATACTGCCGGTGTTTGGTGCCGGGGATCGGGATGATGTCTTCGCCCTGGGCGAGCACCCACGCCAACGCAAGCTGGCCGGGCTTCACGTTTTTTCTCGCGGCGATCTTTTCGATGCGCTGGACGATCTTCTGGTTGCGGTCGAAATTCTCGCCGGCAAAGCGCGGGTAGCGCTGCGAGCGCGAGTCCGTTGCGCCAAGATCCGCTTTGTTTTTGATTGCGCCGGTGAGGAAGCCGCGGCCGAGCGGGCTATAAGGAACAAAGCCGATGCCGAGTTCGCGCACCGTCGGCAGGATGTTCAATTCGACGTGCCGCTCCCACAGGGAATATTCGGTTTGCAGAGCCGTGATCGGGTGAACCGCGTGCGCTCGGCGAATCGTTTTTGGCGAGGCTTCAGACAGCCCCAGATATTTGACTTTCCCGGCCTTCGCCAGCTCAGCCATCGCACCCACCGTATCCTCGATCGGCGTGTTCGGATCAACGCGATGCTGGTAATAGAGGTCGATGTAATCGGTGCCCAGGCGCTGGAGCGATGCGTCGCACGCTGACTTCACGTATTCGGGTTTTCCACTGATTGCCCATTTCGTCGGGTCGGCTTTAGTTCGCACGTTGGCGAATTTCGTCGCGAGAAACACTTTGCTGCGCTGGCCGCGAAGGGCTTTGCCAATCAGTTCTTCGTTGTCGCCGATGCCATAGGTGTCGGCGGTATCCCAGAACGTGATGCCCAGCTCAATCGCCCGCAGCAGGGTGGCGGTGGATTCCTCGTCGTTGCGCTGGCCATAAAACTCGCTCATGCCCATGCACCCCAGGCCCATGCGGGAAACGATCGCGCCCTGACTTCCGAGTTTCACTTGTTTCATGATTGCTCCACTGCGTTGCCGGCCTTGCGAGTTACACGACGCCGTTCGAGTATTGGCGCATCGTACACGCAAAGACAAGCGCGCTAAAAAGGGCGGGCGCAATTGCGATACTACCGGAAACTCATGAAGCGGCGTGCGCTTGAGGCGTGATATTGGAACTTATATAACGGCAAACTTCGAAAGGATTAACCATGACGGCGTTTCGAGCCAATCGCACTGCCACGATAATCTCGCTCTTGCTTCTGCTTACCTTTGCCATGAACGCTTCGGGCGCTGCGGACACGCAAATCGACGTGAAAGGCGCGGTCGAGAAGCCGGCGAAATGGACGGCCGCGTCGCTGCACAAACAATTTGCCGCCGAGATCAAAAGCATCGAATTTACGAGCCGGGGGCAGAAGCACACGGCATCCTGCATCGCTCTGTCTTCGATTCTTCACGCGGCCGGCGCTGACACGCAGATGAAGATGGGGCCCGAGGTATCGCCTGCGATGAAGAATCACGCCTTGCGGCTTGCGGTTGTCGTCAGCAGCTACGACGGCTACACCGCCTGCTTTTCGCTGGCCGAACTGATGCCCGATTTCGGCAACACCGTAGCGTGGGTTGCGCTGGATTCGGATGGCAAGCCATTTTCCGAGGGCGATGGGCACGTTCGCGTGATTGTGCCGACCGACAAGAAGCCGGCTCGCTCCGTTCGAGACGTGCAGACGATCGAAGTTGTGGATGTCAGTAAGTGACGCAATCGGATCGTCTCAGATCGAATTAAGGTTACTGCGGATTTTTTGATTTCAGACGGTTCAGCAGAAAAGCCGCGACGATTGCGATTGAAGGAAAGACAGTCAATGCGAAAAGGCGCTGAAACAGTCCGCCCCATAGGTGTGGAGATCGAGATTTGTCCTTCCGGACAAGATTGGGACCATTGCCACCATAAGAAGCAGGTTGGCCACGAGATAGGTTTTGAGCAGCGCGGCGTTCCGCTGGGTCCAGAATGTGATCGGCAGAATAAGCGGCAACGCGAACATGCCGGCGCCGATCCAACCGGCATTATGACGCGGGCTGGGAAGCGGGAAGAAGCCGGCTTCGGCGCTGGCCACGCCGAGCGAGATTATCGCGATCACCATCGACATAGTAAGAAGAGTATTGGTTCCCACCCTTCGCATGGCGATCAACAAGCCAGGCGCGGCGAGCAGTGCTGACAGCCCTGTAAGAATTGCGCCGGTATTGAAGATCCATGGCCGTGTTGAATTGGGGAGCCCAGTAAACTGGCGGCTTGCGACATAAAGCTGTAGCCGGGATAGAACGGCGCTGCGGCGATCTGCGATCCAAAGTAAAAGATGGGCGTCAGCAAGGCGATACACAACGCTACGGCGGCAAGCGGGCGCGATGGGGTAGACATCACCGGATAGTCGCGCGACACCGGCAAAGATTTTTCCATCTGCACATCGCCGGGATCGGAAACGGATTGAGGCGGCGCTGGCTCAGAGCCGCGCCGCCTCGTTATGCTGTTTGCGGAAAGGCTCTTTGCTAATCCGCCAATCGAAGCGGCACCGTGTAAAGTTTGCCGTCTTTGAAGATCTCAACGCGATTGACGGGCTTTTTGCCACCTTCGGTGGTGAAGTAATTGCCCTGGGCGTCGTAGAGCATGGAGAACATGATCGTCTCCACCTTCTCTTTGCCCTGGGGGATGATCGGCACGTGGCACACGTGCGAGCGATTCACCCACACGTCGATCTCCTTCCAATCCTCGGGGCTTGAGTTGAGGATCTGGATGCGGTTGAGCATCAAATCGACCACCACGCGGCCGTCGGCGTCGCCGCCGCTTGGAGCCGCGGCCGGGAACGGGAATCGTTTGGCCGCGTCGGCGGCAAATTCGGTCGAGGTCTTCTGCAGGTTCTTGTCCGAATTGGGGAACAAATCGGTCCGGCCCTGGCAGCCGGCGAGGATGCCCAGCGTCAGTGTTGCCGCAGTCAGCATGGTGGTTTTGAAGTTCATCCCTACATCTCCTGTCAGTGCTTAAGGTCCGTTATCGAGATTGCGAACAACACTGTTATCGGACGTAAGCGACTGAATCCATGAGTTTTGGTCAGTCGCGACGAATGCGTTACTGCCCCTCGCGGCCATTGATGCGCTTGTCCCAACTATCGAGATCGGCATGGTCGAGCTCAAGCGCTCCCAGCACGCAATGGTTGAACAGCATCGCCCACTCCAGCCGCTGCAGCGAAACGGCGGCGGCATACGCCGGCTCGTTCGGCTTATTGTGAATCGACGATACCAGATCGACAAACGCGCACGGATCCCACCCTTCACGAAGCACGTGCGCGACGCGCCGATCGTCGGCTAAATTGCCTACGGCCTGAGCCGCCTCCGACCCAATCTGCCGCTGCACCGGATGCCCATCGCAGCGATCAAACCAATACTTCGCGTTGGAAAAATCCCCCTCCCGTCGATGCACGATCGCATGCCAGAAGCTGCCGGTGCTGCCCAGCAGCGACTGTGAAATCTCATGGCTCTCGTGCAGCGCATCGTGCAAAAGCCAGATGCCGCAGAGCACCGCCGCCGCATCGTCATCGGACTTGATTGGCTGGGTGAACAAATCGGCCGGCTTCACTTTGCCAATCGCCGCCATCGCATCGCTTGGTGTCTGCTTCGGCGCCAGCAGCTTCTCATACGCATTCTGGATATCCACGAGTCTCAGCGCCAATTCCGACAACGGTCGCGTTTCGATCATGCGCGCATCGTAATCGCGGATTGCCGCGTCGGCTATTGCTTAGCCGATTTCGCTGTATTGGCGCTCAATTTCGCACGTCCGGCGCCAGTCCCGACGTCGTCTAAATACGCGCTGAGGCCGACGACACGACTCTAATCGCCGGATTTGTACTCGCAAAGCTCCAGCAGATTTCCTTCCGGATCCTGAAAGTAAATAAGTCGTTTTTGAATGCCAGCGCCGTAATTAACCTGCTCCAGCGGAACACGTTGCACCCCACTAAAAAATTGAACACCGGCCGCATCTAATTGCCGGATCACTGTGTCGATTGATGAAACTCGAAACGCCAAGTGGCGTAAGCCCGGCGTGTTTGATTCGCCAAGGCCGTCCGGCCTGGATGTCCGCGGGTGAGAAAACTGAATCAATTCAAGACGGGGCCCAGCGGGAAGCTCGAGATAAATCACCGCGGCATGAACGTTCTCGAGCTTCACGGTCTGATCGATCCACGGTCCACTGATGTTGACTCGGCGGGTGATCTTTAAGCCGAGTGCTTTGGTGTAGAAGGTCGCCAGTTTTTCGATGTCCTGCGCGACGATACAGACGTGATCGAAGGATTCGAGCATTCGCGTTTTATATCAGCGTCGATCCATAAAATGCAGCATCCTTCGCGACGGACGCCGCGAAGGATGCTGCCAGACGTTCGGGAAAGAAAAATCAGTTATCGGTGGGTCGTGCGGTCGGTCCCCGTGCCTCCCGGAGCGCCGGCGCCATCACTGTTGGGCTGACTGCCGTAGTTGTGCGAGTCGTGCCCGGCGCTGGCGGCGTTGTTCAGGGAGTTCGTTCCCTTCATGTGCTCCCCGGCCTGTCGGGCTTCTCCCAGATAGCTGTCGGCCGCCGCGCGGGCCATGCGGAGGTGCTCTTCGAGGACGGGAATCTGATCCTTGGCATACTTCTGCACATTCGGATCCGAAGCGTGGTCGGCTTGCCAGCGGTAGTTCAGCAGGCACTGCTCGTGATTGCCAACCATCCCGAAGACGAAACAGCGATCGAATTCCTCACCTTGCTTCTTCTGCAGTTCGTTGATCTTTGCCTGCTGGACTGGGTTCAGCTCCGCGGTGGATGACGCGCTCTCAGAGCCCTTGACAGCCTGCTGAAGTTGCTGCTGAGCCTTCTGATGATCCTGGCCAATGCGCATTGCAAGATCTTTTACCTGCTGATTCTGCGCCCGCTCCTGGGCGATCTGGCTGGCCTGGATTTCGAACTGGTTGCCGGCCATATCCTCGCGGGCACACTTCATATGCTCGGGCATCGCCGCAGAACCGGCGATTGCCGGGTCAGGACGATTTTCCTGTTGGGATTGCTGAGCGAAACTGAATGTGGACATGGCACACAGCACCGCCGCCGAGAGCGCGATCGATTTCATGGGACACCTTTCGATACAAATCACCACTGCGAATGACGCCAGGCTCGCGAGATGCGAAACATCACTGGCGTCGCTATGTGACGGCTCATGCAAACGTGGTGCTATATGTGGAGAAATAAAGAAACACGGCAAGTAATTGAGGTGAATTGGCGCGACGGCAGTTGAGGCCGATGGGAGTGCTACGACAGAACTTAACGCGTTACGCCAGCATTTCTCATCAGAGAATTTCGAAGTGACTCAATTTGCTGGTTGTCGCGCTCCTCGTCGGCGCGGGCTTGAGCGGCTTTTGCCTGCGAGAGGTTTGCCTCTGCCGAAGCGAGTTGTGTGTCGGCGGCGGTGACTCGCTGACGAGCCGCCTGATACGCTGAATCTTTTTGCGCCACCGGACCGAATTGCTTTTTCAATTCTTCGATTTGATCGTTGGCCTGCTGAATCAGCGTGTGAGCCTGATCGGCGGCGGTGTCCTCGGCGAGCGCTTTCTGTTCGAGCCGACCGATCTCTGACGAGGCCGTCAGGCAAGCCACTGCCGCGGCGGTTCGCTGATCCGGCGTGGCGTCGGGGTTGTCACGAAGTGTTTCTTTATCGTTGAGTGCGTCGCGATAATTCTTTTGCGCGCGCTGATAGGCCGGATCGGGCTGAAGCGATTTGCGGACTGCCGCCACGGCGAGGTTGTACTTGGTCTGGCCGTCCTTCAGCATCGTCTGGGCTTGCTTCCACTCGGGCTTATCCTCAATCAGCTTGCGGATTCGGGCTGCCTCTTTGGAAAGTGCGACGACCGCCTTGTGATGGTCGCTGTCGGCCTGGTTGACCTGACGCTTTGCCTGACTGATCGCATCGCTTGACTGCGCCAGCGCCGGCGAATTCGAGACGGCAACGATCGCGATCAGCCCGATGAGCATAATGCGAAGCATTATTGGATTATCGCTTCGCGGCTCGTCGCCGACAATAACAAACCACATGATTTTGCATGCCACTACAATGTCTGTATGCAAGCGATCAACCCCGCGACCGAGGAAGTTGTTGGCGAGTATTCGAACCATACTGAGCGAGATGTCCGGCGGATTCTGGCCATTTCGAAAGAAGCCTGGCGAGGCTGGCGCACAACAGGTATGCAAGACCGCGCCGCGTTTATGGCAACTGCGGGAACGCTGCTTCGTCAACGGCGCGATTCGCTTTCGCAACTGATCACGCGGGAGATGGGCAAGCCGATCGTGCAATCGGAGGCGGAAATCGACAAGTGCGCGGATGGCTGTGATCACTTTGCGCAACATGCGGGGGAGTATTTGAAGAGCCGCGATATCGCCTCTGACGCTCAGCACAGCTACGTTCGTTACGATCCGATCGGGGGAGTGCTCGCGATCATGCCGTGGAATTTTCCGTTCTGGCAGGTGTTTCGATTTGCCGCTCCGGCGCTGATGGCAGGGAACGTGGGGGTGCTGAAGCATGCGCCGAACGTGCCGGGGTGCGCGATCGCGATCGAAGCGATCTTTCGGGACGCGGGTTTTCCGGCGGGTGTGTTTGCGAGCTTGTTGATCGAAGCCGATGCAGTAAAGGCGGTGATCGAGGATTCGGCGGTTGCTGCCGTCACGCTTACCGGGAGTGGACGCGCTGGCTCGACGGTGGCCTCGCAGGCCGGGTATGCGTTGAAGAAAACGGTTCTGGAGCTTGGTGGGTCCGACCCGTTTATTGTGCTGTCCGACAGCAATCCACGGTTGGCGGCGCGCGCCGCGACAAGCGCGCGGACACTTAACAGCGGACAAAGTTGCATCGCCGCTAAACGGTTCATCGTCGTTGGAGATGCAGAGCCATTCACGCGCGAAATGGTCGCCGTCATGCGGGAGCTAGTTGTGGGTGATCCGACCGATCGCAAGGTCAATGTCGGCCCGCTCGCGCGACTCGATTTGCTCGAATCGCTCGATAGCCAGGTCCGGCGATCCATCGAAGCCGGCGCTCGGCTGCGGACTGGCGGTAAACGGGTCGATCGCGAAGGATTCTTCTACGAGCCGACGGTTCTCGATCAGGTGAAGCCGGGCCACCCGGCATTCGATGAAGAAACGTTTGGACCGGTTGCGGCGGTGATTGAAGCGCGTGATACCGATCACGCAATCGAACTGGCCAATGACAGCAGCTTCGGCCTGGGCGCGAGCATCTGGACGCACGACATTGCGCGGGCCGAGCAGATGGCGGCGCGCATCGAAAGCGGCTCGGTCTTCATCAACGGCCCGGTGAAATCCGACTCGCGCCTGCCCTTCGGCGGCATCAAGCAAAGCGGCTACGGACGCGAATTGTCGCGCGACGGGATTCGCGAATTCGTGAACATAAAAACGGTTTGGCTCGGGAAACCTGCTGATTGATTGAAAGCCGTGTCCCCGAGACTACTGAGTGCTTCACTGAGTGCTGCGTTGATAAATCGCTCACGGACAGGGCTATGCGTCCGTGACATGGGCATCCTTGCCCATGCCGAGCAATCATCTCCTGCAGGTCACGTTTTGTTGTCATCGACCCAGCCCGAAGCGCAGCGCGCATTCTCTTGCATTCTTCGATTCTGAGCATACGTCAGCACCGCCAGCGGCGAACTGGATGAAATGAATGGCCGCGTCGTTTGATTCAGAACACCGCTGGCATGGGCAAGGATGCCCATGTCACGGACACTTCGCAATGCGCTTTATAAACACCGCACTCAGTAGCCGCAGACCGCAGGCAACCAATCAGGTCGAAGATCTCGTCCTGGCCACGCCACGCTCTGATGCTTTTCTCTTACTTGCTTGGACGGGTGTCCGGCTTGGCAAAATCCGGATGATCACGCCGCCCGCCGGCTTCCAGATAAGCCATTAGATCCAGAATCTCATCCTTGCTCAGCACATTCGCCAGCCCTTCGGGCATCGGTGAAATGGGAGAGAGCTTGCGCGCATCCACGTCAGCCGTCTTCACCTCGACACGATCCGTTTTCAGCGCGTCGGGCTGAACGATGATTCGGTTGGCGTTCTCTTCCACGATGCGCCCGACGACTAAGTCGCCGTTCTTGGTGCGGATGGCGGTATTCATGTACTGCTCCGACACCACTTTGGACGGCTCCAGGATCGACTCCAGGATATCGCGTCTCTGATACCGCGAAGAAATCGCCGTCAGGTCGGGTCCAACCGATCCACCGGCGTTGCCCATCCGATGGCACAGGTTGCATTGCCCCACTTCGAATGCGTCGCGTCCCAGGTTGAAGTTGCGGCCTTTGCCCACCTCAGCCAGCAACGGCTGGATGTCGGTCATCTTCCAATCCTTGACGAACGCGTGCGGCTTCAGTTTCCGCGGACGCGGACCCGGCGGCTGATAAGCCGCCAGAATCGGCGCCAAGTCCTTCTGCTCCTCGGCGGTCAAGGTCTTCTCGGCATCCGCATGGAAATTGGCCAGGAACTTCGGGAAGCTCGAGCCGTCGTTGTAGCGGATTCCCACATCCGCGAACCACTGCAATACGTACTGCGGGTGCTCGGCATTCGACCGGCTCTTGTTCCACCACGAGAAATAATCCTTCCGCAGTTCCGGCGTCCACCCGTCCTTGATCGTGCGGAGAAACAGGATGTAGCCGATCTGTTCTTCCTGAGTCGGAGCCGCATCGAGCAGGGCCACCGTTTTGGCGACCGCCCCCGGCGCGTCCAGCGCCAGCAGGATCTGGCACAGCTCGCGGTTCATGAACTCCGACTCATTCGGGTAGAGTGAGTCCAGCTCGGAAATTACCGACTCGGCGAGCGCACCCGACGGCTTGCCTTGTCGAGACATCGACACCTCGATCACCCGAAGCTTCTGGAGCTGCAAATCCTTGATCAGCATCGTCAACGGAAACCGGCCCAGGGCGGCTAAGAGATCCTTCTGGGAGTCGCTTCCGGACATCCGGGCCAGCGCCAGCAGCGCGTCCATCGCCGCCTGCGGGCGCGTCTCGGCAAGCGCCTTGTCCTTCCACTGATCGACTGGCTGCCGCTCGATCACCAACCGCGCCGCGTAGCGCAGGGAGCGGTCGCGGTTACTCAGGTATGGCCACGCCGTATCGATGGCCGACGGATCCTCGTGGGCCTGGAGCGCTTCGAGCTTGTGGCGAAGCGCCCGCGCCTCGGAGCCGTCCTGATCATGGAGATCCGCCGGTGCGGTCGGCAGCGAGCCAGTGTAAGTCACGCGGTAAAGATACGACTGCGTGCTGCGTCCGCCGATCGTAAAGTAGAGCGCGCCGTCATCGCCTACTTCGACACCGGTGAGGTTGAACGGTGTCTTATCCGAGCTGGCGTGCAGCGACTTGGGGGCGACGAAGTTTTCCCAGCTTCCCTCGTAGCTCGACCCATTCGGCACCAGATGCACCGCGATCACACGTCCATAGGTCCAGTCCAGGGCGTACATCGTCTTCTGATATCGCGCGGGAAACTTCAAGCCGGCGCCGAACGTGACGCCGGTGGGAGATCCCAGCCCGACCGTCATCACCGGCGGCAAGCTGTCTTCGTAATAGGCGGGCCACTTGGCCGTTCCTTCGCGGAAGCCCATGTCCGCGCCGCTGGTCGCATGGAATATGCGGATCGGGCGATACCAGGGCGTGCCCCAGTCCCATTCCATATCGCTGTCGAAGCCAAGCAGTTCCCCATCCGTGTTGAACGCGATCGAGTACGTGTTGCGCTCGCCCGATGCGTACAGCTCGCAATTCTTCCCGTCCAGATCCATACGGAAGATCGACCCGCCCGGCGGCTTCTTGCCCGCGCCGAACCCGTTGCCATCCTCAGCCCGCGGCAGCACGCGATCGTCCGCGAAATTGCGGTGGGGCGATGTCGGGAGCAGATCCTTCGGCTGATCGGTGAAATTACCGCACACGATGTAAAGCTTTTTATCCGGCCCGAGCAGGATCTGGTGCGCCCCGTGTTCGCCGGCGCCGCCCTGCCATTCGCGCAGCAATTCAGCGGAGCTGAAGTTCCCGTCGCCGTTGGAGTCATTCAAACGCCACAGCCCGAAGACAACTTTGCCCGCCGAGTTTTTGCCCGCGCCGTCGGCATACAGCACGTCGCCGACGAACCGCATGCCCATCACTTCGCTCACCGGAAGATTCAACGTCTCTTCCTTGACGACTTTGCCGTCCTCGATCGTCACGCGCGTGACCGGCTGCCCGCGCTGACCGCCAATCAGGAGACGACCCTTTGGGTCTTTCGTCAGCGAAATCCACGATCCGTTCTTGCTCTTGTCCGCTTTAAGCAGGACTTCGATCTTGAAATCCGGCAACGTCTGCAGATTCTCCGCCGTAGGCTCTGCCGCCAACGCCTTCCCGCAAGTCATGCCCATCATCAACAGCAAACATCCGTAGCACTTCACCCTCATTGCGCGAACCCTCTCAACTCCACACAGCCAATTCATCAATGTCATCGATTTCCCGGGTAGTTTCCTCAGTCCTGCCATACCGCTCGTGTGCGCATTTTGTTACCGCATCAGCAATTTGGCAAACGAAGGTCGGGCCGGATCGGCACGCCTCTGATCATTGCGACAGATAAAGCGCAGCGCTACGATTAACACATGGCTCAACCCGCTCTCTATGCTCCCTGGCGGATGGATTACATTCATTCGCTGCACAAACCGGGTGAGGAGATCTGTTTTCTTTGCCGGGCCGCGGAAGCGAGTGATCCCAAGCAGTTGGCCGATCGACTTGTTCTCTGGCAAACCGAGCGCACGCAAGTCGTGATGAATCGGTATCCGTACACAAACGGGCATCTGCTGATCGCTCCGCGCGCTCATAAAGCAACGCTCGATCTTCTGGACCGCGAGGAGAAGCTCGATCTGATGGAACAAACGGACAAAGCCGTCCGCTTATTGAAACGAGCTGTATCCGCTCAGGGGTTCAATATTGGCATTAATCTGGGCCGTTGCGCCGGCGCCGGGGTGCCGGGCCATCTTCATCAACATGTGGTGCCGCGGTGGGCGGGAGATGTCAACTTCATGAGTGTCGTCGGCAACGTGCAGATCATTCCAGAAACGCTGCAAAAGTTGTACAGCGAACTGCTCCGGTTCTGAAAAAACTTGACGAGACAATGTAGTGTTACATCGACTCGCGGGTCGTCGGTGAGCGTGCCGGGCGCGTCTGTGCCTCCGGGTGCAGTTTAGCGGCAATGTCTCGAAGCTGCGTTTCAAGTTTCTCTTTCACGAGCAGGTCCGCGGCCTCGTAAAGGTCGTAGGCTTCGCGGTCCTCGATATTGAAATAGGTGGAGATGCCGTTGATCGTCTGATTAAAGCTGTCAAACGGCAGGTCGTGCAGTTGATCAACTTGTGAGAGCGCCAGGTAAACGACCGTAACCGAGTGCCCGGTCCGGTCATCCATGACAAGAACGCCTTGCGTCTGCAGCTTTTCAATGTCGTCGCGAAGCTGCTTGGCCGTGGTCGCGTCAGGAGCGTTGTGGAGAATCAGATCGCTGAGCGTCGCGGCACTAATCCGGTTGATCAGCGAGTTGCTGGTCAGGCGAAAAGCCGTTCGGACCAGATCAGTCCATTTCACATCTTCCTCGTTCGAGATCTCCCCATTGAACCGCGTCCGCGCATCCACGACGAAAAACACTGCGCCATGCGGGTAGGGGTCCGGAAGATGTTCCTGCTGGGCAAGCGTTACTTGATTCAGGTAGGTTTCGACCAGCGTGACAATACCCAGGTTGTCAGAGACGCCCCCGTCCACGAGATGACGGTATTCGCGATAACGCGTTGAGTAATCGCGAAGCGAAATCGGATGGAGCACCAGCGGCACCGCCGAACTGGCGGCCACCGCGTAGCCCACCGAATACTTTGACAAGTCGCTGTTAAGCTGGTTGAACGACTCATTGGTGAAGATGAATCGGCGGCCCGATTGCAGGTCGGTTGAGTTGATCAACAGCCGCGGTCGATCTGCTCGCAGGTCTCCAAAGGTCTGGGGCCGGCCATTTTCACTAAACAGGACATCGTTGAATGCGTTGGCAAGCAGATCGCTTCTCGAAAGGCTTGTAAGAACCAGTGCAAGCGAATTCCACGGCTTGAAAAGGGCGTCGCGAATGAGATCAGTTGCAAACGCGTGAGTGAGCTTTTTCTGAACGCTGGACGGATTCCAATCCTTATCGTTCAGGCAATAGTAAGCAGCCGGAATTGAGCCGCCGCTGACGCTGGAGATGTAATCGACTTTTTGCAGGATCCCGAGTCGCTCAAGCTGAAACATGCAGGCCGCCCCGAAGTTGGCCGCGCGCGAGCCGCCGCCGCTGATTGACAATCCGACGAAATATCCATCCTCGTCGAGTGGCGGCTTCTGCAGAAACAGCGCCGAACGGGCTGTATTGATCCGGCGATCTTCGAGCCGAATCGGCCCATCATTCAAAGGCGCGTTGCCAAGCTTGCAGCCGCCAAGAAAGAGCAGAATTACCACCGCGATCCAGTTCCGAGCCACGCAGAATCCATTCATGCGGCGGATTGTAGGCGCCACCGGTTGTGGAGCAATCGCCTCGGCGCAGTCACACCCGCTAGAATGCGGAAATGCTTCAGACCATCACCTGGACCGGACAGGCCGCCCGCCTGCTTGACCAAACCAAGCTGCCGGAACAGACCGTCTACGTCGAAATCGCTAACGAAAAGCAGATGTGGGATGCGATCAAACGGCTTGTCATTCGCGGCGCCCCGGCGATTGGCGTCGCCGCCGCATTCGGGGCATATCTGGGCGTTAGATCGTTTGAAGGTGATCGAGTCGCGACTTTGAAGCGCGTTAAGGACGTCTGCGATTACCTGGCAACCAGCCGTCCGACGGCGGTCAATTTGTTTTGGGCCCTGGATCGCGTGCACAAAATCGCGGCTGAAGCGAGAGGAGACATCAAGTCGGCGATGCTTGCCGAGGCCATCGCGATGCTTGATGAAGATAACCGAGTCTGCCGAGCGATTGGTGAGCATGGCGCGAAGTTGCTTTCGCAACTCGCTGATTCGACCGAATCAATCGATCTTCTGACGCATTGCAACGCCGGAGGGTTGGCAACCGTTCAATACGGCACCGCGCTCGCTCCGGTATACGTCGGCGCGGAACGCGGCATGAAATTCCACGTTTGGGCTGACGAAACGAGGCCGCTTTTGCAGGGCAGTCGCATCACCGCCTTCGAGCTTCAGCAGAACGGCATTCCCGTCACGGTCATCTGTGACAACATGGCCCCGACAGTACTGCGCGATAAGCAAGTAAAAGCCGCGATCGTTGGCGCGGATCGCATCGCCGCCAATGGCGATGTCGCAAACAAGATCGGCACGCTTGGCGTTGCGATTCTCTGCAAACACTATGGCGTGCCATTCTTCGTCGCCGCCCCGACCAGTACGATCGACTTGTCCCTCTCGCGCGGGGACCAGATTCCCATCGAACAGCGCGCCGCCGAGGAGATTTCCATCGGCTTTGGCAAACGAACCGCGCCTGCGAATGTGAGTGTCTTCAATCCCGCTTTTGATGTGACGCCCGCCGAACTGGTGAGCGCCATCATCACCGAGTTTGGCGTCGCGCGACCGCCGTATACCGATTCCTTGGCGGCAGCGTGCGGAACACGATGAGTCACAGGCAAATCAAAGTTGAAGTTTGCATCGAGTCGGTCGGTGATGCGTTGACCGCGGCCAAAGCAGGCGCGGATCGACTCGAGCTTTGCTCTGCCCTGACGTTCGGCGGATTGACGCCGTCGGTCGCAATGATTGAGGCCGTTCGCAAAGTGGTGGATCTTCCGATTATGGTGCTCGTCCGACCTCGGCCGGGCGGATTCTGCTATGGCGATACTGAATTCTCAGTTCTCATTCGGGAGATCGAGCTCGCACTCCGTGCCGGAGCCGACGGCATCGTCAGCGGTGCATTGGCGGAGGCTGGTGAAATCGATCGATCGCGCTGTCAGCAAATCATCGCGGCCGCCGAGGGCAAGCCGGTCGTCTTTCACCGGGCTTTCGATTTCACGCCGCGTCCGCTTGCAGCGCTCGAGGAGTTGATCGAACTTGGTTTCACACGAATACTGACCAGCGGCCAGCGCTCAAAAGCGATCGAAGGGGCTGATTTGATTCAAAAGTTGCTTGACCAGGCTGCCGGTCGTATCGAAATCCTTCCCGGCGGCGGCATCAACGCGGGCAACGTCGTCGATCTATTAAACCTGACAGGATGCGACCAGATTCATGCGTCGGCGCGACAGACGTGCGTTGATCCGAGCGTCCGACACCGTCCGGATCTGGCGCTGGCGTTCAATGATATAAAACAGCCGAACCAGCACTGCTTTGCCAGCGAACAACGTCTGGCCGATCTAGTGGCCCAACTTCGCTAAATGCGGCTTTTGCCATCGGATGGCGGCAAGCTACGTTACAATAGGGATCAGCGGATCTTCATGATGACAAAACTTACTCGGGTGATCGTCTCGATATCGACCGTCCTCGCTTCCGCGGGCTATTGCGCCGCCGCTGAAGGGGTCGACAAACCGCTGCCCGATCACATTGAGTTCAACCGGGATATCCGGCCGATCCTTGCCGAGAACTGTTACTCCTGCCACGGCCCCGATTCCGCCCAACGCAAGGCTGATCTGCGCCTTGATACCAAAGATGGACTGCTGACGGCCGTCAAGAACAAGTTCCCGATTGTCGCTGACCATCCCGAGCAAAGTGAAATCTATCGTCGCATTACGGCTGATAAACCCGACGAGCGCATGCCTGATCCGGGAAGTAACAAGCATCTGACGCAACGCCAGATCGCACTCGTGAAGCAATGGATTGAGCAGGGAGCGGTGTGGCAGCCGCACTGGGCATTCATCGCGCCAGTTCGGCCTGCGATGCCTGATGAACTTTCCAAGTGGGCGCGAAATCCGATCGACCGTTTCATCGAAGCGCGATTAAGAGCCCAGGACCTCGCTCCCGCGCCCGACGCTGATAAGACGACGCTGATTCGTCGCGTGACGCTTGACATGACCGGTCTTCCGCCGACGCCGCGGGAAGTCGACGCGTTTCTGGCGGACGCTTCACCGGACGCGTATGAAAAGGTCGTCGATCGCTTATTGGCCAATCCGCATTACGGCGAGCGCATGGCCCTCGACTGGCTTGACGCGTCGCGCTATGCCGACACGCATGGTTATCACATTGACAGCGGTCGCGACATGACGCGCTGGCGCGATTGGGTCATCACCGCATTCAACAACAATAAGCCTTTCGATCAGTTCACCGTCGAACAAGTCGGCGGCGATCTGCTGCCCAACGCCACCGTCGATCAAAAAATCGCCAGTGGATTCAACCGCAACGCGATGATCAATTTCGAAGGCGGCGCGATTCCCGAAGAGTATCTCACCCAATACCTGATCGATCGCGTCAGCACGACATCAACCGTCTTCCTCGGCCTGACAATGAACTGCTGCCAGTGCCACGATCACAAGTTTGATCCGATCAAGCAGAAAGAGTTCTACGAGTTTTACGCGTTCTTCAACGGCATCAAGGAGAATGGACTTGACGGCCAGGCCGGCAACGCCGCGCCGATTCTGAAGCTTCCCAGCGCGGATCAGAAATCGGAACTCGCCAGGCTCGTCGCGGAGATTGCGCCGATCGAGAAAAGACTGACGGCGCCGGATGAGCAAGCTGACGCCTCACAGTTGGCATGGGAAAAGAGCCTATCTGATCCGAGCGCTGGGCAGTGGACGAGTCTGACGCCGAGCCAGATGCGCGCTGAATCTGGCGCGATGCTGACGACTCAACCCGACGGCTCCGTTTTCGTCGACGGCCCGCCCGCCGCGACCGATGTTTACACGATCGAACTTCCGGCTTCACCCGAGAGGATCGCTTCGGTTCGTGTCGAGGCATTGCCCGATGAGCGACTGCAAGCCGATGGTCCCGGCCGCTCTCCGAACGGCAATTTTGTTCTTACCGCCGCTCGATTGAATGTCGATGACAAGCGAATTGCTCTGAGCACCGTGACCGCTGATTTCAGCCAGGATCGCTTTGCCGCGTCGAGCCTGGCTCGATCCGGCTCGCGTGCCGGCTGGGCGATTTTTCCAGAAGTCGCCAAGCCGCATTCGCTCATCCTTGGATTGAAAGAGCCGGCCAGCGAGAAGCTTTCGCTGACCTTGGAATTCAAGTCCAGTTTTCCCAATCACGAGATCGGCCGATTCCGCCTTTATGTTTCGTCGCAACCGCTGCCCGAGCGCAAAATGACGCCGGCGCCGATCAGCAAAATCCTGGCGATCGCGCCAGATCATCGCTCGCCGGAAGAGACGATTGCGCTGCGAACCTGGTATCGCGGGCAGATGCTGGAAGAGTTCAAGGCCGCAGGGAAAGAGCTCGCCTCACTTCGTAAGGACCAGGCGAAACTCGAAGCCGAGATTCCTTCGACGATGGTGATGGAGGAGATGGCCAAGCCGCGTGACACGTTCGTCCACATTCGCGGCCAATACGACAAGTTCGGCGAAAAAGTGACGGCCAATACGCCCGCCGCGCTTCCTCCCATGGCGGCCGATGCCCCGCACAATCGCCTCGGGCTGGCCGAGTGGATCGTTGACCGCCGCAACCCGCTCACGGCTCGCGTCACCGTCAATCGATTCTGGCAAACGTTTTTTGGCGCCGGCATCGTGCGAACGCCCGGCGACTTCGGCACGCAAGGCGACGTGCCCAGCCATCCCGAATTGCTGGATTGGCTTGCCGTGCAATTCCGTGACGGCGGTGCCGACACGCGCGCATGGGACGTTAAGGCGCTGGTGCGCTTGATTGTCACCTCGTCAACGTATCGTCAATCCTCGCACGTCACGCCGGCGATGCTCGCCGCCGATCCGGAAGATCGGTTGCTCGAACGCGGCCCGCGCTTCCGACTTCACGCGGAGTTCATTCGAGACGAGGCGCTGGCCGACAGCGGTTTGCTCGACACCCGGATTGGCGGCGAAAGCGTGTATCCGTATCAACCCGCCGGTTTATGGGAAGAACTGATGAGCCGCAATGACGGCGCGAAGTGGACGGCTCAAACGTATACGCAAAGCCACGGCCCCGATTTGTATCGCCG
>Ga0182024_10007712_pt1 | contig 23125 bp, 21 predicted proteins | sample P32metaG_FD_120480 | JGI IMG/M metagenome (GOLD analysis project Ga0182024, IMG submission 120480) | Permafrost microbial communities from Stordalen Mire, Sweden - P3-2 metaG (Illumina Assembly) | ecosystem: Environmental > Terrestrial > Soil > Wetlands > Permafrost | place: Sweden: Stordalen... | reverse complement strand
GAAGCTGCCGCTGCCTTGGGTCTGGAACATTGCGTCGGCGAGCACGTACTGCTCTGCCATATCCCAATACGGCGCGATGTCGGCTGGGTTGACGTATTGGTACGGATACGTGCTCGGCAAACCCCCGCCGCCGCTCCAGTGACGCGGGCAATAGTTCATGGGTTCGTAGTTGAACCCGTCCATCTTTCCGCCGTCGTACGCTTTGATGAACGCGTAGTAGCAGTGGCCGATGTCCTGGTTTGGCGACGGCACTAAGGACTGCTCCTTGAGAGCAACCCACTTGTCGACCCATTTGCCGCCTTTTTTTATCTTCTCTTTGCCGCGCATGGTGCCGTTGGCGCCCGGAAAACCCGCGAAGAGGTTGTTGAATGTGCGGTTCTCCTGAACGATCATGACGACGTGCTTGATCGGCGAGCTCCCCGAGTGCCGCTGAAGGTATAGGCTATTCGGAAGCGCCGGCGCACTGCCGGCGGCGCCGCATGCTGCCAGAAGCGTCGTCGCCACGGCGGCAAGGAATGCAAATCGACTAAAGTCAACGACTCTCATAGGGCTCCTTCCTGAACCACGAAGACGGTGCTTTCGACGCGGGGGCGCTTCCGACTTGTTATCCTGGTCCTTCGATAGGCTCAGGATGACGTGGCCCAAGCGGGCCACCGGTTGCAGATTTCATTTTTTGGGTAATCTGAAGCATGCCTTTGATTGAGATCGTCGTCGTGCTGATCGTCGTGGGGGTTCTGTTGTGGCTGGTCAACACGTACATTCCGATGGCCGCTCCGATAAAGTCGCTCTTAAATGCGGTCGTCGTGATCGTTATGGTCGTCTGGATCCTCAAGGTCTTCGGCCTCTGGCACTACATCGCGCACATTCGCGCCGGGTAAGGCTACTCGGCGCCCTTCTTGCTGCGTTCCTGACCGGCGCGACAGCGCGTCACGCGATGGTCGCCACGGCGCACCACGACGCCACCCAGGCCGGCATAAGCATCTTGCGCGCCGGCGGGAATGCCGTGGATGCCGCGATTGCCGTCGCGTACGCGCTGGCCGTCGTCGACCCGTGCTGCGGGAACATCGGCGGCGGCGGTTTCATGTTGATTCGCCTGCACGACGGCCGCGAGCGCTTTCTCGACTTTCGCGAGACGGCGCCGCTGCGCGCTACGCCAACGATGTTTCTCGACCGCTACGGTAACGTTCGCACGCAAGCGTCCCGGAAGGGTTGGCTGGCCGTCGGTGTACCGGGAACGGTCGCCGGAATGGAGACGGCGCGACGAGAGTTCGCAACGATGTCGAGGCCGCGTTTGATGGCGCCGGCGATCGCGCTCGCCCGGGAGTTTAACCCGCAGCTCGCAAACACGCTTGCGCTGATCGCAAGAAACGGCTCCGACGCGTTCTACCGCGGACCGATTGTGCGCGCGATCGTACGGGCAAGCGACGCGAACGGCGGCATTCTTACGCTGGCTGATTTTTCGGAGTATCGCGTCGAAGAGCCGCAGCCGATTCACTGTGCGTTCGACGGCTACGACCTGATCTCGGCGCCGCCGCCCAGCTCGGGCGGCGTGACGTTGTGCGAGATCCTCAATATTCTGGCGCCGTTTCCGTTGCAGGCCTGGGGCTGGCACGACCTGAGGTTCCTGCACTCTGCGACCGAGGCCGAGCGGCGCGCCTTTGCGGATCGCAACGCCTATCTCGGCGATCCCGATTTCGTTCCGAATCCCGTGGCGCAACTGCTCGCCCCGTCGTATGCCGCCAAACTGCGCTCGGAGATTTTACCGGATCGCGCAACGCCTTCGAGTGACGTGCGGCCCGGGCTCGGCACGGTGGCGAAGGAAGGAGAAGACACGACGCATTACTCGATCGTCGATCGGTGGGGAAACGCGGTCGCCGTCACCTACACGCTCAACGACTCGTTCGGCGCGGGCGTCGTCGCGGGCGACACTGGGTTTCTCTTGAACGACGAGATGGACGACTTTACGTCCAAGCCCGGTGTCGGGAATATGTATGGGCTGGTGCAGGGCGAACGCAATGCGATCGCGCCGGGCAAACGGCCGCTCTCGTCGATGACGCCGACGATCGTAACGCAGCGTGGCATGTTGAGGATGGTCACCGGCAGCCCCGGCGGCCCTCGAATCATTACGACGACGCTCGAGACGCTGCTCGACGTGCTCATCTACGGCATGAGCGCGCAGACTGCCGTCGACGCGCCGCGCACGCACATGCAGTGGCTGCCCGACGAGCTGGAGCATGAGCCTGGCGCTTTCAATATCGAGACGGCGCGTGCGTTGCAGCGAATGGGATACACGCTGAACGAAGTCCCGAAGTGGGGCTCTGCGCAGGCGGTTGTCGTAAACTCCCAGACCGGCTTGCTCGAGGGCGGCAGCGACCGGCGCACCCCGGCGGGGTCCGCCGCCGGGTATTGAGGCCCGGTATTGAGAAGAACGGGTGAGAACCTTTTTCGCCGGATAGGAGAAACGGATGAAACGCGGTCTCGTTCTTACAAGCGCGCTCGTTGCGGTCGCGCTCTTCTTAGGGTCATCACCCTTCGCGGCGGCGGCGCCGAGCGGTTTAGCTTGGGATTCGGTTTCGAAGCTGGCGATGACCACCGACCCGTCCGCGTTGCAGCCGGGCTCGTTCGAGGATGACTATTCCGCCGCGGCATCGGCGCAGCCGCCGGCTCAGGGAGGAGGCGGACTCTTAGGACACTTCAAGCAGCAAATCGCGATGGCCCAAAGTGCGCAGCAGATGATGCAGACCGGGATGGCCGAGAAGCATTACGTCGCCGGTTCGAAAGAGCGCACCGACCAGGTCGTGCTGCAGACTGCAACAATTACCGACTGCGTCGCGCGCACGATTACCACGCTGAATCTTCGCAACAAAACCTATCGCGTCGTCTCGATGGACCAGCCGAGTGCCGCGACCTCAGGCGGAGGCAGCGCCGGCGGATCGGCCCCGAAGGACGACGGCACGAAAATCGCGATCGTCGTTGCCAATACCGCACTCGGTACGCGCGCGGTGGGCGGCGAGCAGACCAACGGCTACCGCTCTGACATGACGTTTACCGAAACGAAGCCGACGGGCGAAGCTCACACGCAGAACGCGAACCTAGTCGCGTACTACACTGCTTTTACGCAGCCATTCCCGCATTGCTCCGGGAGCGGTGCGTGGTCGGGCGACATATCGCCCGGACAGGGGCTCGCGATGATGGCTGCCGCCTCAAAGATGATGCGGGAGCTGGCGGCTGCCGGACTCGACAAACGCTTTAGCATTAAGCAGAGTGGGCCGACGTTGCCGTTCGTCAACTTCTCGATGTACCAAGCCATCGGGTTTGCCGCCGGAAATGGTCAAGGCGCGACCTTTGTAACCGAGCGCGGGCACGTTCACCCGGTCGACGCAAACGATGCGGCCTTCAGCGTTCCGAGCGACTTCACAAAGGAGCAGTAGCGATTAGACTTTCCCTCGTAGCATGACGCGCGCGGCATTCCAGCCGGCCGCGCCCATTACGCCGCCGCCGGGATGCGCGGCCGCGCCGCAGAGATAGAGCCCGCGAATCGGCGTCGTGTAGTCGGCAAAGCCGGGAACGGGGCGAAACGCGAAGAGCTGATGCAGCGGCATCGCGCCCTGAAAGATGCTGCCGCCGGTGAGGCCGAACGTCGTTTCGATATCCACGGGCGTGAGGATCTGACGGTCGATCACGGAGTCCTTGAACCCCGGCGCGTAGCGTTCGACGACGTCAAAACAGCGATCGGCATACTCGTTGCGCAGGGCGTCGGTCCACGGGCCTTGCGCGAGACGATACGGCGCGTACTGCGTAAACATCGACATTAAGTGCTTGCCCGGTGGCGCGACGGTCGAGTCGAGCGAGGACGGCATCGTGCACTCAACGACCGGCTCGCGCGAAAAGCCGCCGTACTTCGCGTCGTCATAGGCGCGCTCGATGAAGTCTTGGTCCGGGCAGAGATGCACCGTGCCGAAGTGTTGGGGGCCAGGCTCGCGGCCGGGCAATGCGGTAAAGCTCGGCAGCCGCTCGAGCGCGACGTTGATTTTACACGACGCGCTACTGTACGAAATGCGAGCGACGGCATCGCGAAAGTCGTGCGGCAGCTCGGCCGGCTCGAGCAGCAGCTCGAAGGTTACGTGGCAATCCACGCCGCTTGCGACGCGCTTGGCGCGAAACTCGTCACCGTTCGTGAGTGCGACTCCGGTGACGCGTCCGTCCCGGGTTAGAATAAGCGCGACTTCGGCCTCGGTCTTGATCTCCACGCCGAGCGCCCGCGCGGCGCTTGCGAGCGCCTGCGTCAAGCCGCCCATGCCGCCACGCACATAACTCCAAACTCCGCGCTTGCCGTTCGTCTCACCCATGACGTGATGAAAGAGAACGTAGGCGGTGCCCGGCATCGAGGGTGCCATAAACGCGCCGATGATTGCGTCGGTTGCAATCGTTCCTTTGAGCTCTTCCGATTCGAACCAACGGTCGAGTATCGGACGCGCCGCTCCGGTGAGAACTTCGATCGCTTCGCTCATTCCGGGCCCAAGTCGCTGCAGCGCGCGGCCCATCTTGCCGGCTTCGAGCAGTTGGCCGATATTCGGGCGAAGGACGTTGGGCGGAATCTGCGTGAGCGTTGGCTCGACGACCGACGCGACGCGTTCGAGCATCGCCTCGTAGCGCGGATAGCTTTGAGCGTCGCGGGGGCTGAACTTCGCGATTTCCTCGACGTCGCGCGCCGTGCCGGTTCCGAGCATCAGATAGCGTCCGTCTAAGAAGGGCGAAAACGATGCCGGATTGCGCTCGATCGCTTCGAACCCGTACTCATTCAGACGCAGATCCGCAATGATTTCGGGGCGGAAGAGGCTGTTTACGTAGGCGGCCGTCGAGACTTTGAAGCCGGGGAAGATTTCTTCGGTTACGCACGCCCCGCCGACGATGTAGCGCCGCTCGAGCACGAGAACGCGCGACTTCGCGCGAGCGAGATAACACGCGGTCACGAGGCCGTTGTGGCCGCCGCCGATGACGATCGCGTCGTACTCCGGCTTCAAGGATTCACCGGACTGTTAGGCTCCCATGATCGCAAGGTAGTGGCGATCGAAGGCGCTCAGCAGACCTTCGGCGTTCGAGTACGGCCCGGGCGAATACGCGCGCGAGCTCAAGCCCTGCTGCGTCAGCTCGTTGACGTGCCAATCTTGTTGATTGGTGAGGTCCCAAAACTCCACGACATCGGCCGGATCGAAATCCGGCTTTGCGATCGCGCTCGGATCGAAAAGCCATGCGCACGTGACCTCCGTGCGATCGGCTGCCAGCGGCTTGCAGTAATGCACCATCGCGTAGTCGGGATGAAGGCTCAGCAAGACCGACGGAAAGATCGTGTAGTAATAGACGCGATCGAGATCCTTGCCGCCGACACTTCCCAACGGTTCGCGCGAACTCCGCCCGCTCGTCGTAAGGCTCGTGCCGTGCTCGCGCAACTCGGAATAGCCACCCAGGAACGCTCCTTCCGAAAGATCGTTATGCCCGCTATCCGATGGCGAGAGCTTATCGAGCTGCGGATGGACGAGCGGACAGTGGTAGCACTCCGAATAGTTGAGGAAGACGAGCTTCCAGTTGCACGCAAGCTCGTAAGTGATGCTTCGTGCCGTTTGCAGATTCGCGAGGTTCCAGCGCGAGAACCGGCCGATCAGCGGCGCAAAGACTCGCTCGAAATCATCGTGTCCTTCGACGGAGCCTGTGCTGAGCGTAGTCGAAGCGCTCAGGATGACATGCAAACGGATAAAGATAAAGCCTTCCCAGAGCGCGACTGCGGCCTCTTTGAGGGGATACTCCGCCCGGTCGAATCCGGGGACCTCCGCCATGTTGCGCGCGACCTTCAGCTCTCCATCGAGTGCGTACGTCCAGGCGTGATACGGGCATTGGATCGATCCCGTAAAGTGGCCCGAATCTTCGCTACAGAGACGCGTGCCCCGGTGGCGGCAGACGTTGTAGAAGGCATGCACCGTACCGCTGGCGTCGCGTGCGACGATCAGGCTTTCTCCGGCGCGTTCCACCGTGAAAAAATCGCCCGCGCGGGGCAGCGATTCTTCGCGCCCGACGCAGAGCCACTGCGAGCGGAAGATTCGCTCCTCCTCGGCAAAGACGTCGGGCGAGATGTACCATGCGGCGGGCAGCGTCTTGGCGCCGCCGCCGACGCTCGGCCTTGCAAATGTTTCCATTGCGGTGTAGGCACTTTCTCAGAGCGGTGACGGAATCCGCTGTGGGCCATTGAAAGGCGGACGGAATGGAGCAGTCACTCCCGCGCGAGTACGACGTCATCGTCTTGGGCCTCGGTGCGCTCGGCAGCGCCGCTGCATACTGGTCGGCAAAGCGCGGCGCGCGGGTGCTGGGGCTCGAGCAGTTCGAGTTTGGCCACGCGCGCGGCAGCTCGCACGATCGGTCGCGAATTATTCGCTTATCATATTTCACACCGGCGTACGTGCGGATGGCAAGGGAAGCCTATCGCGCATGGGCATCGCTGGAAGAGGATGCCGGCGAACGTCTCGTCGTGAAGACCGGCGGTCTCGATATCGGCCCGCGCGAGAGTTCCGTGCGAATGTCCGAGCACATCGACTCGATGCGCGCCTGCGGCGTTCCGTTCGAGGAGCTCGATGCGGCCGAGATTTGTAGGCGCTGGCCGTGCTGGCGCGTCGGCGACGAAGTTCACGGCATTTTTCAGGCGGACGCGGGAATCGTCGCCGCCGAGCGCGCAACCGAGGCGCTGCGGCGCATGGCCGTTGGTTTTGGCGCGACGCTGCACGACCGAACGCCGGTGACGTCATTGTGTGCCGAGGGTGGAGAGATTGACGTCGAAGCCGGCGGCCGCCATTACCGCGCCGGCAAACTGATCATCGCCGCCGGCGCCTGGACAAACGATGCGCTCGCACACCTCGGCCGGAACTTACCGATCGAGGTGACGAAGGAGCAAGTGATCTATTTTGTGCCGCGCGATCCGGCGGCGTTCACCCTTGGCGAGTTTCCGATTTGGATTTGGTTGGATGAACCTTCGTTCTATGGATTTCCGATATTCGGCGAACCAAAAACCGTCAAAATCACGCAAGACTCTGCCGGCAAGCCGGTCGACGCGCAAACGCGCGACTTCGAAGAAGATCCGGAAATTACCGCGCGCGTCAAAGGTTTTCTCGGGCGATACTTGCCGGCGGCGCTCGGTCCCGTGGACCTCGTGAAGACGTGCCTCTACGCGCGCACTCCGGATCGAGATTTCGTGATCGACGCACTGCCGGCACACTCCAACGTAAGCGTCGCCGTGGGCGATGGGCATGCGTTTAAGTTCGCAAGCCTCATCGGCCGCATCCTCAGCGACGGCGCGGTCGAAGGGTGCGATCTGACGCCGTTTAAGATCGCGCGCCCGGTCCTATCACGCCTTGACGACAGCGAACACGATCAGCGTCCGGCAACAGATCGGTGACTTCGTAACCGTCACGCTGAGCTGGTCGTTACCGCTGCCGACAAGAAAGACGGCCGTCTCCTGGGGGGCGGTGATGTGCGATCGCTCCGATCCCGCCGGCAAGGTCTTATTGTAAAAGGCGTAAACGGTGTCGAATGAATCGCTCGTCGAGTAGGCGCTCCCGGAGACGGCTCCCGCCCCAGGGTAGACTGGCGCAGCCGACGGTACGCTCGCGGTCGTTGCGGCGTTGCGGGCAGAAGAGCCGTGCGAACAACCGGCAGCAGCTATCGCCAGAGCGAGGGCGAGGATCCTTGAGGCGTGCATTTCGCTATTTGCTCGTCAGGTGCGAGAATTTCGCCGCGGTCCCGTTGGCGGTGCGCTGCCGCGCGATCTGATCTTTGTGCCCCTGCAGATAGGCCACAAGCGAATCCATCCCATCGGCGAGCCGGGCATTCGCAGCCGGCCAGCGCCGGCGATCGATAAACGCGACGTTTGGATAGATCGCGTGCAAATCCCCAATCCGCCGCCCCTCGCGTTGCACTCTGCGGACGGTTGCGATGAGGCGATTGGGATTGCCGAAAGCATATCCGTTGATCCAAGTGCCGACGGTCTGCATGAAGGCGGCACCCGCTGCTTGCAACTCGAAGCCAGGATCGCCGACGTTTCCGATCTTGGTTGGGTCGAGGAGCACGCTCACTTGGCGAGCTCGATACTGAGCCGTGTAGAACCAATATACGGCTTCATTCCGATAACCGAGATCGTAGAGACGAATCGCTCCGACATAAAGTTGCGGAAAGCTGAGCCGTTGCCACTGCCTTTCCATCTGCCTGGTCGTCGCGACAACCTCATTTGTATTGCGCGATGCCAGCCCCGAACCAAACCCCCCAACGTTTATCGAGGGCCCGTTTGAATCGTAGTACGGCGTGACGTAGGCAGTGATGCGTGCGGGATCGATGGCGGGTTGCGCGCCCCCCGAGCGGCAAGCCCGGGCGGCTGCGGCGAGCTTCTTGCTGGTTTCCGGAGCGTCCGCCGTCATCTTGATGAGCTGGTCGTCGGTGTTCTCGCGCTCGAGCGTGCTTTCGATACAGCCGCAGAGCGTCTCCGTCGTGCCGACTTGCGCCGTGCACGACTTGATAAAGCTCGATTTGAACGACGAGCGGAAGCCGCTATGAAAGCCGCTCGTTGCGCTCTGCTGCACGTTGTGGATCGCGCTGCAACCGGCAGAGACTACGCCGATCATGCCGAGCGAAACGCCGATCCTGATCCCGGTATTCAAACGCATTTTTCTCCTCTGGGCGGCGGCGGCTCCGCCAGTGCGGAGCCGCCGCCAAAGAGCGGGGAACTCTTCCTAGCTAGTGAGCTAGGGAGTTGGGTCCATCAAGCGTGGTGTAGGCTCCTTCAATCGTGCGCAGCGGCGTCGCGTTGCCGGTAGCGCTGTGGGCGAACTCCTTGATGGTGTCGTTGCTAAACTCAGCGGCGTAGATGTGGCCTTTGGAATCCCCCATGACGCCCGCCGGATAGCTAACCGACGTGATCCACGCAGCCGGCGCGACGTCGCCGATGGCACCCTTTGCGAAGACCAGGATGCCCGAGTTCTCGTCCGCGACCAGCAGGCGGCCACGATCATCGAACGCGAGGGCGAATGGTTTGGAGAGGCCGGAAGAGCCTCCACCGATTACGCCCAGGGGTGTGGCGTTGCCGCTGGCGCCCTTGGCGAAAACGACGATCGTGCCGGCGTCTCCGTTCGCCACAAAGAGCTCGCCCTTGGCGTTCATGGCCATCCCTAGCGGCTCGCTGAGCTGCGTGTAGCTGCCTCCGATGGTGTTGATGGGCGAGACGTTTCCGGAGGCACCGGGTGCGTATTCGGTGACGTCATCATTGCCGTAACTGCTCGCCCAGAGATCGCCGGAGAGGTCGACCAAGAGACCCTCGGTGGGACCGAGGTTCGAGTTGGAGCCGCCGATGATTCTCGTGGGCTTGACGTTGCCGTTCGCATGAGGGCTGAAGACGGCGACTTGAGTCCCGCCGTCGTTTGCGACGTAGATCTTCCCAGAGCTATCCATGGTCAGCGCGTCGGGCTGGCTCAGCGTTGTCTTCGATCCGGCGATGGTGGCGACGGGCGCGACGTCGCCGTTCGCCGTCGACTCGAACGCGACAACGCTCCCGCCGTCGCGATTTGCGGCAAACATTCGGAATCCGCCGTGCAGCGGCAGCGCCTGGGGACGCGATTGGGCAGCGGCGGCCGGGACGAACGGGCCCGTGGCGGTCTGGCCGGCACAGCCGCCGAGACCGACGACGATCGCGAGGGCCGGAATGCAGCGGCGGCAGGGGGTGGACGTGGACATGGTTGCTCCTCACAGAAAGAAGGGGTTGAGTTATCAGGGCTCATGGTAGCAGTGCCGGCGTACCGAAACGTCCGCGCGGGCCGGGGAGGCGTCTGCCCGGTTCGAGAAAGCAAAATCGGGAGGGCAAAGGCGTCGCCAAGGTGAGCGAGCTCCGTGCAGCGGCAGCCAAAACGCGCGGGCGTCTCGAGTTCCGGCTGTTCGGTCATCTGGAGGTCGCGCTTGACGGCGACCGCTTTACGCTTGCCACGCCGCGGAAATCGCTGCAGGTCCTCACCTACCTCTTATTGCATCGCGCGACCCCGGTATCGCGTGAGTACCTCGCCTTTCTCCTTTATCCCGACGACGAAGAAGGGGCGGCGCGAGCAAAACTGCGCGCGACGCTCAGCGAGCTTCCGAAAATCCTGCCCCAGCCGTCGGAGCGGTACGTCTCCATCGAGACCGACAAGGTCGGCTGGAATCCCGATGCCGATGTGTGGCTCGACATCGACGCTTTCGTAGCGGCGTCGGGCGATCGGAGCCGTCTCGGCGAAGCGATCGAGCTTTATCGCGGCGACGTGTTGCCCGAGGTGTACGACGAATGGCTCGACGTCATTCGTGAACGCCATCGCGACACGTATCTGCGCTGTCTTACCGAACACGCTTCAGAGGCGCGACGAAACGCGAACCTCGCGCTTGCGATCGAAACGGCGCGTAAGGTGCTGGCGATCGATCCCTGGCGCGAAGATATCGTACGGCGCATCATCGCGATGCGCTACGAGGGCGGCGATCGAGCCGGCGCACTCAGCGAGTATGCTGGATTCGCCAAGCGCTTACGCACGGAGATGGGTGCCGACCCAATGCCCGAAACCGCGGCGGTTGCGGAACGCATTGCGCGCGGCGAAGATGTAGCCGAAGATGGCGTTGAGGACCGGCCCACGATTGAGGGCGGTTCGGCAATTCTACCGTTCGTCGGCCGGCGCGACGAGATGGAACGACTGATGGAAGCGTGGAGCCGTGCGGCTCGCGGGCTCGGCGTGTGCGCGTTTGTCGGCGGCGAACCCGGCATCGGCAAGTCGAGGATGGTTTCCGAGTTCGCTCATACCGTGGAAGATCGCGGCGGCCGCGTGCTCGTCGGCACGACCAGCTCCCCCGAAGCCGTTCCCTACGAAAGCGTCGTCGATTCGCTGCGTTCGGCTCTTCCGCTGGTCGCATCACTAAAGCCCAGCATTGCGCTCGCCTGTGTGGCAGCGCTTTTGCCGGAGATCCAAGCGCGCGTCACACTCCCCGCCGTATCGCGGCTGGACGCGCAGAGCGAGCGCATCCGTCTCTTCGAATCCCTCTTCCGATGTTTCGCCGACCTCGCGAAGCCTCGCCCGTTGCTGCTGATCCTCGAAGATCTGCATTGGGCGCAGCCGGCATCGATCGAGTTGCTGCAGTTCTTGCTGCGACGCATTGCCGGCGTCCGCGTCATGATCGTCGTTACCTATCGCGATGAGGAATCGCAACATCTGCACGCCTTTCATCGTTTGCGGCGAGAGGCGCGCGCGGTCGCCGGCGCGCAGAGCATGTGGCTGAGTCCTCTCTCGGTCGCCGACGTTGAAGAACTGCGAGCGACGTTGCCCGACATGCGCGATCGCGCCGCCGAAACGTTGATCGCGGCGTCTCAGGGAAATCCGCTCTTCCTCACGCAGCTCGTTGCCGACGTGCGGGAAAGCGAGCGGGACCGCGAGCCGATTTCGCTGCAAGCGGTCGTCGCACGCCGCATCGAACGGCTTTCGGAGAACGCCCGAACGGCCGCCGAGATTGCCGCGTGCATCGGTGACCGCTTTTCGCGCGACGCCGTCCGCGAGGTCAGCGCATGGGACGAGATTGCGCTCACCGATTCGCTCGACGAGCTGCTCGACCGGCGCATCATCCGCGAAGCTCCCGGACGAGGCTTCCTCGAATACGCCTTCACGCACCATCTCGTGCAGGATACGATCGCCGGAGCCGTGCCGCCCGAAGCGGCCGCTATCCGGCGCCGGCGCGTTGCGCGCGTGCTCGAGCGGCTCTATCCCGAGCGTGTCCCCGAGCTCTCGGCTTCGCTCGCCGCGCACTACGAGTTTGCGGGCGACGTTGCAAACGCCACGCGCTGCTATCTCGAGGCGGTGCGGCGCTCAATTTCGATCGGAGCGCTCCACGAAGCCCGGATGCAATGCGCGCGGGGACTCGCGATTGCGACTGAGCCGAGCACACGAGCCGACCTGCTTCTGGAAAGCGTCACGATCGAGACTCGCTACGGCGACCTCGAATCCCGCAACGCCGCGCTGCTGGCGTTGGAAGGCGTCGATTCCGAGCTGGACGATCCTGCGATCCACCGTGCCACGCTGTTGCATCGCATGGAGTTCGCCTCAACCACAGGCGATCGCGCGATGCACGAGCAAGCCGCTCGTGCATCGCGCGCATGCGTTCCGGACGATGACGCGCACTGGAACGCCGAGCTACACCTGGCCGAGTCACAAATGGCCTTCACGCTGGGCCACTTGGCGGAATCGTTCGATTCGGGAAAAGCGGCGCTCGCCTGTAGTCGAGCGGCGACCGACGACGCGGGGGCGACGCGCGCGCTCTGTTTCTTAGCGCAAGTAGAAGCGCATCGCGGCCATCTTTCTGCTGCCGAAGCGTTGCTCGACGAAGCCGCGAAGGATGCTGCGCGTGCCGCCGATCCGATGCTGGAACAACTCGCACTGAGCAGCGCATACACCGTTGCGTATCAGCGCCGCGACATCCGGCGGTGCCACGCGCTGAGCTCGCGTTGCCTGGAGCTGGCGGTGAAGCTGGGCGACCGTTTGGCCGAGGCTCAGGCACACGGTCGGCTGGGCGCGACGCTCGCCGACACGGGCGCCGAATACGCGGAGGCGCGAGAGCATTATGCGGCCGCGAGCCGCATTTATCGCGAAAGCGGATACCTTGCCGGGAGCGCGGGGCAGCTCCTCAATCAAGCAATTCTCGAAATGAAGCTAGGATTTTTCGAACGGGCCTGCGCCGCCACAGAGAAGGCGGTAGCGCTCTTCGAGCGCGCCAACGACGCGCGTGGACGAGTCGGAGGACTCTCCAACCTCGTCTTTATGAGGGCCTACACGGGACAGATCTCCGGTGCGCGTCAAGCGGGCGAGTCGGCGCTGCGCCTTGCGCGCGAACTCGGCTTCGGGTTGATCGAGGCCTCAGTCCTCGAGAATCTCGCGTTCGCAGAGGCCAAGGCCGGCGATTTCGAGCGAGCGATCGAACTCACCGAGGCGTCGTTCGAGCTGCGCTCGCAATCCGAATCACAAGTCTGGTCGAGCACCACACTTGCCAACTTCGCGATTTGGCACGCGGCGCTCGGTAATCTGCCCGCCGCGCGCGATGCGGTGCGACGGCTGCTCGCCGCCGACGAAGCGATCATGCGCGCCACCGACTGGCCCTCGCACTGCTACTGGGCGGCGGCACAGATCTTCCGCGCCGCCGGGGAGTCCGTCGAGGCGACCCGCGCGCTCGAGCAAGCAAAGCGCATGATGCTTGAGGCGGCCGAGGGCCTCGAGCCCGAAGATCGTGAGAGCTTCTTGGCGCTTCCGTGGCATGTCGATCTGGCAAACGCAGTCAAAGCGGGCGTCTGGCCCGATCCACCCAGATAGGTTTTTATTCGTCCGGCTAGACGACCGCGAAGACCCGGTCGAGCCCGGTAACCGAAAGTGTCCGGAGAATCTCATCGCGGCTCGATCGAAGCGCAATCTGGGCGCCCTTGAGGCGCGCGCGGCGCAGCACCGAGATCAAATCCCGCAGCGCCTCCGTATCGAGGACCACGAGGGTGTCGAGATCCAGAACGACCTGCTCCGCCCCCCGTTGCAACTTTGCGTCGACGGCGGCTTCGATCGCGGGATAGTTCCCGGGAAGATAGTCGATCGAGGCGTCTTCGACGCTTCGCTCCGGCGGGCGCATGTAGCGCGGGAATCGCACGTAGCGCGGGAAGAGGGTGAACGCAGACATCTAGCGGCTCCTTCGCGGTGTGGGTGATTCGCGCCCATCGTACCGGACGGGCCGTACGAGAATGTACCGCTCAAAGGGCAGCTTTGCGGCCGCGTACGTAAATGGCGAGGCCGGCGGCGAGCATCAGCACGGTCAACCCGATGACCTTCACAACCGCCAGCGTCTTGTTCGGATCGTCCGGGGCGGGAAATCCCGCAAAGACGATCGCGACCACGGTCGTTGCGAACCCGATACACGCGGCAACGCAGATCGTTGCGGCACCGCCGGGGATCCGAATTTCGAGCGGCGATCTCGCCGCGCCGCGAAGCTTCAGCGCTGAAGCGAAGAGGAAGAGGAACGGCAGCAGCGTGATGATGACCGTCGAGCTGACGAGGACGTCGTACGCGCCGCTGACGCTCGTGCCGCCCTGGCCTAAGAAAATGAAGAGCGCGGCGATTGCGGCCTGCGTGACCAGCGCCGTCACCGGCGAACCCCAACGCGGATGCAGGCGGCCAAAGGCGTCGGGCAGATAACGATCGATGCCCGCGACAAAGGGAATTCGCGCGATCGCGCCCAGCCATGCGCCGACGCTTCCGATACAGCTCACTGCGACGAGCAGCGCGACAAACGGCGTTAGCGCACTCCAGCCAAATCGCGAGGCTATACGTGAGACGCCGTCCATCACGCCAGACGACGGATTGATGTCGTGCGGCACGGCGGCGACCAGCAGGCTCAACGTTCCGGCAATATAGATGGCTGCAATTACCGGTGCCGCGATGGCAAGCGCAATCGGAATCGTTCGGCGAGGACGTTGGATTTCACCGCCCATGAACGCGATGGCTTCGGGTCCGGTCCACGCAAAGGCGATCACCGACCAAAAGATCAGATCCTTGATCTGCACTCCTGGCCGCAGCGCCGCGACGCTAAGATGCGTGGCCGAACCAAATCTCCACCAGGCGATCGCGCCAAGCGTCATCAGCAGCAGCGTCGCGCTCCAGCGAGCGGCACCGCCGACGTTCGTGAGCCACTTTCCGATTTGCAGGCCGTAGACGTTCAGGACCGTGGCGAGGGTTAATCCGCCTAATGCAACGGCGATGAAATAGAGCGGCGAAGCGGAAAGTACGCGGCCGCGCGAGCCCGCGATGAAGAGCGCGTTTCCGGCAGCGAAGTAGAGTAGCGCCGGAAGATAGGGAAGATTGCTCGCCCAGTACGTCCAGCCGGTAATAAACCCGGCGAAAGGCCCGAACGCACGCTTACTCCAGACATAGAGACCGCCTTCATCGGGATAATGCGACGAGAGGAAGACGACGGCGATCGAGAGCGGCACGAACATCGCCAGGCAGCCGATGAGCCAGACCGCGAGCGAGCTCGGTCCCGCGGCGGCTGCGGCTGCGATCCATTGTAAGTTCGAGCCTGCGACGACGAAGAAAAGAACCACATCGACGGGACCCAGCGAGCGCCGAAGCTGCATGCGCCCGCGACGTTCAACGCCGCAATGGAGCTCGCCCACCGGCACGTTGCGATGCCGGTGGGCGATGTTTGACGGAGCTTAGCGCCGTCCCCAATATGCGCGGCGATACGGGCGCCAATAGGCACGCCGTGCCCAATATCCGCGACGCCCATATACGGCCGGATAGGGCGCGTAACCGTAACCTCCGCCACCGTAGCCGTAACCGCCGCCAACGTAGCCGTAGCCGCCGTAACCAACGCCAACGGTAACGCCGTAGCCGTAAGGATAGCCGTAACCGTAGCTATAGGGGTAGCCATAGCCGTAACGATAGCCGTAGCCGGCGCGATAGGGGTAGCCGTAGCGATACCCGTAGCCGTTGCGATAGCCGTAGCCCCGGTATCCCGTTCCGTAATTGCGGTTGCCCGGGAGCACCCGCCCCGTCGCTGCCGGTCGCGCGGTTCCAACGGCGACGTGAGCCGCCGAGGCCGGCGCCGCCGCGCCGAGTAACGATCCTGCGCCCAGAGCGCAGGCGAGTAGGACGTTATGGAGTTTTATCATGCTTTATTTTTAGCATCGTCCGGGCCGAAGCTCTCGCTAGAATGATTAGAAGCTTCTTCGAAAAAGGTGAGAGGGCAATCGAGCAGCAGTTCTTGCGCTTGCGTCCACAGCACGCCGGCCCGATCGACGCGCGCCTCACGCTCGGTGCGAAGGCGGTGCTCGGTCTGCGCCATCGCCGCCGGGAGAATGGAGAGCAGCACGTCGCGATCGTGCGCTTCGCCCAGCGCATCCTGCAAAAGCGCGAAGGATTTCGCCGGCGCTTCCAGCGACGGCTCGAGTTCGCTAAAACGGTCCAGCGCATAGCGAAAGCGCTTGCACGCGATGCGAAAATTGTGAAGCCCCAATTGATCGCGCCGCTCCAAGCCGCCGGCAAGCCGCCGAACTTCGCGCAGGCGAGTATGTAACACGCGCCGCGCCAGTTCGGTGCTGTCCGTAACGCCGCGCAGAAGGACCGGCTCGGGCTTCACGTTAGCGAGTTATCCGGTGAATCGCGTTCGCCGCAGACGTTTGTGAGCGAGACGTGTCGCCTCTTTTTCGCGTGCGCTCAGCTCGGCCAAGAGCGGTTCGGCGACGTGCCGTTCGCCGGGGTCGGCACTGCTGTCGAGAAGCCACCAGATGATGGTTGCATCGCGGGCGGCATCGGTCTGCTCGGCCGCGCGCTTGACGCGTCGCAAAAGCTTGGCGGAGGGCGCGAGCTCTGCGACGTCCTCGAGCAGCGATCGGAATCGCCGCCCGGCGGTGCGAACCGCGTGCAGACGATTCTCAGTTGGTTTCGAGACGAAACGCCGGCGGGCACCTTCCAGCGCGCGCCGTTCCTTCGCAACGGTCCTTTTCAGCCACTTCACTGCCGGCCGCTCATTGCGCGCCAGCGTTCGACGGAAGTATTTATAGCGACCTTCGCGAAGGATATGATTCGACGTGAGATCGCCGCGCCTGCCCATCCTCGTCGTGCTCCTTGTAATCGTCGCCGCCGGCACGTGGTACTATCTCTCCCATCGTGCGCCCGGCGCCGGCGAGACTATCCCGATCTACTACACAAAGCTCGACGGGAAGACATTAGCCGAGATGCGGGTTTCGATGCGCCCGCGTCAAGCCGACGAAAGTGCGGCGGAACGCCTCCACAACGTCGTGTTGTATGCTGCGGTCCAGGCGATCGCCGGGCCTCCGAACGACGTGCAAGCGATTCGCTTTCCGCCCGGAACGCGAGTTCTGGAAGCGAGCGTTAACGGTTCGACGGCCACGCTCGATCTCTCGAAGAATCTCGAACAGCAAGCTGGAGGGACCTTCGGAGAGAATGGTGAGTTCAAAGCGCTCGTGTTCACGATAACGGGCGTCGAAGGCATCGACGCGGTGCAGATACTCGTTGAGGGAAACCGGCTGGAGACGCTGCCGGGAGGCAATTTTGAATTGGACCAACCACTTCATCGCTCGGACTGGTAAACTCGCATCGCTGCTCTCGCCGATGCTGGCTGCATTGGCGATCGCGCTTCCGGCGTTTGCCGATTCGTCGCTCACCGCGACGTATCAAGGGCACGCGATTCGCTTTACGCACGTCTCGTCGCGGGCCGGGGCGCCGGCGATCGGCGTGAACGATCCGGGATTTGCGACGTTGCTGAACGGCGCCGGAGCGCTCCTGACGTGGAAGCCCGGCGAACGTTTCGTTCTGATTACCACCTCCGTTCCGTTGGTGGTCAGTTTTGCGATCGGCGATCGCCGGTACGACGCCGGTCCCATCTCGCTGCAGGCGAGCTTCGCGCCCTTCCTCGTGGGCGATGAGGCCTATCTGCCGCTGCGCGAGGTGCTGCGCGCGCTCGATCTTGCTTTGCGCGAAGAGAACGGAGTTGCGGTGCTGCAGCCGCAGCTTACCACGCTCGACGTGCGTCAAGAGGACTCTCGAATGACGCTCTTCGCGCATGGAGGCGCGACGCTGCATGCGCGGGTCGCGCAAGAGAGCTCGACGTCGATTACGTACGCATTCGACGGTGTCGGCACGACGCTGGCCGGTACGCGTCAAGTCGGCACCGGCGGCATCGCAAGCATAACGATTGCCAATGCGGGAGCGGTTCGCGAGCCGATCACGCTGGTTACCGTGCAGTTCGAATCCGGGACGATTGCCGAAGCGCCTCAGAATACCGACGGCCGCGACGTTCTGCTCGCATTCGACACGCCGGCGTCCGCGAACCCGCCGCAAACGGCTGGAGAAGAAGCGTCGCCGACTCCCGAGCCGCCGCCGGATACGACGTCGGCAAGCGGTGCGGCGGGCGCTCCGGCAAGCGGCCCGGCGATCGTGACGGGCGTCACCGTCGAACCGGCGGCCGATGGCGTTTCGGTTGCGATTGCGATCACCGGCAGCGCGACGTACGAATGGCACCGGCTGCGGGAGCCCGACAATCGTTTCTGGGTGGATATTGAGAACGCACAACTGCAGGGGCCGCCGATCGATCAAAGCGCTCCCGCGCCGCTGCTTTCGGTGCGCGTCCGGCAAGTGGACGCGACGACGGTGCGCGTCGCGCTCTCGCTGAGCGGTCCGAAGTCGATTGCGTTCACTTCATCGGCCGGCGGCCTTGGATTAGCGATCGGCACGCAAGATGTCGCCGACCAGCTGCGTTCGGGAAGCGGCGGCGTCGGCGGCGCGAATGCCGCCGTGGCCGCCGCGCCACTCGAGCAATCCGAGCCCGGGACCGGCACTTCTGACGATACGAGTTGGAAGTTCGGCCCGCGCAGCGGTTACGTCGCGAACAATCCTCGTCTGATCGTGATCGATCCGGGTCACGGAGGGAGCGACGTCGGCACGATGCACGGTGGCCTCTCCGAGAAACAGTTGACGCTCGACATGGCCAAACGGCTGCGTGCGATTCTAATCGATCGCGGCTGGGAAGTGAAGATGACGCGCGAGAGCGACGCGGACGTGTACGCGCCCAACGATAGCCCGCACGACGAACTTCAAGCCAGAGACGACATTGCCAACAAGGCCGGTGCGAGGCTCTTCGTCAGCATTCATGTCAACGCGTTCATCAACTCCGGACCCTACGGTACGACCACCTACATCTCTAAACCGGACGACGTGGCCTTCGCGCACTTCGTCGAATCGCATCTCGCCGCGGACGGTACGAAGGACGACGGCATCATCAAGAGCCATCTGTATGTAACGCTGCACGCGCGAATGCCGGCCGTGCTGATCGAGACGGCATTCCTCACCAATCCGGGCGATTACGCGCTGCTCAGTTCGGCCGCTTGGCGGCAAAAGGTCGCGCAAGAGATCGCCGACGGCATCGGCCAGTACGCCCAAGCGTATCCGGTTCCAAATCAACCGGCACAATAGTTGATCGGCCTCTTCGACTCGGGGCTTGGCGGCCTGACGGTCTTGGCGCGGGTTCGCGAACGGATGCCGTCGGCCGACATCGTGTTTTTCGCCGATCAAGCCAACGTGCCGTACGGCGATCGGACGCATGCGGAGCTGTTGGAGCTGCTCCAGGCGAACTTGGCGAGGCTCGACGCGCGGGGCGTCGATGCGATCGTGATGGCCTGCAACACGTCCTGCGCCGTAGCGGAGCGCTACGGATGGCCTCGTACTCGCGCGCCGGTGGTTGATTTGATCGAATCGGCGGCAATCGCGGTCGATCGCGGCGGCTTCGCGCGCGTCGGCGTCGTCGCAACGGCGGCAACCGTCGGCGCAGGTTCCTACGGACGAACGATTCGCGCGCGCGTCGGCGGCATCGACGTCGTGGAAGTTCCGGCGCCGGCGCTCGTTCCGCTCGTCGAAGCCGGAGCGATCGAAGGCGAACGGCCTCGCGCCGCCGTTGCGGAAGTTTGTGGACACCTGCCGCTCGATCTCGATGCGCTGGTCTTCGGCTGCACGCACTATCCCGTGCTCGAATCGCACTTCCGCGCCGTCCTCGGCGACGGCATTGCGTTGATCGATCCGGCCTTCACGCAGGCCGAACGAACCGCCGAGCTTCTCGGCAGCCGCGCAGATGGGAGCGGGTCGACGGAGTATACGACGAGCGGCGATGAGGTGGCGTTTCTGGCAAACGTCGCGCGCTTCTTATAAGGTTGTGGCCGTGTCACCCAACAAGCTGTGGCTCTGCATCATTGCGATGGCGTCGATTCCATTGCTGGCAGGCGCAGCAACTGCCATCGAGACGACGATCCCGGAAAGCGTCGCTCCGATAACGATCGATCGATGCGTCGTCACGCTGCAGAAGACGGCGAGTGGGGATGCATTTTTAGATGACGTCGACTTCACGAATGTCAGTCAGCACGCGGCGACCGAGGTGCGCTTCCGTTTCGAGATCGTCGACGCGATTGGACGAACGACCGGCAGCCTAACCGACGATAAGGTGGGAGAGTTCGCGCCTGGCGTTCCGGTTAGCCATTCCACCGCAGCGCCCACGGGTTCGAGTCAGCCGGGGCAGGCGATCAACAATATTCCCGCTTCGTCCAAAGTCGTTTGCATGGTACAGATGGTCCGCTTCGACGACAGCAGCGTCTGGAATGAGGGCGACGGACCTGTGGGAACCGGATCGATGATCACGCCACCGCCCCAACCATCGGCGACACCGTATTGGCAATGGCCTTTCGATCCACCGAGCCCACCGGGAAAAGCTTTGAAGTAGTTGCGGCGCCCAAGTCTACCGGTGACCGCAGTCGCGTAATCACGGTAAACCGATTCCACCTGCGCTGGACCGATTTGCCTTGTCCTCATCCTCGGGGTAACAAGCCGAGCGAATGGAGAAGAAGTTCGATATTGAAGCTTGAAGGAGTTGTCATGTCAGAGTATCCGCTTGCGGGCAGTGAGCGCCGAGCGCTTGCAGGGGCGCAGCCGACCGGCCCTGCCGATCCAAACGAAACCGTTGACGTTACGGTTCTCGTCCGTCGCCAGGCCGCGGGCGATTTCGAGCGCATGGCCAGCGACGCGGCGGCCACGCCCGGTACACACCTCAGCCGCGATGAGTTTTCGAAAAGATTCGGCGCCGAACCGCAGGATATCGCGAAGGTCAAGGCCTTTGCACGTCACTACGGGCTAAGCGTCGTCGAAGAGAACGCGGCGCGACGAATGGTTCGTCTGTCGGGTACGGTCGCGCAGTTGCAAAACGCATTCGGCGTCGAGCTCAAGACGTTTGCCTACGAACAAGGATCGTATCGTGGAAGAACCGGCGCTGTTCACTTGCCCGATGAGCTGAGGAATGTGGTGGAAGTGGTGCTGGGGTTGGATAACCGGCCGCAGGCCGCAGCTCACTTTAGGCTACGCCGGCCAGGACGCGTGGTCGTGGCGCGCGACCAAGCCGCATCTTCGACTTTCGATCCGGCGCAGGTCGCATCGCTGTACGACTTTCCGAACGGGCAAGCGACGGGCCAATGCATCGCCCTGATCGAACTCGGCGGCGGTTTCAAGCAGGAAGATATTCAGGCGTACTTTTCGGGACTGCAAGTTGCGGTTCCAACCGTCGTGGCCGTCCCGGTAGATGCCGGCTCGAATTCGCCGACGGGCGATCCAAACGGCCCCGACGTCGAAGTGATGCTGGACATTGAAGTGGCCGGTGCGGTTGCAACCGGCGCTCGCATCGCGGTCTATTTCGCGCCCAACACCGATGCGGGATTCTTGGATGCCGTTACCGCGGCCACGCACGATGCGACGAACAAGCCTTCCGTGATCTCGATCAGTTGGGGTTCCTCAGAATCGAATTGGACGCAACAAGCCTTGACCGCCTTTGATTCGGCCTTCAAAGCCGCCACAATTTTAGGAATTACGGTTACGGTTGCCACCGGCGATAACGGCTCCACGGACGCCGTCCAAGACGGAGCAAACCACGTCGACTTCCCTGCCTCCAGCTCGTTCGCTCTTGCCTGCGGCGGCACGACACTTCGTGCGTCGGGCGACGCCATTACCAGCGAGACGGTCTGGAACGATACGGCCGAGGACGAGGGAGCCACGGGCGGAGGCGTGAGCACGGTCTTCCCGCTGCCTTCGTGGCAGCAGAACCTGAGCGCGACGCTCGCGCAAGGGCAGAAAGCTGCGCTTACGAAGAGAGGCGTGCCCGACGTGTCGGGCGATGCTGATCCAGAAACGGGTTATAATGTGAGAGTTGACGGAAGCGATACGGTGGTCGGCGGCACGAGCGCCGTCGCCCCGCTGTGGGCCGGGCTGATCGCTCTCATCAACGCCGCCAGTAAGAGCACCGTCGGATTCCTCAACGCAACGTTGTACGGCGATCCCGCGGCGTGTCGGGATATCACTACGGGAAATAACGGCGCCTATTACGCGTCACCGGGATGGGATGCATGCACCGGACTGGGCAGCCCGACCGGTAAGCAGATCGCGGCGCTTTTTAGCCAGAAACCCGGTACGTCGCGATAAGCGTCCATTTTAGGGTCAAGCTCCAGGGTGGCAACGCGGTCCTCGATCTCGCACTCGAAGCCGGCACGGAACGATTAGCGAAGGGCCGCGATCCCTACCCCACCGGAGAGCAGTATCAGCAACGGTGCGTTGATTTTGGTGCGAAGCATTAAGGCCACGACCACGGCGCTGGTGAGGTAGGCAACAACCGACGATGGCGCCCCGCGAGCAATCGTCGAGACGCTCGACCAGACGAGGCCGACTATTGCCGGCGCAAGCCCACGCGAGATGATCGCGCGCCAGGGTGAGGCTGCAAAGCGCGCCTCCAGCGAATCGAAGCCGATCATGATGAGGCTCGACGGTACGAACATGGCCGCCGTTGCGACCGCCGCCCCCAACAACGGACTTTGTGGCAGCGCCGCGTATCCGATGAGCGCCGCGAAGATCGTCGTCGGGCCCGGCACGAGCTTGCCGATGGTATAGAACTGCGTAAACTGCTCGGAGCTGACCCACCCGTACGTCGTGACGGCGTCGGTATGCATCTGGGGGATAATGCCTTTCCCGCCACCGAAACCAAGAATAGAGAGCTGCGAAAAGACCGAGAGCAGATGGATCAGCGTTCCCATTGATGCTAGTCTTCCGATCGCTTACGCGCTCGCAGCCATTCGCCAAGGATCCCGGCGCCGCCGAAGATTGCCAAGACCGGCAGCAAGGGCATGTGCAGCAGCGAAACTGCTAGAGCGGTCGCGGCAACGAGCGCGACGCTAAGCCAACTCTTGCGCTCGTCCCACGTGAGCTCCAGCGCGTTGCCGAGCGTCAGACCCAACGCTCCCGCCGCGCAGCCGCGGAGCCCGCCGTGGACGAACGGATTCGAAGCGAATTTGAAGTAGAGTGCGCCGGCCGCAAGCACGATTGCAAACGGCGGAATGCTGACGCCGGCAAACGCCGCCACCGCGCCGGGAACGCCGCGCGCCTTTTGCCCGCAATAGATAGCCAAGTTGAGCAGGTTTGGCCCGGGAAGGACCTGCGCGATCTCCAAGCCCTCGAGAAATCTG
>Ga0182024_10007711_pt1 | contig 23125 bp, 20 predicted proteins | sample P32metaG_FD_120480 | JGI IMG/M metagenome (GOLD analysis project Ga0182024, IMG submission 120480) | Permafrost microbial communities from Stordalen Mire, Sweden - P3-2 metaG (Illumina Assembly) | ecosystem: Environmental > Terrestrial > Soil > Wetlands > Permafrost | place: Sweden: Stordalen... | reverse complement strand
TTGCGACGTTGGCGCTGTTACCACCCTTGTTGCAGGGTCTGCTCAATTACCCCGTCGTGACGGCCGGCCTCGTGACTGCACCGCGAGGGGTCGGTACGCTGGCGGCGATGTTCATCGTCGGACGCATGATCGGCAAGGTAGACATCCGCCTGATCATCGGCGCCGGCTTTGCGTTGACAGCGCTTGCCTCCTGGCAAATGACGGGCTTCGATCTACAGATGGACTCGGCCACGGTCGTCTGGTCCGGTCTCTCGCAGGGATTGGGGACCGGGTTCGTCTACGTGCCGCTCGCGGCGGCGACATTCGCGACGTTGACGCCCGCACTACGTAATGAAGGCACGGCAATCTTCAGCCTCACGCGCAACCTCGGTAGCAGCATCGGCATTTCGGTGGTGAACACCTTGCTGACGCGCAACACGCAAATCATGCACTCGACGCTCGGCGGACATGTGACGCGCTACAGCCCGGTTCTCCGAGCGCGGCTGCCGGACGGACCGTTGAGCATGCGCGCCCTGGCGAGCTTGAACGCGAGCGTCACGGAGCAGGCGTCCATGATCGCGTACAACAACGATTTCAAATTGATGATGGTATTGAGTCTGGCGGCGATCCCACTGGTGCTCTTGCTGCGCAAGGCCAGCGGCAGTGCTGCGCCGGTCCACATCGAGTGATGGTGATGCAAGGCATGGCCGTAGATTTGGCGTGTTTCCGCAAAGTTTGCACACGGGCGACAGTTTGCACACTGGTGGGATGGGCGATTGTATCGGTATATGCCTTGGGCTTCGCGGGTTGTGCCGTTGGCCCCGACTTCAAGCGGCCGACGACTCCTTCGGCGGTGCGCTATACGGCCGATACGCTGCGCGGCCAGGGAGAGACGGGGAACGCGACGGTGCAACACCTCGCCATGGGCCAAGAGATCGCGGGCGATTGGTGGACTCTGTTCCGCTCGGATGCGCTCGATCAGCTGATCAAACAGGCGCTCGCACACAACCGCAGTCTCGAGGCATCGACGGCGACGCTCAGACAAGCCCAAGCCCTCGCTTTGGCGCAGGCGGGATCGCGGTACCCGCAAGTAGATCTCACCGCCGGTGTCGGACGTCAGAAGTATGGAGATGAGTTTATCGGCGGAGGATTTGGACAAATACCGCCCTTTACCTACTTCGCTCTCGGGCCCACTGTCAGTTACACGCTCGATTATACCGGAGGCGTCGCGCGAAGCGTGGAACGGCAATACGCCCTGGCCGAGGTGGCGCGGCACCAACTCGATGCGGCGTATCTCACCGTCACCGGTCAGGCGGTTATGCAAACGCTCGCGATCGCTTCGGCCCGCGCACAGATTGCCACCGTGGAGACCATCTTGGCGCAGGATCAGGATAACCTGCAGCTCGTGCAGACGGCGTTCGACAATGGATCGGTGGCGCGCGAAGATATCGTTAGCGCGCAGAGCCAGATTGCCAATGACATGACCTTGCTGCCGCCATTGCGACAAGACCTTGCAAAGGCGCGCCATGCGCTTTCCGTGGTCCTCGGTCAAGTACCGGCCGGCGAGATCCCATCCGATGTCGATCTAGCGCAAATCACGCTGCCGCTCGAGGTGCCGGTGAGCCTGCCTTCGGAGCTCGCCCATCGCCGCCCCGACATCCTGGCCGCGGAGGCGCGATTACATGCGGCGACCAGCGCCGTGGGCGTCGCGCAATCCAACCTCTATCCGAAGATACAGCTGAGCGCCACGGTGGGGCAACAATCACTCAATGCGGACGCGCTATTCGACCGGGCGAGCAACGCCTGGAGCATCATCTCCGGATTGACAGCGCCGATTTTTGACGGCGGGACTCTACGTGCCGAGAAACGCGCAGCGGTAGATGCCATGCATGCAAGCGCTGCCGACTACCAGCAGACCGTGCTCGAAGCGTTTGCCCAGGTGGCCGACCTGCTGGAAGCCTTGGATCACGACGCGGAACAGGTCGATGCACAGGCTCAGGCACAGCAAGCGGCGCAGAGCAGTCTCGACCTGGCTCGCGCGAGTTACAAGGAAGGCAATGCGGACGTTCTCTTGGTCTTGGACTCCGAGCGTTCGTACCAGCAGGCACGTCTCGGATATGTCAGGGCGGTGGTGCAGCGCCATGTCGATACCGTACAACTCTTCCTGGCACTGGGCGGCACGAGTCCGAACGCGCCCGTTGCTGTCCCGTCGAGTCAACCGGGCGCCTCATAGCCATGAGCACGCAGCTGGACTCGTTTGGCGCGCTCGGCCATTTACCTGGAGCAATTGGAGGCCCGGGCGATACGGCCGACCTAGTTGAGCGATTTGAAAACGCGTTGTACAGCGTGGCAAGAGGTTGGCGGTCCGCAGTCGATCGCCGACTCAAAAGTTTGGGCGTTAGCACGGCCAGCTGGATGGCGATTGCGGCGGCCTCGCAGGTCCGCTCGCCTTTGTCTCAGTCCGAACTGGCCGACATACTATCAATATCGGGCGCGTCCTTGGTGCGGATGATCGATCGCTTGGTCAAGTCGGGTCTTGCGGTACGCGAGCCATCCCCAACCGACAGAAGAATAAATCGCATCGTGGTCACGGAGGCCGGGCATCACCTTTACGCGCAAGCAAAAAACGAAGCCGCAGCCATTCGGCTAGAATTGCTGGTCCGCATCGAATCGGAAAAGCTCGCGCATCTGACGGAACTACTCGAGGAACTCCAACCCTTGCTAGAGGCACACTAAGGCTAGTGCGGAGGCGTCCCGATTGGTAGCCTATGACTATCGATACGAGGTATCGCTGGATTCGAAATATGCTCGATGGCGTTACGTTGGACCAAATCCGCACCTTCATCGCTGCCGCGGATGAAGGAAGCTTCTCGGCCGCGGGCCGGCGCTTAAAGCGTGCGCAGTCCGTGGTGAGCCAGACGCTCGCCAATCTGGAAGGTCAGCTCGGAGTGAAGCTGTTCGATCGCAGCACCCGTTTTCCGGTGCTGACCGATCACGGCCGCGCGCTGCTTGCCGAGGCTCGCGCCGTCGCAGGCGACATGGACCTCTTCAGGGCACGTGCAAAGAGCTTTGCCGGCGGCCTCGAACCGGAATTGGGCGTGGCGGTCGATATCATGTTTCCGGTCGATACCCTCACTGCGACCGTTGCCGCTTTTCAGAAGCAATTTCCCAGGACGTTGCTGAAGTTCGATGTAGATTCAAGCGCCGTGGTTGAGCCCGTGCTCGACGGACGCTGCGCGATTGGCATCGTAGGGTCATGGTCAATCAGGCCGCCACGGCTGACTTGCGAAGCACTATTCAAGGTCAGGTTTGCTATCGTGGTCTCGCCGCGGCATCCGCTTGCAACCTATCGCAAGCCTATTCCGCCATCGGTCGTGGCCAAGCACGTGCATCTCGTGCACATCGATCCTGCCGATATCGCACCGGCCTATGGAGTCGCCCAGCGATCGCCGAGGATTTGGCATCTCTCACATGTCGGGGCCAAACTTGCATTTCTGCGCGCCGGCCTGGGGTTTGGCGGCCTACCCATTCACATGCTCGAGGAGGACCTTGCCTGCGGTGCCCTCGTGGAGATTACTCTCGCGGCCACGCCGCCCCTCGTCCAAGATTTAGCGATGTCAGCCATTTATCGGACCGACAGCCCGCCGGGACCCGCGGGTCGTTGGTTCATAGGTCACCTGCAACAGGAAGGCGCACAACGGTCAAAGGATAGGGCAGTACTATTGGCCGCCTCGAAGGTTTCGCGTGCCAAGCGCAAGCGGCTGTCCGGTCGAAAGCTCGCGCGATACGGCGGTTTACGCAGCCACTTGCCCTGACTTGGAATTGGAAGTGTCCTGTGCGGCAATGATTTTCTCGGATACCTTCCACAGTCGGTTCGAGAGTCCGCGGTCGCACAGAAGGGTATTACCCGCGACAATGCGGCAGTTCGACCAATACTCTCCAGTGATTCCCGCGGCTTGAGGAGAACCGGCAAGAAACACTTGTGTCGCCGCTCCCTGGGTCGCTGATTTGCCGAACAGATGCGCCGCCAGGATCGCCATCCGCTTTGGTACCCGCAAGTTCCTGTAGAGGCCTGTACCCCTCGTCGCACCGGGATGCACCGAATTGACTGCAATGCGGCGCGCACGCAGTCGATGCGACAGTTCCTTGGCATACAGCGCCACGGCGAATTTGGATTGTCCATAGAACTGTAGCGGCTCGTATGATCGAGTACCGTCCAGGTTGTCGAACATAATGCCTTGCTGAGGGGCATGCGTAATGCTCGCGCTGCTGCTTACAATAATGATGCGTCCACAGTCATTGCGGACGAGGTCCGCAATTTGATTGATAAGGAGGAAATGGCCGATATAATTGACGAGAAACTGCAGTTCGACCCCACCTCGGGTTTGCAAAGTCGGCGGGATCGCGACGCCCGCATTGGCAATGAGCCCGTCGAGTGGTACTTCAAGACCCCGTATCGTCCGGGCCGCCCTAGTAACGGAAGCGAGATCGGCCAGATCACACGCGACTGGGATTGCGCGTCGACCGGCTTTATCGCAGGCAGCTTTCGCGCCAGCAAACGATCGCGCGAGGCCGATGACATGAGCGCCGTTTGCGGCCAGCGCGTTCATCGTCTCGAATCCGATCCCGGAGTTGCATCCGGTGATCAAGAAGTACTTTCTGGTGAGGTCGATGCCCGCGAGAACCTGGTCTGCCGTCGAGCGCGCGCCAAGATGGATTGCGCGTTCATCTAGGCGGCGATGTTCCATCGATAAATACTAGTGCTGAAGTCTCCTGCTTGGTAGCCTATATCTGTCGATACAAAGTATCGCTGGAGCAGATATATGGCGGATGGCGTTTCGCTGGACCAACTGCGTACCTTCATCGCCGCCGCCGATGAAGGAAGTTTCTCGGCCGCGGGTCGGCGGTTGCGTCGCGCTCAGTCCGTGGTCAGCCAAACCCTGGCCAATCTTGAGAGGCAGTTGGGGGTGAAGTTGTTCGAGCGCCGCGGACGTCTACCCGCGTTGACGGACCAAGGCCGCGCCCTTCTTGCTCATGCACGCGCCGTGGCGGGTGACGTAGACCTTCTAAAGGCGCGGGCGAAAAGTTTGGCTGGCGGCCTTGAACCGGAATTGAGTGTAGCGGTTGACGTCATGTTTCCCGATGCGGCGTTTGCCGATGCAGTGGCGGCATTTCAGAAACACTTTCCCGCTACGCTGCTCAGGTTCGACATCGAGTCGAGCGCCGTGATTGAGCCCGTGTTGGACGGGCGTTGCGCCATCGGGGTTGTAGGAACGTGGGCGCTGGCACCGCCGCAACTCACCCACGAAACATTGCTCACGATCAGGGCACCGACGGTCGTCTCCGCGCAGCATCCCCTGGCCACCCTCCGCGGGCCCGTTCCGCAAGCTATTCTTGCAGACCACATCCGGATCTCACACACCGACCCTTCCGATATCTCGCGGTGCTTCGAACCCCGTACGCATCCGCCGAGAACATGGCGCCTTGCTCACCTTGGCGCAAAGCTCGCCTTTCTGCGTGCCGGGTTCGGGTATGGCGTCTTGCCACAGCACTTGGTCGAGGTGGATCTAGCAAGTGGCGCGCTCGTGCAGATCACCACCGAAGATACACCGCGTGGCGGACGCGAGATCGCAATGTGGGCGGTCTACAGGACCGACCGTCCGCCCGGGCCGGCGGGGCGTTGGTTTATAGACCGCCTCAAGCAAGAACAGGCGCCCGTGCGTAAGAACACCGCAACTCGTTTACCGTCCCCCGCTGTTTCCGCAACTAGAGCACGCGGGCGGGCGTTCAACCGATCGCGGGCATCGAAACGAAAGCGTGCCCGCTGACCGCCAGTTTCCGCTCTCTTCGGCAGCGGCAAGAATCGGCCCTATTAACGCGTGGCAAGATACTCAAAGGACGGCTCGTCGGCGGGACACGGCACGGACTGCGTTTGTGTCTGCGTCGCCGAGGGTAACGCTTCGTCACTGTCGTTGCTACGCGAGAACGCGGTCCACAAACGCCCCACTTGCGCGCACTTGTACGCATAGCTAAAGAGGGGACGTCTCACCTTGGCGCTAAAATCAAAGATATCTGGGAGCGGATAACGGGCCGGCAGCGACGAATACTGCAAATCTGCACCATTCAGCTGAGCGGTAGCCGCCGTCAGTTCCATCGTCGTCGACAACAAGTGATTCAAACCCACACGAATGCTTCGGGACAGAATTGCGTGAGCCGTCAATCGCGTCGTTCGCGCGTCCTCCCCCAAAGTACCATCGATGATGACGAATACCGCAGTATGACGTGCGGTCCGCGTCCTTTGCAGGAAAGCCGGAGGCACAAAGAATGGTACGGTAGTAGCGCCGTCAACGTGCGCCTGATCTTGCGACAACCCGTCCTCGTCGACCCGAATTATGACTGGCGGGAACATGCCGGGCACGCTTGCCGAAGCTACCAGCACGTCACGAAACAGCGCTCTCGCCGACGGTCCACCATTCTTGGTGATCGCGCCCAGGTCCCACACCACGGGCTCACCAGTGGCCACGTCAGTGGTGGCCACGAGAAGCAAGCGGCCTTTGTCCGCCTCATGTGCAATGGCTTCAATCATCGCGTCACTGACGTACGCGTCAATCAGCTGCTGCAAAGGCTTGCCGCTATAAAGGCTAGAGCCGAAAATCACACCCAGCCCGCGCGATTGCAGCAAGTTGTCGCCGCTTACGCTGGTAAATGCGTCCAGGAGTTGCGCATCCCAGGCGGGGCCCAAAAAAGCGTAAGGCGCAATTAGCGCGCCGGCGCTGACGCCCGTTACCACATCGAACGTCGGTCGGTCACCGGCACGAGTGAGGCCAGCGATGGCGCCGGCACCGAAGGCACCACCGGCGCCGCCGCCGGAGAGCGCGAGAATGTTCAGGGGTTCTGCCGCGTGCAGGGTGCGAAGATTCTCGGCCACGGCCGCGGAGGGCACTTCATGGAATCGATGATCAGGACCCAACGTGCGAATCGTCATCGACCGGTCGGCGGGTCGCCGCCAATCGACCGGCGATTGGGACTCACTGAGCGCGAGTCCTGCACATCCTTCAAGAAGAATCATGCTAACAAGGCATGAGAGCAAAATGAATGTGAGTCTGCGTCGCGATAATACTTGGCCTGTCCACCTCTGGGCGGCCTTGACCAGCGACGCCAGTCCGGCAAGCGTGCTTAATACTGAGAGAACATCGACGGTGCGCACGACACGATGCCCGCCAACTTTGAGGGTTGGCTCAGCGTGTGAGATCGCGAGATGAGTGGCGGCATAATTTCTCTCGTGGGTGGCAATGGACTGTTAGGTCCAGTCTAGGATCTCGGCATCCCGCTTCCTAGCCTATATTTATCGATACGATCTATCGCATCTCAAGATAGGAGGAAATCTGTAGGTGGCGCCCGGGGGAGAAACGCCGCCGAGGCGATGTTCGATAGGTAGCCAACTCAGGCTATGCGCACGAACTCTAGGGGACCAACCGCACCCTCGCCGTTGCCGAATTTGCGGCTCAAGTCCCGCGCGATTCGCGTGAATCCAGAAGGGCCGGGGGCGGCATCAGTGCTGGGCGAATGGCCGAGGTCTATCACGGCGATGACAACTAAAAACAAGAATACGGATCGGATCCGCGACAAGGCTGAACGAAACATGGATGCGCACTCGGTTAGCTGTATTTGTCCCAAGAACGGAGTACGCGCAAATCCGGGTGTGTCACGAAGCGTAGAAAATTACTCAGTTCCGTGATATTCAATTGGCCGTCTTGATCGCGGTCTGCCATCTGAAACTTCGCCTCGATAAAGCGCAGCAACTGAGTCTTGCTCACCTTGCAATCGACGCCGCCGCGAGTGCTTTGTCCGGAGTGTTCCGCCATAGTCAATGACCTCATACCCTAAGCGCATCACATAAACTAAAAGTGGGCGATCCAGTGCGCGCCATCACGAGGGATAATTGTCCAGCAACGCATGTAAAGATGCTGTTAAAAACTCGCACATGACCGGGGCGAGGAGTAAAGCCGGCACGGCTCCGTTGATAATTAACACCATCTTTACGCGGCCCGTCTTATGCTGTCTTGCGACAGTGGAGATAGCGCGCGGCCGCCTCCTTTGCCTGCCGGGGCGGTTGTACTGACGGAGGTGTTCGTGATGGCAATCCAGGAATATGTGCGATCAATCGCGGCGACCGACACCGTGTCGAAGGCCGAAGTATTTCGATTTCTAGAAATGCAATTCGCTCGCGCCGATAAGAATCATGATGGCCAATTAGACTTCGATGAGCTCGCGGTGTTTGCGCAGTCCGTCGCTTCCCCGGAAGCGGACCAGCGCTAGTCTGGACATCCGCAAGGATCCAAGACACTTTCACCCTCGTACTCCGCGACCACGGAGCCTCAGTTGATCGGTGACGCGCTGCGCTGATCAAGCGTAAGCGAATTTGCGCCGGGCCGGAGCTGGACGGGGTGATCCCAGATATAAGACTGGTTGCCGATGCGCGCGTTGATCATGAGGTAGTAGGTGCCGGGAGGCACGCCGGGGAGAGTGGCGGAGCCGGACATATCGGCGCGAGCGGCGGAAATCGCGCCGGCCTTGATTGCGTCGTTGATCTTCTGGCAGTCCGGGGTCCTATTGCCGCAGGCCATGCCGGCGAATGCGTAGGGCGAGGTGCCCGCAGGGACCATGACACCGGCGTGGGCCACTGTGTTGGCATAGGAGTTGCGCAGAATGATGTAGGGGCGACCGGCAAGTGGACTGGGTGCTCCAGGTTGCATCGCGAAGCCAGAGGCGATGGAAAGTGTTGCGTTGCCGAGGGGCGCGGCCGGCGTGGAGAGCGCGCCACCGTTGTTGTAGACCGCTGAGTCGGAGCGGACGGCAGCGGGGGTCGTGACCCCAGACACGCCGCCACTCATGGGAATCTCGTGGCTCGGGGCGAGAGCGGCCAGGTTGCAGGTCTGCTCCATCGGGGCAAAAGTAAAATTATCGCTCTCGTCCTGCCCGGTAGCATAGCGACCGTGTACCTGATAGGGGCCGCTTGCGCCGGGATCGAGTGAGCCGTCCGGCCGAAAGGCGAGATGCAAGGGATGGTCGGGCGCGTCAATCCTGATATACGAAGCCGCGCCATCAGCAACGACCGTGTACGGATAGGCACGTGCAGCGTCGGGTCCGCAGCCAAGAATCACGGACTCCGGGAAGAATTGCACGCTGAAGCCCGTCGAAGCTGCGGCGAAGATGCCGTGCATGCGGATGCCGGGCGGTGTGGGTGGACCTTTGTCGCCGCCAAACATGGATTTGAGCAGGTCCGTCTGCATGGTTTGCGCGCCCACGCTCGCGCCCTTGGAAGACAGATTGAGCGCCGGGCAGGTGACTGTTCGGGAATTAAAGACGGTGTGGCCCGCGTTTGCGCTGCCGGAAACGTGATTGCCGGCCGAATCGTAGAGATTGCCGTATTGATCCCTCTGCGTCGCGTTCGATGGGGTGTCGTTGACGTAGCCGGAGGCAATAACGCCGTCGAGGGTGACGGGCCCGGGACCGGTGATGGTGCTGTCAGCGTGGAGGGCCAGGATGAGGGGCCGGGGACTTGTGTTGATCGTGAGGGTTGCGCGACCGGTTTTGAAGTCGAGGGTATAGCCCTCCTGGTTGGGCGACAGATCGGCGCAGTTGACGAGCACGCCGCCGTCAATGAAGTCGAGTCGCCATTGGCCGGGCCCCTCGAATACGCCAGCCATGGTAGGGCCGGGTTCCGCTTCCTTGTTGGCACCGGGCAGGACGGAGCCGAGCATTTGGCCAAATGCGCCAAGCAGCGAGTTGCCGGTGCAGGTGGCGGCGAGCCGGCCCGAGGTGACGCAGCGGCGAATGGCCCGCTCGTCGGCATTCTTGGGCGGGGCGGGTTGGCCTGGAACTGCCGCACTGCCCGGCGGCGGTGGCGGCGGAGCACTGAGCTGGGCAATGGCCTTCTGCTCATTGGCGTTATAAGTGTCCTGCTGTCGCTTCTGGAAAGCAGCGGCAGCCGCCAGCTGTTTGTCGCTGGGCTGGGTGCAGGTGGGCAGCAGTTTTTTCAGGGCGCCGCGGGCGACATAAGTGTAGGAGTTCATGCCATTGGACAGCAGCTTGTCAGGGTGCGCGACCATGCAGTTGGCATTGTCAGAAAGGTCGCGGATGTTGCAACTCTCGACGTAGATGTGTTCACCGCTGCAGATATAGGTGGCGCCGATAGGAATGTCTTGCGCTGTGGCAATGGCGGGCGCGATGACAATGGCGAGGGCCGCGAGGACAAGGCGCAATGGACGCAATGTCGGCATATTTCCCCCAGGCGTGGAATATTTCAGCACTTTGCTAGAGACGCGATTCACGGAATTTTGTCAGGGCGCCCAATTCGCAGATCTTCCTTGACACGTGAGCTGTCCCAAACGGCGGCAACGTCTGCTCGAGCACACTGGGCGGGCGTGCCTGATTGTAATCTGTGCGCTACGCGGCGATGATGAGGGATGGTTTCGAGGAGTGACTATAGTGAGTGAAATCCCGCAAATTACACGCCCGGCCGGCACCGTTGAATGGGTCAAGGAGCACCGCAAGCTTTATCTATGCTCGGGCGGAACCCAGGGTCACATCATGGACATTACCGGCGCCGGCGGCTATTGGTTCGGCACGCATTGCTTGATCCGCAACAAGGGTCGCAAGAGCGGGCGGACCACGATCAATGCGCTCTGCTACGGCGGCATTGGCGGCGAGGTGGTCATCTGCGCATCCAAGGGCGGCGCGGATGACAGCCCGCAGTGGTATCACAACATCCTCGCGAGCCAGACGGTAGATTTCCAGATCGCGACCCAAGCGTTCCGCGCCAGTTGGCGCGAGCCCAAGGGCGCAGAGCGCGCGAGGGTCTGGGCATTCATGGCGGACTGCTTCCCGTTTTACGCGGTCTATCAGAAGCGCACGACGCGCATCATCCCGCTCGTCATGATGAAGGCGATCGAGCCGCTGCCGGTGTTCAGCGAAGACGACCTGACCGATGAGTGAAAGGAGAGAGCCGATGGCATACAAGATGCTTTACCTGGCGCGTCGCGCACCTACGGTCTCTTGGGAGGAGTGGCCGCGTACTTGGAAATCGCACGCCATATTCGCCAGCCAATTTCCGGCGATGACGGGGACGATCGACTGGATGCGCTACACCACCCGCGTCGACGATCCGGCGCTCGGGGACCTGCCCGTGTCTACCGAACATGACGGCGTGAGCGTCGCGGAAGCCCCAGAGCTCGACACCTTTTATGGCAGGGGTTTCTCGCCCGAGCAGCGTGCGCTTATCGACCGGGACGAGTTGCGCGTCTTCGACCGGTACACGCCCCAATTCAGCTTTTATTGCACCGAAGCGCGCTTGCTCGACGGGCCGCTGGGCGAGGCGGTGGTCTTCCGCTTCCTGCATCGCAACGCGGGCGTCTCGCGCCAAGCGTTCGAGGAGTATCTAAAGGGCGAGCATGCGCGGCGGTGCGCGGCGGCGGCTGATACGCTGGGCACGCAGCGCTGGGCGCTCAACACGACCATCGACGCGCCGCCGCCCGACTTGCCATTCGAAGCGATCGATGAATGCTGGTTCGCGACCGTCGATCACGCCGCGCGCGCGCTAACCGCGCCGGCGATGGCTCGGTTGACCGAGGATCTCGGGAAGGTGTGTGAGGTAGGGCGCAATATCACGATGCTGACGCGGCCGACCCATCGCTGGCCCAAAACGCCGAAGCAATAGGACTAGGTTGGCGGGTAGCGCTGACCAGGCAGTATTGCTTAGAGAGTCAACCACGTTCCCCCGCAGCGGGAACTCTCCACCGCCTTGGCGACAAACCGCAAACCACGTAGACCGTCATGCACCGTGGGGTAATTTTGACGCGGTGTCTCGCCAAGCCCCACCCGGCGTACATCCGCAATGAATTCGCGATAGATCACGGCAAAGGCTTCCAAATATCCTTCCGGATGACCTGCCGGGATGCGTGAGACAGTCTGAGCCGCCTCGCTTAGGTAGCCATTTCCCACGCGCAGGATCTGCCATGGCTGGCCCGACGGCTTATAGATGAGCGAATTCGGCTCTTGTTGGCGCCACTCGAGACCGGCTCTCTCCCCGTAGAGGCGAACGGTCAGGTTGTTCTCCTCGCCGCAGGCAACCTGCGAACATACGAGCGTTCCCTTACCGCCGCGCTCGAGTCGAATCAGAATATTGGCGTCATCGTCAAGCGCTCGACCAGGCACAAACGAGCTGAGATCCGCGCAGAGCGCCGAAATCCGCTCGCCCGTCATATAGTGCAATAGATTCTCGGCATGCGTGCCGATGTCCCCCACGCAGCCGCCGACGCCGGCTCTCCCGGGATCAGTACGCCACGCCGCTTGCTTGGAACCGGAGCGCTCGATGGGATCCATCATCCAGGATTGATTGTATTCGACCAGCACCTTGCGCAACCGGCCCAGGTCTCCGTGGCGGATCATCTCGCGCGCCTGTTGAACAGCCGCGTAGCCGGTGTAGTTGTACGTCAGCGCGAAGAGCGGCGCACCCTGATCGACGAGAGCAGTCAGTGCCTCTCCCTCCGCGACGGAGAAGGCAAGCGGCTTGTCACAGATTACGTGGATGCCTGATTCGAGGAACGCTCTCGCGACCGGGTAGTGCAGATGGTTTGGCGTTGCCACGATGACGAAGTCGATTCCGTCAGCAAGCGCGGCCTCGGCACGCGCCATCTCGGCGAAGGTTTCATAGGAGCGATCCAGATACCAGGCCGCGGCGCTTTCAGCGGCGATCGTCGGATTCGATGACATGGCCCCCGCGACGATCAGAGCCTGACCGTCCAGTTCCGCAGCGATGCGGTGCACGCCGCCGATGAACGATCCGCGACCGCCGCCGACAATGCCTGCTCGCAGACGTCGATTTGAGGACTTCGTTTTCATGGGACCCCGATCAGGAGCGAAAGGGCTCTCGCCCGATGCCCTGAATGGGGATGCCTTGAGAGGCCAGCACTTCGTGCTGAAGGGCGTACATGGCTGCGGCCGCCTCGTCGATCGCTCGCGTAAAGGCGAGCGAGCCGGCGAGTATGGGTGCCAGCTTGAGCCTGTCTTGGACCCGCGCCTTGGGGTATTCGTGTTCGACGACCAGGTAGGTATTGGCGGGCTCGATACTGAGCAGCTCGCGTGCTGCCAATTGATGGTCAAGCCAGTCCACCGTCCTATTCTGCAAATAGGCCAACGGATCATGACGTGCCGTGCCCGGCAGTTCGTGCTCGCAAAACGCCGTCTGCTTCTTCCAGGCGTTCACGCGATCCGCCAAGGCCGGCGAGGGCGTAGCCCCGACCCAGTCGCCGCGCTGCATGGTTTGGCCGCCGTAGCCCCAGGCAGAGATACCTCGCGCATCGACGACTTGACCCTTGACGTGAAAGCCGGCAATCAGGAAATTGTAGCCGGTGTCCTTGAGATATTGAAATATCGAACGGGAGTCCTGTCCAATCAGGATCGCATGCGATGGGTCGTAGTGGATGCGAAACTGATCCCCCACCTCGTGGCGTTCGCAGATCCGGTGCAGGGCAATCCACGGTCCCGGAGCGTAAGCAATGTTGTTGTGCCAGCGATCGGAGATTTGCCAGCCCGGCATCGGGCACTGTTCCACGCGGTAGGTCAGTCCTCGCGCCTTGGCCTCTTTGAGCAGAGGGACGAACTCGGCCTCGAACATCTCCAGATTGCCATCCATTTCAAGCTCAGGATTGCGTCCGACAAATCCACAGACGGCGGGCGTACCTAAGAGCACCGCGGCATCGAAGACGCGCACCATGAACTCGTGTTTCCGGCGGCGTTCGCAGGCATCGGCAACGAGCATATTGTCGAAGTACGCCAGATCCGAGAGGCCGACGCCGGTGGCACGCATTGCAGAATGTATTCGCGAGGCTCGCGAGCGGTCGAAGGGCTGACGAAGATCCAGGGTATTGGCCACGGGATCCAGCAAGGCTTCCGCCGGCACGTCGCTCATGGTGGGGTGTAAGGCGGCGGACAGTTCAATGTTGGGACAGTCGAGATCTCGCGAAAACTCCAACCAATCCTCCACGGCACGGTCAGGGTCGGCGTCCCGAAGAGCGCGCGGGGTCAATTCCTGGAATGCGGCCGTGAATATGCTCAGCTTCATCGGCCTGGCGCGGAATGAAGCGGACGACACGGACTCAGCCTTCATACAACCGAGCGGACTGCGCCAGTCGTTCGTTCTTGAAACAGAGAGCGAAGGCCACGAATACGACGGCCGCAAACGCCGCCGGATAGAGCCAGATCGCACGCCAGTCGTGTGCATCGGCTTGAACGTAGGCGTCTGAGACCAAACCGGCCAATGAAAATCCAATCAGCATGCCGATGCCGTAGGTTGCCATGGTAATCAAACCCTGGGCGGCAGCCTTGTGACTGGCCCCTGCCTTGGCGTCAGTGAATATCTGTCCCGACACAAAAAAGAAGTCGTAGCATACGCCGTGCAGGGCGATACCTATCAGCAACATCCACGACAGATCATGGGCGTTGCCAAAGGCGAACAGCACGTAGCGCAAAGCCCATGCGGCCATTCCCAAGAGCAAGGTGACCTTCATACCGAGGCGGACAAGGCAGTAAGGCATGAGCAACATGAACCCGACCTCGGATACTTGCCCCAGCGTCTGCTTCCCGGTGGCGTTGGCCACGTGAATCTCGGTGAGAAACTGATTGGCGTTCTGGTAATAGAAGGCCAGCGGAATGCAGATGAGAATTGAGGCTACAAAAAACACCAGAAAGTTCGGTACACGCAGGAGTCCGAGGGCTTCCAAGCTCAGCACCTTGCTCAAGCTATAGCGCGACTCCTGCCTTGCCGGGGGCGGAGTAGCAGGCAGCGTGAAGCTGTACGCTCCCAGTATGAACGAGGCGATCGAGCACATGGCAAATGTCTTGCGGAGCTGACCCGCGGCCAGCGCGGTCGTCGAGTCCCATCCAAACACGTAGCTGATGACCAGGCCCGCGGCGATCCACCCGAGGGTGCCCCACACGCGGATCCGCGAGAAATGCCTCGACGGGTCGGCCATCTGCCGAAAGGCAACTGCGTTGACCAGCGCAAGTGTGGGCATGTAGAGAATCATGTACCCAAAGAGGAGGGGATAGAAGCTGGCGAATTCCCGAGCGCCGGCGAGCCGGTACATTAAAACGCCGCCGATCAGGTGAATGATCCCCAGCAGGCGCTCGGCATTGAGGTATCGATCGGCAATCAAGCCGGCAAATATAGGTGCAACGATTGCACCCCAGGATTGCGTGGAATAGGCCAGGGCGGTTTGAACCCCACTCGCATGCAGATTGGCGGCGAGATAACTGCCGAGGGTAACGAACCATCCTCCCCATATGTAGAACTGAAGAAACATCATGAGACCTAATCGCAGTGCAATGCCGAACTTCATGCGCGGGCTCGCTACTTCGGCGGCTTGGCGGTCGAGTCGCGAATCATCAATTTGTGCGGCAAGGTGACTGACTTCGGCCGTCTATGGGTACCGCGCGCAACACTCCCGCCGCGCGTGCCACTTGTTGTATCGTCGACATATTGCTCCCGGATAGACCTGAGCTCATTTTACTGATGACCGACTCGGCTCGCATTCCCAGCGCCTTGACGGTGGCGACAAGTCTACTGTAATGCCCGATGTAATGGATTACATCCGAATAACGAGCACTTCGGGTGGCGCTCCATGGCGAGATGGCGCATTCACCTCTCGAGTCGGTTGCGAACTTGCTGAGGTATTTAAATGATCTCTAGCGTCGCGCCGCTTTCACGGCGGAGACCGATACGGGGTCGTTGTAGTGGTTGCCGAAATGCGCACGGATATAATTGATGACATTGGCGATTTGCGTATCGCTGAGACTTGCGCCGAATGGCGGCATGGCCCTCTGCCCATTGAGCACAACGGTAACCGGATATATCGCTGCGATCAGACGAATATTGTTGGCCAGGGCCGGATAGGCGCCGGCACCGATCGCCCCTTTCGCCTCGGGCATGTGACATCCCTGGCAAATGCCCTTGTACAGGTCCTCGCCGCTTTGCTGGGTATAGCCCCCCGCAAAAATTTCCTGCGCTTGCAGCGCTCGGCTTCCCGCAGCCAACAGTGCCGCGACAACGATCAGCTTCAACAAAATGTCGATACGCGGCTTCATGCTTCGCTCCTGAGTTTCCATCACCGGCTTAGGCAGCCAGGGCGCGTTGGTGAACGCGCCTCACGGCATCCAACGAGGACAGCAGCGCGCCCTCCTGCCAGCCTCCCAAGCGCGAGGCATGTTCGCCGGCGAGCACGATACGGCCGTCCATCGCGCATAGATTGTCGTAATGTTGGGCGCGCGCTTCGTCCGTCCAATGTGCAGCGCATCCCAAGGTCCAGGGCACGCGATGCCAGGCGACCGCAACACCATGCTGGAATTCCGCCGGATATTGCGGATGAATCTGGCTGCCGTATTCGACGGTCTTTTTGATCCGTTCCTCCGGCGGCATCGCCGCCAGCTGGATTGAGTTCGCCCCAAATGTATATGCACCCAGCAGAACGCCCGGCCCGTCGTCGAAATATCGGCTGCTCGGATAACCGATCAGGGCGTTCGGTAGGTCGGTGAAACTCATGCCGCCGTAAATCGATTCGTCCTGTTCCCAAAAGCGGCGCTTGAACTGCAGCCCGACTTTGATCGCCGATTCATAGTACAGCGCATCGATCGCCTTTTTCATTGGCGCGCCGACGCTCATCGGAATCTGGCTGAGAATCGAGGCAGGAATGGTGCAGATGCAGTATTGGGCCTGCGCGTGCTGCACTGGGCCGCCGGTATTGGAGTCCCGATAAGCGACCGTGACGCCTCGTTCGTCCTGCTTGATCTCCGTCACCTTGGCGTTGTATTGGATAAGGTTCCCCAGCTCGCGCCCGAACGCCCGGCCGATCATGCCCATGCCGCCGACCGGTTGAAAGATCATGTTCTGGAATTCATAGAGATGTCCGGCGGAGAGAGAACTCCACAACCGCGACTGCATCAGGTCCCCAAAGGCCAGCGGCTCCGAGGGTACCGGGTCGGAAGTCAGACCGCCGCCCGGATCGGAGATATAGCCTCGGCGCTCGCTCGTCAGCAGGCCTTTCTTATATTCGTAGTTCTTATCGAGCGCGCCCCATTCGCGCATGGCCTCGAGCAGGATTTCCCTGTCTTCGCGGGTTACGGACTGATCGAGCTGGCTCTTGTTCGCAGCCTTGGCGAGCAATTCCGCCACATGGCCGTTGAAATCCGCGTGCACCTCTCGATAGCGCTGCGGCTTGCCACCGAATGCTTTCGATGAATGCATGTATGCGGCGTAATTCACCTGCACGAATGGTTCCAGTGGGACCTTGAGGCGTTTGCAGTAATCAAGCATCCCGAGGTGGTGGTGCGGAATGCGCCACGGACCGGGATTCAAATACAGTCCCGGGGCGAACTGTGCCTTTTGAGTGAAGCCGCCCAGCTCCGTATACGTATCGCCGCCATACAGCGACCAGCTCCGGCCGCCGGGGCGGTCATTGTATTCGAGAACTTGAACTTGATAGCCTGCGTTGCGCAGTTCGAGAGCGGCCGACATGCCGGCCACGCCCGCGCCCAGAATCAGCACCGAAGCGCCTTGCGGATCGCCTTGCAGTTCGATGCGCCCGGTGTACCCGGACTCGCCCGCAAACCCCAGTTCCGACATCGCCTGATACATGACGGCGCTGCCGGCAAACGCCCCGATCATCTTGAAGAGGGAACGCCGATTCATGGATATAACAGATTCATCAGTCACCGTCGTCCGCTCCCCGTCGTCACTGCAGTCGGCGAAATGCACGCTCGAATCAATTGCTTCAGAACATGACCGTGGCCTTGGCGTAGTAAAATCCACCGTCGATCCCATACGGCGACCACTGCGGGTAATTGAACACCGCACTGTTGTCGTCGGCGGCTGTGAAGTGCGCAAGCTCGGTGCCGTTGAGATGGTTCGGGAATTTGTTGAACAGATTGACTGCGCCGACGCTCAGTTTCACATGCTCCTGGACTTGATAGGCCACATCGAGGTTGGTGATCGGACTCAGGCCGATGGTTGATTTGTAATAGATCGGGACATTAGTCGCGTTGTCGCCGTCGTCGTTTTCATACTCGGACGAAGGACCATAGATCTTTTCCAGTAGATTGACCGTGTACTTGCCGTACGTCCACAGTGCACCGAGATTGACGATGTACTTGGGTGTGGCCGTAGTCAGATCGGAGATCGCGGTCGCGTCATACAACTGTGCTCCACCCAACTGAGCGGGCGCAGCCGGGAGTTTCGTGAGGGCTGTATCGTTGTAAGTCGCGCCAATGGACCAGTCGACTTTGCCGAAGACGTAGTCGACCGGAAAGTTGAATACTAAATCGGCACCCCGCGTGCGGGTATCGATGCCATTGGCGAAGAGATTGATGCCGGTACTGCCGGTCGCCACGACCTGCGGATCAAGCTGGTTACCGTTCGCCGCGATGGCGGCGTTGACGGCCGGCGCCGCGGCTGTCGGCACGCCATTGACCGAGCCGTAGATGCTGCCGGTGCCCACGATCCGGTTGGTGACGGTGATCTGGTATACATCCAGCGTCGCGCTCATGTTCGGCAGCGGGCGGAACACGAGACCTAAGCTGTAATTGATCGAGTGTTCGGGCTGCAGCCCGTCGCCGAGGCCCAACAGCTTTCCGCCCGGTGAATTGGGGGGCAGCTGCGCAAAGGCTGTAGAGGGTCCGACATTGGTCGAGGCGTAATACTCTTCTGCCAGGGTGGGAGCCCTAAAGCCGTTGCTGACCGTGCCGCGTATCGCAAACTCCGGATCGAAGTCGTAGCGCGCCGTGAGTTTACCGACCTTCGCATCACCGAAATCGCTGTAATGCTCGAAGCGACCGGCGGCGTCGAGCCGCAGTCCCTCAATCGGCTTGGCCGCAAGATCGATATAGCCGGCTTCGTTCTTACGGCTCCATATGCCGGCATCGCTCGGCGTGAAGCCAGGGTAGGACTGGGCGCCCCCCGATAGATAGGAGAGCGGAATGCCCGCGCCGATCGCATAAGTCTCGCGCCGGAACTCGCCGCCGAAGGCCACGTTCAACGGACCAGCCATCCCCAAGTCAAAATCGCGATTGATATCCAGCGTCGAAGTCCATTGCGTAGCCTGCAAGAAACCATCGTAGTAGTCAGACGGCGTGAGGACGCCGTTAAGTGCATACGTGCCGGCGTTGGCAGACTCGGTCGTGTAGAGGGGAACCTTGTCATCTCCATAGCCGGTGCTCAAATCCCAATTCCATTGGGCGATTACGCCTTTGATGCCCACCGTCTCCTGTGAATCGGTCTCATCGGTTTGCTCCCGCGGGTCGAAGCCATACGGCAACGGATAAGTCGTGATGCCGGTCGTCGGGTCCGTGTACGAGACCTTATTGGGCTGTCGGTAATTTTCGTAGGAATTCGCTTTCTTCCTCCCATAGGTGACAAAGCCGTACACCTCCATTCCGTCCTCGAAATCCATTCCGGTGTTGATCAAGAAGATCTTTTGGCGCCACTCGGCATCGCCGCCGCCCCGGTTGAGGTATGGATACCCGGGAGCCGATGGCTCATTCGAGTTGGGGTAAGTCGCGAGATTTTTCGGATCAACCACCCGCGGGTCAATGGCGCCGACATCGCTGTGACCGTGGCCGTGCACCTCGCCGGTGATGCTGATATAGGCGCCCTCCGCCGGCTCGAAGCCCGCGTTGCCGCTGACATCGTTGGTGTTGCCGCCGCCGTCCATGTAGTTACCCCAGGTGCCGCCCAGCCGGCCGCCTGAGGAGTTCTTCTTCAGGATGATATTGATGACGCCCGCAATCGCGTCGGTGCCGTATTGCGCGGCAGCGCCATCCGTCAGCACTTCGATATGATCGATGGCATCGAGCGGCACGAAATTGAGATCGACGCCGGCGCCGCCTTGGTAGGGGCTGCCGTCAACCATCAGATTGGCCGTGGTATGGCGCCGCTTGCCGTTGATAAGGACCAATACATGGTTGGGGCTCAAACCCCGTAGCTTCGCCTGCAAGGAAAGTCCTCCCGCGTCGCCGCCGATGGCGTTGATGGTCAGCGACGGTACGATCTGCGACAGCGTCGACATGAGGTCGGGATTGCCTGCTGCGTTCTGCAGCGCCTCGGCGCTTAGAATCTGGATGGGGGCCGGACTGTCCGCAGCCCGCTGGCCGCTTTGACGAGTGCCCGTTACGATGACTTCGTCGAGTCCCCCCGCCTCCGTCGGTGTCTCCGAGCTTTCTGCACTGGCCGGCGCCGCAGTCGAAGGCATTGTAGGCGCGCCGAAGCACAGTGCAGCTATCGCAAGCTGTAAAGCGAGGGCTTGAGCTTTGCTTAAACTCAATGACATGTAACGGTCTCCCTATTTTTTTGGATTGAATATCGTCGTGCCAACCCCCCGAAATTTTCTGCGTGGCCCGCCCGCATCTCTTCATCGAGTTACGGGCGACTCGCGATCTGCCTCATGCGTACGAGGTGTCGCGGCACTTTTGCTCGTTAGTGCTGTTGCACGTAGCGGGCCACCGGCCTCACATTTGCGTCGCGTCGGCTTTGTGGGTGTCACTGGAGGATTGGCTCAGCGCATTTATTTTTTTATATTTCATGCAATTAAGCAGTCAATTTGCAGGTTAAAAAATTTGCTCCGCGAGCTGCCACCGATGCAGCCTGATGGCTCTCACGAGTTCGGCCCGTTGTGTCATTCCGGTGCAATGTTCGAGGCTCTTGCTCCGTGGTCGTGCATTGAGACGACGCTGTTGACTAAGCATTTAATTACTGTGCAACATCCGATCAACACATGTTGCGACGCCTACAATTCGAATTCACGAGTAGCCATTCATCGACGGCTCGTCTGTGGATTGACGCGCCGTGACGGCACGCCACTTCAAGCCCGGCGAGGTTGTCGATTTCGTCGTGGTCGGCTCGGGCGCTGCAGGCGGCGTGATGGCTCGTGAACTTTCCCAAGCAGGCTTCAGCGTCGTGGTACTCGAGCAAGGGCCGCGTTTTACGTCCGCTGACTTCGAACACGACGAGCTCAAGTACAGCTTTCTGAGCGGCATCACGAATAGTCCCGAGATCAGTCCGCAAACATTCAGAGATGATCCGAGCCATACTGCGCAGCGGCCGCGGATGGGTAATTCAGTCGTGTACGCCCGCATGGTCGGCGGCAGCAGCAACCACTTCACCGCCAACTACTGGCGCCTGCACGAGATTGATTTTCACGAGCGCAGCCTGCTCGGCAGTATCGCCGGCACCGGCTTTGCCGACTGGCCGATCAGCTATCAGGAACTCGAGCCTTACTACACCAAGGTGGAATGGGAAGTCGGCGTCTCGGGTCTCGCCTACGCGAGTCCGTTCGATCCACCGCGCACGAAACCCTATCCCATGCCACCCTTGCCGGTGAAGTCCTCCGGCGTATTGTTCGAACGCGGCGCGCGCAAGCTCGGGTTGCATCCTTTTCCCGCTCCCATGGCCATTGCTTCCGTGCCATTCCGCGGCCGTCCTGGGTGCGCGCATTGCGGATTCTGCAGCGGCTACGGCTGCGAGGTGATGGCGAAGTCCTCGTCGCTGTACACGATGATTCCGGAGGCGGAGGCCACGGGGCGTTGCGAAGTTCGCGCGGAGAGCTATGTGTTTAACGTCGCGGTAAATGCGGCGGGGCGCACCACGGGCGTGCACTATTTTGATCGCGACAAGCGCGAACAGTTCCAGAAGGCACGCGCCGTTGTGGTATCGGCGAACGGTGCGGAGACGTCGCGGTTACTGCTCAACTCCGCGAGCAGCCGCTTCCCGCAAGGCTTGGCGAACTCCAGCGGCATGGTGGGCAAGTACCTGATGTTCAACGTGGGATCCGGCGTACATGCGGTGTTCGAGCACGAACTTCATGAGAACAAGAGCGTGCAGGTGACGCGCATCCTGCATGACTTCTACCTCGCCGATCCGAAGCGCGGGTTTTATGGCGGCGGCGGCATCGATGGGCGCATCGGCGGGCAACCCACCGGCTGGGCTCTGGCGTCGGGCGCCGATTTACCGCACTGGGGAACGGCGCTCAAGGAGCGGCTCGAGGCCTTTCCGCGCTCGATGATGTCTACTGCGTATAACACCTCGCTCGCGGTGGAGACGAATAGCATCAGCATCGACCCGACGCTCAAGGACCCATGGGGAATTCCGGCGATTCGCGTGACTTACAAGGATCACGCGGATGATCTGGCCATGGCGGCGTTTCTGCAGGAGCGTTCGTACGAGATCATGCAGGCCGCCGGCGCGCAGAAGGTCTGGAGAACCCCGCCGCGCCTGTCGCATGGCGGGGTGCACCTTCTCGGCACATGCCGCATGGGCAACGATGCGGCAAGCTCGGTCATCGACAAGTATCACCGCACTCACGATGTGCCGAACCTATTTCTCTGCGACGGCTCGAGCTTCGTCACCTCGGGCCGCGGCCAGCCGACGATGACCATTCAGGCGCTCGCCTTTCGAGCAGCCGAGCACATCGGTCAGTTTGCCAAGCGTAACGAGATCTGACGAGCTAGGGGTCGAGAAAAGGGAGACGCATGAACACATCGGACGATCAAGATAATCACTCACGTCGGTCGTTTCTTCTGTCCACCGGTGGATTGTTGACGAGCGCATGGTTGGGCACTAATTGGTCTTCGATTGCCGCCGCCGCGCATCACGCCGAGGATATGGCCGCCGCGCCAACTTCCGTGGGTTTCCAATTTTTCAGCCCCAGCGAAGCTGCCGACGTGGCCGCCATCGCGGCGCAGATCGTGCCTAGCGGCGCGACACCGGGCGCTAGCGAGGCGCATGCGGTGTATTTCGCCGATCGCGCGCTGTCAAGCTTCTTCGCCGGTTGGGCTGCCGACTACCGTACCGGACTGACGGAATTTCAGTCCAAGTTCCATGCCGCTAATCCTGCCGCGGCCTCGTTCGCCGCTGCGGGTTCCGATCAACAAATTGCATTCCTCAAGACGGTGGATCACACGCCGTTCTTTGAAACCGGGCGCACGCTCACGCTGCTGGGTATGTTCAGCGCGCCGAAATATGGCGGGAATTACCAGGGATTGGGCTGGAAATTGATGGGCTTCGAGGACCGGCATATCTTCGCGCCGCCGTTCGGCTACT
>Ga0182024_10007710_pt1 | contig 23126 bp, 23 predicted proteins | sample P32metaG_FD_120480 | JGI IMG/M metagenome (GOLD analysis project Ga0182024, IMG submission 120480) | Permafrost microbial communities from Stordalen Mire, Sweden - P3-2 metaG (Illumina Assembly) | ecosystem: Environmental > Terrestrial > Soil > Wetlands > Permafrost | place: Sweden: Stordalen... | reverse complement strand
TCGCTGGCTCAAAGCGATCCGCTCCGTTTCCATGGGTCCCCCGGCCATCCATGGAACCGGACATTTCTACTTTGCACAAACCGGACATTCTCACTTTGCAGCGACACCTTGGGCAAATTCGTTGTGCAGCGGACGTGGGAGGGGTACGATGCGCGAGACGGAGGTTCAGAACGGGAGTTCGGATTGATATGCGGAGGCGCAGGAGGATGCGACTCCCTTGACCAAAGGCCAGGCGGTCTGTTTTTATCCTTGCGATACGACGGCAGCGATGTTCAGAGATGAGGGGAGGAGCTTCCGATGGATACGACGCGACGCGGTTTCCTCAAAACCGCGGCCACAGCGGCGGGCGCGGCGGCGGTGACAGGCGATCTCGCTCACGCGCAGATCCACGATCACCAAGTGGTTCCCTCCGACCCTGCTCTGCGCGCAAAGGCACTCGAATCATTGCTGGTCGAAAAAGGGCTCGTGGACCCGGCTGCTCTGGATACCTTGGTCCAAACGTATGAGGAGAAAATCGGTCCGCGCGACGGCGCGCGTGTGGTGGCCCGGGCCTGGGTTGATGCAGCGTACAAGCAGCGCCTGCTGACGGACGCCGACAAAGCGATCGGAGAGCTGGGTTACGGCGGCGAACAAGGCGAGCACATGGTGGTGGTCGAAAACACGCCCAAGGTGCACAACGTGATCGTGTGTACGCTCTGCTCCTGCTATCCCTGGGCCGTCCTCGGGCTGCCGCCGGTGTGGTACAAATCCGATGCGTATCGCTCGCGAGTGGTGATCGATCCCCGCGGCGTGCTGCACGAGTTTGGGCTGGACCTGCCGGAGGAGGTCGAGGTGCGCGTTTGGGACAGTACCGCGGAACTGCGCTACCTCGTCCTGCCGCAGCGGCCGCGAGAAACCGAGAAGCTGAAGGAAGAAGAGCTGGCGGTGCTGGTCACGCGCGATGCCATGATCGGAGTGGCCAATGTATCGCCACCGCAGAAGGCACAGCAAAAAGAAGAAAAGAAATGAACGGCGTACATGATATGGGCGGGATGCAGAATTTCGGCGCGATCCCGCGTGAGGAGAACGAGCGTGTTTTCCACGCGCCCTGGGAGGGGCGCATCTGGGCGCTGCGGCAAGCGCTGAAGCCGTGGGGCAAGTGGAACGCCGACGCTTCCCGTTATGCAATGTCGATGATTCCTGCCGCTGAATATTTGCGTATGAGCTATTACGAGCGGCAGGCCGCGGCGCTGGAGGAGTTGCTGGTTGCCAGTGGCCTGGCCACCCGCGCGGAAATCGAGAGCGGACAGCCGGCGCCGGACTCGCCTAAAGCGATCGCGCCTCTCGCGACCGATCAAGTGCCGCTGGTAATTGCCAAGGGCCATCCCGCACGGCGAAATGATGGCGTCCCCGCGCGTTTTCAGGCGGGCCAGCAGGTGCGCGCCCGTAACATCCATCCGCCCGGTCACACGCGCCTCCCACGCTACGCGCGCGGCAAGCTCGGGACCATCGACCGCGACCACGGAATCTTCATCTTTCCGGACACCAATGCCCACTTCTTGGGTGAGAAGCCGCAGCACGTATATGCCGTACGCTTCGCGGCGCGCGAGCTCTGGGGTGCGCAGACCGGTGCCGGGCCACGAGACGCGGTCTATATCGATCTGTGGGACGAGTACCTTGAGCCAATCTAATCGCACAGCGAATCACGCGGCGGCGGCCGAGCGGCTCGCGGCGCTGCCGCACCTGCCACGCGACACGGGCGGACCGGTTTTTGCGGAGCCCTGGCAGGCGCAGTCGTTTGCGATGGCGGTGAAACTCTCGGAGCAAGGCCACTTCACCTGGAAGGAATGGGCGGCCACACTGGCCGCTGAACTCAAGGCCGCCGCCGATCGCGGAGAGCCGGACGACGGCTCGCGTTACTATGAGTATTGGCTGGCGGCTCTGGAGCGCTTAGTCATCGCCAAGGGCTTGAGCGATCCGGCGGCTCTGCTGGCGCGCAAGGAGGGTTGGGCTGAAGCTTACCGGCATACCCCTCACGGCAAGCCCGTCAAGCTGACCACGCATTCCGAGTGAACGGTTCGACGAAAGCCGGTCGGATTACTTTGCCTTGGGCTCTTCGACAACGACGCCGGTGATTTTTGTTCCCGCGATGACGAGCCTATCGGTGGTGTCGCCTGCCGTTCGCGTGCCCGTACGAGAGCCGCCGAAAGCCTTTAGAAATGCGTCGATGATAACCGGCCGGGCGTCTTCCTCGGTCGGCGATGGAGCAGTGTCGTAATAGATCGAGCAGCGCAGATGCGCTGGTGCACTACCTGTGTTGCGAATCTGTACATCTAGCGGACAGCCCTCCGGCGTGCATGGCCGATTGGACCGCCAACGGTATTGGATGGAAGCGTGAGCCGAACCCTCGGGCGTCATGGCAGGCTGCCAAGCGCTCCACGGTCCAGTGGCCCGGGTGCGAGCGGTTCCCGCCACCAAGAGTAGAAACAGGAACAACGTTTTGCAGCGCATTGTCTCGCTCTCTTGCTGGGTTCGCGGCTTGCGGGACCGGGCTACTCAAATTGCTTTCGGAATACCGCGAGCTGCTGTTTCAAGTCCGAAACTTCCTTTTCAAGAGCCGCGACTTGATTTTCCAGACGCGTGACGCGCTCGCCTCCTGCGTTTCCGTCCGCGCGTTCCGCCTCGGGTGTCGCGTGCAGCCTCTGCGGCTGCACATCGCCCGATAACAAATGAGCGTAGCGCGCCTCCTTGGTACCGGGCTGGCGCGGGAGCACCTTCACCAGGGGCGGCTCGCGTTGCGCCAAACGCTGCAGCGTCGATTGCATCTGGCCCAGGTCGTCAAAGCGGTGCATGCGCTCGGCGCGGCTGCGGAGCTCGCCGGGCGTCTGTGGGCCTCGCAACAGCAATTCGCAGAGAACGGCGATTTCGCGGCGGTCAAAATTGAAGGCCTCCTGGAGCCGGTGCCCGAATTTGGTCACGCGGTTGTCCATAGCATCAGCCGGTCCGGCCAAACCTTCTTTGTCCAAACGCCGCAGCGCCTCGCTGACAGCGTTTTCTTCCAGATTCATCACCGGATCGCGATTGGATTTCTGATTGCAGGCGTTGACCAGAGCGTTGAGCGAGAGCGGATAATACTCCGGAGTGGTTAGCTCTTTTTCCACCAGTGAGCCGAGGACACGGGTTTCAACTTCGCTCAGGATATTCACAAAGCGAAATCATATCGCAATGCCGGGCAGGTCCCAACGATGGGGATCAACGGACGCTCGGGACCGTCGCGCTTTCGGGGGAGATGCCAACCAGGATATCCAGCGCGATTGGCTTGTTGCCGCGCATAGCTGGCTTGAAATTCCAGCGGGAGAAGGCGAGCCGAGCGGCCTCGTCCATTTCGGGCACAATGCCTTGGTAGACTTCCAGCGCGTCCACTGAGCCATCGTCCCGCAGAACGCCCTTGAGGACGATCATCCTACCGACTTTGTCCTGAGGAACTTCCAAGCGCTTGAAATCAAATCGCGATTCGGGGTCCGGAGGTACGAGTGGAGAGGGAAGAACAATGGCCGTCGTCGGGCTGGATGGTTTGACCGGCGGGGCGGCGGAATTGACCGATGAACCAGATGGATTGCCCGGCGAGGTCACAGAGCTTTCCTGGTGCTCGCAATACTGCAAGGTCCAGCTTTTCCCGGGCATGGGTAGGAAAATCGTATAGATCTTTCCGCAATGCAAGGCGCCGTAAACGTTTAGACCGCCTCCTCCGATCGGTCCCGCTGCAACGACGAAGGCGTTCCTTCGTGGTATTGCCGAGGCCAGTACAGGGAAGACCATGGACGCAGCAAAAGCTGGGTCCAGCGCGCCCGGAGCGCCAGCAGGCCCTTCGATGAACTTGGCGCTGATCGTGCCTTCTGACGCGGATGGTCCGCCGCCTCCTCCCTCCTTGCCGGCTCCTGATCCCGTGCTCGCGTCGCCGCCCTCTTTGCCCGCGCCAACTCCTCCGCCATACAAACCGGTTGCACTGCCGGAAGGCGATCCGATGAGCCCTTCTGCGGGAGAAACGGAGAGTTCTCCCGAGCGGTTGCCAGGAGGCAATGCCAATTCAGCCGTGGGCGGCGCGGGATCAACGCTCATGACGAACAGTCCGCCGCCATTCGACGCTGCCGCGGCAATCCCACCAGAGTCAATATTCGGCGCCGGAGCTGATTCCCTGGTCGAACCTTGCGTACGGCTGGGAGCAGCAAGGGGCATGACCGGGAGGCGCGGATTAGTATTGCCAGCGTTCGGCAGGAACGCCAGCGGAGTCGCGGGCATCGGGACAGAAACGGTGGGCGGCGCCACCGATGCCTCCGGGTGTTTTGCCGCGATTGGCCTGGCCATCGCCGCGTAGAGCTGGGACGGCGCGCCGGGTCCACCCGAAACCATTCCGTCGATGACGTTCGGCAGTTTCAGTTCGGCAGTGACGTGCAGATCCGGTGGCAAGGAAGGCTGAACAATCGTCTGCCTGTGGTTGTCCGGGTGGAGCGGCTTTGAGACCGCGGACAAAACCCGATTGGAGGCAGTGCTTCCAAGCGCGGGCCGCAGGTGCGGAAATTGCCCTTCGTCCGGATGCGCCCCTGCTCCACGGGGCTGGATCCGAGGTAAGGGTATCGTCGTGTCCAGCACGGTCATGCTGTAATAGATTTTTTCGTTGTTGGCGTTTTCGCGGGCGAGTCTGTTCCGCGTAGCAGCGTACGGGATCTGAAATAAAAAGATCAATGAGATCACTGCCAAGCAATGCACAACGAAGGAGGCGACCAGAGACCGGTTGTCCCGCTCGAACCGCCCGACGTCCATGTGATGAACAACAAGGAGCGGACGCATGGAAGTGCGCGGCGGGGCGGGTGCAAACATCGCCTGTAAGGAGCTCCAGCCACTCGCCCAGAACCGCTCTGGGGGAACAAGGAAGCCAGGGACCTTTGCAGGTTCAGATCGTAGGCGAACTTCCAAAAAAGCAGCCGGATAGTCCCACTTGGGGACTCGAGAGACAGCGGTAGAAGTTCTGTCTGCGAAACGGGTCATCGGACCACTCAACGCCGAAGGCTTGCGTATATTCTAGCTGGGAGCTCCGGTTGAAACCCCGGAGTAGGTACGTTATACACCAGCGTCCCAAAATGAAGCAAATTGATTTCCGGGGAGCCTGGCGGAGCTCCGCATCGTCGCGAGCGGTGCCTAGACTCGCCTTTTGCCCGCAGCAAAAAAACGAATCGGAGCGGCGAGAAATGTGTAAAAATGGCGTCGTCTGGCTGGCTCTTCTCAGGAGCCGGATATGCCGCTGATGGTGGAGGAAACCGTGAAACATCTCCTTGCGTCACTCACTGTATTTGCATTCTTGCTCGGTGTTTCGGGTAGCGTGCGCGCCCAAAGCGAGACGACTTTGTTGGCGCCGGGCTCGATGCGCGGCACGCTAAACAAGATCATACCCAACTATGAGAGCAAAACAGGCAACAAGGTGAAGGTGACTTACGCCGGTGGCCTGACCACCCGGGCGTCGGTCGCCAAGGGAGAAGGTGGGGATGTGACGCTGGTCATCCCGCCTTACTGGGCGGCGATGGCGTCGGGCAACATCGATCGCAGCACGATCACAACGGTGGCCAGTTGCCTACTCGCCATCGTCGTGCCACATGGCGCGCCCAAGCCGGACGTATCGTCAGCAGCAGCGGTGAAGAAAGCAATGCTTGCGGCGAAGACGATCGGCTATTCAGATCCCGATTTTTCCAGCTCGGGGACGGCCGTCGCCGAGGTGATCGCCAAGCTCGGCATCAACGATCAGATCGTGGCCAAGAGTGAAGTTCCCATGAGCGACGCTACCGTCCGCAAGGATCTCAACAGCGGCAAACTCGCACTTGGCATACTTTACATCAGCGACATCCACGCACCCGGCGACGAGTTCGACATCGTGGGAGTCCTGCCGCGGAAGCTCGCCACTCCCAATCCGATTGTGGGATTCGTCACCACCAAGGCGAAAGATCCCGCAGCCGCCAAGGCTCTCTTGGACTACCTGATTTCTCCGGACGTGCAGGCCATTTTCAAGGCCGATCAGTTCGACCCGCATAGTTGAGCAATTATAAACCTCGGCCTGAGGTGCGGCCGCTCTGTCATGGGTTTCGATACGTGGCGCGTCCGGGGGAGCGTTTCGCTAGGCACGCTACGATAATTCTGCAGCGGCTACTGCTGCTGTCCTTCCTCCCGCCGCGACATCATGCCATGGCCATTCTCCGAGCAGCCTACTGCGGGGAAAAAGCGAGCAGGACATTTCCGGGCGTGCCCGCGCCGAAGATGTAGCCGGATCCCACAAAGAGCATGCCGCCCGCCACGGTTGGTCCTGGGCCTTCCATCGAGCCGCCCTTTGCGGCCACACCGTTGACGGTTTTGAACTCGCGAGCCGTGTTGAAGTCCCAAAGAGGATGGCCATCTTCCGTGGAAAACGCTCGCAGCACTCCGTCCCATCCGCCGGAAAACACAACGCCGGGAATTTCGGTGAGTGCCGCCGTTTCACCGAAGAGACCGTTGGGGTCCTTTACTTCCACCGGCGTGAACCACTTTCTCTTGCCGGTGGCGAGATCGACGGCTGCGACGCCACTGGTCTTCAATCCAAAGTATGCGGCTTGCTCATCCGCGGCGCCGCCAAACGTGATCATCCCCAGAGCCAGTTTCTCAACGAGTTGCGTCTTCCAGACCAAAGCTCCGTTGCGATCCGGATCGTGGGCCCAAACCATCCCGCTCTTTTGCCCAGCCACTAGGATTCTGCGTCCGTCTGGTAGAGTTCGCAAAATCGGCGAAGAGCCAAAGTCATAATCCGGCCCGAGCGGATCGGGGCAGTTCTTGGAAAAGCTGGTAGCACCCGTGGAACTGGCGCCGCTCCCGCAACCGGCCAGCCACGCGTCGTCTTGGGTGTCCTGAACGGACCATAGAACCTTGCCCGTGTTCATATCCAGAGCCATGACAGCATCAGTCGTCTTGGGCGCGGGATAGATGTAGGCGTCGCCAGTGCCGATGTAGAGTGCGTGGCGCTTGGCGTCAATGGTCGGTGAGTCCCATATCCCCGCACCCGCGGGGGCCCAGCGCTCGACGCCCGCCGGGCTCTTTCCAACCAACTTGGGGGCATCAGGAATAATGTAGGTCTTCCAGATTTGCCGACCTGTTTCGGCGTCCACAGCCACAACGCTTCCTCGGAATTTGCAGCAGGGATACGTCGAACTCATGCCCGCGGCGCGTTCTTCCGAGGATGAAACCGGAACGTACAGCCGGTCCTCATAGAGCGTCGGGGCGCCGGTGAGTTGGGCCACTGGGTTGTCTTCCACGGTGACCTTCCAGAGCAGCTCGCCGGTTGCAGCATCGAGCTTGTAGAGATTCGCTCGTTGGTCGCCGAAGTAGAGTGCATACTTCGCCGGGCCCTGGCCTTTGATGGGCGCAATATCGATCGCATCGCGCATGCCCGCGTCGGCCTGAAAGGACCAGTACACGCATCCGCTCGCCGCGTCCAGCGAATAGACCGCGCCATCGTCGGAGCCAACGAACACGCGGCCGGCGGCAACCGTTGGCTGGCTATAAGCTTCCTCGGCTCCGGGAAAGCCGAAAGCCCATTTCAACTTCAATCGTGGCACCTGCTCGCCTGTGAGGCCAGCCGCCTTCGCCGGTTGGAAGCGCGCGTTTGTGGTGGGATCGATGCCCCAGCCGCTCGAGATCGGACTCGCCGAAAGTTCGCCCAAAGGAGGATTACTCGCACAGCGGTTTGGCATTCGCTTGGCGTCGGCCATTTCCGCAATGCTCAGCTTCCGTCCGCCAAGGTAACTTGCGATCAGGCGCTTTTCGTCTTCCGTGGCTTTGAGCGTCAGATGCGGAGCTTTGGCAAGAGCGGCATAGACCGCTTCAGGCGCCATTCGCCGAAGTTTCGTCGCGTCGGTTGCCTTCGCGCTGACGCTGCCGGCGCCCTGATGGCAGGAGGCGCAATGTTGCTCGAACAGGCGCACTCCCACTGGGGACTGCGCTGACGCGAAATCGACGGCGGCCACCAGGACCACAGTCAGGACCGCTACTGTCCAAGAAAATCGCCTTATCATCAAAACCTCCAAAGCCCCTTTTCCGCTTGCCGAAATGTACTATCGACACGCCCTCCACTCAACCGCTCTTGTAGCCAACTTTTCTTGCGAGGGTCTCCGCAAGACAGCCCAAGACGGCGAGGCTGCTGATGAGGGTTTATCGGTTACAACGCTCCCGCAACAGGGACGTCAATGCGCAAGTGGATCGGGTCGAATTTGGAAGTGCACAACTTTGGGGTACGTCCCCTTGCCGGTCTCGCTGTGGAACGGCGTGCGCGTACCCCAGGTCGTCCAGACTCCCTTGCCTTTCCATCCGGCCTTTGGATCGTCGATACGCCCGTCCATCCCTTTCGCAAAGAAGCCCATTGGATAGGGCACGCGCATAATCACGAACCCCCCATTCACCAAAGCGACCAAAGAGTCTGACGAGTTGCCAGTAACGATCGGTGTATCCTTGCCCAAGCCCAGCGTATCGAAGCGATCTACCCAGTCGTAGTAGTGGGAGTCGACGCTACCGGAGTCCTTCACGTTCTTGAACTTCGGTCCGGGCGTTGGATAGAGCGTCCAACCTTCCGGGCACTGCTGCCCTGTCGCCTTCGGTCCGTTGAGCGGGCCTTTACATTTGCGGCGGTCGAAACTAGCGAGATGCCCGCTTGCGAGCGCCACCCAGGCCACGCCGTTGCTGTCGACGTCCATGCCGCGCGGTGAAAATCCCGACACCGGGGCCTTGGGATCATTCCACGGTACTTCGTAATACTCCGCCAAAGTAGTTTCCGGCGGATTCGACCCTGGATTCAGCCGCACGATTCCGCCCGGGAAACCGAGTACCGAGCCCCAGACCATTCCGTCGTTGGCGATTGCCAAGCCGTAGAACGCGGCATTGAGGCGCGTGTCCTTGGTGGGGTCGGCTGGCGTGTTCACAGCCGACGAGGTGCCCAAGCTTTCACCGCTGGGTGCCGTGAGCACTTTCTGCTCACCCTCGACATAGGCGTCCCTTTTGCCGTTACCATTGGTGTCTAGCACCAGCGCCGTCCAACCCTGCGATTTCTGCTCATCGTGCGTCTTCTCCCACATCTTGGTGTTGAGCCAGCCGACGACTCCGCCGCCTCCGCCGCTGCTGGTCCACAACGTGTTATTGGCATCCCGTGCGAAGAGCAAGTGGTGCGTGCCGAAGCATGTATCGATCATCGAAATTTGCTTGGTCGCAGGATCGTACACCTCAAGCTGGCGGCCGGAATTCTGCGTGGGCGTAAGCTTTGCCGAAACCAGGTCCGATCCTGCTTTGCAGAATGCTGGGTTATCGTTGGCTCGGATGCGAGCCGTGAACCACAGCAACCCGCGCTCATCGAACATCGGATTGTGAACCGTCGTGTGGCTGTCCCATATCGCTTCATCTCCCCACACTGCGGATGGCTGCATCGGCTGGGGCTGCCCGGGAGTGTTCGGATCGCGATACTGAGTCTTCACCCGGTCGACCGTGTTGTGCACTGGATCGAGCACCGGCAAAAAGTCGCGGCTCTCCTCGGGCGATCCGTAGATCAGACCGTTCGCGTTCACGGTCGGATTGCGCTTGTCCGTCGAGATCTCATCGTGCAGATAGGATTTTGGATCGGCCCAGTCCCATTGGGTGATCACCACGTTGCGTTCGATGCCCTGCGGCCGCGCAGGCGCTTCCGCGGGCAACTCACCTTTCGCGATTCGGGTGCTCCAATCGCCAAACAGTTCGGTGGCTCGCTTGACGCCGAGTTGGCCCAAGCCGCCTATCATGGCGGTTCCGGCCTGACCGGACTGCACGCGGCGCAGCCAGGCCGCCGCCGGATCGAGGTTGCTGAACGTGGCCGGAATCGTCCGTGTATATTTATTGCCAAGCTGGTGGCATGACTCGCAGCTGTCGGTTTTGATCAGGTGGATCCACTGCCCCTGGGTCTTAACGCTCGGTGAAATGCCGTTTCCGGTGGGGCCGGTGCCGGGAAATTCGTTTTTCTCGGGCACCTCCAATAAGGCCAGCCAATAGTTCGCCGGATAGTATTGCGCAGCGGTCTTCGCATCTGGCGCCACGGTCGGTTTCAGATCGACCAACTTTCCCGGATTGGCCTGGACCTTTGGCGAGTCCACTAGCCCATAGCCACGCGCCCAAACGGTGTACGTAGCCGCAGGTAGGTCCGGGATCACGTAGCGGCCATGATCGTCGGTGACCACTTCCTTGATGTACCGCGTCGGCAGGTCCGTGGTCTCCGCGATCACCCACACTCCAGCTTCAGGACCCTTCGTGCTGAAGACCACGCCGCCGATATCGTTCGCGCTAATGGAGACCGTTGCGGGCTGTTGTGCACGGAGACCGGTCCGCGCGGTGACCAAGTAGCCAGCAATTCCGATGGCCACCGCCCCACCGATATAAAAGAATTTCGCTTTCCGCATGGTAAACCTCCTTCGCATAACTTATCCGCTGCTGTGAGGGGCGCTTCTCAATTTAGATCGCACAATTTGAATTTCAGTTTTGAACGCCTCGGTGGCCCCGTTATACACCCGAGGGGCTTCTGAGTTAACGGAATTGTTCTGCGCGCAGGATCGTCGAGGCCGCAGCCTATCTCAGATCAGGAGCCGCCGAAGGACGACAGTGGCGCAAGGCCGGTGACGGTGCCGGTGTGGCCCGTGGCGATGAACTTCACCTCGGACGCGTGTGGCTGCAACTCCTCGGCGAGATGCTTGAGCGAAGCCTCGCCTTGCTCCCGGTCGGTGCTGAAGATCACGGAGGGGCCGATGATTTGCTGGTTGGACTTGATTTGCACCGCGTCTCCAACAAAGAGCACGCCGTCCACCAAGTACGCGGCACTTCCCTCGGTATGTCCTGGCACCGCATAGACGGTAACTTGCAGATTGCCCACCATAAAGGTCTCGCCATCATCGAGCGGATGAGTCACGTTAAAAGGCGTGCCATTCTTCCCGCCTGCGATCTTGAAGACTGGACCGTTATAAGGTTCTTGTCCCGCCGCGATGGGCACTTCGCGCTTCAGCGCATAGATCGTTGCTCGTGGAAAGAGCGCGAGAGCAGCAATGTGATCGGGATGCGAGTGGGTGAGCAAGACGGCTACGACGTTGTCGGGAATGCCGTGGCGCGCCTGTAAATCCTGAAGTAGCGCTGTGCCCTTGTTGTCCGCGCCCGCGTCGATCAGCACGAACTGGCCGTTCCCCGCATCGAGAACATAAGCGCTCGAGAAGCCGGCCTGCACGCGATCGATTCCCGCACCCAATTGCGGCCCTGCGGTTTGTCCCTGGAGGCCGCCAAATAGAGCAAAACCCGCGATCGCGATTACGAGAATGACAACTCCAATCACCAGGCCGAAGATCTTCAGCACTTTCATGACTTGCACCCCCGGCGCATATAGAACCGCTGAATTCGGCTTCCCGATTGAGAGACGTTTATGACCCGGGATTCTATCACTCTGAAGGGCGTAGCTGTGAATTTTGCGCGCGCGCGGGATAGAACCGAAGAGGGCATTCACTCGATCGTCTTGGCCGCACTCGATGTTACAAGCACAACGGCACTCCAAGCTTCGCGCGGTCTCGATGACACCAATTTACCCGCACTCATATTTGCTGTAGCATGATGCCGCGCCTCTAAGCGCCGCAAAATCAGCCCCTCGCCCGCCGGTAGTCGCTCATCAGCGTGTTTACAGATTTTGACGGAGCCCGCGTACACGAACTTGCCGATGGCCCGCCTGGATATCATCGCCTACGGTAGTACCCAGGGAGGACCGGTAATATGCGAGCACGAAATTTAGGAATATCGATAGCGCTGGTGGCGATGGGTTTATTCGCGGTGCCGACGGCATTCACCGCGGCTCCCAAAATGATTAAGACGGTGCGGCTCTTCCAGACTTCGCGCCCGAACAACCCGAACGCCCAGAATCCAAATGATTCACCAGCGGGTCCGCCCGCGAATGATCCGGCAGGCCCGCCCGCGAGTCCCGGCGCCGATAATCCGCCTCCGAGTGGTCCCAACAATCCTCCGAGCAACCCCCCGGCGGGTCCCGGGCCCAACAATCCTGATGGACCAAACGGCCCCAAAGGTCCTGGTAACCCCGGAGGCAACGCAGGGGGTAACGGTAGTGGTAACAGACCCGGCGGCAGCCCCGGAACGGGCGCCGGACCCAGCGGGGCCCGGGGGTTCGGGCGGCGGAGCTAAGTAACTACTGAATGTCCCGCAGACGTCTCACGCCGATGCGGGCATTTTTCCGCGTGAATAATGCACGTGCGGCGACAGTGCGTTTTTTGGGGTCCCGTCGCCGTTGCATATCGTGAAGGAAGGAGGACCACATGGCATTGAATAAACTGGGAATTTTGCCGGCGCTGCTGGCGATCAGTACGTTCACGGTCACGACGGGGCAAACGCGTGCCTTCGACCCAAATGCAACGCGGCGCGCGCAGAATTCGCAACCGAATAACCCCAACGCTCAAAATCCGAATAGCAATCCGAGCAGACCAAACAATCCTCCGAATAACCCTCCGGCTAGTCCCGGTCCGAAAAATCCGGAGAATCAGGATCCCAATCCCAGTCCCAACGGGCCCAATGCTCCTCCGAACAGTCCTTCCAATCCCGATGGGCCCAGCACGTCCAATGGCCCCAAAAGCCCGAGCAATCCAGGCGGCGACCAAGGGTCGTCCGGTGGTTCGGGAGGTTCTGGCGGATCAGGCGGCGCAGCGAAGTGAATTAGAGCCGAGGGGGGCGGATTTAATCACAGTCCAAAGAGGCGTTCCGCGTTCCCATGTGCGATCCGCTCCCGGTCGGCGGTGCTGACCGGCAGTTTGTCCAAGAACGCACGTGCTTGCGCCATGGACGCCCACGGATGATCGGCAGAGAACATGATTCGATCGACGCCTACTTCGAGCAGCAAATCGAGAAATGTCGGTGTGAAATTTAAGCCGCTGAACGTGTAGTGAATGTTCTCGCGAAGATAAGCGCTGATCGGGCGCTGCAGCTTTGTCATCGCCATCGGCATGACGTCGAACCTTTGCAGCATGAAGGGAAGCCCCTCACCCAGGTGCCCTACCACGACTTGCAGCTTCGGAAACTGGTCGAACACGCCTCCGAGGATCATACGAATCACGTGAACCGCAGTCTCAATGTACCAACCCCAACCTGCGCCCGCGAGCATCTGCGTCACGATCGGTGAAAATCCGCCGTAGGAGGCATCAATTACGGCTTGCGGGGGCTCGGTCGGATGAAGATAAATCGGTACATTCAGCGCCTGGGCCCGCTCCAAAATCGGCCAAAAGAATCTATCGTCCAGATAACGCCCTCGCACATGACCATTGATCATCGCCCCTTTGAACCCATGCTCGCCCATCATACGTTCGAGTTCCACGACGGCTGCATCGGGCGCCCCCGTGGGCAATGCAGCAAACCCGGCGAAGCGGCTTGGGTATCTTCGCACGGCATCCGCGACGTAGTCGTTTGCTTCACGAGCGAGCGCGATTGCCTCGGACGGTTCGAGTTGTTCGGTACCTGGAGAGGTGAGCGATAACACCTGCACGTCGATCCCTGCTGCGTCCATCTCCGCGATCCTTCCGTCGCCAAGATTGCCAAGCCGCTCGATCACCTTGACCAACGGACCACCTACGGTCTTAGCGCGTTCCTCGAGTTTCCTTCCTGGTCCTTTCATGAAGGCCGGACTCGCGTAGTGTTCCTCAAGCGTGATGGTTCTCATCGTGGATTTCAGTGTAGCCCAGACCTCGTTCGAATAGCCGCGTCGGTCCTTCTTTTTCGACGCCGGGCGAGCTCGCGGGCAGCATGAGCACTCGCGACCACATCTAACTCCAAGAGACCACCCGGTGCATAGCGCGGACCGGGGGCGGGCGTGCGCCGGGCTGTGAGGTCCTTTCCCTGCCGCCGCGCCGCTGGGGATGAGGAACGGAGTCGACCCCGCTTCCATTTTTGATCACGGCAATTGCCGCTCCTGCCCTGCGGCGACCCTCCGAGCTGCGCCACTTACATGGAAACAGCTCTCTGGACATCCCCAATCAGATGAGGTATATCCGTTACATATACGCCTCGGCCATTCATGCCGGGCGGGTGGGTTTCCGATATTTTGGAACTGAACACTCGGTCCCTACCGCTTCTGGACGTGCGCGATGGAGGAAGAATGAAAGTGTGGAAGAAAGCTCTCGGCCTTATAGCCATTTGTGCCTCTGGGATGCTGGTGCTGATCCTTTTACCCAGCGTTTCGCGTTTTGGCCTGGCTCATGGAACGCCGCCGCCGCAAACCGCCCAGCCCCCGGCCGCCTCAGCCTCGGATGCGGCGAAAAAAACCGTGCACATCACGCGCGCCCCGGTGCGAACCGTCGAAGACACCTATTCCTCCTTCAGCGCGGTCGCCGTGGATCCCACCAGAAATGAAATCGTCGCCGAGGACGAAAACCGCGACCAGTTAATCGTTTACGGCCGGCTGGACAACACGCCGGCTCAGGCCGCGATGACCGAACCCAAGCGGGTCATTGGAGGACGCAACACAAAGATTTCGGAAAACTGCGGCCTGTATATCGACCCGTTCTCCGGAGACATCTACTCCGTGAACGGCGACACCACGAACTATATGACCGTGTGGACTCCCGATCAAAAAGGCAATCAGGCCCCCACGCGCGCCCTGAACGTCCCGCACCGCGCTTTTGCGGTTGCCGTGGACGAGCCGAACAAGGAAATGTTCATCACCATCGAGGCGCCGGCCGCCGTGGTGGTTTATCCCAAGGACGCCGATGGACAGATGGTGCCCCTGCGCATCCTGGAAGGGGATAAGACTCTGCTCGCTGACGCGCACGATCTTGCCCTGGACACGAAAAACAATGTCATGTACGTCGCCAATCAAGGAGCGACCGCCAGCAACACCGGCGACGGCGGCTGGCAGCACGACGTCCAAAACCTCCAGCCCGGCCAACCCGGTGTGGAGTGGATGCCAGATACGGACCGGTGGAGATATCTGGTGCCTGGCACCGGCACATTCCTGCCGCCCTCGATCACCGTATATCCCCTGAAGGCCAGCGGCGACACCGCGCCGATCCGAGTGATTCGCGGACCTCACACGCACCTCGATTGGCCGGCGCACATCTCGCTCGATGCGGAGCGCAACGAACTGTATGTCGCCAACACCGTCACGAACGACATACTGGTCTTCCGGGCGACCGATAATGGCGACGTCGCTCCGATTCGCATTATCCATGGTCCCCACACCGGCTTGAGCCACCCGCACGGCGTTTTTGTGGATACCAAGAATAACGAAGTGGTGGCCGCCAACTTCGGCAACCACTCCTCCACTGTTTACCCGCGCACGGCCAACGGCGACGTCGCTCCGATCCGCACCATTCGTGCGGCTCCGGCGAATGCCCCGGCACCCATGTTCGGCAATATCGGCGCACTGGCCTACGACACCAAGCGAGACCAGGTTCTCGCTCCGAATTGAGTGGCCTACCCGCAGATCGCGGCATTCGCCAGGTTGGCGAACGGTGATGTGGCTCCGGTCAGGAGTATGGCAGGTCAGCCCACACAAATCAGCCGCGCAGGTCACAACGTAGTCTACGATCCGGTCTACGACGAACTCTGGCACACCAATCCCGAGGCGCAGGCCCTTCTTGCGTTCCGCGGCGCCGCCAATGGAGAAGAACCGCCAGTACGCATCATCCAGGGCCCGCACACGATGATGGCTTTCCCGAACTATGGCGTTGGCGTCGATGCGGTAAACAACGAAGTGTATGTGGTCGAAAAAGAATACATCACAGTCTATCCTCGCACCGCCAATGGCGACGTCGCGCCCACGCGCATCATTCGCGGGCCGGACACTGGCTTGCAAAACGCCCGCGCTATCCTGGTGGACACGGCTCGCAACCTGCTCCTCGTGGGCACCAACAACGGCATCGAAATCTTCGACCGCACGGCGACTGGCGATGCCAAACCCAGAGCGGTCCTCGCCGGCCCACAGTCGGGAGTCAGGGCCACGCGTTCACTGCCCGTCACCGCCGCCGGCACCCTCTCGGATGCCGAGAAAGAGGCCTACAGATCCGGCAACACGGGTTCAGCCGTTCAAAGCATGGACATGAGCAAAAAGTACTTCGTCCTCCTCGTAGGTGGCGGAGGGGGCGGCGGCGGAGATGACGATGGCGGAGGTCGCGGCCAGCAAGACCCAGGAGCGGCCGGTGATGCAGCCAGAGGCGGCGGGCGTAGAGCCCCTCGAGGTCCAGGCGGTGGTCCCGGAGGAGCTTGCGCATGGAGCCTGGACGATCTCGCAGCCGCAAAGGGCAAGGTGGACCTGCCGCCAGCGTATGTGCTGAGCGACCCGAGCGGCGCACTCGGCGGTGGCCGCGTCACGCTAAACCCGAACGGCAAAGAAGTAATCGTCGGGCAGAATAAGCTCGTCTCCTATTCCTTCCCGGAGATCTTCTAGCCCCTCAAATTGCATCGTGGCTGCAGGATTCGGGCTCGGCGGACACCCGCCGAGCCCGATTGCTTTAGTTGAGCGCAGCCTTCACTCGGTCGGGCGAGAAGGGAATCTCGCGCAGGCGCACGCCTGTCGCGTCGAAAATCGCATTCGCGATGGCCGCTCCCGTGGGCACCGATCCCACTTCGCCGACGCCGGATGAATCCACGCCGGGCTGATCAATCAGGATCGTCTCAATTTGCGGGATGTCCGGAAACGTGAGAATAGGGTACGAGCGCCAGTCCGTGCTGATCGCTTGCGCGCGATCGAATTTCACTTCTTCCAGCAATCCCCGGCTGAGTCCCTGAAGGAAAGCGCCTTCCAATTGATGCTTCATGGAATCGGGATTGATGATCCGGCCACAAATTGCGGCGATCGTGGCTTTGCGCACGCGGACCTTTCCCGTGTCGCGATTCACTTCCACGTCCACCGCAACGGCTGCCATCTTGCCCGGCGCTCCATGGCAAACTCCCCGGCCGCTGACGACGCGCGCGGTAGCGTCCATTTTCTGAGGATATGGCCGTGGTTGCCATTCTGCCTGTTTCGCCAGCATCTTCAGCGTCGCAATCGAGTCGGCATCTTTCAAATGGCGGAAACGAAACTCGACAGGGTCCGCCTTCGCCGCAAAAGCGAGCTCATCGATGAAGGATTCCACGGCAAAGTCAGTCTGATAAGCGCCGGGACCCCGCAGCGTGCACGCCCGAAAAAGCTCTGCGGTGTAATGAACAATGCTGCGGTCATTCGCGAAGGAATAGAGGTGGCCTCCCGGCCCTCCCGAGAGCCGGTCGTGCCCAGGATTCGTGCCCACCAGCCGCCACGCCAGAAAATTGCCGGCCTCGCCCGTCGAGTGGCTGGGCGACCAGCCCTCCAGAGAAAACGCGATCACTTTACCGTCAGCATCCAATCCCGCCTGCATGTCAATCAATGCGGGCGGACTCTTCGGCTCCCACACGTGTTCCTCTTGCCGCGTCCATTGCACGCGCACGGGCTTGCCCACCGCTTGCGATAAGAGAGCCGCGTCGGCCACGGCGTCGTCGCAGATCAGCCGCCCGTAGGAGCCGGACCCTTCCACCCAAATCCCATGTACTTTTTCGACGGGCAGGCCAAGCATTTGCGCCAGGTCCCGGCGATTTCCCTGAATCCATTGCGATCCCGACCAGAAGGTCGCCTCCCCCGCGCGGACGTCAGTGACCGCGCAGGAAGGCCCAATCATCGCGTGATTCTGCACGGGCAGCTTGTACGTCGCTTTGACTACTTTGGCCGCGCGAGCCAGCGCCGCATCCACATCGCCTGTGTTTTGGATTTGCGTCTTGAGCGGCTTACCGTTGCGCATCCACTCGTATTCATCTTCCGGAAGCTGCTGCGCCTCGGACCACGTAACTTTCAGTTGCCGCGCGGCGGCAATAGCCTGCTCTTCCCGTTGCGCTACGACGCCGAGAAAATTTCCCCGGCGCACAACCTTGATCAATCCCGGAACGCTCTGGACCGAACTCTCATCGACGCTAACGAGCCTCGCACCGATGGCCGGCGGCCGCACCGTTCTGCCATGTACCATGCCCGGCACACGAACATTGTGGACATAAGGAAACGTCCCGGTCACTTTCGCGGCGACATCCACTCGCGGCAGCGACCGGCCCACATAGCGAAAGCCTCCGCTCTTTACCGGCGCGCTTCCGCTCAGAACCGGACCCCAGTTGTCGCCAGGATCAGTCACCTGCAGTTTCGCGCCAAAGCTCTTCCCTCCAATCAATTCACCGTAAGAAACTTTGCGCGATGCATCTCCCTGAACGCGAATCGCGCCGTCTTGCACCGTCAGCCGCTCGGGCGCAATCTTCCATTGATCGCCAGCCATCTTCAGCAGCAGCTGCCGGGCTTCCGCCGCAGCCCGCATGAGCGGCTGCTGACCGCGTCCGCTATTGTTGCTGGCCGTGGTCTTGCCCTGGTCCGGCGTCACGTCGGTATCGCCCATCACGATATCAACGCTTTGAAAAGTCACATCCAGCTCGTCGGCAATCACCTGGGCAAACGAAGTCCGCACGCCCGTGCCCATGTCAACTCTTCCGGTGTAAACCGTAACCTTGCCATCCACGCCAATCGCTAGCCACGAATCCAGCTCGTCCGCGAGCACGGATCGCGCAGCCGGCCGCGTGCCACTATCGCCCGCCGCACCTTCCACCGCGGCCAACAGACGCCAGCCCGCCTCGTGCACGCTGACGCCGACGATCAACGCGCTCGCGGCTTGCTTCAAGAATTCGCGCCTGGCAATCGTCCTCATGGTTTTTCCAAATTACCAGCCGCACGCTGCACTGCGCGAACAATCTCCAAATGTGTCCCGCAGCGGCACAAAATCCCGGAAAGCGCCCCGCGAATCTGCTCCGCGCTGGGATGCGGCACGCGATCCAGAAACGCCTTGGCGTTCATGATCATCCCATTAATGCAATAGCCGCACTGCGCCGCCTGCTCCTCCCGAAAAGCCTCCTGAATGGGATGCATATGATCCGGCGTGCCCAGACCTTCGAGCGTCACAACCTCTTTATTCAGCGCGGCCGATACCGGCGTTACGCACGAGCGCGTCGCTTGGCCTTGCACCAACACCGTACACGCGCCGCATTGCGCCAGCCCGCAGCCAAATTTCGCTGCGTCTAATTCCAGGTCATTTCGCAGGACGTAGAGCAGAGGTGTGCTGGGATCTACATCGACGGAGTGCGTGCGTCCATTGACGCGCAATTCGATCATCGCGGCAACCTCGGAGCAGCTACTTCAGGATAGTGTAACAATCCTGGCCCCTCCCTGTGCCAGGCAAAATTCGGGGATTGGAGCGGCAGCAGCGAACCTACTTATGCCATGATGCTGAGTTCATGCGCCCACACTCACACTTACGTCGCGACCGGACGCCGGGCACAGACTGGCAGGAGCTTTGAAGCTCTCGGTCCTAGACCAGTCACCCGTCCCCGCTGGTTTCACGCCGGCCGACGCCTTGCACAATACCATTGACCTCGCGCGCGCCGCCGAAAGCTTCGGCTACGAGCGCTACTGGATCGCCGAGCATCACGCCATGGAAACGCTCGCATGTCCCGCTCCAGAAATTCTCATTACGCGAGTGGCTGCCGAAACTTCCACAATCCGCGTCGGCTCGGGCGGCGTCTTGCTTCCGCACTACAGCCCTCTGAAAGTGGCCGAGCAATTTCGCATGCTGCACGCGTTGTATCCCGGCCGCATCGATCTTGCTGTCGGCCGCGCACCCGGTAGCGGCGGACTCGAAGCCTATGCCTTGCAGCGCGTGCGCAGCAAGCGCCAGGAAGCGGAGGACTTCCCCGAGCAACTCATCGAGCTAGATGCCTTTCTTCACCATGATTTTCCGCCGGAACATCCCTTCAGCCGCATCAAAGTGTCTCCGGAGATGCCCGGGAGCCCGGACCTTTGGCTGCTGGGGTCGAGCCTGTGGAGCGCCGCAGTCGCAGCGCAACTCGGAATGCCGTATGCCTTCGCTCACTTCATCGGACCCGAGCAAACCGAGCCAGCGCTGGCGCGGTATCGCTCGGACTTCAAGCCATCGAAACGCCTCGCGGCACCGCGAATTATCGTGGCCCTCGGAGCGATCTGCGCGGATAGCGAAGCGGAGGCGACGCACCTAGCCGCCAGCACGAAAGTTCTGATTCGCGGCATTCGTCTCGGAGGCGAGCGCCGTCCAGTGCCGACTCCGGAAGATGCCGCGCGAGAGCTGGAAGCCCTCGGCGAAGGAGCTGACCCATTCACATGGGATGCCGGCAGGTGGCCCCGCTATATCGTGGGCTCGGCAACGCAGGTCGCGGGCACGCTCGAAACGATGGCCCGCGATTTACGCGTGGACGAACTGATGATTCTCACCGTCATCCACGATCACAAAGCCCGGCGGCGCTCTTATGAGCTGCTCGCCAAATCGCTCGGCCTCGCCTCGGGCAGCGGCGAGGCCGAAAAAGCGCGCAGCTAACCAGCCGCGTTACTTGGTGACGTCGAGCAGTTCCACGTCGAAAACCAGGATGGCATTCGGCGGAATCACCCCAGCGGCTCCCTGAGAGCCATAGCCCAGGTCCGGAGGAATTTTCAGCTGCCGCTTACCACCAACCTTCATTCCGGCCACGCCTTCGTCCCAACCTTTAATTACTTGCCCGGATCCCAACTTGAACGAGAACGGCGTTCCGCGATCGACCGAACTATCGAACTTCTTGCCATTGGTCAGCCAACCCGTGTAGTTCACCTTTACCGTCTTGCCGGAACTTGCCGCCGTCCCAGTGCCCACCGTGATATCCCAGTATTGCAGCCCGGAAGCGGTCAACTTGCCCTTGCCGGTTACTTTCGTTGGGCTGGAGTTGTCGGCGGTCTGGGCGCGTCCGGAGACCAGCGCGAAAGCAGCAAAGCTCAATAAGAGTGCGAATAGCCTTAGCTTTATCATGTCCCCTCCTGAGGGATCGTTCGCCGCATGATATACCCACGAGGCTGCGGCGAGCCAGAGCCGGGATTTGTTTGATCGCTGGGGCAACACTCTCACGGCAAAAGCCACGTCTCTTGTTGGACGGCCCCGAGCTGATTCCTAGTTACCGATTCAATGGCTTCACTTCTGGCTGCCTAGTATCCGAAGAGCTTAGCGGGATTGTCCACAAGGATGGTTTTCCGTCGCTCCGCATCGGGAACCCACACAGCGAGCAGGTTGAACACGCGGCCATCGTCGATTTGGTAGAGCGGCGTAACCTCGCTGAGTGCACGACCAGGAATTTGCTGCGGATGAGGCCAGTCGCTTCCCCACAAGATGCGTTCCGGATTCGCTGCGACCAGCGCCTTGGCCAGTGGCGCGACGTCGGGATAACCTGGAGCTTGCGTCGAACTGCGATATGGCGCCGAAATCTTAACGTAGGCTTTGCCCGTCTGCAGCAAATTCAAAAGCGTGCCGAACCCCGGCTGACCGACGCCGAGTGCCGCCTGCGCCCCGCCAAAATGATCCAATACAACGGGCACGGGAGCAGCCGCGACTTGATCCTTGATCGCTTCGATCACCGATAACCGCGTGTAAAGTTGCACATGCCACTTGCTGTTCTTGACTCGTTCCATCGCGGATTGGAAACTCCGGCGAGCCAGCCCCGGATCGGACTGCCCGGACGTCTCGAGGTTGATGCGAATGGCCCGCATGCCACCACGGTACATCTCATCGAGCGCGGAATTAGGCGTTTTTTCGTCGATCACGGCGACGCCACGCGCGCCGGGACCAAGTTGCTTAATGGCGTCGAGGCTGCAGGAGTTGTCGGTGCCGTAAATGCTGGGGTTCACGATCACTACGCGTTCCGTGTGCAGCGCTTTGTGCAACGCGCGCATCTCCGGAATCGAGGCTTGCTCCGGCGTGTACACGCGCGAAGACGCCTGCGGAAAGCGGGCCGGGTCTCCGAAGATATGTGTATGTGAATCGCATGCGTCGTTCGGCACGTCGAAGTTTACAGGCGTGGAGGGCTGCGATGCGCTGGCCCAAGCCGGCGTCAGGGGCCGCGCCAGTGAGGCTGCTCCGGCAGCCGCCGCGCCAATCAGCAGTTCGCGTCGCGTTAGCATAAGCGCAGAATTTCTGTCTCGAGCTTCCCGTTCGCCCGAAAGCCTAGCCCTCCGTCCCGTCTGCGTCAACTGTTTGCCCAGCCGCGGATAAACAGCCTTGATACTCGGCGATGAGTTGGCCTATTGTGTCATGCAGTTCAATCACAGTTTCCGCTGCGGGAGGCTCGCGTGAAAACTAAGCGGCTGACGTTTGTCCTGCTCGTGGTTGGTCTTCTTGTGGCTTGCAGCAGCCCCCTCCTAGCGCATCACGGGAACTCGTCACTCAACACCGACAAGGTAATTGTCATCAAAAACGCGACCGTCGCGAGACTCGTATGGGCCAATCCCCACTGCATCGTTGCGTTCGACGCGACGGATGAAAAGGGCAACGTGGTGCGTTGGGCCGCGGAAGTCGGGAGTCCCTCGGCGATGAATCAGATGGGCTGGAGCAGGAATTCCCTGAAGCCTGGAGACGTCATCACGGTTTTTATGTTTCAAGCCAAGACCGGGAATCCCGTCGGACGCGTCAACAAAATCGTGCTTGCCGACGGCACCACGCTGCGGGACAGCGCTCTGGGACGCGACCAGCAAGCGCCAGATGCGCCTGCACACTAGGGGGCTGTCCGGATGCCGAGTCGAAAGCAGGATTCCAGATTGTCGGAGCATCCCCAAATGCGAAATCCCGTAACTCCTACTGGCGCGATCATCGCTCTTGCTGTTGGGGCCCTCGCGTCTGTTCTGATTTTTTCGCCGCCTGCCAGGGCCCAGGCCGCTCCGCCGCAAGGCGGCAACGGCGGAAACGGCAACGTCCTCTACAACAAATTGAATAACGGACCCGGCGGGCCCGCTCCCTCACATGATCTGAGTGGATTTTGGACCGGGCCAATACAAGCCCAACCAGGAGAGGCCCCTTCGATGACTCCCCTCGGAAAGCAGGAATTCAGCGCCAACAAGCCCGAGAGGCAGTTCAACGTCAAGGGCACCAATGACAACTTTGTGAAGACCTGTGATCCGATGGGTTTTCCGTACAACGCCATATATGAAATCCGCGGCCTTGGGTTCT
>Ga0182024_10007709_pt1 | contig 23126 bp, 19 predicted proteins | sample P32metaG_FD_120480 | JGI IMG/M metagenome (GOLD analysis project Ga0182024, IMG submission 120480) | Permafrost microbial communities from Stordalen Mire, Sweden - P3-2 metaG (Illumina Assembly) | ecosystem: Environmental > Terrestrial > Soil > Wetlands > Permafrost | place: Sweden: Stordalen... | reverse complement strand
CGTTCCCGCATGGGTCGAACACTTCGATCCGAAGGCCAAGCCGGCTATGCTCGACGTCGATGCGCTTCAATCGCGATACAACGGCACAGTGCTGCCGCAAGCGATTGCCGAAGACCGCGCGACCATTGCCGCGCTGAAGCAGCGGGTATCGGATGCGCTGGCGGCGAAATATGAGCAGGCGGCTGCGAGCGTTGGAGACCAGGCAGAGCGCCAGCGATTCCTGCTCGATGTCGCCAGTCTGCTCTACTACCTGGAGCTGCGCGATGAGGCGATGTCCGCGGAAGCCGCCAATGCCTATGTCACCGGGCAGGCGGACTCTGCGCAATTTCAGGACCCGCGGCCCGGGGATGCTTCGCCAGGCCATTATGACATGGGTGACAGCGTCGCTTATTGGACCATCGCCCGCGTGCTGCACCGCCTCGATCAGCAGTATGCGAACGGAGAGTTCGGCAAATTTCGCTCTACCTTGACACAGCTTTCGCTCGATGGGAAGACGTGGCAAACGAAATAAGATGCGAAGGGCGATGGGACTAAGACTTGAGGGGAATAAGACTTGAGAGGAATGAGAATCGACCGGCTCGTTAAGATTGCCGCGCTTTGGGCTGCGCTTGCCGCCTCTGCAAACTGTCTTGCGCAGGCTCAGGCCGCCGGCAACTTTGAGCACGTAGCCAGCTATCGCTCTCTGGGCGGCCTGGTAGCTTCGGCCATCGCTCCAGGCCCCATGCCCGGCTCGCAGCGCGTTTACGCGAGCTATCTTTATGACGACATCACTTTCGATGTCATCGCGATTGATCCCCGAGACGGCTCCGCGCAGGCATTTCACGATCCCGTCCCTGGAGAGTTCGGCGCTCGCAACCTGGCTGTCGCGCCCGACGGCGACGTGTATTTCGGCACGCTGCCACACGCACACTTCATGCGCATCGACTGGCCCACGCGTCGCATGGTCGATCTGGGACGCCCCAGTCCCAGCGAGGAGTACATCTGGGACACAACGTTTGGCCCTGACGGAATACTTTACGGCGTGACCTATCCGCAGTGTCGCCTCGTCAGTTATGACCCGGCCAACAGCAAGCTTGCCGACCTGGGCCGCATGGACCCCACGGAGAAGTATGGCCGCTGGATCGTCAACGGCCACGACGGCTATCTCTACATGGGGATCGGAACAGCCAAGGCGAATGTGGCCGTCTATGATCCGCGCACCGGGCGGATGCGCGAGGTGCTTCCGCAGGACGCACAAATTGTGGGAATAGCGCAGCCCTATCTTGGCATCGACGGCAAAGTCTATGCGAGCGTCGGCGACCGCCTCTTCACTCTCTCAGGCTTCACCATCCATGAGATCGATGCAACGCAGCGCGTTCCCATGCTGCACGAGAACAAACTGAGCGACGGCACTACGGTTGACCTCACCGCGCGCGAAGGCATCATTCTGTTGCACAATCCGGCGACCGGCAGCGACACGAGCCTGCACATCGGCTACGACGGAGAGCCGCTGGAGATCTTCCGCATCGGCTTTGGCCCGAACGGCTCGCTCTATGGCAGCTCGATCCTTCCGGCGCACCTTGTTCAAGCGGACTTTGCCACGCATAAGATCAATAACCTGGGGCTGCTTGGCGGCGGCGAGCTTTACTCGCTGCTTGCGCACGGCGGCCGCATTGACATGGGAGCCTACGCCGGTTTGTCACCGCTGATGTCTTACGATCCTGCGCAGCCATTTCATCCAGCGCCCGACGGCAACCCGAGCTTTGCGACCTTCAGTGGCTCTGACGAGCATTGGCGTCCACAGGCCATGATCGAAGGCCCCGACGGATCGATCTATGTGGCAGGCACAGCGGGTTATGGGCAGCTTGAAGGACCGTTGGTCGCATGGGATGGGAAGAGCGCGCAGGCGACGGCTTACGGCAACCTGATTCACAATCAAAGCGTGGTCTCGCTGACGGTGTGGCAACGCCAGATTGTTGGAGGAACGACAACCGAAGGTGGCGGTGGAAGCCATCCCACGGAAAAAGATGCGTGCGTGTTCTTCTGGGACGCGACGGCGCACAAATTGCTCTGGAAGATTGTTCCGGTACCTGGCGCGAGCCTGGTGACAGACCTCATCACCTCGCGATTCGGACTGGTCTACGGGATTGCAGTGGAGAACAAGACGAATACCCTGTTCGCCATCGACCCGAAGCGTCGTGCGGTGGTGTCGACACAGGTGCTCCCGTTTCAGTCCGTGCCGTATAACGGCGTTGTCACGGATAGCCACGGCGCCATCTGGGGCCTCGGAGACAGCGGCATCTTCCGCATTGAAGACCGGAGCCATCGGGCCGCGCTGGTAGCCAAGTCTCCTGTGCCCATCAGCGCCGGCCTTGCTATGCAGGGGCGCAAGCTCTACTTTGTCTCGGGCTCCGAGGTCTATTGCTACGATGGGGTGACGAATGTCGCGCATTAGCCTGCAAGTCTCCGTGGCGGCGCTCTTTCTAGTGGCGTGCGGTGCGGCCTGCGCGCAGCAAAACATTCGCTGGGTGCTGCCGAACTTCTCAGACCGGTTGCAGGTGCGCATCTCCAATCCCGGCAGTGGAGCGGTACATACCTTGGCAGTTATCGATGTGGCCAGGGCGCGGGCCATGGCTCCTGGATTTCCAGGAACGCTGGCCATAGTCGCCGACCAGAGCGCCCGCACTCGCTACCTGCCTTCGCAGGTGGATGCGGGAGATGAGGGGGAGCCGGAGGGAGCGTTCGTGATTGCCGTGAATCTTGCGCCGCGCTCGCAGCAGACGCTGGAAATCTACTACTCGAACACGCTGAAGGAGCGGCTGCCCTGGCCTAATCGCGTGGATGCGACCCACTCTTACGGCTACAACCACGCTACGGCGGCGATTGAGAGCGAACTGATCGGCTACAGAACTTACGGCGGCTTTTATCTCGATGTGCAGGCCCACGGGAAAGGCCAGTCAGGACTGTTCAATTCTCTGAGCGGATTCACCAGTATCTCCTCGCCGGCGGTAGAAGCCGAAGACGTGCTGCACATTGGCGACACGCTGGGGCTGGGCGGTATTTTCCTGCGCAGCGGCAGTTCCGTCTATCGGCCGCCGGTGAATACTCCCGATTATGCGCACCAGCTCGCCAAGCCAGACGAGCTTGCCTATCGCGTGCTTGCGGAGGGCCCGCTGCGGGCGCTCGTTGAAGAAGATTTGCCGCACTGGAAAATAGGCGGCGACGACGTGGCGCTGCGCGCGGTGTACGAGATGCGTGAGAGCGAGGAGGCCGTACGGTGCCATATATGGATTACGCCGCTTCTTCTCGCGCGCTCTTATGAGGTGGGCGCCGGAGTTCGCAATTTGCCGCAGATGCATACTGTGGAGTGGTCTCCCCTGATCGCCGAGGATGGCGTCCAGGATCCGTCGATCGGGCGCATCGGCCTGGGGCTCGCGTTTGATCCCAACTTGGCGCATCGCGCGGGGCGACTCACGACGGCGGAGGGCGACAATGAGATCGTGCTCTTGAGCGATTCCCTTCGCTCCGGCCATGGCGTGAGCTTCACGTACCAGGTTGCGGCTGCGTGGCAGGGCAGTGGATGGACAGACCCGGCGCAGCACGTCGCAGAGGTGTTGCAACAGGATGAAGCCCAGCCGGTGGTGACCCTGCTGCAACATGAATCGACGCCGCATCCTGAGCGTCTCACCTCGGAGCCACAATGATCGTTGACGGACACGTACATATCGGCAAGTCCACACGCCTGCAGATCGATATGGATGGCGGGGGATTGGTACGCATCGCGGACTCCATCGGGGTGGATAAGCTGTGCTGCACGGATTTGACTGCCCTCTTCTATGACATGCACGAGGGCAATCGTCTGCTGTTTGAGGAGATGCGCCGATTCCCCGACCGCATCCTCGGCTACGCCAGCTTGCATTCCACGCGCTTCGGGCAGGAGGGCCTCGATGAGATTCGCCGCTGCCGCGAGGTCTACGGCATGCGAGGACTGAAGATTTACTCGACGCCGGAGATGAGCATCGCGGAGCCCGCGATGATTCCCATCCTGGAGGTATGCGCTGAACTGAACATGCCCATACTGGCGCACACCACGCCCGCGGAGTGCGACTACCTGATGTCGCACGTGCCGGAGGTGAGATTTATCATGGCGCACGCCGGCGGCCAGCCGTATGCGCACGGCGACTGGAACCGCGCCATCATGATCGCGGCGAAACATCGGAACCTCTACCTCGACACCGCGTGCTCCACGATAGACACGGGATTTGTCGAGACGTGCATCCGCAGGCTGGGTGCTGATCGGGTCATCTTCGGCACGGACGTTCCGCTGCTCGATCCGTGGCCGCAACTCGAGAAAGCGCGGCAGGTGCGGCTGTCCGACGAAGAACGCGCGTTCTACATGGGAGGCAATATTCTGCGGCTGATGGGGGTGAAGGCATGATCCTGGACGCCAACGCGTTTCTCGGCAAGTGGCCTTACTGGCCGGTGCAGCACACAAAGCCTGAGGAGATTGCCGCCGCGCTGAATGGCCTTCACATTGAGCGTGCCGCGGTCTGCTCCACGCGCTCAGTCTTTGTGAACTGGGACGACGGCAATCGCGAGGTCGAGGACGCAGCAAAGCATCACGCCGAGTTTGTTCCCTTCGTCTGCCTGGGCACGCAGGAACTCAGCCATGTATGGCACCCCGCGCACTACGATTTTGCCGGATACGCGGCGCGAGGCTTTCGCGGCGTGCGCCTGTATCCGCAGCACCACAGCTATCACCTGCTCTTTGAGAGCTTCGTGGATGGAATTCTCGAAGACGCGGCAGTGCGCGGGTGGCCGGTGGTTCTGCCGCTGCGCATCCTTATGAACTGGGGCATGCCGTCGCTCGATCCTTCAGTGATGGAGGCGATCGTCACGCGTCACCCGCGAGTGCGGTGGATTTTGGCGGGTGTGAATTATTTGTATGAACTGCAGATGGCTGTGTTTCTGATGCAGCGATATGAGACGGTGCATCTGGAGACCTCGTGCATGATGGGTTACGCTGCGATTGAGAAGACGATGGGGCGTTGCGGGCACAGCCGTTTGCTGTTCGGCAGCGGTATGCCGTGGCAGGAGGCGGCCGCCGGGCTGATCAAGATTACGCATGCAAACATCAGCACCGACGCACAGGAAGCCATACTAGGCGCAAATCTGCTGCGCCTCATCGGTGAGAGCACTTCATGAGGTTGATTCGCTTTCATCATGGGGACGGAACGGTGCATACCGCGGTGCGCCAGGGCGCGAAGGTGCGCGATCTCGGCGCGCACGATCCTCTTGCGCCGATTCGCGGCGAACAACTCGCGGCGGCTCCGTTGCTGGATTTCGACGGGCGCGCGCTCGAGGTTCCGCTCCCTGCGGTCGGCAAAATTCTCGCGCTGGCAGGGAACTATCGCAAGCATGTTGCGGAGTCCGGCTTCACCGGTCCCTCGGGAGGCGTATGGACACCGCAGGTCTTCTGGAAGCCTTCCAGTTCGTTACTGCGTCCGGGCGGTACCGTGGCTCTGCGCACGAAGAACGTCTTCTTTGACTGGGAGGCGGAGCTGGCGGTAGTCATCGGCAAACAGGCGCGCGATGTAAAGGCTGAAGATGCCATGCAATATGTTTTCGGCTACACCATCGTCAACGATCTCTCCGAGCGCAAATACAACGCCGACATCGAGCACCGCGACAAGCGGGAGTTCGACCCTTTTTTCGACTGGATGATGGGCAAATGGTTCGACGGCTCGGCTCCGCTGGGGCCAGAACTGGTGACGGCGGACGAGATCGCGGACCCGTCCAACCTGGACCTGCGTCTGTGGCTCAACGGCGAGCTTATGCAGGACTCTAATACGCGCAACATGATTTTCCATATCCCTGAGACCATTGCCGCGCTGACGGCGGTTATGATACTGGACCCGGGAGATGTAATCGCCATGGGCACACCGGAAGGCGTAGGCTTTGCACGCGGCCGCGCTCTGCGCGCAGGAGATCACCTACGCGCGGAGATCGAAGGGTTGGGACATCTGGACACCTATATCGGGGAGCAGGCATGAAGACGCTGGGAGTGGGACTGGGAGTGGGATTGATCGGCTCCGGATTTATGGGGCGCACCAACGCGGAGACGGTGGCGAAATATCTCAGGCACGCTAAGCTGGCGGCCATTACCGGTGGCAAGCGCGCGAGTACCTTGGCGCGGGAGTATGGGATTGCCGCGGAGCCTGAACTGCATACGCTTCTGGCCCGCAAAGACGTGGATGTGGTGATGATCAGTACCCCGCACGTTGCGCACGCGGAGCAGGCAATCGCAGCCGCGGAGGCCGGCAAGCACATCCTGCTGGATAAGCCAATGGCGACATCGGTGGCAGACTGCGACCGCATCCTTGCCGCGGTGAAGAAGGCAGGCGTGCGGCTGATGATCATGTATGGGCAGCGATTCCGCGACTGCAACATTGAGGCGCACCGGCTCGTCCGCGGCGGGGAGATCGGGCAAGTGACCATGATGCAGGAGATGCAGCTTGCCGGCGGAGGCCTCGCGTCGCTGCCGCCATGGCAATCGTTGCCGGAGAACGTAGGCATCCTGATCGGCCACGGCGTGCACAATATCGACCGCATCCGCTGGATCACGGGCGCGGAGATCTGCTCGGTAAGCGCGCAGGTGCAGCGCGATCCTGGCACGGGAGTCGAGCTGTCGAGCATGGTGCTGATGCGGCTGACGAGTGGCGCCATGGCTACGCTGTGGGCGTCGTGGGCCATCGCGTTGCCCGCCTTCCCGCACACCAACTCGCGCTCGCTGATCGCTGGAACGGCCGGTAACCTGGACCTGGATGCATATGGCGAGCTTCGTCTTGGGCACGGTAAAGAGTGGACAATCGCCGCGGTCCAGCCGCCGATCGACTGGGTAGGGCAGGGCGCGTTGTCGCCGGTGCGGATGGAGGCGTATCGCAGGCAGCACCAAGAGTTCATCAACGCGGTGCTGGAGGACCGCGAACCCTCCGTGACCGGCGAAGACGGTCGCGCTGCTGTCGCGACCGCCGAAGCCGCATACCAGAGCGCCGTCGAACGACGGGTGATCCAGATGGAGCGATAATCTCGAGGTATCGGAAGATGCAGGTCGAGGAGAAAAGAATTACGGCCAGTGTGCAGCCTTGCAAAGGCTGCACGCGTCGCTAACAGCATTGCTCAAAAGTGGTACTTGACTGCGACCTGCAAAATGCGGTCGGAGTTCGTGGCGGCGGCCGCAGTAATATCGCCGAACGTGGAGGCAGTCGCGGAACCGTTAGGAGTCCCGAAGTTCGCGTGATTGGCGAAGTCGAATGCCTCCAGGCGGAACTCGATCACGTTCTCTTCATGAATCTGGAAGTTGCGCAATAGGGCCAGGTCGGTGTACTGCGTGCCGGGTCCTAAGAAGAACCTGCGCTTCGAGTTACCCGGAACGCCGTAGCAGGCGGTCTTTACCGCGCATTCCTTGCCCTCGGCAGTAAAGAGCGCCGTGTTGAAGTAAGGCTGCGACGGCTTCACTCTGGGGTTGTGCTGGCCCTGCCGCACTGCCCGACTCCGGGGAAGTCTCCTTCCGCAAGGGCGTTCGCATCGGCTACGTCCACCAGATCTCAGACTTCGTGCCCGAAATCACGGAGGCAAGCGCGAACGCCTACGGCCTGTGCGGTGCGGGGGACACGGGCGAGCGGCAGATGATGACTTTAGCCGTGCTCAAGTCTTTCGAACCTTCTCCGAATTTGAGAAGTGCTTCAAAAGGCGGAAAGATGGATGAGGGTTTTGGGGCAAGCAGGGAACGAAGGTGGCGCATGGAGGTCTCGTCGAGGAGAAAATCCAACGCCGCGCCCATGGTTGCGCCTCCCGTAGCGGAGAGAATCAGGACGTTTCCGCTGCCGCTGAGATTGGGGAGGAAAGAGATTGTCGCATACCTCACATGAGCGTTTCCCTCTTCCCCAGAGGTACGAAACTGGTCAAGCGCAGTTTCAGCAGCCGCCTTGTCACGCGGATAGTAAGCGTGAAGCACGGGGTCGAAAACCCAGACCAGCGAAAGATATGACTCAAAAGGCTGAATCCACGGATTCGATTGCGGGTTCCTGCGCACAGCCGACGACCTGATCGAGCTTGTCGGCCTGGTCGATTCATCCTGGTGCGGCGTCATCGTCGACACCGGTTATTTCCGATCCGACGATCCTTACAAGGATATGGAGAAGGCCGCGCCGTATGCCGTGAACTGGCAGGTGAAGCAGAGCGCATTCGGCGCCGAAAGCGACGTGAAGATCGATCTGAAGAGACTGTTGCGCATCGTGCGCGCCTCAAATTACAGCGGCTATCTGCCGATCGAGACGCTGTCAGTTCCCGGCAAGCCGTACGACCCGTTCCAGGTGGTGGCCGGCTTTGTGCAGGAGCTCAAGCAGGCAATTGCAGAAACGGCGTAGACGTCCAGCTTGCCTACTGGCAATTGCCTTAATCCAGGTTCTCTCGCCCCGGTTGGAGATGGTACATATTGACTAAACTCAATTGCCGCGGCGCTCGCAATCATCCAACGCCGCGCACAAACCACGGAAAGGGATCCACCATGCGCTTGCATCTCACCCGCAGCAATCTTATCTTTGCCATCGCCGCAGCCAGCCTTACGCTGTTCGCCGCGGCCCAAGTTCCCGCGCAGGATGCCGCGCCGCAGCGGCCCCAAATCACAGGCCTCTCGCACGTGGGCTATTTTGTGAAGGACCTGCCGAAGACCGTCGCGTTCTGGCATGATCTGCTGGGCTTCGACGAGTACACGACCCTCAACAAGCCAGGAACGGACCAGATCCGCATCGCGTTCGTCAAGATAAACGACCACCAGCACATTGAGCTGTTTACCGACGCGCCGCCCGCGCCGCCCAGCATGATGAGCCACTACTGCTTCAGTGTGAGCAATGTGGAGCAGATGCGCGCCTATTTGCGGTCGAAGGGCTTCGACGTGAAGCCGGGCAACGGCGGCAAAACGCGCACCGGAGACTATGCGTTCGAGATCAAGGATCCCGACGGCACGCTGGTGGAGTTTGTCCAGAGCCTGCCCACGGGAATCGAAATGCAGGACGCGGGCAAGTTCATGCCGCCCACGCGCATTGCGGACGCCATTTATCACGTGGGCTTTCTCGTCGGCAACCTCGACAAGTCGCTGGCGTTTTACGAAGGCGTGCTGGGCTTTACGGAAACCTGGCGCGGCAGCAGTAATGGGAAAGAGCTGAGCTGGGTGAATCTGCGCGTTCCTGACGGCAAGGATTACATCGAGCTGATGCTTTACGACAAGACTCCGACGGGGTTCGGGACGAAGAACCATGTGTCGCTCCTGGTTCCAGATGTGCAGAAAGCGGTCGCGGAGTTGGAAGCCCTGTCGGCTTACAAAACGTACCTGACTTATGGCAAGCCGCTGGTGGTGCAGGTGGGGAAGAACGGCAAGCGCCAGGTGAACCTCTACGATCCGGACGGAACACGCGTGGAACTGATGGAAGCGCAGACTGTGGACGGCAAGCCTGTGCCACCTTCGACCGCGCCGCCTCCGCCGCCGGCACATGAGTAGCGCGCATCGACCCGACAAAGGAGTAATTCCCATGCAATCAAATCCCACGCGGTGCGCGTTTCTCTCCGCCCTTGCGGCCCTGGGCACGGCGCCGGCGCTTCCAGCCTTCGCCGCGCAAAAATATGCCGGCATTCGTTTTGGCTACACGGCGATGACCTGGGGCGACGATGAGCGCGAGGCGATCGACGATATTGCCGCGGTGGGCTTTGCGGGAATCCAATTCCGCGCCAATGCCGAGACCGATTTCAAGCCCGCCGATCTCGAAGAGTTGCTCGCGCAGCACAAGCATACGTTTGTCGCGCTTTCGAGCGGTGATGTCTCGCTCGAAAAGCCCGCCGCTGACAACTTCGCTCTGCACACAAAAAATGCCCAGTTCGTAAAAGAATGCGGCGGACTTTATCTCCAGGTTCTCGACGAACTGAAGGCATATCCGCGCATCGTGACGCCCGAAGAATGCAAACAGCTTGGCAAGCTGCTGACGGAGATTGGCAAGAGCACGGCCGATGCCGGCATTCCTCTTGCCTATCACAACCACGTGAACACAATCAGCGAGCACCCGGCCAATCTCGACCTGGTTCTTGAAAGCTCCGATCCAAAATACGTCAGACTTCTCCTCGACACCGCGCACTACGTCGCGGGCGGAGGCGATCCGGCCAGGGCGATCGAGCGCTACCGCGATCGCATTCTATTCCTGCATCTCAATTCAGTTCCTTCATTCGATCGGCGAGCGTATGAGTGGTGTGCTCCTCGCCTTTAATTGCGACATCGCCCGTCAGTCCTGATGTAACGCGCTCAACGCGCTGCTCGGTTTCAGGAGAGCTCCCCGCATCCTGCGCAACGCTAAGTTGAACCGCAATGAATGCCAAAGCCACGAGAGTGAAATGCCTGGAGACAAACCTGAACATGAATCCACCGCGCAAACACTTTAGCATCTTGAAACGGAGCCCTCGCGACCGCATCACCGCCAACCCTTCCCTTACTCAAATCCCGGCCAGATTTGGTTGCTTTTCGGGCGAAGATTCGGCATAGGGAAGGATCGGCGACAATACAGACACGACTCACGATGCATCTCCGAAAAGATAGAATTGCGGTTATGTCCTCACGCAAAACCCGGGAGCTAGGCGGCGCTGGCACTGCAAGCTTCGGGTTCAAATTGACATTCCTTGGGCTACTGCTCCTTACGTGCCTGCTAAAGTCGCAATCCCAAACTGTCGCAATGACGGTCGACGATCTTCCATATGCACCTGGCACGGGAAAACCTCCAAGCCCGGAGGACGCGAAAGCTGCCGAACTGACAAACAAGAAGCTTCTTCACGCGTTCTCACATTCGCACATTCCGGTCACGGGGTTCGTAATTGAACAGGATGCAGAGCAAATTGGAATAAGCGCAAGCAGAAGAATACTCAAGCAGTGGACAACACCGGGATTTGATCTTGGCAACCATACGTACTCGCATGCCGATTCGGACACTTTTTCAGTCGATGATTTTGAGCGGGAGATCGTACGCGGCGAGAGCACAATCGATCCTCTATTACAAAGTGTCTCCCGCAAACCGCAATATTTCCGATTTCCTTATAACCACACGGGCGACACGAAAGAGAAACACGACGCTATCGCTGCGTTCCTTGCTGCTCGCGGGTATCGACTCGCTCCTTGCACCATCGACAACTCTGATTATGTATTCAACACAACCTACGTTCTCGCCATAGAGCGTCATGACAATGAAACAGCCGCAAGGCTCCGCGCCGACTACCTCTCATATACCGCAGCGGAAATCGACTGGTACAGCAAACTCGACAAGCAAGTCTTTGGCTATGAAGTTCCCCATGTGATGCTGCTGCATGACAACCATCTCAATGCGGATACGGTTTCGGACATTGTCGCGCTCTTCCAACAACGTGGCTATCGTTTTGTCACACTGACGGAGGCTCTGCAAGACCCCGCTTACGCCACTCCAGAGACATACATTACGAAGTTTGGCCCCATGTGGGGATATCGCTGGGCAAAGGAGTTTAATGTAAAGGTGAATGGGAGCGACGAGCCCGATCCTCCAGCATGGATCAACCAGTACGTGAAAGAGGCCCGTGTTGGGACAAACTGACCCGTCATTCAATTCCGAGGAGGGCCGGCAAGCAGAAAACATTACATAGTTCCGTATACTCCCGAGTGACCGCCTACACGGAAGTAACCCGGTTTTGCCGATCCGGAATCGAGTAAAGGAAGGGTTTTACGACAAACCAGCCGCGACATCCGCCGAAGCGGACGCAATCGGTTTTGGCTACTCCCCATCTGGGACTGAGAGGGTCACATTGCGCTTGAACGAATACGGGTCAACTGAATCAGCTTCCCAACCTTGGCCAGTTGCATTCGCGAGTCTCATGAGTCGCGCAATATCCGTTTGACGAATGGAATTTGTTGCTTCACACCTCGACTTGACGAGGGTCTTGGCTCCGACAGTCCGCAAGTACTCCGAAACCGCTGCTGTCTCGACTAGCACTTTTCCCGAGCCAGCCCAGTGGCGATCTTCACCATTCTTTTTTACGCCTGATACCCAGAACGATTCGCCCGTTTCCATATCAACGTAATTACCGCCTGAGTCCCCACGTCGCTGACCCTTTAGCTTCATGAGTCCCCGGCCATTGAAGTACAGTGTCCGCCCGGTCTTCGAGGATGTTACGTAACCAATCCATGCGGGACCGTCATCAGAATGGCCGCTTTTAAGCTCGATGTACCTGAGAGTTTTCACGGTTCAAAGTGTGCCACATAAATCAGAAAATCACCAATTATCCACTCGGGTTGAGGGTTGTGCCTGGATCACCGCCAACCCTTCCCTTACTCAAATCCGGGGCGAAGATTCGGCATGGGGAAGGGTGGACGACCATCCGTCCAGAAAGTCAAGAGGCAGGCTATTGTGGATTTGGGAGCATTTCCAATCGCCTCGGCCCGACGGACTTTCCGACAGCAATGATGCTCCCATTCTCTTCAATTAAGATGTTGCTCATGCAAACTTTAAGGCTTCTGCGTGGTCTTTATGGAGTCCTTTTCCTTTCCTGCCTGACCGTTCTTCCTCTTGCGGCACAGGAAAAGACCGTTACGCTCCTCTACACAAATGACTTCCATTCTGCCGTCGAGCCCATCACTGCAACATGGCTCATCGATCAGCCGAAGATCGGGGGCATCCGCAATCTTGCGGCATGGGTGGCCATGATGCGCCGCGAATATCCCAACGCTTTTCTCTTCGACAGCGGCGATGTGTTTGAGGGACCGGCCATCTCCACACTGACGCGTGGCCAGGCGTTGATTGAGATGTTTAGCGCGATGGGATTCGACGCCGCATGCCTGGGCAATCACGAATTCGATTACGGGATTGAACCTGCTGCGAATTATGTGCGCGAAGAGCGCTTCCCCGTTCTCGCCGCGAATCTCTTTTACAAGGGTTCCGGCAAACCATTTGCCAAGCCCTATGCCATTGTGGAGCACGGCGGCATCAGAATCGCGGTCATTGGCATATTCGGCCCGACTGCGGCATCGGCGACGCAGGTTTCCACGTGGGATACACTCGATTTGCGCGATCCCGTTCCGATTCTGAAAGAGCTCATACCGCGACTTCGCAAAGAAGCGGACCTGATCGTGGTGCTGGTACACGAAGGGCTCCCAGGTCCGATGCAGACCGATGCCGAGGCACATCCAGAGGTGCAGCGCTCCTTCGACACGGACAAGGACTTGGTGAATGCCGTACCGGGCATCGATGTTCTGTTCGGTGGACATGCGCACCGCGGCATCGAAGTGCCGTGGGTGAGCCCGGTGACCGGCAGTATCGTGGTGCAAACGTACGGGCATGGTACGACACTGGGATTCTTGCAACTGACCCTCGACAGGGCAACGCACAAGGTAACAGCCGAGCACGGCAGCTTGCTGCGCGTGGCCGACGATGTGTTTCCCGTGCCGCCTGAGATGGATGCGGTGGTGACGAAATGGAAGAAGAAGGGCAACGAGTTAGGCGGTATGCCGGTGGCGACAAGCTCCTTTCCGCTTACGCGCAACTATAACGGGGAGTCGGCGCTCGGCGACATCGTCACCGATGCCTTGCGCTGGAAGACCGGCGCGCAGATCGGCCTTGAGAACGCGGGAGGCATTCGCGGCGACATTTCCGCGGGTGTGGTGACGCGGGCCGGGATTCTGTCGGCTGTTCCATTTTTTAATACCGTAGTGACGGGCGATCTGACCGGAGCACAGATCCGCAGGCTTCTGGAGCAAGGACTCACGTTGCAGGCAGGACTCATCCAGGTCTCAGGGCTGGTGATGACGGCCGACATGAGCAAGCCGGAATATCACCGCCTCGTCTCGGTGACGGTAAACGGAGAGTCGCTGGACGACGCGAAGAAGTACACGGTCGCGGCTACAAGCTTCATCGCCACGGGCGGTGACCACTACGTTGCTTTTATTTCCCTTCCCGGATCGCACGACACGGGCTTACTGCTAAGCGATGTACTCGAACAGTACGCGAAAGAGCTCGAAACCTTGGCTGCGCCGCCTGGCGGACGATTTATTGCTGTGCCTGCGGCTTCGAAGTAGACGTGGGCTTCGACCATTGTGCCTGGATGACCGGCTATCCGGACAGAACCCGGAAATGGGGTAATCTCCGGATTGGCGACCACGCACTGAGCCGTCGAGGTAATCGAGCTCCACGCGCACCGTCGGGACCGGCTGGGGAGGCTGCGCGTGCGCATCCACCACGACCACTGCGATGGTCCGCTGGGCCGGAGCCTTTTGCGCCACGGCCGCGCTCTCGGCGATACAAAGGCACAACAGCAAAACCGCCCATGAAACCTGAGCTTTCAATCTGACCTCCGGCGATGCGGATCCAATTTGGACGAGTGGGAAGCCCAGATAATTAGGAATTCTATCTGAAACTGCGGCAGTGGAATCTGCCAATTTACAGTTGGCGGGTGAAGCTCCCTTCAGCGCTGGCGCATCCGATGCACCTTCGCCCGCAACCGGACAGCGTGTTTACGCGGGGTATGGAGGCGGCGCCTAGCCGCCGTGGCTTGCGTTCCGGTCGGATGACCGCCTATTCGGACAATACCCACAAAAAGGGGTTCTGTCCGGATTGGCAACAAACCGACCGGAGCGACCGATTATCGCTGAGTTGGATGAGAACATCGGCCTGTTCGTAATAGTTGATGTTTTACCCAAGGGGAATTGGCAAATTCTTACCGGTTATTCGCAACCGTAGCCTGGAAACGGCTGCGGCTGCTGGGCAGGGAATTCACTTGCAGATCGTCACAAAGCAACGCAAATGGCTACGCATAGCGGAAGAGAGCTTTGAAGCCGTAGTCCATGTGCTGCTGGATGTGGCAATGGAAGAGGGTGAGACCCGGCTGATCGGCAGTGAAGTCGACGATGGCGCGGCCGTAGTAGGGCACAACCACAGTGTCTTTGATGAGGCCGGAGGTGGGTTTGTCGTTGACCGAGCGGAGCTCCCACAAGTGCCGATGCATGTGCATGGGGTGCGCATCATCGGTCCGGTTACGCATCACGAGGCGGTAGCGTAAGCCCTGCTGGAGGACGAACTCACGTTCGTGCGGATACGGCTTGCCATTGACCAGAAACAGGTTGAATTTTCCTGCGCCGCCGGGAATTTTTTCGAAGATCATGTTGATGGTCTGCTGCGGGTCGGGACTGGCCGCGATGGGGCCGGGCGCGGCGGGGCTGCCGACGGTGCTCTTGCCGAAGAGAGTGTAGTCCCAGGGGTCCTTCGGTGGATCGATCCATTGCGGTTGCTGGTGTTGGCCTGCGTACTCGACCACAACGCCCAGACCGGACTCGCGCACGGCTTTTTCTGTGCCGCCGAGGATCCAGATGCCGGGATGATTCATTTCGATTTCAACATCGATGCGCTCGCCAGCGCCTAGGAAAATGGAATCGAGAGTCTGCGGGGTGGGCACCGGATTGCCGTCCATCGCGATGACCTTCATCTTGTGGCCGGCAAGCGCGATGCGGCGATTTTCGATGCCGCTGGCGTTGAGGAAATGGATAAGCAGCTTCTGCCCTTCGCGGACGCGGATTGGCTCGCCGGAACCGAGAGCTTTGTCGTTGATGGAGTACGTCATGGAGTTGACCTCGAGACCGCCGGGGTCTGTGTTCAAGACCGCAGGCTTCTCGAGGAGCGGACCGCCGTGGGTATCGTCGTCATCGTCCTCCATAGAACCGGAAAAGAACGGCTCCCAGTCGCGGAGAGCGAGAAAGAACTCCTGGTCGTAGTTGCCGGGATCGTTGCCACCGTCAACGTAAACAAAACCGAATTGGCCGGTGTAGGCGCCCTTGTGGAGGTCGTCCATGGCCATGGCGTGACTGTGATACCAGCGGCTTCCGGCGGGACGTGGGGTGAGCTGAAAACGCCGACTGCCGTGCGGATCGATCTGGGGCGAGCCTTCTTCGGCGGTACCGTCAACGCTGGGCGGAATGAGCATGCCATGCCAATGGACGAGTTCGGGAGTATCGGTGTCGTTGATGACCTCGACGGTCACCGGCCTGCCTTCCCTGAGCCGCAGGACCGGGCCAGGTGAGGAGCCGTTATAGCCGATGGTGGAAAGAATGTGGGCGCGGTCGAGCTCGACGGTGACGGGCGAAATGCGGAGGGTCACATCCGCATTACCGGGCAGCGGTGCGCCCAGGGGCGTCAATCCGCCTGCTGCCGGCATTGGCATCGGATTCTGGGTTCCGTTTTGCGAGCTTGTCTGCGCCGCCCACTGGGATCGCCCCCAGGCCATCTGGGCGGCTACCATACCACCCCATTGAAGCAGATCGCGCCTTTTCAAGAGGTCGGCCTCCGGAAGGGGGTATCCTGCCTGCATCGTCTCATGGCGTTTAGACGTGCGGCAAGCATGGTTCCGGCTGCGGAAAAATCGCGCTGCAACCATCGGCGCTCGCGCTTCGTCTATAAGGTCAAGCCGGTTTTCGTCTGAATGACCGCTCTTCTCCGCGGAGGTCCCTCATGAAGCTGTCTCGCGTTGCGCTCGTGACCACCGCCGCAGCGGCAGTCGCCTGCGCAGCCGGGGTATGGGCGTTCCAACGCACGGCCGATTTCGGTTTCGGAGACGACGACTCGACCAGCAACGTGAAGGCGGAATTCTACTGGTCGCGATTGGCCTACAACTCCAACATGAACATGGAAAGTTATGGTGCATTCGGCGGCCGCAGAGGCTGGGGAGCTTCCTGGTCGCGCGACTATCCCAAGGCCGACAGACAGTTTCTGATCGCGATGCATCGCTTGACGCGAATCGACGGAGCCCCGACCGAGCGGGTGATCACCCTGGATAACGACGAGATCTTCAACTACCCGTGGATCTATGCCGTCCAGGTGCAGAACTGGAGTTTCACAGACGTCCAGGCCAAACGCCTGCGCGAGTACCTGCTCAAGGGCGGCTTTCTGATGGTGGACGATTTTCACGGCACAGAGGACTGGGAAAACTTTATGAACGGCATGCGGCAGGTGCTGCCGGACCGGCCAATCGAGGACTTGCAAAGCGGTGACGAGATCTTTCACACGCTCTACGACGTCGACGACAAAATGCAGATCCCAAGCGAGCGATATGTGTGGACCGGCCGCACCTACGAAAAAGACGGTTATCAGCCGAAGTGGCGCGCCATCCGCGATGACAAAGGCCGCATTGTGGTCGCCATTTGTCACAACATGCACCTGGGCGATGCCTGGGAGTGGGCCGACGATCCGAACTATCCGGAACCTTTCGCTTCAATGGCGTTTCGGGTTGGGCTCGATTACATCATTTACGGCATGACGCATTGATTGCTCCCGAAGGCGCCATTCCTGAGGTAGAACGAGGGGAAACAGCCGCAACCAGAAATTGAATCGAGGCACCACTCCACGCTGGACCGGATGCATGCATGTTTCAATTCCTTTTCAAGTACCCGAGCGCGGTTTTCACGAAGGGGCACTTTGTGTTTATCGGGTCGTGGCCTGCGTGGCTGCTGCCGGTCTTCATCTTGCTTGCCTCCGGCGGGCTTGCTTTGCTTGTGTTTCGCAATCTGCGTAATGCGGCGCCCAACCTGCGCCGTGGGCGTGTATGGGCGATATGGGGCATCCAATCTGCACTGATTGCGCTGCTTCTTGCGCTGTTGTGGCGGCCGGCGATGGTGGTGAGCGAGCTCAATTCGCAGCAGAACGTGATCGCAGTTGTAATTGATGACTCGCGCAGCATGAGCATTGTCGACGTTGACGGCCAAACCCGCGAAGAGGCAGCGCTCGCAGCACTGAATCACGGCGTTCTGAGCGGATTGCAGAGCCGATTTCAGACGCGTATCTATAAGTTGGGGAATTCGCTCAGCCGCACCGATCAACTGCAGTCGATTGCGCCGGCAGAAACGGCTACGCACCTGAGCGACGGACTCAAACAGCTTGCCGCGGACACGACGGACCTGCCAATTGGCGCGGTGCTGCTGCTGAGCGACGGAGACGAGAACAATGTGGGGCTGGGGGGCTCGGGCATTGGGCTCGACGCGCTGCAGGCTCTGCGCAATCGCCGCCTGCCGGTGCACACCATCGGCTTTGGGAAAGAACAGAGCGCGCACGACGTGGAGATCGAAGATGTAAGCGTGCCGGCCAGAGCTCAAGTGAATGCGCGCGTGGCTACAACTGTGAGCCTGACGCAACATGGTTACACGAGCCAGAAAGTGACACTGACGGTACGCAATGGCTCCGCAACAATCACCCAGCGCGAGATCGTACTTGGTCCGGAGGGGCGCATCCAAACAGAACCGCTCTTTCTGGAGGCGGGTGCTGCAGGCGCCAAGGAATTGACCTTCAGCATTGATCCGTTGCCGGGCGAAGAAAATCTGGCCAACAATGCCATGACGCGTCCGATCCTGGTGAGCGATGCGAAGCGCCGGATTCTTTATGTGGAGGGCGAGCCGCGGTGGGAGTATAAATTTATCCGGCGTGCTGAGGATGACGATCCAACCGTGCAGGTTGTGTCGATGCTGCGCACTAGCGAAAACAAGATTTACCGGCAGGGCATTAACGATCCGAGCGAGCTTGCTGAGGGCTTTCCGACGCGGCCAGAAGATTTGTTCGGTTACTCTGGCATCATTATTGGGTCCGTGGCCGCCGATTACTTTACGCCGCTGCAACAGGAGCTGCTGCGCGAATACGTCGACCGGCGCGGCGGCGGCATTCTCTTCCTCGGCGGCCAATCGTCGTTGAGCGACGGCGGCTGGGCGGCATCGAGCTTGAATGACCTATTGCCCACCTTCCTGCCCCCTGGGAATCACAATTTTCATCGCAATGCAGCAACAGTCGAACTGACGGCCGAAGGCGTCGATTCCCCGGTGACGCGCTTGCTCGACGACCCCGAAAATAATGACGCGCGCTGGAAGAAGCTCACCTATCTCGCGGATTACGAAGATCCGGGAACGCCGAAACCCGGAGCTGTTGTTTTGGTGTCGATGAATGCCGAGCGTCGCAAGCTGCCGTTGCTTGTCGTCGAGAACTACGGACACGGGCGCACTGCGATTCTGGCTACCGGCGGCACCTGGCGCTGGCAGATGAGTGAAGCGCTCGGCGATCCGTCGCACGATTTATTCTGGCAGCAGCTTCTGCGTTGGCTGGTGGCACAGTCGCCAGGCCCGGTCACTGCTCAAATGCCAGTGCGCGTGTTGATGGACCAGGGACACGTTGAACTGAGTGCGGAGGTGCGCGACCGGCAGTTCCAGCCCGCGCCGGATGCGCATGTAACCGCGCAGATCACGGGTCCGGGAGGCCTGAACGTGACCGTTGATCTCGCGCCATCGCAGGATACGCCAGGTCTCTTCACAGCCGAATGGACAGCCGAGAAGCCCGGCCCGTATCTGGCCGAGGTTACAGCCGACTCTGCGAGCCACGAGCCTCTAGGGGGCGATGTGGTGACGTTTGAGCGGGAGGATGGTGTAGCCGAAAACTTTCATACCGCGCAGAATCGACATCTGCTGGAGCAGCTCTCTGCGCAAACGGGTGGAAGCTACTGGAAGAGCGGCGACCTGAAGAATCTGCCCCGCGATATTTCGTATTCCGAAGCAGGCATCTCTTTGCGCAGCATGAAGGAGCTGTGGAACATGCCGATTGTCTTTTTTCTGCTGCTCGGCCTGCCGATCACAGAGTGGCTGCTGCGCCGCAAGTGGGGTGTCGTATGAGGCGTGCTTCCCAAAAGTGGGTGCGCAAGGCGACGATTGCGGCGATGGTCTGCGCGGCGCTCACCCTTGAGGCGCGTGCGACCACCTGGTTCGTGATCGTGAGCGGCATTGGCGGCGAGCCCGATTATGAGCAGCGCTTCACGGCCGCAGCGAATGAACTGGATCGGATCTTCCGGGCGGAAGGACCGGCGGTCCATGTTACGACGCTGACGGGCGCCAATGCCACGGCTGGACAACTGCATGATGCGCTGGCTGCGGTTGGGCGCGAAGCCAAACCGGAAGACGACTTTGCGCTCATTCTCATCGGGCACGGCTCGTTCGATGGCGTCGAATACAAATTCAATCTTGTCGGGCCCGATATGACGGCCGCGCAGATTGCCGAGCTCTGCGACAAGATTCCCGCGCAACGCCAGCTCATTGTCGACACCACAAGCGCAAGCGGCGGCGCGGTGCCAGCTTTCGAGCGACCGGCCCGCGCCGTAATCGCTGCGACCAAATCGGGGATGGAGAAGAACGCAACGGTCTTTGCGCGCTACTGGGTTGAGGCATTCCAGGACCCCTCGGCGGACACGGACCATAGCGGCTCGGTAAGCGCACTGAAGGCCTTTGCTTACGCCACACGTAAGACTGCGGAATTCTACGACTCGCAGAAACGCCTGGCGACTGAGCACGCCGTCTTCAACGACACGGGTTCCGGCGAACCTGTTCGAGAAGCCGGCAATGGCCAGGGCAATCTGCTGGCCAGCTTTACACTGCTGCGCTCTGGTCGAACCGCGCAGGCCGCCAACGATCCAGCGAAGCGTGCCCTGCTCGAACAAAAGGATGAGCTCGAGCAGAAGATAGACATGCTCAAGTATCAGAAAGCAGCGCTCGATCCGGAAGTGTACAAGAAAGAACTAACAGACGCTCTCGTCAAGCTCGCGAAGGTCGAGGAGGCGTTGGATCAATGAAGCGTTCCGCCGGCATCGTCTTGCTCCTGCTCGCCTGCGCCACTATCACGAGGGCGGCGCCTGCCGACTGCTGGGCGCTACGCAAGCATGGGCGCAACGCGCAGGAGTGCTTCACAGCGCTGACCCGCAGCACAGATGCTTACGAGCGCGCGGAAGGCTTCTGGGGGCTGGAACAGTGGGAAGAGGCGAATGCGCAGTTCCGCGAGGCCACGACGCCCGTAGACAGCAGGTCAATTTACAAAGTGCGCTGGGGACTGCTGCTGCATGAGCGTTTCAATGATTCTGACGCGGCCAATCTCTTTCATGAAGCACTCAATAAGGATCCCTCACTTGCCGAGGCGTACGTCGGTCTGGCGTTGATTTCAGCGGATGGATTTAACGGCCACGCGGAAGAATACGCGGCGAAGGCGATCGAGCTTGATCCGAAGCTGGCGGAGGCACACGAGGTGATGGCCGACCTGGCGCTGGCCAATGACGATCCGCAGACGGCCACGGCAGAGGCGGATAAAGCGATTGCGCTGGAAGAGGCCGCGCTGAAGAATGACGCACTCGACGCGATGGCGATTCATGCGGCAATAGAACTGATTGGCGACCGTTCGCCTGATGCGTGGTTTGCGAAGATTCGCGCCGTGAATCCTGGATATGGTGAAGCGTACGCGCGCGTCGCGCACCAGCTTGAGCTGCATTATCGCTACGAAGACGCAGTGGCCTACTATCGCAAGGCGATTGCAGCCGATCCGCAACTCTGGGCTGCGCATTCGGCGCTGGGCATAGACTTGATGCGCCTCGGCCAGCAGGAGGAACCCTATCGGGAACTCGAACTGGCCTACAACAACGGCTACCGCGACGCCGCGACTGTGAATAGCCTGCGGCTGCTGGATAGCTACAAAAACTTCGATACTTTTCGTGACGATACGACGATTATCAAATTAAGCAAAAGCGAATCGGCGCTGCTCTTGCCCTACATCCGCACGGAGTTGCACACCATCCTCGCCGTCTACTCGAAGAAATACCAGATGACGCTGCCCGGCCCAGTGCAGGTCGAGGTCTACCCCGACCACGAAGATTTCGCCGTGCGCACCATGGGAATGCCCGGACTGGGCGCGCTGGGAGTGACCTTCGGCGAGGTCGTGGCAATGGATAGCCCTTCAGCACGCAAACCGGGCGACTTCAACTGGGGCGCGACCCTATGGCACGAGATGAGCCATGTTTTCATCCTCACGGCAACCGATCACCGCGTGCCACGCTGGTTTACCGAAGGGCTGGCGGTGCATGAAGAGGGGCAGCGCTCGGAGGAGTGGAAGAATCGCGTCACGCCGGATGTCCTGGTGGCGATCCGCGACAAGAAATTGCTGCCGGTCGAGAAGCTCGATCGTGGGTTTGTTTATCCGGATTATCCGGCGCAGGTCATCGTTTCGTATTTCCAGGCCGGCAGCATCTGCGATTTCATCAGCGAAAAGTGGGGCGAGAGCAAGCTGCTCGATATGGTTCACTCTTATGCTAAGCTGACAACCACAACGCAAGCGATCGAGCAGGATCTCGGGCTCTCGCCACAGGAGTTCGATAAGCAGTACCTGGCGTGGATCGACAATCAGTACGGCGTCGAAGCCGCACACTTCGACGAGTGGCAAGCGAAACTGCGTGATCTAGTTGCTGCCGAAGAACGCCACGATTATCTGACCGTACTGAAAGAACTGCCGGCGGTATTGCAACTCTATCCGCAGTACGTGGAAGACGCGAACGCTTACGTGTTGATGGCTGCAGCGGACAAAGCGCTGGGCGGCGATACGAAAGCCGAAGCAGCAATCCTGACTCAGTACGAACGCGCGGGCGGACAGTCACCCGACACGCTGAAGCAACTGGCGACACTTGAGGCGGCAGCGGGCGACAATGCCGGTGCGATTCGAACCCTCGAGCGCATCAACTACATCTACCCGGTCAAGGACGAGGACCTGCATCATCGCCTGGGAGATTTGCTATACGCGCAGAAAGATTACGACGGAGCCATCCTGGAATTCAATGCGCAAGTTGCGTCGAACCCCGCAGACAAAGCGGGCGCGGAGTTCGAACTTGCTCAGGCATATTATGCCGCCGGACAGAAGGACAAAGCGCAGGAAAGCGTTCTGGCTGCGCTCGAAGTCGCACCAGATTACCGGCCCGCGCAGAAACTGTTGCTGGAGATTCAGGCATCAACAGCGAAATCGAACTGAGAAAGGGGAAATGGTGACACTTGCCGGATTTAACCAGGAAACAGCGTTGCTGCAGGAGCGCGTGGAGCGCTTCCATGCCGTGCGCCAGGAGATTCTCAACCAGGTGCACGAGATCATCGTCGGGCAGGAAGAAGTACTCGACCAGATCCTGATCGCGATTTTTGTCGGCGGCCATTGCCTGATGACCGGCATGCCAGGCACGGCGAAAACTCTGATGGTACGCACGCTTGCCGACGCGCT
>Ga0182024_10007708_pt1 | contig 23133 bp, 25 predicted proteins | sample P32metaG_FD_120480 | JGI IMG/M metagenome (GOLD analysis project Ga0182024, IMG submission 120480) | Permafrost microbial communities from Stordalen Mire, Sweden - P3-2 metaG (Illumina Assembly) | ecosystem: Environmental > Terrestrial > Soil > Wetlands > Permafrost | place: Sweden: Stordalen... | reverse complement strand
TACTCATGACGCGCCTCGCGTGCCCGATGAAACGCGTCGTTGAGACAATATTCCAGCTCGTTGGACAACACGATTGAACCTTCCGCCCTTTCAGGCCTCTTCCAAAGTGCACATCAGAGGATGCTGTTGATCACGTGCATAGGTGGTCACCTGCGCTACCTTAGTTTCTGCGATCTCATATGTGAAGACTCCACAAACGCCCTTACCCTTGGTATGAACCTCTAGCATGATCCGCGTTGCCGTAGTGCGATTGAGCGCAAAGAATTTCTCGAGCACGTCGACTACAAACTCCATGGGCGTGTAATCGTCATTGAGTAACACCACCTGGTACAGCGGAGGCTGCTTGACCTGCGGACGGGCTTCTTCGACAACGACGCCACTGTCGGGGCGGGCAGGCTCATGATCCGGCATGGTGACTTTATATGGGTCGCCAAACGGCAACACAAGTGGGGTCTGGGAGAAGAAAGTTTAGCGAATGAAAACAATTGCTTGAGAGCGCAAGCAGCTGCCCCGTATGATGGCCCCCGCTCGGCTCCGGCGCTGCTGGCGCCGCGGCCGCGGCCCACCGTCTGTCTGAAGGAGTTTCGAGGCCTGATCCTGCCATGAACGCTGGCTCCTGGCTCAATCGTCTTCCGGCGTCCCATCAATGGCGCGCGCTCGCGCTTGCGCGCGGCCCGCGCATCGCCACCTGGGCGCTGGCACTTGCGCTCGGTGTCCAGGCGGCAACGATCGTGACAGATCTCGCCGGAGGCAGCCAGTCCCGCAAGACCGATCTGCGACCGCCGAGCCCCGCGACCGTCGCGCGCCGCGGCATCGACATCGCCAGCATTACGAACGCGCACCTCTTTGGCACCGTCGCCGACCGGACCGAGAGCGGCGGTGCGGCCGGTGCCACACAAACAAGCATGCAGCTCGTGCTGACGGGCATTATCGCGGGCAAGGATCCACGGGTGGGCTTTGCCATCGTGGGAGAAAACGCGACCGCCGCCAAAGTGCATGCCGTGGGGGACAATGTGCCCGGCGGCGCCAAGTTGCATTCTGTTTACAGCGATCGCGTACTGCTCGACAGGAATGGACGCCTGGAATACTTGACTCTGCCGCACACGAACTCCGCCGCACTCAACGCCAATCCGGTACAGGCCGCCGTGCCCAACCAGAACCCGGCTTTCGACCGGGTGCGGCGCCTGATCTCCGAGGATCCGTCGGCCTTGAGCGACATTATGCGTAATCAGCCGGTGCTGATGCAGGGCAAGCTGCGCGGCTTTCGGGTCTACCCGGGCCGCAACCGCCAGGCGTTCACGCGTCTGGGCCTGCGCTCCGGGGACCTCGTGATCGCGATCAACGGCACGCCGCTCGATGACCCGGCCCGCGGCGATGAAATCTTCCGCACTATCGGTTCCGCCAGTGAGGCACGCGTCACAGTCATGCGGAACGGTCAGCAGCAGGATCTGTCATTGAACATGGCACAGGTGGCGCAGGAAGCCGAAGAGGCGATTGGCGGCGATGCTGCAGCCACCACGACGGGGCCGCCGACAACGCCGACGCCGACAACGCCGACACCGCCGGCGCCGGCGCCGACCCCAGACGGCCTGAGACCGCCGCCCCCACCCATGCCTGGACCACAAGCCTCGATGCCACAAATGCCTCCGCCGCAACCGCCGATGCCACAGCCGCCCGACCCGGAAGGGAATGAATGATGCGAGGATGCGGACTCTTGACACGCATCGGCTGTGGAGCAGCGCGCGCCGCCCTCGCCTGCGCCGTGCTGTTGCTCGTCGGCACCGCCATCGCGGCCGATGCGGAATCAACCCAGCGCATCACTCCGAACTTCAAAGACGCCGACATCACGCAGATCGCCGAGGCGGTGAGCGCAGCGACCGGCAAGAACTTCATTATCGATCCGCGGGTGCGCGCCCAAGTTACGATGCTCTCCTCGACGCCGATGTCCCCCGACGCCTTCTACCAGGCGTTTCTCTCCATCCTGCAGGTGCACGGCTTCGTGGCCCTGCCCGCCGGGCGCGTCATCAAGATCGTCCCCGACGCGAACGCGCGCCAATATCCGTCGAATGACCTGCCCGACCACGTGAGCTCAAGCTCAGATGAGATCGTGACGCAGGTGATCGCGGTGAAGAGCGTGAACGCCGCGCAGCTCGTACCCATCCTGCGGCCGCTCATTCCGCAATACGGCCACCTCGCCGCCTATCCGGCATCGAATATCCTCATCATCTCCGATCGCGCCAATAACGTGAATCGCATCATGCGCATCATCCAACGCATCGATCAGGTGGGCGATGCGGACGTGGAGATCGTGCCGCTGCAAAACGCCTCGGCGACGGAGGTCGTACGCGTCATCAACTCCCTGTATCAGCAGCAGGCCGCCACCGAAGGCGCGGCCAGCGGCTTCAAGCTCGTGGCCGACGAGCGCTCCAACAGCATACTATTGAGCGGCGAGAAGGACTCGCGTCTGCGCATCCGGGTGTTGATTGCGCATCTGGATACGCCGCTGCAGAGCGGCGGCGACACTCAGGTGCGCTATCTGCAGAACGCCGACGCTGAAAAGATCGCCGCCAAATTGAAAGAGCAGATCGCAGGCGCCGCGAGCGGCGCGACAGGCGGCCCGCCCGGTGCGCAGACGCCTGCGTCGCAGTCCGAGAGAGGCACCATCATCTGGGCGGATCCGTCGACCAACGCGCTCGTCATCACGGCGACCCCCAAGGTCATGCGCAACCTCATGTCCGTGATCGACAAGCTCGACATCCGCCGCGCGCAAGTGCTGGTGGAGGCCATCATCGTCGACGTCGACCTGAGCAAATCCGCATCTCTCGGTGTGAACTGGGCGGTATACGGCCAGGGCAGCACCGCGGTTCCCGCCGCCGCATTCAACTCACCCGTGAACGGTACCTCCATCGCGGATGTGGTGGAACTCGTGGCGAGTCCCACGACCGCGCTCGCGAACGGCACGGCCCTGCCGACTGGCGGCATCCTGGGCGTCGGTCGCGTCGCATCGAACGGCCTCAACTTTGGCGCGCTCTTGAGCGCGATACGCAGCGACACCAACTCAAATGTCGTCGCCACGCCCTCGACGGTGACCACGGACAATCAGGAAGCGACTCTCAAAGTGGCAAGCGAAGTACCTTTTCTCACGGGCCAGTTCACTAGCACCGGCTCCTCGAACAGCTCCGTGACGCCGTTTCAAACCATCCAGCGCGAGGAGGTCGGAACGATCCTCAAGATCACCCCGCAGATCAATGAGGGCGGCGCCGCCGTCATGCTGAAGATCGATCTGGAAAGCTCCTCCGTGGTCCCGAAGGATGCAGGCCCCCAAGGCGCGGTCGATCTCACGACGACCAAACGCACGGTCAGCACTCGCGTTCTCATTGAGGACGGCGGCATCGTGGTGCTGGGCGGACTGACCAGCGCCGACTACTCGAGGCAGGAAACGCGCGTGCCATTTCTGGGTGCGATTCCCGTCATTGGGCAATTGTTCAAGACACGTGCCGGCAGCGCCGATCGCACCGACCTCATGGTATTCATCCGGCCGAAGATTCTGCGCACCGATGAGCAGTCGGCCATCGAAACCAACACCAAGTACAACTACATTCGTGAGGAGCAGCGCAAAGTCACCACCGGCGAGCGCGAATGGCTGCCCATCCTGCCGGGCGTGAAGCAGCCGGAGCTGCCTCCTATGGCACCCACGACTCAGTCGACGGCGCCAGCGCCCACGAGCGCCGCAGAGAAGGAGAAGGCTGGCGAGGACGAGCGCCGCTCGCGCCTTGTGCCGCAGCCGCCTGCTGGCACGACGACGGCGCCCGCCACGAAGCCGCCGACGGCCCCTGCAGCCCCTGCCGATGCCCCCACGAAGCCCTTCTCGCCGACGCCTGATCCGCCGAGCAGCGACGCGGGCCACCAATGAACGACGTCGCGAGCGAGGTTGTCGAAGCGCCGCAGCGGCGGCTGTCCTTCGCCTTTGCCAAGCGCCACGGCGTGCTCGTGAAGCACATGCAAGACGGCATCGCGCAATGTGCGTGCCGCGCGAACGCCTCGCCAACCGCGCTTGCAGAGGCGCGGCGCTATCTGCGCGTCTCGATGAAGCTCGAGCGCGTGGCCGAGCCTATATTTGACGAGCTACTGCGCGCGGCCTACGAGGGCAGCTCGGAGACCATGGAAGCGGTCGAGGGACTCGATGAGACGACGGACCTTGCGCACCTGGCGCAGGTGCTGCCCGAGCAGGCGGATTTGCTCGAGAGCGAGGACGACGCACCAATCATCCGCCTGATCAACGCCATTTTCACGCAGGCGGTGAAGGAGAACGCATCCGACATTCACGTCGAGCCCTTCGAGAACCGGCTCGTCATTCGTTTTCGGGTGGACGGCATCCTGCGCGAGGTGCTGCAGACCAAGCGCGCCGTGGCGCCCCTCGTTGTGTCGCGTCTTAAGGTGATGTCGAAGCTCGACATCGCCGAGAAGCGCCTGCCGCAGGATGGACGCATCAGCCTGCGAATCGCCGGGCGCGCGGTCGATGTGCGCGTATCGACCATCCCTTCCGGACACGGCGAACGCGTTGTGCTGCGACTGCTTGATAAACAGGCCGGGCGTATCGATCTGCATGCGCTCGGCATGGCGCCCGAGACTGAAAAGTTGATGGATGAACTCATCCACAAGCCGCACGGCATCCTGCTCGTCACCGGTCCCACGGGCTCAGGCAAGACGACGACGCTGTACGCGGGGCTCGAGCGTCTCAATGACAACACCCGCAACATCATTACGGTCGAGGACCCGATTGAGTATTTCATTGACGGCGTCGGTCAAACGCAGGTCAATACCAAGGTCGAGATGACCTTCGCCCGCGGGCTGCGCGCCATCCTGCGCCAGGATCCCGACGTCGTCATGGTGGGAGAGATCCGGGATCTGGAGACGGCGCAGATCGCAGTCCAAGCGAGCCTAACGGGACACCTCGTGCTGTCGACCTTGCATACCAATACCGCGGTGGGCGCCGTCACGCGCCTGCGCGACATGGGGATCGAGCCCTTCCTCCTCTCCTCGAGCTTGATTGGGGTCCTCGCGCAGCGTCTCGTGCGCGTACTGAATCCCGAGAGCCGACAGTCCTTCACCGCCGGCGAATACGAGCGCCGCCTGCTCAACGTGCGCTCCGAGGAGCCTGCGCGCACGCTGTACCGGCCGGGCCGCGATGCCGGCAACGGCTATCGCGGACGCACCGGCATCTACGAACTCGTCGTGGTCGATGATCAAATGCGCACCATGATTCATGACGGCGCAGCGGAGCATGACCTCGAGCGCTACGCGCGCACCATGACGCCGTCGATTCGCGACGATGGCCGCGCGAAAATCCTGCGCGGCGAGACCACCATGGAGGAAGTCCTGCGCGTCACGCGCGAGGACTAGAAGTCCCCCGCCATGGGCGCGTTCGAGTACACCGCCCTGGAGCCCGGCGGGCGGGAGCGTAAGGGCGTTCTCGAAGGCGATACGCCGCGGCATATCCGCCAGCTGCTGCGCGAGCGCCAGCTCCTGCCGGTGACGGTGGCGGAGATCTCGCAGAGCGAGTCAAAGCAACAAAGTGCCTTCGGCAGGCGCCGGCGCATTTCACCGGCGGATCTTGCGCTGTTCACGCGGCAGCTGGCGACTCTGGTGCGTGCGGGCCTGCCGCTCGAAGAGGCATTGCTCGCGGTATCGCAGCAGACCGAAAAGCCCCGGGTGCAGAGCATCATCTTGGGCACGCGCGCACGCGTCATGGAGGGTCACACGCTCGCAGGCGGGCTCGCGGAGTTCCCGCGCGTGTTTCCGGAGATCTATCGCGCCACCATTTCCGCCGGCGAGCAGTCGGGCTATCTCGACGCGATCCTCGAGCGGCTCGCCGACTACACGGAGAACCGCGAGCTCCTGCGCCAGAGAGTGTTGGGCGCCATGCTCTACCCGATCGTGCTCTCCGTCATGTGCTTCGCCATCGTGTCGGGCCTATTGGTGTTCGTAGTGCCGAAGGTCGTGGCGGTGTTCGAGGCGAGCCGCGCGAAGCTACCGATCATGACGCGCGCGTTGATCGCAACCAGCGCGTTTTTTCGCGACTACGGCATCTGGCTCATCATTGCAATCATCATCATCACCTTCGTGTTTATGCGCAGCCTGCGCGATCCGGCGGTACGGCGCCGCTTTCATCGCTTTCAATTGCAGATGCCGCTCGTGGGCAAGCTCGTGCGCGGTTTCAACACGGCACGCTTCACGCGCACCTTGAGCATCTTGTCGGCGAGTTCCGTACCGGTGCTTGACGCGCTGCGCATTGCAGGCGAGGTGGTGACGAATCTGCCGATGCGCGATGCCGTCATCGAGGCCGCACAGCGCGTGCGCGAAGGCGCGCCCATTGGCCGGTCGCTCGCGATCAGCCGGCTGTTCCCGCCGATGACGATTCATCTGATCTCAAGCGGGGAGTCGAGCGGCAAGCTCGAGGATATGCTTGACCGTGCCGCGCAGAGCCAGGACCGCGAGCTCGACGGATTGCTGACGGCGCTCGTCGGGCTCCTGGGACCGCTCCTCATCGTGCTCATGGGCGTGTTTGTCATGGGCATTGTTTTTGCAATGCTTTTGCCGATTTTCGAGATGAATCAGCTGATTCATTAGTTCAGACGTTGCACGCAGAGCCGAATCGAATTAAGTTCGCGCCATCTCATCATCGGGGTAAGTTGATCCGTCCGCAGTTATGAGCGAGAAGCCCGAATCAGACGAATTTGAGGACGAGGAGCCAGCCGAACCGGTAACTGGCACCGAGGATGTTGACCTCGACCAGGTCACCAAGGATCTGGACCTTGCGAAACGTCGCGGTCAAAAGCTGGGCGACCCCGCGTGGCGCCGCCTCGAGAGGCTGCGCGAGCAGAAGCAAACCGAGGAACTGACGCGCGACGTCGAGGACTTCGATATTGGCGATGAAGGCTCGCCGCGGAAGAAAAAGCGCTTTCGCCTACCCGAGTGACTTGCTCCGGCGCACCACTCCGACAACCACGCCTTCGATGAGGAGCTGTTCGTGCTTCAAGTCGACCCGAATCGGCTCGAAGTCGACATTCTCGGGCAGCAACCATACGACCGAGCCATCCTGGCGGTAACGCTTGACCGTGACTTCGTTCTCCAGGCGCGCCACGACGATCTGGCGGCTGCGGACTTCTGAGGTGCGGTGCACCGCAACCAAGTCGCCGTCGAAAATCCCGGCGTCCTTCATGCTCATGCCGACGACTTTTAAAAGATAATGCGCCTGCGGCTGAAACAAAGCCGGATCGATCTGGAAGCGCGCCTCGATATGCTCTTCGGCCAACATGGGCTGGCCTGCCGCGACTCGGCCGACCAGCGGCAGCCCGAGCTGCTCGCGCATCGTGTCTCTGAGCTGAATGCCGCGCGAGGTCCCGGGCACGAGAGAAATCACGCCCTTGCGTGCGAGCGCCCGCAGATGTTCCTCGGCGGCATTGGCCGAGCGAAAACCGAGCTCGCGGGCGATTTCCGCACGCGTCGGCGGCATGCCGTTCTCGGTAATGGCGCGCTGAACAAGCCTGAGAATCTGGGTCTGGCGTGGCGTCAGATCGGACATGGCGGGAACCTGTTCGGGTGTACAGCTACTGTAATTATATCCAGATTCCAGGGCACAGCAAGTCCGCACTGCGTGCGATGGCGAACGTTGCTTTGATGCGTCACCCCTTGGGCGGCTCGCAAACTCGACTACGAAGATTGCCCGTGAGTCTGCTGAAACCTTTGTTGTCGCGCCGGCCCGACAACTGAATCTTTGCAGTTGCATTCCTGTTGTAAATTTGGTTCAGTTGCGCCGCTGCGAAAAGGCGGCGGGGGAACTTGCATGCCCGATTCGCATTTATTTTCCGGTCTCAAGGGACTTAATCAATCAATCACCCATAAGGGGACGTGTATGAAGAGCGCGATCGTTTTGAAGGTGGCTGCCGCTGCAGTCGTGATAGGGCTTGTAGGCTGTACGGATCTTAAGCCCCTCCAGGCGGAAGTCGCGGACCTCAAGTCGCAGGTCGGCAAGCTGCAATCCGATGTGCAGGCTGCAAAGCAATCAGCTGACCAGGCCAACAGCGCCGCACAGTCGGCGAGCCAAGCGGCAAGTGGCGCGCAGAGCACGGCGAACCAGGCTTTGGCTGCCTCACAGGCGAGCCAGTCCTGCTGCGATGCCACCAACGAGAAGATCGACCGCATGTTCCGTCGGTCGGTCTCGAAGTAGAGAGCGAAGCGAAGCTATGCTGAGAACGCCGCGCCTTGCGCGCGGCGTTCTCTATTATTGTCTTTGATCCTGGATCGCGCGACGCCCTAATATCTGACGAGGGCCGAGCCCCAGGTAAATCCGCCGCCGAAGGCCTCGAGGAGCAGGAGTTCCCCGCGCTTAATGCGCCCGTCACGAACCCCGACATCCAGGGCCAGCGGTACCGAGGCGGCCGACGTGTTGCCATGGTCCTGGACAGTTACGATGATCCGCTCAAGAGGCAGATTGAGCCTGCGCGCGGTGGCCTGAATGATGCGGATATTGGCCTGGTGCGGCACCAGCCAGTCGAGCGCGGATTTGTCGAGTCCCTGCGCGGTAAGAGCCTCTTCGACGGCCTTGCCGAGATTGATGACGGCCACCTTGAACACTTCGCTGCCCACCATCTTGACCGTCATGTAGGGCTTATTGTCGGGGAATCCCTTCGACACGCCGGTCCCGCAATACAGCATGTCCTTGTAAGCCCCGTCCGCATGCAAATGCGTGGAGAGGATTCCCGCCTGCTCGTCCGGCTGCAGCACCACGGCTCCCGCGCCGTCTGCAAAGATGACTGCGGTCGAGCGGTCATTCCAATCCGTGATGCGCGAGAGCGTCTCGGCGCCGACGACCAGCGCGCAGCGCGCCTCCCCCGCCTTGACGAACTTGTCGGCAATCGCGAGCGCGTAGACGAAGCCGGCGCACGCCGTCTCAACGCTGAAGGCCGGGCCGCCGCGGCAGCCGAGCCTCTCCTGCAGCAGCACTCCGCAATTGGGAAACACCAGATCCGGCGTCGTCGTGCCAAAGGCAATGAAGTCGATGTCCTGAGGGCGCACGCCCGCGGCTTCAATGGCGTGCCGCGCCGCCTGCTCGCCAAGATCAACCGTCGTCTGCCCCTCAGCGGCAATGTGCCGACGCTCAATACCGGTGCGGTCGCGAATCCACTCGTCCGTGGTGTTCACCATCCGCTCCAGATCGAAGTTCGTCAGAATCTTTTCGGGCAGGTACGAGCCGGTTCCCGCGATGCGCGAATACATGAACACCTCAGCTGTGGCGCGCGCGTGCCATGGGCGCCGTCAAAGCGCGGCGCGCCGGGCCCGCAGTCCGCCGTGCTCAGCGCTCACCACCGCAATCGCAGTTGTGGCGCGCACCGCAAGCCCTCCGCCATACGCGTCGCCGCGAAGGACCTACTTCGCCTCTTCGTCCGCGGCGCGCTTATCGATGATGCGCTTGCCGCGATAGAAGCCATCGGGAGTGATGCAGTGACGCAGGTGCGTCTCACCGGTCTGCGGATCGACCGACAGAGTGGGTTTAACGAGCGCATCGTGCGACCGATGCATGCCTCGCTTGGATGGGGTCTTACGACTTTTTTGAACGGCCATGATTCGTCTCCTCGCGAGCGATGCTGGGCTCCCTAGCGCGTTTCAACAGCTCGCCCAGCCGTTCAAACGGTCTTTGTACTGCACTGTCTTCGTCCGCTCTCGCCGCCGGCTCGCATGAGCGCTCATCGCTATGCAGCGCCACGATCGGCAGGGCGAGCAGCAGCTCCTCTTCGAGGAGATCACGCAGGCTGATCCGGCCGCCGACCGCCAACATCGGCTCCAAATGCTCCGGTACGCGATCAGCCTGCGAATCCGCCGCGATCAGCGCGACGAGCGCACGGCCGTCGATCTTCCAAGGCATGAGCTGCAGACACCGCTGGCATACGAGCGGCACCGAGCCTGAAAGTTCGAGCGCCGCCACCGCAAACTCTCCATCGCGCCCAAAGTGCACGTGTCCGCTGATCGTGCCTTCGAGTGCACCCAAGCGCTCCCGCACCCGGGAAAATTCGGCGAGCGGAATCGCAAGCTCAAGATCGGCTTGCTCGTCGGCCAAGGCGCCGACATCACGCGGCTTCGACCAAGCCTCCGGCATGGGCCGCGTATAATAGGTATCGACCCTGCCCAAGTCAAAACAGGTCCGCATCTAAGCCTTTGTTCCGGTGACCGATTTCCCGTCCATGCGTGCTCTTGTCTTGGCTTCGACTTCGCCCTACCGCCGCGCACTGCTCACACGGCTCGCGCTGCCCTTCGATGTGGTCGCGCCGGACGTCTCCGAGGCTGACGTTCCGAATGAGCCCCCGGCCGTGCGCGCCCGGCGTCTCGCCATTGCGAAGGCACAGGCAGTAGCGCACCAATACCCCGAAGCCATCGTCCTCGGCAGCGACCAGGTCGCCTCGCTCGGCGAGCGCGTGCTGCATAAGAGCGTCCATGCGGCGCGCTGCCGCGAGCAATTGACAGACTTGAGCGGCAAAACGGCCTCCTTTCATACCGCCTGCGCCGTCATCGGCGCGGCCGCGCACGTCAACCTCGTGCATCTCGACACGACTACCGTCGTATTTCGAGCTCTCGCGAGCGATGAAATCGAACGCTACATCGAACGCGAGCAGCCGTTCGACTGCGCGGGCAGCTTCAAGGCTGAATCACTCGGGATCAGTCTCTTCGAGCGCATCGACTCGAGCGACCCGACGGCGCTCGTCGGACTGCCGCTCATCTGGATCGCGCAGGCATTACGCCGCTGCGGCTATGCCTTGCCTTGAGGGCGGGCGCGGGCGCGCTCGACCGTCAAACGGTCCACCACCGCAGATAGATCGGCAGGCAGTGGCGCGCTTGCACTGAACGCGCCGCCCTGCGGCCACTCAAACCCGACGCTATGCGCATGCAGGAACATGCGCTCGAGCCCCAGCGCTGCAAGCTCGCTGTTGAAGTCCGGATCGCCGTACTTCTCGTCGCCCGCCAGCGCGTGTCCGGCGTGGGCAGCGTGCACGCGAATCTGGTGCGTGCGACCCGTGTGCAGACTCACTTCCATCAGCGTTGCGCGCTTGCCAAAAAACTGCAGCGGACGAAATTCGGAGAGGGCCGCCTTGCCGGAAGGATGTGCCTTTACCGTGCGCTCGCCGCCCACCCGCATGTCCGTACGCAACGGGACGTCGATGCGCGTGCGCCCGTGCTGCCAGTGTCCTTTGACGAGGGCGAGATAGCGTTTCTCAAACTGCCCTTCCCGCAAGAGCGCATGCAGCGCACGCAGCGCACTCGCCTTGCGCGCCACGAGGAGACAGCCGCTCGTGTCCCGGTCCAGGCGATGTACGAGTTCCAGGGAGTCCTCAGGGCGCAGCGCCCGCAGCACCTCGATGACTCCGAAACTCACCCCGCTGCCGCCGTGGACCGCAATTCCGGAGGGCTTGTCGATGACGAGGAGCCTCTCGTCCTCCACGATGATCGCTCTGCGCAGACGCTCAAGGAGTGGCCGGGGAACCCGGCGGGGGGCGCCCTGCGGCTCGAGCCGCACGGGGGGCACGCGAACTTTGTCGTGCACAGCCAAGCGTTGCGCTGGATCCGCGCGGTGGCCGTTAACGCGCACTTCCCCCTTGCGCACCAAACGGTACACCCGGCTGCGCGGGATCGTGCCGAACAGCTTCAGAAGGAATTGATCCAGACGCTTGCCGGCCTGCTCCGCGTCGATCTCGATATGACGCACGCCCTGCCGATTTGCGTCATTCCCGGGTTGCGGCAACTGGACCTCACCGTAACATATTGTTTCTACAGCGCTCTTGCGATTATACTGTCGTGGCCGTCCGCATTCGGACGACCAACGGTATGGCGGCACTGCCGCCTCATGTTAGTTGGTCCTCGGTATCGAGGCCATCGCGTTTGGGCCGACAAGATCGCTGCGCCGGCGTTGAGAAGACTCTCCTTGGCGCGCCGTCGGTAGAGTTCCCCGAAGGTTTCCGAAGCACCGCCATTAAGAATGGCGGGCACTCAAGTGAATAAGCACACTTCATTGTCGAATTGGAATCTTCGCTTCCACGAGGGTAGCGCTGCATTGCGCCCGTGGCCTCCCGTCGCCTTCTGGTCGGCCCGTCACTGCACAGTAGGGCCCCATGAAAAGAATGCTCGTGAATGCGACTCAGCAGGAAGAGTTGCGAGTTGCCTTAGTTGATGGACAGAAGCTTTATGACCTGAGTATCGAGCTGCGATCGCGCGAACAGAAGAAAGCCAACGTCTACAAAGGCCGCATCTCCCGCGTCGAACCCTCTCTCGAAGCCTGCTTTGTGGAATATGGCGCGCAGCGCCACGGATTCCTGCCGCTGAAAGAAGTCTCCAAGGAGTTCTTCCGGCAACAGCCCCAGGGCGGGCGCTTGAACATCCGCGAACTTCTCACCGAAGGACAGGAAATCCTGGTTCAAGTCGAGAAGGAGGAGCGCGGCACCAAGGGCGCCGCGCTGACCACTTTCGTCAGCCTCGCCGGCCGGTTCCTAGTGCTGATGCCGAACAATCCCCGCGCTGGCGGAGTCTCGCGCCGTATCGAGGGCGAGGACCGCGATCAAATGCGCGAGGTCATGAATCAGCTGCAGATCCCCGAAGGGATGGGCGCCATCGTGCGCACCGCCGGCGTCGGTCGCACGGTCGAGGAGCTGCAGTGGGATCTGGATAATCTGCGCACCCAGTGGGACCAGATTGCGGCAGCCGCCCAGGAGCGCTCCGCCCCGTTCCTCGTGTACCGCGAAAGCGACGCGGTCACGCGCGCCATGCGTGACTATCTTTCCGACGACATTGGCGAGGTCTTGGTCGACGACCCGCCCGCTTTTCAGAAGGCGCAGGAGTACATGCAGCGCTTCATGCCCACGGACCTCCAACGGCGTCTGAAGCAATATAACGATGATATTCCGCTCTTTACGCGCTTCCAGATCGAGAGCCAGATCGAGTCCGCGTACGGACATAAGGTGCAGCTGCCCTCCGGTGGCAGCATCGTCATTGACTACACCGAGGCGCTCGTCTCCATCGACATCAATTCCGCACGCGCCACGCGCGGCGCGGATATCGAGACCACCGCCACCAACACTAACCTTGAGGCCGCGGATGAAATCGCACGCCAGCTGCGCATCCGTGATATCGGCGGCCTGATCGTCATCGACTTCATCGACATGGAGTCGACCAAGAATCAGCGCGATGTTGAGGATCGCCTGCGCGATGCGATGAAGATGGATCGCGCCCGCATCCAGATTGGACGTTTATCGCGCTTCGGGCTCTTGGAGATGTCGCGCCAGCGGTTGCGCCCGTCGCTCGGCGAGACGAGTCATGTCGTCTGCCCGCGCTGCGTCGGCATCGGCAGCATCCGCAGCGTCGAGTCCATGGCCTTGGCAATCCTGCGGCTCATCGGCGAGGAGCTGCGCAAGGACCGCACCGCGCGCGTCGTGGTGCAGGTTCCGGTGGAAGTGGCCACCTATATCTTCAACGAAAAGCGCGAGTGGCTGCGTACGCTCGAGGACAAGAGCGAAATTGAGCTGCTGATCGTGCCCAATCCGCACATTCAAACTCCCGAGTACTCCATCAGTCGCGTGCGCGACGATGAAACGGAGCTGGTCGAGAACAAGCAGGCGAGCTATCTGTTGCCCACGGCACCGACGGTTGCGGAACCCGCCCTTGCGCACGAGTTGAAACCGCAGCCCGAAGCGGCAGCGGTGGCAACCCTCTTACCCACCACGACGGCGCCGCAGAGCATCCAGGCCGCCGCACCGACCTTGCAGGCCGCGCCGCAGCCTGGCTTGTGGAGCCGCTTGAAAAAATTCTTCGCCGGAGAGCCGGTGCCTGCCGCGGCAGCCTCCCGCGAACCTGCAACCACTGCATCGGCCGCGCGCCACGAACATTCGGAACGCGGCAACCGATCTGATCCACGACGGGATCGTGGCCGCTCCGATCACCGCCGTCCGCCGCGCCGGGCCGATGGGGCCCGGCGGGATCATGACCCGCGCGACCGGAATCGGGACCGCGATCGCGATCGAAAAAACCGCGACCGGCCGCCGGAGCGCGCAGGCGAGTCAGTAGCCGCCCCGCGGCGCGAGGAGCCGGCGGCGAGTGCACTCCCGTCCTCCCCCGCATCGCCAGGTGCCGAGCTGCCGTCCGATCAGCCCGAGCGCAGCGAGCCACGCCGTGGACGCCGCGGCCGGCGCCGTGGCCGGCGTGGCGGGAGCGGCGCAGCGCGCGGCATAGGTGTCTCGGACTCGGGCAATTCCGGCGGCATTGCGCCCCCAAGGGAGGACTCGCGGCCCCAGCAAGCGGCCCCAGGAGGCAATGGCGGACGGCCCGAGGAGGCGATGCCTGAGCCGCGCGAGACCGTCGCCCACTTCGAGCCCTCGGTGCCGCCTGCTGCACCTGGCGCATCACAGCCGGCCCGGCCGTTTGTTGTCTGGTCGTCGGGCCCCGCGGAGAAGACTCCTGGAGAGGATCGCGGTCCCGACGAGTAGGTATTAAGTAATCCTAAATCGGCTCGGCCTGCCTCTGGCGGCGCAGATGCAGCAGGAGCGCGCGCGCGGCGCCTTCGACGAGATCGAGCACCTCCTCAAAGCCGTTCGGACCGCCATAATAGGGATCCGGCACTTCGGTCGTGCCGAGGTCGGGGGCGAACTCGAGAAACAGGCGTATGCGGTCCCGGCGCTCGCGCGGCGCCCGCCGGCGCAGCACCGACAGGTTGTCTCGATCCATGGCAAGGATGAGATCAAAGCGTTCGAAATCTTCGGGCGCAACCATGCGCGCCCGCAGCGCTGACATGTCGTAGCCGCGGCGCCGTGCAGCCTGCTGGGAACGCTCGTCCGGCGGAGCGCCAACGTGGTATCCCGCGGTGCCCGCCGAGTCCGCGTCAACTACAAGATCGCGCGCTTCGCGCGCCGCGATTGCGCGCAACACCGCCTCGGCAGTGGGTGAGCGGCAGATATTTCCCAAGCAAACAAAAAGGACTTTCACGCCGGCACTTACGAATCTAAGTTATTGATTCGCCTTCTTACTGTATCTTGCTGGACACCGTTATGTCCAGTACCATGACGCTCGAAAGTGTATCCCACGGTGTATCCCGGCCCGGCAAATGTTATCCGATCTGCAAATACGGAAGCTCAAACCCGGCGCTCGAGATCAATGGATCAGCGACGGTCGCGGGCTCTATCTTCGCATCCGCGCGACCGGTGGCAAGTCCTTCGTTCTGCGCCGCAAGCGCGGCGGCCACGCGCAGAACATCACACTCGGCGCCTGGCCGGACCTGCCCCTCGCCGAGGCTCGCAAGAAGGTCGCCGCATACTCCGGGAAATCGGTGTCAAACACCACGCTCGGTACTCTGCTGAGCGATTGGTACACCGACGTCGTCGTCAAGACCTATCGGCGCCCGCGCGAAGTGGATGCCTACTTCGACCGAATCGACGCGGGGCTCAAAGTCACAAAACTCCGGGACCTCGAGCGCGTCGAAGTGCGCAGGGTGCTGCGCCGCTATGCAACCGACCGCGGGCCCGTGGCAGCGAATCGGTTGCTCTCAATATTGAAGACCGCTCTGCAGTTCGCCGTCGACGCAGGCTACATCGACGTGTCGCCGATCGCCGGCCTGTCATCGGCGCTCGTCGGCGGCGATGAAGAATCCCGCGCCCGAGTGCTCAGCGACGCCGAGATAAAGGGTCTCTGGCATGCGCAATCGCAGCACGCCGCCCTCCTCCGCTTTCTATTGCTGACAGGCCAGCGAATCGGCGAGGCGCAGCGCGCGACGTGGGCTCATGTCGCCGGCGCACGGTGGACCATTCCGCAGGAACACGCGAAGAATGCGCGCGCTCACTGGGTCGCACTCTCAACTCAAGCGGCCGCGCTCGTTAAAGAGCAAGACACCGCACGCACGCTCGTATTTGGCCGCGCGACCAATACAGGCGTGCAAGCCTGGGTTCGCCGCTGGTGCGAGCGCGAGAAGATTGATCCTGCCTTTCGCCCGCACGATTTGCGGCGCACGTTCGCTACACGCATGTCTGACCTGGGCGTCGCGCCCCATATCGTCGAAAAGATTCTCAATCACACATTGCAGGGCGTGATGGCTGTTTACAACCGCGCGGAATATGAAACCGAGCGCGCGGAAGCGATGCAGCGATGGGACGACGCCGTCGCAAGGATAGTCGCATGACAAAGACTCAGCGAAACCTCATGGTCCGCGCCCCTCAGTTGCGCGCGAATCCCTTTTACGGACCGATCAGGATAGACCAGGTACGGGTACCGAAATGGGCTTTGGCGGAGCAAAAAAGCATTAAAGATAGCTTCGATGTCAATCGACTGAATAACCAAAAAGATCGCAAGCAAGTCGCGGTTTTCATTGCCGCCTCCGCCATTGTCAAAAACCTAATTTTTAAAAAATCGCCCGAAAGCAAGGGCGCGGTCATTGCGAAGTTGGATGATGCTTGCGTCGCTGCGTCTGTTCTTCTTGACGCCTTGAGGAGTGTCAGTCAAAGCGAAAGCCGCGGCCGCCTGGCCGCGCCTGTGAAGCGCTTGTGGAAAAGAATGCGACGCGTAAACCCGCCGCAGGATCTCGCTTCTGCGACCCTCGAACAGCAATTCGCGGAAATTTTCCGGGATCCACAATTAAGTGATCACGAAAACATGCTGTATCACCTGTGGATGTACACCAATGCATTTCAACTGGTGACCGACGCTGCTCGTAGCCGCATTCAACCCTCGCGCGGCAGCAGAGACAAAGATCAGCGAGCGGCCTCCTTAGTTGCAGTGCTCTGGCTCGAATGGATGCATGCATTCACTATTGAGGTAAGCGAACCGGTCATTCCAAGTATCGAACCGGGTGAAGAATTTTCTAGAGTCGCAGCCGCCATTGGCAAGCTGCTGGATTTAAGAGTTGGCAAGCAGAGCCTCGCGAAGAGTGTCAAATACCGAGCGTATTGGGCCAGGTGGCTGACAGGACCGTCTGAATTGGCTTGGTGGTCGCCTGAGAGCTGAGTCAATCGAGCTGCAACCGCAGTCGCTAAAATATCGCCAACTGCGGGTGTATTCGCACGACGATTAGCGAGATACCGTCGCTGTCCATTAGCAGCCGATTGGGACAGCAACGAATGAACCACCAAAAGCCCAGATATCGCATCGAAGAAGCGCTTGAGCTTTTAGGCTTGGCGCGCAGCACCTGTTACGGCGCGATCAAAGACGGGCGGTTAAAAACGGTCAAAGACGGCCGGCGCACCTTTGTAAACGCAGCTGAGATCGATCGATACGTAAACGATCCGAGCGCACAGCAGCAGTCCCACGCCTGATGCCCCAGCGAATGGTCGCGGCTGGCGGGGAACCGGCACGCGGCAATATCGGGGGGAGAAAAATATCATTCGACCATAGCGCACGCGCCGGCGGGCGCGCGCTCCAAATTGCGCGCACTCCAAAATGCGGCGCCTGTAGCGCGCAACGCCCGCTCGATAATTCAAGTTACTGCAGGACCTGCGCACGCCGCTATCCGATGCTGGCGAGGCTCGAGCGCGCACCTCAACCCTTTCGGAACCGTTGCATAACGCTTGCGCGACGTAGCTCGGGGGCACCCTGAATTGTGGCTCTCAGAGATAAACGTGCGCGTGCCACTGGCAGACTCGGCACTGAGAGAGGCCAGCGGTATGCCCTCATTCATGAGGAAGTCATGAGCAGCGTCGCATACGCCTCGCAGCCTGACTTTTCCAAGGTTGTCCTGTTCGCTCTCGCGGCCCGATATCACGGTCACAATAACGGTGACCTGTCGCTGACCATCAAAGATGCCCGCGCCCTAGGTGTCGGCCATCCCTGGAAGCTATATGCCGGCCTCAATCTGCTCAATAAGGCCGATCTCATCGAGTACACGCGCCAGGGCAAGCTCGAGCGCGGTACGAAGCTTTGCAGCCTGTTCGCGCTGACCTGGCGTGGCGTCGACAAGGCGCCCGACGGCGTTGTCTATGACGCGTGCGTGTCGGTCTGCCCGATACCAAGCAATCGGTGGGCTAGGTGGGAACAGCCTGAAGACTGGGCCAAGACGGTTCGCCACGTCACGACGATCAATCACGGTCAAAAGAAAGACTCAAAGCTGATCGCTGAACGAAAGAGAATTTCAGTATCAACTAGCGTGGGTAAAGGCCGATCAACTAGCGTGGGTACGGAAGGGGCAAAAACCGATCAACTAGCGTGGGTAAAGGAACAGGCACTCTCCGCACCCACGGTAGTTGATACCTCTAAGACTCTGGGCGGGGGGTTACCGCGGACTGGGCATGGGGAGGGAGATTGTCAGCCTGCTCCTGGCATGGAAATCGACTCTGGCACCCTCCCGAAACCCGCGCGCCCCTCCCGAAGGTCAAAAATTGGTGCGCTCAAGTGGACGAACCGCGCGTTGCTCGCTGCCGGGGAAATGGAGCAAGCGGCCGACTGTCAAGACCGCACGTGCGGCACGCACGCGCCGAGTGCCGCCGCGAACGCCCGCGACATGCCACTTTCAAGCTGCCCGAAGACGCCGGAGTTTCGAGCGATTGTTGAGCGCGTCTTGGCTCACTGGAGCCAGAAGCCCGCTAGTGCCGAAGTGAGTGACGTGTTGACCGCATGGCGCGCAGTGCTCGCGGCTTCTCATCCATCTATCGCCCCTCAGCGACACAGTGAAGGTCGCCAATTGTGCACGCCATGAGCCGCAGAAGCTCAAACCGTGGCCCTCGGAAACGCTCGCAAAACGGCGCGACTAACACGGCTGTTTCCTTGGTGAAACAAACGGATTCGCCCGACCCTGGGGGGCAGCTTTTGAGGCGTGTTGTCATCGGTCGACGGCTCTCGACGGTTGCCGGCTGGAGGCGCGAGCTCACGCGAATCTACCGAGAAGCGCGCCGGGGGGAGTTGCCGTACGAAAACGCGACGCGCTTGACGTACATCGCGAACGTCGCCGTGCAGGTCGTCCGGCTCGAGGAGCAACTGCAGAAGATTGATCAGCTGCGCCGTGAACTTGCGCTGCGTCGCGGTGAAGAAATCCCGCAGCTGACAAGCGACATCGAAGCCGATCCGCTGACGGATGCCTTGGCGAGCGCCGTGCCTGACGTCGACGCAGGACAGCAGCAGCTCGAGGTGCAGTCGTGAAGCCCCTTAGAAGAGCCTTGACAGTGGTCAGTACTTTCCCGAGAATGGTTGAATTCGGGAAAGTAAGGGGTACTCACAATGAGCAACGTCATAGCCTTAGCGACTCGCCGACAGGCCGCGCCAATAGCCGTAAATGGGAAAGTTGCCCCGCCGAAGCGGAAAAGGAACCAGGAAACCCGCACCCGCGAGTACCTGACGCCCGACGAGGTCGAGAAGCTTCTGGCCGCGGCGCGCAGTACAGGCCGCTACGGCAAGCGCGACGAAACCTTGCTGCTCCTGATGTACCGCCATGGGTTGCGGGTGTCAGAGGCGGTCTCACTGCGTTGGGACGCGGTCGACCTGAAGGCCGGCCTCTTACATGTCGCTCGCCGGAAGAACGGCACGCCGTCGACGCACCCGCTCCGCGGTCCAGAATTGCGTGCTCTGCGGCAACTCAAGCGCGATTGGCCGGATTCGAGCTACCTGTTCGTGTCCGAGCGCGGCGGCCCGATGACGGACAGCAATGTCCGCAAGCTGGTGGCGCGCCTGGGCGTCGTCGCGAAGCTCCCCTTCCCCGTACACCCGCATCAGCTACGGCATGCCTGCGGCTTCAAGCTTGCAAACGACGGCGTCGATACACGCAGCCTGCAGCAGTACCTGGGGCACAAGAATATTCAGCACACCGTCCGCTATACCGAGCTGGCGCCGGACCGTTTCAAGAACTTCTTCCGCGATTAAGTCTCGCAAGGTCGCCTGAGCCCGCGCCGTACGGCCTACAGGCCGCTCTCGGCTTACGCGCCCCAGAGCATCAACTGATCTCGCGCCGCCCTACGGGCTTATCCGTACGCCTGGGCGGTGCTGCATGACTCAGCTCTCTAAGGTAGATCCGAGCCCAAGCGCAGAGAACATCAACGAGCAGCATCGCTTAGCGAAGACGACCGCGGAGCGCGCCGTCGAACACGCAATTGAGTGCGGCTACTTGCTCCGACTGCGAAAGCAGCAGCTCGGACACGGCGAGCTGCAAGCGTGGATCGAAGAGAACTGCGATTTTAAGTACGCGACAGCGGCCCGCTACATGTCCGCGGCAAAGAACAATGCCCGCGGCGTCGCGTTCGCAAGCCTGCGCCAGCTCTTTCCGTCCGGACGTCCCGAGCCTCGCACATTTGCCCCTCCTGAGAATTCAACGACTTCCGATCAAATCTCTACCGCGGTAGAGAATTCATCCGAGAGCCGCCAAGGGCCGACAGCTCAGCAGCAGTCCGGTCCCCCAAACGCCGATGAACGCCCTGAATGGGTGCCCGAGCGCCCTGAATGGGACGCGGACGAAGACGCGGCACTCGCTGCCGCAGAGCGCGAGCTTCAGGCCTCGGTAGACAAAGTGATGGCCGCAGATGATCGGCTCGCCGCCGCGTACGAGGTAATCAAGCGGCAAGCAGACACGGTCGCGAGTCTCAAAATATCGTGCAACGGCTGGCAGAACGGCAGGTCCGAAGTAATCAAGTTGCTCAAAGCTGAGCAACTCACGACAAAGAGGCTGGGCAAGAAGCTTCGAGCGGAAGTAGCGATAACGAAAAGCCTCAAAGGCGAGAACGACAGGCTTAAAAGCGAAAACGAAAGCCTCAGAAACGAGAACGAGAGTCTGCGCGAGCGGGTTGCAATCATGTCGGAGGCCGCATGACCCGATTTCCCAACTTTGGCGATTGTCTGGCGCTCATCCCCGCCGACGCACCCTGGCTCACCATGAGCGACGCCGAACGGCGCGCTGACATGGAGGTGCGACACCTCGAGCGGTTCAGCGTGGTCGTCGGCCCCGTGGATAACCCGACGCGGATCATTGTTGACGTTGTCGCTCCGGCTCGGGACGCATCCGAATGATCGACGCCCGCATGTTTCACTTCGCTTGCTTGGACCCGCCAGCGCAAGCCGACGCCATTAGGCGGTTACGACTGGCAGGACACGGAGCGCAAACAATTTCGAGCGCTACAGGCCTAAGCGCCGAGCAAGTCCGCCGCGTGATTCGCGACACACCCATCTTCGAGGCCATACACGACGCCGTAGCGTCTCCCATCAATCAACCGAACCAACATCGGAGTATCCCGTGAGCGATCCAACCCCAGTCAATAGGCTTGTCGACTTCTGCCAGGGCAAGGAGCACGAGCCGGGCTCCGTCGGCGCGGTGGCGCGCTTCATTGATTCGCATGTCAGGCAGCGGCCGGCCGGGATTGGTCCGTCGCGCTGGCCCAATGTCTGTGCCATGAAAACGCATGCGCTGCACTACGGGCCCAACGTGAGCGGGGCTCAGATCGATGCCGCGCTTGCGGCCGCCTGGCGCTGCCACGCGCGGCTTCTACGGCGTTCCGCGTCGCCGCCATCAGCCCTTTGGCCAGCTCCACAACTGGGCCGCGCCGATGTTCTTGATCCTAGCGAAGCCACCGCCTGGTTCCCGGATTTAGTCGATGCGAACGCACTGGCGTCCGATACCAAAGTCCTGGCTGGCAGTTCCGTGCTCGTCGGCTACAAAGACGCGCGTTTCTGGCTGCGCAACATCGAAGTGTTGCAGGAAGCGGGCGTGTACTTCGGCGAAATCAGGGATGGCGCGGACGAATACGCCAACTTCGGCCGAGGCCAAAGTATTGGCTTTGAGCTGCGGCACGTCTTCGAAGTCAGTGCGCCACAGCCGGCATCTAATCCGTGACCGTTTCCATGGCGTCGCTCTACTTGCTGCCCGGCTGTTCATCGTTGTTTGACAATTGCACCAGTGAGCGGGGGACATGTAGGGCGACGCCTCCCCCATCAAATCCGTAACAGTGCCGCATAGCGGCCCAAGAGAGTGAAGCCAATGGCAATGAAGACGAAAGCAAGCAGCCGCGCGCGAAAGCTGAGCGGCGGCCCAAATGTGCCCTATTTCAAACGCAAAAATGATGGCTCGATAAAGCGTCAAGGTCCGGTAGAGCCGCGCATACCGCCGGCGAATAAGCGGGGCCCCGGTGGCAGGAACAACTAAATGTTTTTGGCGACGCCCTATCCGTTGCCGGCTCCTCATCGTGTGTCTTCGGCGATGTGGGCGGGATCATCCCTTCGGATACGGCGGCGCCTCCCTTCACTAACACCCATTAGGAATACCAGACAATGACAATCACTCGTTTGCCGCTCGCGAATCTTGAGAAGCACGGCGCCAGTTTAATCAGCGACGACACTGGCTTTACAGTCAAGTGCGCCAGCGGAGCAAAGCTCCCCCTATTTTCACTCCCCCCAGACCCGTTTCTTCTCGAGGTCGAAAGTGAAACATTGGCCCCGCTCTCCACGTGGGCCGTTCAAAAAATTCTTGAGACAACCGCAGAATTCGATTCTGGAAAGACCAAACTCGACAAAGACGACAGCATTTCGGATATAGAAAAAACGCGGCGCTTAACGAAGCTCGTGCAAAAGGCCAACGACGCTCGCGAGCATATCGAGGGCGATTTTGCCAAGGAAGAAGCCGCAGCGCAGGCCTTTGAGGCCGCCCACTATTCGGTGCCGCCGCTCAAAGCTGATGATGTCGTCGGCGCCTTGAGAGACCACGAAATCCGCAACGGGTTGCGGGCGATGCCAGAGCAAGAATTAAATCTCTTCAAGAAAGGGCTCAATTCTGGCGAAGACCGATTAATCCTTGAGGCAGTACTCAGATCGCCACTGAAAATGGGCCGACTTGACGAGTTCGCACAAAATGGCTGGCGCGCGTTGCGTGATCGCGAAGATCCCCAGAAGCGAGCCGGCATCGACTTGAGAAAAAGCTATAACACTTGGGGGAGGCGGATAGTCAGCCAGGCGCAGGGTGCACTGTCGGTGAAATTGCGCGGCGCCTTACCCACGAAATGAATCTGCTCGACCAAAGCGCATCCCCCCGTGCCAGTATCCAGTGAGACACCTGCCTTGGGCAATTAAGAGTACAAAGGTAGGAGCTGTTCATGACCCCATTGATGAAGACTTCCATGACGGAAAGCTTTGATTCCGCCTCTGCTG
>Ga0182024_10007707_pt1 | contig 23134 bp, 21 predicted proteins | sample P32metaG_FD_120480 | JGI IMG/M metagenome (GOLD analysis project Ga0182024, IMG submission 120480) | Permafrost microbial communities from Stordalen Mire, Sweden - P3-2 metaG (Illumina Assembly) | ecosystem: Environmental > Terrestrial > Soil > Wetlands > Permafrost | place: Sweden: Stordalen... | reverse complement strand
GACCACATCATCGAAGCCCTGGTCGAACTGAAGTTCCAACCCCGGCTGCTGCAAGCCTTCATCAAATATGCCGGCGTCCCAGTGGCGGCATAGGATGTCTTTGTTGATGCTGGACTCAGTAATACGGCTCCGTAGGCAATGGGCAATCGAAACCGGCATCCTGGAGCGGCTTTATACGCTGAGCGAAGGGGCCACAAAAACGCTAATTGAGAAGGGACTGGACGCCGCTCTGATTACGCACGAGGACACAAGCGACCCGGAGTATGTTTTCAACGTCATTACGGATCAGTATAGTGCAATTGAGGGCCTTTATCAGTTTATTGGGGAGGGCCGGCCACTCAGCAAATCATATATTAAGGAGCTTCATCAGGTCTTGTTGGCGCATCAGGACACCTATGATGCGATTGACACCCTCGGTACCCGAGTTCAGAGGAAGCTGGATCGCGGAGCCTGGAAATCCCTGCCGAACAACGTAGAGAATACAGATGGCAGTAAGTTTGAATTCTGCCCCCCCGAACACGTCGAGTTGGAAATGGAACGCTTGCTCAGTTTGCATGGAGAGCATGAGCGAACGGAAGTCCCTCCTGATATTGAAGCCGCGTGGCTGCATCACCGTTTCACACTCATTCATCCCTTTACGGATGGGAATGGTCGGGTAGCTCGATGTCTGGCCACCTTGGTGCTCCTAAAAGCACATTGGTTTCCACTTGTGCTTACAAGGGATGATAGGCCTGCCTACATTGACGCTCTCCGATCTGCGGATGGTGGAGATCTGGGATCGCTAGTTGCCTTGTTCGGGAAGCTCCAAGCCAAAGCCATCCGTCATGCGCTCAGCTTGAGCGAGGAAGCGATCCGCGGTCATACGGTGATTCATGGAATCTTGGGCGCGGTTAAGGCAAAGTACGCGAGAATCCGCGAAGAGCAGAATCAGCGCAAGAACCAAGCGCTCCTGATCGGTGACGCGCTCCAGACGATGGCGTATCAGCGACTGCGAGAGGCGGCAAGGGAGGTCGATGAAGCAATCGGCTCGGAAGGAGAAGGCTTTCGCGCGTTCGCTTACGGCTCTCCGAGAAATGCGGCCAAGGCACACTACCACCGCTTCCAGATAATCCGTTGTGCAAACAAGCTGGATTACTACGCCAACCTCCATGTCTATCAAGGTTGGGCGGCCTTGGCGATCGAAACGGAAAGCCGGACGGAGATCCTCCTTTCTTTTCACGGCATGGGTCAAGGAGCGACTGGCGTCCTTGCATGCGCTCCCATGATTTACACTAAGCAGCCCTCAGAAGACGATGAAAGAGCGATTGGCGAGGTAACGCCTCTTATGGAGGAGCCATTTTCGTTTACGTACGAGGAGGCGCCTGATGAAGTAGAGCACAGATTTCAGAAGTGGATGGAAGATAGTCTTATAGCAGGTCTTGCTCATTGGCAAAGGAACTTGTGATCGGCGCTGGCTACCATGCTTTCGCGGCTCTCCGGCGATTCTTTTCGTCTCCCCGACTTCATGAGCCGCGAAAGCATGTCGTCCCCGCCCCCATGCTTTCGCGGCCCGGCAAGTTCCGGCATCGGGAAAAGAGGTCGAGCATCGATCTCTTGACCCCGGCCGCCCTGCAAGCCGGCACCAGACCTCCTTTTCTCACCGCAGCACCACCGCCCGCAAGGGAGAGGCGGGCCAATGCAGTGTGACGGGCAAGCCGTTGGAAGGGCGCGTGGTGTTCGCCAGGGCGTATTGAAAAGTGGAGAGGCTCGAATGGACCTCAAGGAGCTGGCAAAGCGGGGGCGCCTGCCCTATTACATCGAGTCGGACGGCCGGCCAGTAGGTGAAACTCCATGCCATGTCCGTAATGTGTGTTACTTGCTGGAACCCCTGGACGTCTGGTTCGCGGCCGATCCAATGGTTTTCGTCGCCGGTGCGCTGGTTCTTCACTACGAGAAAGGGCGGCGGGATCGATACATGTCCCCAGACGTGTTCGTTGTCCGCGGCGTCCCCAAGGAGACGAAGCGCCGCAACTACCTTGTCTGGGAAGAAGGCCGGGCGCCGGAAATGGTCATTGAACTCACGTCGGAATTGACGCGGGACGAGGACCAAATCGACAAGCGCAGGATCTACCAGGATATTCTCCGCGTGCAGGAGTATTTCCTGTTCGATCCCTTGCGCGACTACCTTGTTCCACCACTGCAAGGGCTGCGGTTGGCGTCCGGCGGCTATCGGCCGATCCGGCGGGTGAAGGGCCGGCTGCCGAGCAAGGTGCTTGGTCTGCACCTGGAAGCGGATGGCGACCTATTGCGGTTATACGACCCGGCGACGAAGCGGCGGCTGCTCATTCCGCCGGAGGTCCGCGCCGCGTGCCTGAAAGCGCAGGAAGCCGTGAAGGACATTAAGGCCGATATCAAGCGCCTTCGCCGCGAACGGGAAGAGCTACGCCGCGAAAGCCAACAGCTGCAACGTCAACGCGAAGACTTGTGCCGTGAAGGCGATGAGTTGCGCCGCCGCCTGCCGCCGACTTCCTAATTCTACGGCCGCCCGGCGTCACGCCTTCCGTTCCGCCAGGGCGTCGGCGACCTCGGCCGCCGGCCGCGTGTTGAAGACGTCCTTTTTGGTGAGCCAACCGCGTCGCGCCACGTCCACGCCGAAACGGTACAGCCCCAGGCCGGCGGTGCTGTGGGCGTCGGGGTTGATGACGATCGGCGCGCCGAGCGTCTTGCTCCGGCGGGGCGTCCCGGACCAACGCCGCCGGGGTCGGGAAGGTGATCCTGTCCCGGCGGCAGGCCCCGCGAGGTCGTCCGAAGAGGTCGTCGGGGGGGACGGCCCCCGCGTCGTCGTGGCCGCCCCGCCCGTGGTGGCCGCACCGCCCCCGGGTACGGTGTACGTGCAACAACCGACCGTCATCTACCAGCAAGCCCCCGCGCCCCAAACCGTCCCGGCGCCCGCACCGCAGGTGGTCCCCGTGAACCCCGGCAACTGACCGCGACGGCCCACGCCCCCGGCGTCGCCCCGACAACCATAACGGCCCCCGTCCCTCGGCCCCGAGGGACGGGGGCCGTCCTGTTGCCCTTTATCGCCGACGGCGGCGCCCGGCGACGGCCGGAAAAGTCCGGTTGCGTGGCCCGGCCGGATGGACTATACGGCGGCCGCGAATCATCCGATCCAGTGCGCCGGTGGAGGTCGAGGCCATGAAGCGTCTCCGTGTGCTGCTCTGCGCCCTTTTCGCCGCCCTCGGGTGTATGGGGTGCGCGTCCGAAGGGGGCAAGAGTCAATGGGACGACTTCTGGAAGGACGTGCGAGGAGACGACATGGAGATGAAAAGCGACTTCTCGGCGTTTAAATGAGTGCCGGGGCGGACTCGCCCCGTCGTTTTACGGACCCGTCCCCGCCGCCGACGCCTGGCCGGAGCGGCGGAGGGTCTCGTAATCGTCGCTCGTGCCGACCACGAGGTACTGGCAATCGCCTTCGGACCTCAGCCGCCAGAACCCGAGCGGCGAATCCGTGGCCTGCCAGGTCGTGGGCGTGCCGTCGGCGTAGCGGACGCGGAAGTCCGGGTCGTGCTGGAGCAGCGGCGGGCCGGTCACCTCGACCACCCCGGACGGCCCCACGTCGTAGCGGAACAGCCGTTGCCGCAGCGGGCCGCGGGCCTTGGCGGCGGCCGACTCCCACCAATGGGCCTCCGGCCCCCCGTCCCAGGCGTCCTCGTGGACGCGGACCTCGGCCTTGACCAGGCCGCGATAGCCGGCCGGCACGACCAGCTCCACCGTGGGACGAGGCTCCGTGTACATGTCCAGGACGACGGTGGGAGGGCGCTGATCGACCATCTCGAGCGGTCGGCCCCGCGGGATCGCCCGCGCGGCCTCGGCGGGCAGGCTTTTCGTCTCGTAAAGGTAGCCCTCGTTAACGGCTTCCACGACCACGCCGGCGTCCTCGGGGGGCGAGGCCCACAGGTGCGCCACGCCATCGGCCCCCGTGTAACCGGAGGACGCCTCGGGGCCGCCGGACGGCGCGCCCGTGGGGGGATAGGAAACCCGCACCACGGCCCCGGTGATCGGTTTGTGCGTCTCGGCGTCTCGCGCCAGGACCAGGACGGGACGGTCGGGCTGGAGGGCCACGCATCCCGAGCCGAGCGTTAGCAGGAGGACGGCGTGGGCCGGGCGTAAAGCGAACCGACGGTTCCGCATGAGTACCTCGTCCCCTTGCCGTGTACCGCCAAGCCGCGGGCGGGTGTGGCATGACCACAACTCCCCGTCTTGTCAACGCCGGATTTTGCGCGAGGGGATCGTTGGTAGTGTCTCAGTTTGATCGTGTTTCGCTCCTAAAAAACGCCGGTCAATGGTCAAACTGAGACACTACCGACGATCGAGGTGGACTTGTTCCACGTCGTCGGGATCGAGGAACTTCCCGGAGTCCCGCCATCCACGAACGGCCCCGCGTCCTGACGTTTCAACATGGGGGCAAACCCCTCTTACGCCGAATCGCCGCCATCGTTTACAATCCATCCGCGGCCGGACTCCTCTCGCCGGCCGCGGGGGACGCCGGAGTAATGTCGATCCGGATGGCGCACGCACCGACCGACGGCCTTCCGCACGGGTACACCGTCCCGGCCGGCCTCTATGACGAAATGATCGCCGCCGGGGCGGTGCGGCCGCACTGGCAAGCCCTGATTCAGGGATTGGACGCCCTCGGCGTCGGCGAATTGACGCGCCGCTGGGAAGAGGCCCGCCACCTCATCCGCGAAAACGGCGTCACCTACAACGTCTACGGCGACCCGCGCGGCATGGACCGGCCGTGGCAGCTCGACCCCATCCCGCTGCTCATCTCCTCGCCCGAAGCGCGCTCCATCGAATCCGGACTCCTCCAGCGCGCCCGCCTCCTGGAGCGCATTCTCGCCGACCTCTACGGCCCGCAGACCATTCTCCGCGAGGGTCTGTTGCCGCCCGAGTTGGTCCTCGGCCATCCGCGCTTCCTGCGGCCCTGTCACGGCGTCGCCGTCGCCGGCGGCCGGCACCTCATCCTCTACGCCGCCGACATCGGACGCGGGCCGGACGGCTCGGTCTGGGTGCTCGGCGACCGCACCCAGGCGCCGTCGGGGGCCGGCTACGCCCTGGAAAACCGTATCGTCCTCGCGCGCATGTTGCCGGACCTGTTCCGCGACTGCCACGTCCAGCGCCTCGCCCTTTTCTTCCGCGCCTTCCGCGACGCCATCAAGGCGCTCGCCCCCCACAACCGCGACAACCCGCGCATCGTCCTCCTCACGCCGGGGCCGTACAACGAAACCTATTTCGAGCACGCCTATCTCGCCCGCTACCTCGGCTTCACCCTGGTCGAGGGCGGCGACCTGACGGTGCGCGACAGCCGGGTCTTCCTCAAGGTGCTCGGCGGTTTGCAGCCGGTGGACGTGATCCACCGCCGGCTCGACGACGACTTTTGCGATCCGTTGGAGCTGCGCGGCGACTCCTTCCTCGGCGTGCCAGGGCTGGTCCAGGCCGTGCGCGCCGGCAACGTCGCCGTCGCCAACCCGCTCGGCAGCGGCCTCGTCGAGACGCCCGCCCTACCCGCGTTTCTGCCGGCCCTCTGCCGACGCCTGCTCGGTGAGGAACTGTGCCTGCCGTCGGTGCCGACGTGGTGGTGCGGCGACCCCGACGGCCTGAGCCACGTCCTGGCCAACCTGCCGCGCCTGGTCGTCAAACCGACGTTCGTCCCCGCCCGCCGCGACCCGGTTTTCGGCGAACGCCTCTCCGCCGCGGAACGCCAGACGCTGGCCGACCGCATCCGGGCCAACCCGCGGGCCTACGTCGGCCAGGAACAGCTGCCGTTGTCCACCGCCCCGGTGCTGGCCGGCGACCGCCTCCGCCCGCGCCGGCTGGTCATCCGCACCTACGTCACGGCCAAGGACGACGACTTCGCCGTGATGCCGGGCGGCCTGACGCGCGTCACGGCGTCGGCCGACGCGATGGTCGCTTCCATGCAGTCCGGCGGCGGCAGCAAAGACACCTGGGTGCTGGCGTCCGGCCCGGTCAGCTCGTTCTCGATGCTCAGCGCCGTCGTGCGGCCGGTGGAACTGAGCCGCGGCGGCAGCGACCTGCCGAGCCGGGCGGCCGACAACCTCTACTGGCTGGGCCGCTACGGCGAACGGGCCGAGGGCACGGTGCGTCTGCTGCGCGGCGTCGTGGTCCGCCTGACGGAGAACCCGGGTCTGGCCGAGGCGCCGGAACTGCCGCGGCTGCTGCGGGCGCTGACGGCCCTGACGAAATCGCTCCCCGGCTTCATCGGCGACGGCGCGCGGGCGCTGCTGGCGGCGCCGGAAAAGGAAGTCCGCTCGCTGATCTTCGACCCGCATCGGTCGGGCGGACTGGCGGCCACGCTGCAAGCGCTGCACCGCGCCGCCGGCAAGGTGCGCGACCGCATCTCGGTGGACATGTGGCGCGTCCTGAGCGGCCTGGACCCGGGCGGGCCGGACGACCCCCGGCGCACTTTGAGCGATATTTTGGACCTTCTGAATCGCTTGATCGGCACGCTGGCGGCGTTCGGCGGCCTGACGATGGAGAGCATGACGCGCGGCCAGGCGTGGCGCTTCCTCGACATCGGCCGCCGGCTGGAACGCTCGCTGCAAACGCTCGGCCTGCTGCGTTCCACCCTGGCCACCGCCGCCGGCGTGGAAGGCCCGCTGCTCGAAGGCCTGCTGGAGGTCGCCGACAGCTCCATGACCTACCGCCGCCGTTACCTGAGCAGCCTGCAAACCGCCCCGGTGCTCGACCTGCTGCTGGCCGACGAGACCAACCCGCGTTCGCTGGCGTTCCAGCTGTCCGCCCTGGCCGACCACGTGGACCACCTACCGCGCGACCGGGCCCACGCCGCCCTTAGCCCGGAGCAGCACATCCTGCTCGCGGCCCGAACGGTGGTGCGGCTGGCCGACATGGACGTGCTGGCCCGGCCCGACGCCGACGGCCGGCGGACGGAACTGGACGCGCTGCTGGCGCGGCTGGAGGCGGACCTGCCCGGCCTGTCCGACGTCATCACCCGCGGCTACCTCAGCCATTTGCAGGAGTCCCGCCACCTGACGGCCCCCCGTCCCGTTCCCGAGCAGCCATGATCTACAGCGTTTCGCACACCACGACCTACGGCTACAGCCAGCCGGTGTCGCTCTGCCACAACATCGTCCACCTGACGCCGCGCAACACCTACCGGCAGGCGTGCATCGTGACTTCCCTGGAGGTCGCGCCGCGGCCCGCCGTCGAAAGCGTCCACGTCGATTTCTTCGGCAACGCCTGCCACTTCCTCACCATTCAAGAGCCGCATAAGTGTCTGACGTTGACGGCCCGGCACATGGTCGAGGTGGCGCCGTTCCTGCCCCCCCGGCCGGGCCAGACGCCGCCGTGGGAGGCGGTTCGGGCGCAGCTGGCCCGGCCGACCGACGCCGAAAGTTTGGAGGCAAGTGAATTTGTCTTTAATTCCGCTTCGGTCCACGCGGCCGCGGCCCTGGCCGACTACGCCTCCCCTTCGTTCCCCGCCGGCCGGCCGCTGATCGACGCCGTGCTCGACCTGACGCGCCGCATCCACGCCGACTTCCGCTACGACCCGACGGCGACCACGGTATCGACGCCGCTAGCCGACGTGCTGGCCTCGCGCCGCGGCGTCTGCCAGGACTTCGCCCATTTACAGATCGCTTGTCTGCGTTCACTGAGCCTGGCCGGCCGTTACGTCAGCGGCTACCTGCTCACGCAGCCGCCGCCGGGTCAGCCGCGCCTTATCGGCGCCGACGCCACGCACGCCTGGCCGTCGGTCTGGTGCCCCGGCCCCGGCTGGATCGACGTGGACCCGACCAACAATCAGGTGCCGTCGGACAAGCACATCACGCTGGCCTGGGGCCGCGATTACGACGACGTCAGCCCGATCAAGGGCGTGATCCTCGGCGGCGGCGCCCATGACGTGTCGGTGGCGGTCGATGTGGTTCCGGCGGACGCGGGATGACGTGAAGCCGGGCCGCCCGGAAATCGGGCGGCCGTTGTAAAAAGGTTAGGCAGAGACGGCAAGGCCGCGACGGCTTATTTTCGGGCGTGATACACCTAACCCATTTCGCCGTGAACCTTTGGAAGAATCCGGTGTCTGAAAATAAGAACTGGCGCCGCCTTTGCTCTAGTGGGAAGCGTTCCCCAGGGATCGGCCGCCACGGACGAGCGGCGCGGCCCTCTCCGCGATCCGGAACAGAAATCACCGCCCCCCTTCCGGGACGGGCGCGGACTGGACGAAGTGTAACATGAGCGACCGCATACGGAACACATTCGGCGGCGAACGTGCGTGCGCCTGTTTGGCCGACCGGGAGGTGACGGAAGTGCCTCTGCTGTTGCCGACCTGGCAGGTCGACGCCCTGGCGACCGCGGCCCAGGACCGCGGCCTGACCACCGCCGAGATGCTGCGGTATCTGCTGCGCGATTTCATCAACGGCCTGGAGGAACGGCAATCGTTCCCGGCCCGCTGAGGCGGACCCGCCTCGCATAGCGAACTCCCTTGGACCCGCCGAGCGGCCCCCCGGTAACGCCCTACTGGGGAGCAGGCTAGCGGGTTTTTTCTTTTTGCCGCCTCCGCTTCTCCGCGGCCGCCCATCCAACCACGTCTCATTCCGGCCCGGCCGGGCTGTGTATTCCCTAATACAGACCCGAACGAGCGGGCCGTTGAAAATAGCTCCGGGAGGCCTACTAGGACGACTTGACCGGGGGAACGTCGTCCTTAGGCGGGCAAACCGACCCTGGCGATGGGATTTTTGTTATGTTCTGCCCCCGGCGGTAGAATATTCAGTTATGGACGGCATGGTCCCTACAAAGCCATCTGCAACGGTCGCGGACGAGGCGGCCTTGCTGGCACGGATGCAAGCCGGCGACGACGACGCCTTTGATGCGTGCGTCCGCGCCCACTGCGGCCAGCTGTTGGCGACCGCCCGGCGCATCCTCAAAAATGAAGAGGACGCTCAGGACGCCGTGCAGGAAGCCTTCTTGTCCGCCTTCAAGGAAATCGGCCAGTTTGCGGGACGGTCGCTCCTCGGCACCTGGCTGCACCGCATCGTCGTCAACGCGGCGCTGTGCCGGCTGCGCAGTCGGCGACGGCATCCGGAGCGGTCGATCGAAGAATTGCTGCCCCACTTCGGCGAGGACGAGCACCAAATCGACCCGCCGGCGCCCTGGCAGGAAGCTGCGGGAGCCCTCCTTCTTCAGAAGGAGGCGCGCGAACTGGTGCAGCGGAGCATCGCCCAGCTTCCGGAGATTTACCGTATCGTCTTGCTCCTGCGCGACATCGAAGGAGTGGACACCGAGGAAACGGCCGGGATGCTCGAGGTCAGTGCGGGCGTCGTCAAGACGCGCCTGCACCGCGCACGCCAGGCGCTCCGTACTCTACTTGACCCCTACTTCCGGAGGGGCGAGGCATGAACTGCCGCGAATTCACCGAGTTCCTCCACGAATACCTCTTCGGGAACTTGCCGCCCGAGGAGCGCGCCGAGTTCGAAAAGCACCTGGCCGAGTGCCCGTGGTGCGTCGCCTACCTCGACAGCTACAAAAAGACGATCCTTCTCACGACAGACGCGTTTTCCGACTCCGGGAACGGTGCGCCCCCCGCCGCCGCCCCCGAGGAACTGATCCAGGCTATTCTCCACGCCCGGCCTCGCAAGTCATGATTTCCCCGGGACGACCGGCGCATCCCCTTCTTTTCCTACTTCCGCATTCCTTGTAACCTCCTGTCGCGGCCGACATCCAACAAGAAGCGAGCCTCCGCGTCGACCCCGGCGGCGCGGTCCCGACTAGCGGAGGGCCTGTTCATGGAAACCTTGAAGCGGTGCTACCGGGGCTGGATTCACGGGCTGCGCTACGTCCAGCCAGCGTTCCTACTGGCAATTCGCGTGCTGGTGGGCTGGGGGTTCATCGCCGCCGGCTGGGGCAAGCTCACCAACGTGGCGGACACCGCCGCATATTTCGCCGGCTTGCACATTCCCATGCCTACAGTGAACGCCTACCTGGCCGGGACCGCCGAAACCGTCTGCGGCGCCCTGCTCATCCTCGGGGCGGCCTCGCGGGTCATCACGATCCCGCTCATCGGCACGATGATCGTGGCCTACGCCACGGCCCACAAGGAGATTTTCGGCGACCTGTTCGCGGACCCGAACGGCTTCGTGAAGGAGTTCAACTCGGCCCCGCCGACGCCCTACCTGATCGTCGTGTTCGTGGTGCTGCTCTTCGGGCCGGGCCTGTTTTCGGTGGACGGCCTGCTCAAACGGTTTGTCATCGACCCGAAATGTCCGCACGAGTCGCGGCGGGAAGCCGGCGCGGCCGAACCGAGTTCATCCGACAATTCGACCGAAGTCCGGACCGGGCCGTAGGTCGGCCTGGCGTTTTGATCGAGTGGGAGAATCCATGAAAGACCCGATGCTGAATCGACGCGACGCGACCCGTCTGGCCCTTGCCGCACTCGGCGGCTTGGTGTCCGGGGCCCTCATCGGCTGCGGCCCCGCCGCCAGCACTGGCAAGCCGGCCGGCGACAAGCCGGCGGCGGACAACGAAAAGCCCGCGGGCGCGGATACGCCGCGTCTCTTGCAGGATCCGCACGTCTGCCGGGGCATCAACACCTGCAAGGGGAAAGGCAAGAAGGGATCGACCAACGAATGCGCCGGTCAGGGTAATTGCGCCACGGTCAAGGCCCACTCTTGCCAGGGCATGAACGACTGCAAGGGCCAAGGCGGCTGCGGCGAGAACCCCGGCGAAAACGACTGCAAGGGCAAGGGCGGCTGCGCGGTGCCCCTGGATGCGGGCAAGAAGATGACCTGGCAGAAGGCCCGCAAGCACTTCGAGGAGCTGATGAAAAAGGCCGGCAAGACGTACGGCGACGCTCCGGCGGCCTAAAAAAGAGGCCTTATTACCAGTTCGCGGCGCGAACGAAGGTCTTGCCCTCGTCCTTCGTTCGCGCCGACCCGCGGAAGTGATCGCGAGGCCAAGCATCGGAAGGATGGGCCGTCGCCCCGCAAAAGGAGACGAACATGAAAGTGTGGCATAGGGTCGCCGGTCTGAGCGCGGCGGCGCTGCTGGCCACTTCGTCGTTGTTGGCCGTCGTCGGGTCGGGCAGGTTCGCCTCGCCGGAATCGGGTGCGCCCCATGGGCGCATTCCGCCCGCGGACGCGCCGTCCAAGCCGCCGCCGTCCGGGGAACAAAAGACCACGTTCGGAGGCGGCTGTTTCTGGTGCATGGAGGCCGTGTTCCAGCGCCTGAAGGGCGTGCATTCCGTGGTTTCCGGGTACGGCGGAGGTACGGTAAAGAATCCGACCTACGAGCAGGTCAGTGCGGGCGACTCCGGCCACGCCGAGGCGATTCAAGTCACCTACGATCCGGAGGTCATTTCCTTCGGCGAACTACTCGAAGTGTTTTGGCAGACTCATGACCCGACCACGCGCGACCGGCAGGGCAACGACGTCGGGTCGCAATACCGTTCGGTGGTTTTCTACCACAACGAGGAGCAAAGAGCGCTGGCCGAGCACTACAAGCAAAAGCTCGACGCCTCGGGGGCGTTCGAGGCGCCCATCGTCACGGAGATCGTTCCCTTCACGGCGTTCTACCCGGCGGAGTCGTATCACCAGAACTACTTCATGACGCATCCCCGGCAGCCCTACTGCGCGGCCGTGATCGGCCCGAAACTCGAGAAGTTTGAGAAGGTGTTCAAAGACAAGCTGAAGTCCCCGCAGTGACGGCTGCGCGTTCCGCGGCTGTCCTCACCAGGCCGTGCCGCGCAGCGAAGGGGTACTTTTCGCCCCGACAAAGGAGACGAGCATGAGAATGTGGCGTGTGGTCGTCGGTCTGAGCACGGCCGCGGTGCTGTTGGGGATGATCGTGGTGCGCCTCTCTGTGAATTCCAGCTTCGGACAGGACAAGGAGGCCGACGCGGCGAAGGGCGGCGACGACGCCGGGCCGGGTTTCGCCGTGGTCGAGCTGTTCACGTCGGAGGGCTGTTCGAGTTGCCCGCCGGCCGACGCCCTGCTGGCGGAACAGGTCCGGGACGCGCGGGAACACGGCCGGCCGGTCTACTGCCTCGCCTTCCAGGTCGATTACTGGAACCGGCTCGGCTGGGCCGACCCGTACAGCGACGCCGCGTTCTCCCGCCGTCAGAACGACTACGCCCAGGCCTTTCGGTCGGATCAGGTTTACACGCCGCAGATGGTCGTGAACGGGACCGACGAATTTGTCGGGTCCGATCATGCGCGGTCGCGGAAAAGCATCGACGCCGCCCTGAAACAGCCCGCCAAAGCGCGGGTGAAGCTGAGCGAAGGGAAGGCGGACGCCGGCCCCTTCGTTCTCACCTACGAGGCCTCGTCCGCCCCTAAAGGCGCCGTCATGAACATCGCGGTGGTCGAGCGCGGACTGGTCAGCAAAGTCCCTCGGGGCGAGAACGGCGGACGGACGCTGCGGCACGAGAACGTCGTCCGCGTCTTCCAGACTGTTCACCTCAACGAATCCGGCAAGGGGTCTGTCGAGTTGAAACTGCCCGCCGACCTGGTGCGAAAGAACTCTTCCGCGATCGCCTACGTCCAGGAGGCCGCCGCCGGCGCGGTCCTCGGGGCGAGCGCCGTCGATTTGGCACCGGCCGAGTCCGATTGACCGGCTTCAGCAGATGCGGACCCCGTCTCATTCCGGCCCGGCCGGCCTGTGTATTCCCTAATACAGACCCGAACGAGCGCGCCACGCCATAATCCACTCACAAGGCGTGGGCGAGAATAACAAGAATGCATAAGCCGTAAGGACCGCGCCCGAGGAGCCGCCATGAAAACCCCCCCGGTCGTCCGTTTGGTCCTGCTCGGATGTCTGCTCGTCGTCGGGACCGTCGCCGCGTGGTGGTTTCGGGACCGCATCGGCCCGGCCCTCGAATGGGTCCACGCCTTCGGCTTCTGGGGTCTGGTCATTCTCGGCGCCGCCTACCTGCCGTCCGCCCTCTTCGCCTTCCCGCCGGCCCTCCTGCTCACCATCGCCGCCGGTGCCTTCTACGATGTCATTCCCGCGACCATCGCCATCTCCCTCGGCAGCACCCTCGCCGCGACCTGCGCCTTCCTCCTCGGCCGCACCCTCGCCCGCGGCTGGGTCGAAGCCCGAATGGAGAGACAACCCCTCTTCAAAGCGCTCGACGCCGCCGTCGCCGAAAACGCCTTCAAGATCGTCCTGCTCACGCGCCTGTCGCCGCTGCTGCCGTTCGTCGTGCTCAACTACGCTTACGGCCTGACCAAGGTGAAGCTGCGCGACTTCGTGTTGGCCTCGTGGATCGGCATGTTGCCCGGCACGCTGCTCTACATCTACATCGGATCCACCATCGGCAGCGCCGCCGCGCTGGCCGGCGGCAAGGCGCCCGACACCGGGATCGCCGGCCGCGTGCTCTGGTGGGTCGGCCTGGCCGCCACGCTGCTGGTCACGGCCTTGGTAACATGGCAGGCCCGGCGCGCCCTGCGGCAGGCGCTGAAGACGGACGGCAATAATGGACAATCCGCACCGCCTAAAACCGCGAACACGGCCGAGCGGTTGACCGTCGCGCCGGCCGACGACTTCAACCGCGGGCTGCTGGACAACGTTCACCCGGCCGGGTGGACGAACCCCGAGCCGCCGCCGCGGTATCACCTCGTTGTCGTCGGCGGCGGCACGGCCGGGCTGGTCTGCGCCGCCGGCGCGGCCGGACTCGGCGCCCGCGTCGCCCTGGTCGAGCGCGACCTGCTGGGCGGCGACTGCCTTAACGTCGGTTGCGTGCCGTCCAAGGCGATCCTGCGCGCCGCCCGCGCCGCCGCCGCGGCGCGCACGGCCGGCCGCTTCGGCGTCCGCACCGGCGACGTGGCCGTGGATTTCCCGGCGGTCATGGAACGGATGCGCCGGCTGCGATCCGAACTCAGCGGCCACGACTCCGCCGCCCGCTTCCGCGGCCTCGGCGTCGACGTTTACCTCGGGAGCGGCCGCTTCACCGGAAAAGATACCGTCGAGGTCGCGGGTAAAACGCTGCGTTTCCGGCGGGCCGTCGTCGCCACGGGGGCGCGGGCCGCCCGTCCCGACGTACCGGGGCTGGAAGAGGTCGGCTATCTCACGAATGAAACCGTGTTCAACCTCACGGAGCTGCCGCGCCGCCTGGCCGTGGTCGGCGCCGGGCCGATCGGCTGTGAACTGGCCCAGGCGTTCGCCCGCTTCGGCGCCGAGGTCTTCCTCATCGGGAAGCAACCGACCCTGCTGCCGCGCGAGGACGCCGACGCGGCGGCGCTGGTGAAAATGGCGATGGAACGTGATGGCGTGAAGCTGCTCCTCGGCGTCCAGACCGTCCGCGCCGAACAGTCCGGCGGGGACAAGGTGATTCACCTCGCCGACGGCCGCGAGGTGCGCGTGGACGCGGTGCTGGTCGGCGTCGGCCGGGCGCCGAACGTCGCGGGCCTCGGTCTGGAGGCGGCCGGCGTCCAATACGATCTTAAAAGGGGCGTTTCCGTGGACGACCGCCTTTGCACCAACAACCCGCGGGTCTATGCCGCCGGCGACGTCTGCTCGCGCTACAAGTTCACCCACGTGGCCGACGCCGCCGCGCGGATCGTGATCCAGAACGCCCTCTTTTACGGGGGCGCGAAAGTCAGCCATCTCGTCGTCCCCTGGTGTACCTACACCGAGCCGGAAGTCGCCCACGTCGGCCTGTACGAACACGAGGCGAAGGAGAAGGGAATCGAAGTCGAGACGTTGGTGGCGGAGATGGGCGGCGTCGATCGGGCCGTGCTCGACGGCGCCGCGGACGGCTTCGTCAAGGTCCACGTCCGCAAGGGAACGGATCGCATCGTCGGCGCGACGATCGTGGCCGACCACGCCGGGGAGATGATCAGCGAGGTCACACTGGCGATGGTCGCCGGCCGCGGGCTGCGCACGCTGGGGCAGACCATCCACCCGTATCCGACCCAGGCGGAGGCGCTGCGCAAGGTCGCCGACGCTTACAACCGCACGCGGCTGACGCCGTTCGTCAAGGGGCTGTTCCGGGGCTGGTTCCGCTGGACGCGGTGATGGGGTCGCGGAAAGCGATCCGAGCCGGAAGCGTAAGCGACGGTTTTGATTCCGTCGCTTACGCTTCCGGCTCGGACGGGTCTTGCCCTGTTATGTCGTTGTATTCTTCAGCTCCCGCCGTCCAGCGTGACGCGAACGCGCTGGCCGATCCGCAACGGCGGCTGGTTGGGGTCGAGCGTGACGATGGATTCCAGCGTGCGCACGTCGTTGAACTGCAGCGGCTCCATCAGGATGGAGCGGCGGTGCGTGTACCAGTCGGACAGGCGGGTGACGTGGCCGTGCCAAGTGGGGCCGTTGCCCGAGAAGTCCTGGACGCTGGCCGACTGGCCCAGGGCCACGTAGTTGGCCCACTCCTGTTCCACTTCGGCGCGGACGATGCGCGGGCCGTCGGCCGCGAACATCACGGCCGGCGCCTGCGGGTTGGGGCCGAGCGCTTCGCCCACGCCGATTTGCACGCGCTCCACCCGGCCCTTGACCGGCGCCCAGACGGTGCATTCGCGCAGGCCGAGTTGCGCCTTCCGCAGCTGCGCCTCCTTGACCGTCACCGCGTTCTCGGCCCGGCGCACGCCGATCGTCGGGTCGTCCAGGTCCAGCAGCCGCAGCTTGGCCTCCTCGCCGGCGGCGGCCGCGTCCGCGGCCTTGGCCTTGGCCTCGGCCGCACGGGCGTCCTCGTCGCTGACGGCCTTCGTCTCACTCTGATTGAGACGCTTGGCCTCGTCGGCCTTGGCGCGGGCGGCGGCGGCCTCCTGCTTGCGGGCGTCCACCAGCTGCCGCTGGGCGTCGAGCTCCGCCTCGTGCTGCTCCGGCAGCTTGTGGGCCTGCTCCACCTGGAGCTTGGCGTCGCTCAGGTCGGCCTCGGCCTCGTCGATCTGGTCCTGCGCCGCCTTGGCGTCCAGCGCGAACAGCGGCGCGTCCGCCTCGACCTCGTCGCCGTCGTGGACGAACACCTTGACGACGCGGCCAGGCTGGAGAGGATACAGCGGCGTGACGCCCTGTTCCAGGTCGGCGTAGCCGAGGAACGCGTAGTGCAGGTCGGAATGCGCCGCCGGCGCGGCGGGGGCCGGCGCCTCGGCGTGCGAGGTCAGCGCCCAGACCGTGAGGGCGGCGGACGACAGCGCCAGCACGCCGACCAGCCAGACGCTCAGGCGGAGGCGCGGCCACGGCAGGAGGGTACGGGAACGGTTCATCGGGGAGGTCTCCTCAGTGAACGCTGGGGTAACGGGGCGCGTGCTCGCCGTTGCGGTCGGCGGCGTCGTTCGGGGCATGGGGCCGGCCCTCTTCCTCGCCGTCGCGCAGGCAGCCGTCTTCCAGGTTGTACACGATGTCCACGTAGGGGATGATGCGGGCGTCGTGGGCCACGATCAGCACCGTGGCGCCGCGCTCGTGGGCGGCGTTCCGCAGCAGTTCGATGACCTGCTCGCCGTGCGCCCAGTCCAGGGCGCTGGTCGGCTCGTCGGCGAAGCAGAACTCCGGCTCCTTGATGAGGGCGCGGCCGATGGCCACGCGCTGCTTCTCACCTCCGGACATTTCGGAGGGGCGTAGGTGCGACTTCTTGCCCAGGCCCAGCAGCGCCAGCATGTCGCCGGCCCGGCGGCGGGCGTCGCGGGCCGGCGCGCCCTCGCCCCAACGCACCACCATCTCCAGCTGCTGCCGGGCGCTGAGGGCGGCGAACAGGTTGTAGCCCTGGAAGATGAAGCCGCAGTGCTTGAGGCGGAAGCGCTCGCGCTGACGGTCGGACATCTTCCACAGGTCGTGGCCCAGCGCCTGCACCTGGCCGCCGTCGGGGCGCAGCAGGCCGGACAGCACCGCCAGCAGGGTCGATTTGCCGCTGCCGGACGGCCCCATCATCAGGGACACCTGGCCACGGCCCAGGGTGATCGACACGTCGTTGACCGCGACGGTCCGATTCTCCCCCTGGCCGAAGGCGCGCGTCAGGTGCTTGCCGACGAGGACCGGTCCTGATGTCTGATCCGCCATCATCGCAGCGGCTCCTTCGAGGAAGTAGACAGTAGCCAGTAGTCAGTAGTCAGTAGTCCATCGCTTCCACAATATTACCCGGAGCCTACTGACTACTGACTACTGACTACTCAAGGATCACCTCAACAGCATCGCCGGCTCGACCTGCCGCAACGCCCGAAGGGCCAGCAGACCGGACAGCAGCGCCATCACCAGCGTCACGCCGGCGGCCGTCGCCAGCAGCCACCACGGCAGATCGACGTGCAGGCCCATGCGGTCGGCCACCAGCGCCAGCGCATACACGGCCGGCAGCGACAGGGCCACGCCGATCGCGCCCACCCAGAACGACTGCGCCATCACCGCCATCGCCATGCGCCAGCGCGGGATGCCCAACGCCTGGAGCACGGCGTACTCGCGGAGCGACGCCTTGGTGGCGGCCGACAGCGTCTGGTAGGTGACGACGGCGCCGACCAGCAGGCCCAGGGCGGCGGCGTAGCCCAGGGCGATGCCGGCCTTGGTTTTCGTCAGCCAGTGCATCCGCGACCGATACGAGAATTCGGCGCTCGTGAACGTCGATTGGTCCGGGTAGCGAGCCTTGAGCCGTTCCACCACGGCCGGGGCGTCGGCGGGATTCTTGCACTGGGCCAGGACGTAGGTCGTCTGGTCGTCCAGGACCGACAGGTGCTCGCGGGCCGTGACGTGCGAGCAGAAGACGTAGGGGCCGGCCAGGCTCGGCAGGCCGTGCGTCAGGCCGACCACGCGCACCGCCCGCGGCCCCTTGGGGCCGCCGATCTCGGCCGTGTCGCCGACGCCCTTGACGCCCAGGCGCGCCAGGTCCGAAGCGTCCACGACGACGGAGCCGGGTTCCGACAGCTTGGAGCGCAGGTCGGGGTCCAACTCGTCCACGCGGCCCAGGGCGTGGTCGCCCAGGTTGGAGCCGATAATCATGCACAGTTCGCGGCCGCCGCCCGGCTTGCTCCAGTAGCCGAACCCCTGGAGGAAAAATTCGGTTCGTTGCACCTCGGGCTGGTTCTCCAGCCGGGCGAAATTGCCCTCGGGGATCGGCTCGCCGAGGTCCACGCTCAACACCCGCGGCGCCCCCATCCAGATGTCGGCGTGGGTGTGGTCGATCGGGATCGACGTGATCGCGAACAGCCCCATGAGCAGGCCGCACTGCAGCGCGATCAGCAGCGCGCTGAACGCGACCGCCAGCACGCCCGGCAAGTAGCGCTGTCGTTCGTACCACAGGGTCGTTAGCGAAAACGACATGGCGACGCCTCCTTAGTCGTGGCGCGTGGCGAGTGGCGCGTGGCGCGTGGCCGCCCCGTTCGTCGCGGCCGCCACGTCATTCCCAACGGCACGCGCCACGCGCCACGCGCCACGCGCCACGCCGAACGACGGCAAGTCCGCCAAACTCGAATCGATGAACGTCTGGTGCCACAGCTGCGTCGCCGTCACCGCGACCAGGCCCATCTCGACGGACGTGCGTTGCAGGGCGCCGGGCCGCAGCGTGCGGTAGGCCTGGCGCCAGTGTTGCACCGATGCCGGATCGAAATAGCCGGTCTTGCGCAGCGACTCCGGGCTGAGCAGCTGGTCCACGAAGGGCGGCGCCTGGTCCAGGTGGAAGCTGTCGAACGGGGCGCGGAACATGCCCTTGCGGCGCCACGCCACCTCGCGCGGCAGCCAGCGCTCGGCCACCTTCCGCAGCAGCAGCTTTTCCCGAAGGAACGGCCCGAGTTTCCACTTCGGGTGTACGCGGGACAGGAACGTGAACACGTCCACGTCCAGGAACGGGTAGCGCGTCTCGACCGAGTTGGCCATCGCCACGCGGTCGCCCTTGGCGTTGAGCAGCAGGCCGGGCAGGTGACAGCGGCCGCCCAGGCACAGCTCGCGGTTGAGCGGCCGCCAGCGCCGCATCCGATCCGCGTCGAGGCCGAGGTCCTCGAACGGCACGAGGCCGGCCGTGGCTTCCTTCATCCACGGGCTATAGAAGCGCACTTTCGACAGGCTCATTAGCCCGTATACGTCCAGCCAGCCGTTGTGTCCGCCGACCGCCCGATCCGACCGCCCCATGTAGTCCGGCGCGAACGACGGCGACCGCATGGCCCGGATCATCACGGAGCGGGCCAGCTGGCTCAGCGGCAGGCCGGGGATGAAGTCGAGGCGGCCCAGGACGCGGTTGACCTTGTGCCAGGAGTAGCCGGCCAGCCACTCGTCGGCCCCCTCGCCGGTCAGCGCCACCTTGTAGCCCTGACGGTGGACCTCGCGGGCCAGCAGCATCAGCGCCGTGCAGGACGTATCGACCACCGGACTTTCCGCCGCCCGGATCAGGGCCGGGTAGGTGGCCAGGACTTCCTTCGCCCCGACCTCCACGACGATCGGCTTGGTGCCGACGTACCGGGCCGTGACCTCCGCCTGGGCGACCTCGTCGAGCTTGGGGTCCAGGATGCGGATGGTGAACGACGGGATCGGCGAGCCGCGCACCTTGCTGGACATGGCCACGACGACGCTGGAATCGACGCCGCCGCTGATGTACGACACCACCGGCACGTCGGCCCGTAGTCGCCGCTTGACGCTGGCCAGCAACACCTCCTCGAACTCGTCCGTCAGCTTCTTCGGATCGGCGGAGTATTCCTGCCCCGCATCGGGGAAATCGAGGCGCCAGTAGGTGTGTTCGCTGACACGGGCCGCCTCGCCGTCGCCGCCGAGTTGAATTTTCAGGTAGTGGCCGGGCGTCAGCGCCTGGACGCCCTGGAAACAGGTGACGGGGCCGGGCATCGAAAAAAACGTGAACAGGTGGTTGATGCCGCGCGGGTCGGGCCGCGCTTCCACCATGCCGGAGGCGAGAAGCGCCTTGATCTCCGAGGCGAACAGCAGCCATTCGCCGTCGGCCGACGCCTGGCGCGTCCAGAAGAGCGGACAGACGCCGAAGTGATCGCGGCCGAGGACGACGCGGCGCCGCTTCTCGTCCCACAGGGCGACGGCGAACTGGCCGCGGAGGTGGTCGAACATCCCCTCCTGGTGATCTTCCCAGCGGTGCGGGATGACTTCGGTGTCGCAGTGGGTGGCGAAGCGATGGCCGCGGCCTTCCAGCTGGGCCTTCTGTTCGGGATAGTCGAACAGTTCGCCGTTGAAGACGACGGCGACGGAGCGGTCTTCGTTGAAGATGGGCTGTCGGCCGTCGGCCAGGCCGACGATGCTGAGGCGGCGCGAGGCGAACGACAGGCCGGGCCGTTCCAGGTAGCCGTCCTCGTCCGGCCCGCGGTGAATGATGGCGTCGGCCATCGCGCGGATCGCCCCCGCGGGGACCGGGCGACGCTTTCCCGACAGGTCAAGGATTCCCGCGATGCCGCACATCAGATCATTCCCTTAGAAACACGATCAGCAAGGCCTATACCGGCGGGCTTACGCCGCGCCGCTCGCCAAAAGGTTAGAGCTTCTCACTCTTGGCGTACAGTCGCCGCACGCGCCGGGCGACCAGGCGGTCGAGCCACCTCGGGAAGAAGCGATTGAACCGCAACATCCAGCGGGCGTCCCAGCCCAGCACCGTTTCCGTCCGGTTGCGCCGCAGGGCGTTGAGGATGCTCCGGGCCGCGTCCTCCATGGGAACGCCCTGGTCGAAGCGGAACTTCATCCGGGCGTCGTTGCGGAGCAGATGACGGCCAAAATCGCTCCGCATCATCCCTGGAACGACCAGCAGCACGTCGATGTCGAAGCGCGCCAACTCGCCCCGCAGCGCCTCGGTCAGGCCGCACAGGGCGAACTTGCTGGCCGAATACTCGGCCCAGGCCGGCATGGCGCGCCGGCCGCACATCGAAGCGACGTTGAGCACCGCCGGCCGGCGACCGCGAGTCAGCACCGGCACGCCCAGGCGGATTAACTCTGCGGGGGCGAAGAAGTTCACTTCCATCACCTGCCGCAGCACCGCCTCGGTCCCGTCGGCGAAATGGCCGGCGCCGGCGACGCCCGCGTTGTTGACCAGCACGTCCAGGCCGTCGAAACGCTCCGCAACGGCTTCGATCAGCCGCCGACGCTCGGCGTCGGATGTGAGGTCGGCGGGAAACGCCGCCGCCTCGCCCCCCTCCGCGGTCAGCCGGGCCGCCAGTTCTTCCAGAGGGTCGGCCGATCTGGCCGTGAGGGCCACACGCGCCCCGGCGCGCGCCGCCTGTTCACCCAATGCACGGCCGATGCCGCTCGACGCGCCGGTGATCAGGATGCGCGCCCCGCGCAATTCCCGAAGCATACAACCCGCCTCCCTCACAGTTCCCCGAGACCGCCAAGTCTCCGCATCTTCACTAAATTTAACCGATGCGAAGCTTTAACTGTAGTCAATCAGGGCCAAAATCCGCATTCAGTCTGGGAGGAGGGCCGATTGCCCGACACGATCGGCAGCACCGGACTCGCCGGCGTAAGCCGAACCTCTTTCCGGTTCCGATGGGACGGCGGGGAGGCGGAAGCGCCCGTGCCGGCGCGGAGTCGAACCGTCTGCCGGCTGGAGAGGATTAGTATACGAACAGCGACGGTCGCAACAACCCTCGCCCTAGCGGATTTGAGACAAGGAGTTGCGACGAACTTTCCGTATCGTTGTCACATCCCGTTCCCTTTGCCCCAATTACCTTCTCGGGGCCGCTACGTTCGTTTAGCCGCGCCCGAAGGGGAGCGCTCTCGCGCGCTCCCCTTCGGGTCGGGGCTAAACGACGCGGAAATGTCACTTCTTCTTCACGTCATAGCAGAACAGCAGGTCCTGATCGCGGACGTAGAGCTTGCCGTTGGCGATGACCGGGTGCGCCCATTGGGGCTTATCGGTCTTGCCCGTCGGCGTGAACCGGCCGTGCTCCACGTACTCGTAGGGGTTGACCTCCGCCAGGATGACCGGGCCGCCTTCGTTGCGGAAATAGAGGCGGTTGCCGACGCAGGAGACGGAGCCTTTGCCCGTGGCGTTGGTCTGCCACTGCACCTTGCCGGTCTTGAAGTCCAGGCAGGTCAGCCGGTCGTCGTCGGCGCCATAGATGTAGCCGCCGCGCAGCACCATGCCTCCGTGATGATTCTGCATCTTTTTCGTGGCATATACCTCGTCGGCCGTATACTTGTCGCCGTCCTTCTTCAGGCAGGCCAGGCCGCCGCCGGCGCCGTAGCTCGAGGCCGCGAATACGCAGCCGTCGCTGAACAGCGGCGTCGAACAGTTGGCCGTCTTATTGGCCGGCGTGTCGTAGCGCCATAAGAACGTGCCGTCCTCCGACACGCCGACCACGCCCTTGCCGAGGAACTGGATGTACTGTCGCTTGCCGTCCACCTCCACGGCGGTGATCGAGGCGTAGGCGGCCGTATCCCCTTCGGGAACCTGGCACGTCCAGATCGTGTCGCCGGTCTTCTTGTTGAGGGCGACGAGTGTGTTCTCCTTGCCGCCGGGCGTGACGAGCAACTTGTCGCCGTCGATGAGCGGCGATTCGGCGTAGCCCCAGCCGCCGCGGGCGCCGTGGAAAACCTTGATGAGGTCCTTGCGCCAAACCTCGTCGCCGGAATCGACCTTCAGACATAGAAGATCGCCGTTAAGGCCGAGGGCGTAGACGAGATCGCCGTCCACGGTGGGACTGCAACGCGGGCCGTGATAGCCGCCGCCGTCGGCGCGGACGGGGCCGACTTCGTGCGTCCACAGCGGTTTGCCGCCGTCCTCCGCGAGGGCCATCACAAATTCGGTCTTCTCGACGTTGCCCATCGAGAAGATGCGGCCGGCGGCGACGGTGGGCGTGCTAAAACCTTCGCCGAGGCCTTTGGCCTGCCAGGCGAGCGGCGGTCCGTCCTTGGGCCACGTTTGAAGGAGGCCGGTTTCGACGGTGACGGCGTTGCGGTCGCGGCCCTGCCACTGCGGCCAGTCGAACGGCTTGGGTTGGAACGGCGAGGCGTTGGCCGCGAACAGGGAGAGTCCGAGGGCCAGTACGGGGAAGGAGAGCATGTCCTAGCTCCTGCCAAGGTGGGTGCGAAGGCGAGACGGTCAGGCGGGACGGCGGACGGAACCGCGTCTGGAATGAATGTAATGGAGTGGGGACCGCCGCACAAGAGGCGGGATCAAATTGGCGAGCGGGGGGCGTCAGCCCCCTGATTCCGCATCCTATCGACGACCGCATGACGAATCAGGGGGCTGACGCCCCCCGCT